>Ga0182745_1000164_pt1 | contig 86636 bp, 79 predicted proteins | sample eDN3rd30CKraftBY_FD_128523 | JGI IMG/M metagenome (GOLD analysis project Ga0182745, IMG submission 128523) | Enriched backyard soil microbial communities from Emeryville, California, USA - eDNA 3rd pass 30_C Kraft BY (version 2) (version 2) | ecosystem: Environmental > Terrestrial > Soil >...
CAAGCCCCACAATCCAATGAATCCATTGTGATCATCATCAAAGCAAGAACCCGTCTTGGAAACGTAATCTGATCATTCTCCTTCAATCTCCCCCTGAATCACAACCCGATGAATTCACACAAAACATTCAAACAAATAACTTTGCGCCTTGGCGCCTTGGCGTGAGTTCTTCTCTCTCTCTCTTCTCTCGGGGAATGTCCACACGCCTTAGTTGCTTTTTGGCTTGGAACTGCGTACCTGTTCCGTCGCAGACTCGCGAAGAAGCTTGACGGCGACTTCCACTAGCCGCTCGCCCGAACCTGGTTGCACAAGCGAATTCGTCGGTTCGTAGCCTCCCCCCGCGTAGGCATGGCGGTTGGGGATATAGATCGTCTCGACACTGTCCGACAACTCGATGACCAGCGTTGTCCGGAACGGGGAAGCATTTTTGATTGACTGTCCCAGTTCAGAAAAGATTTCACCTGGCAGGAAGACCAGTGCGACGTCCGATCCCACTGTCATCACCGTGACCTTCGCAGGCAGAAATGCCCCCGCCCCTTTTCGGCTTCGAGAAAGTCCCAACGAGATCAAACCTTCCGATTCCGGATGAGGAGTCGCGTGGATCAGATGGTCCAATACCAGCCGTTTATAGGCGAGGACATGATCGAGGAAAGGAATCTTCTGACCAGCATTTACCGTCTTGATCAGCTCCAGACTGTGCAGCACATCTGCCGATGTCACTTCTTCCAGCAGCAATGGAACCATGCTTGTCCGCACCTGGAACTGTGTCTCCTGAACAGGAATCAGTTGAGGCAGCGCGGCATTAATTGTGGTCCCGATCTCTGATCCGATCTCAGCGGCCTTTCGCCGGGGTTGACCTGTGGGCTCAGCATGATTGATATCACCACAACAGCCGGTTCCGAACAGGGAGATCACGTCCTTTCCGAGGGTTTTGCGTATGGACTGTTCGATGGCATAAGGGTAGTCAGCGCTCCACTGATCTCCCCCTGTTGTATCCAGATGCAACGCGAAGTTGCTGATCACTCCGATGGGAAGGCCGTTGTCAGCACGTTGAATCTTGAACAGACCCACCTCGGGATCAATTTGAGCCGCTGAACGGATCGCCTGAGGATTTTTGAGTCCTACCCAGGTCGACACGCTGCCATCCCGCATTACGAAGCGGCGGCAATACGAGACCTGGGTTTCCTGTTGAGCTGATCCGCTGAAGAGTTGGACCGGTTGGGCGGCGGTCTGTGCATCGACAATTGCCTTTACGATGCCATCGATCAACTCACCGGCATAGGCTGCCCGTTTCTGATCTGTCTCGGATGTCAATTCATCCGCCGGTCCCAAGTATTGATAGAGTGAACGATAATAATCTGGAGCGGTATGCGAATGAGTGGCGGAGACAACCAGATTGTCTGCCGGGATCCCGGTAGCCTTGGCCGCCCGTTCTCGAACAACGGACGACAGGTCGGTGGAGACTCCTGTCAGGTCACAGACAACCCAGGCCGCTTGGGTTTGTCCATTACGAAAATAAATCGCTTTTGCCCACAGGGGATCCAGCGTACCGCTGGCAAGTCGTTCGTGATAGTAGCCAGAGATAGGAAATCCGAGGGGCGGGGTAATTTCTATCTGTGCAATCCCTACTCGCAGCCCTTCATCCCCCAGAACGGGGCGTTGAGCCGAAATGAACGTGCCCAGCAACATTACCAGCAGGAGTACTTCGGATCGCTGATGAATTTTACGGATGCAGACAAGTGCTCTCATTCCCATCTCCCACGCGGATTTAGCGGCGTATGTCATCCGGCTTTATTCGCCGTCTCGTTACCAGCCAGAAAGCAAGTCTATAAAGATACCAACGCGAAACCAACAGTTGCAGACCATCTGCCAGGGCTTTCGCTTTATTGAAAATCGCCTGAGAGAAGGAGGCTCCCGCCAAGCCGCAAACCATGGAAAGCGTGATCTTTCATGCGGCTCAGCAGAAACTTCGCCCTCTCGATAATTGCTCATCTTGAAGCAAGCAAAAGTCCTGTAATGAAGCGACATGAGGGATTCCAATGTTCAGAGATTCGGTACTATATATGAAGTGGAAGGAAAGGGCTCCAACCAACTCGAGGGAGAGAAACGATGGCAACATTGACCACCAAAGACGGAACTGAGATCTACTACAAAGACTGGGGAAGCGGAACGCCGGTTGTATTCAGTCACGGTTGGCCCCTGTCCAGTGATGCGTGGGAGGATCAGATGTTCTTCCTGGCCAGGCATGGCTATCGAGTGATCGCTCACGACCGGCGTGGCCATGGGCGTTCAAGCCAGCCATGGGAAGGACAGACCCTTGACACCTTCGCCGATGACCTGGCAGAACTGATCGAATCGCTGGATCTGAAACAGGCCACACTCGTCGGCCATTCAACAGGAGGTGGTGAAGTCGCCAGATACATCGCACGACATGGAACGAGTCGTGTTGCCGGAGCGGTTCTCGTCGGAGCAATCCCCCCACTGATGCTGAAGACACCGAAGAATCCAAACGGTCTGCCGATCGAAGTCTTCGATGATTTGCGCTCAAAGGTGCATGCCGACCGCTCTCAGTTTTTCAAAGAGCTGAGTGTTCCGTTCTTCGGTGCGAACCGATCTGGTTCGAAGGTTTCACAGGGCCTGCAAGACAGATTCTGGCTGCAAGGAATGCAGGCCGGCATGAATGCCGCTTATGATTGCATCAAAGCATTTTCTGAGACCGATCAGACTGAGGACCTGAAAGCGTTTGATGTACCGACGCTCATCATTCACGGAGACGACGATCAGATCGTTCCGATCGCCGCTTCCGGGGAAGAGTCATCCAAACTTGTAAAAGATTCTGTGTTCAAGGTCTATTCTGGAGCGCCACACGGACTGGCCTCCACACATAAAGATCAACTCAACGCCGACCTGCTTGCTTTCCTGAAGGAGCACACTTGAGCGAATGGGATGCGGTCTGAGGAAATCTGATCCTTCAGTGGCCCGCATTTCCGGGCGGGTAACACTGGATGGAACGCTACTGGATGGAAAGCTGTTGGAACAGGGGATAATCCGGTTCATTCCCGCTGACAATGCGGGACCGGCATTCGGAGCCGTCATTCAGGAAAAACAGGGCAGCGAAGTTTGCTTGACCATGTGCTCAAGCAACGCGGGGTTCAGCCATAAACGCTGGCCCCCGCGTGCTGATGCGACCACATGAAACGGGTTTGACGAACTATCGTCCGACCGCCTTGAGCCATTCGTGTGCCATTAAAGCGGCACCGTCAGAGGTGGGGTGAACGCCATCAGCGGCCCAGGCTTCCGGTGGCGCATAAGCAACGGCGCGATCGAATGCCGACTGAAATGGGACAAAGACCGTTTGAAATTCTTCGGAGAGTTTCTTGGCGGCAGCGCGGAACGAATCGAATTCCGGGAACCATTTGTCATTCACCGCCCCGCAACGCAAAACAAACGGTTCACAAATGACGAGCGTGACGTCGGGAAGAGCGTCTTTGGTTCGTTTCAGCAATGCCCGAAAGTCGTTCTCATAGGTTTCAACGGTTCCGTCGTAACGACCTCCCAGCTTGTGCCAGATGTCGTTGACACCGATAAGGATACTCAAAACGTTCGGCTTCAGATTCAAAGCATCCCCATCCCAGCGATCAGCGAGTTGGTGAACCTTGTTTCCGCTGATTCCCCGATTGTAGATTTTGATGCTGTTCTCAGGAAAATCGACGAGAAGCTGAGATGCTGCCAGCCAGGCGTACCCTTTGCCGAGATTCGATTTGACGTTCGGCTCATCGGCATCTTTTTTGTTACGTCCGGTGTCGGTGATGGAATCTCCCTGAAAGAGAATAATGTCTCCATTCTTAATCAGTCCCCCCGATTTCTCAGCGGCGCTGGTCGACTGAGCAACAGACAAGGCTCCCAGTCCCATTCCGGCAATCAGGGAATTTTGAAGGAAATCACGTCGATTGGAATTCATCGCGGGCTTTCAGTGGTTGGGAACTGGGAATGATTTGTTTCCCGGAATTTGGAAAAGAAAGGAGCCAGGAATTAGGAGGTAGGATTTAGGAAGATACGAATATCAGTTCCTAACGCCTACTTCCTACCGTTGCGTCAGCATTCGAAATTAGGGTGAAAGAATCAAAACGGGAGCGGCCAACGAGCCGCGGAATATGTGAGACAATCCCAAGCTTGAAGCCTGATAAGGCATTCGTCTAAATGAATTACAAAAGATTCTGACCAGTTTCAAGAAACACAATCTGTATTTTGATATGTAGTCAAATCTCCTTGCCAATTCCGTCTCTTCCGTCCTTTCCGTAGTTCCTCTGAATTTTCCGGGCTAACTGAAATCCAGCCCACGCATGGTGGATTTGCCGGTGGCGAATTCACTGGTTTCGATGCCGACCCGTTGCAACAGGGAGACGTACAAGTTCGGCAACGGATAGTTCTTCTGCTGATTGAACGCAAGGTGCTGTCCATGACGGAAACCACCTCCCGCCAGCAGTACCGGTAGATTTCGGTTGTCGTGATTGGAGCCATTCCCCAGATTGCTGGTCAGAAGAACGGACGTACTCTCCAGCAGGTTCCCCCCCACATCGTCCGTCTTTTGGAGGTCCCGGAGAAAATCTCCCCAGGCGCGAATGATCTCGGTTTCCACAAGCGCCAGCTGGTCCAGCTTCTCGTCGTCTTTTCCGTGATGGCTCAAAGAGTGATATCCTTGCGCGACCCCTTCAATGGGAACGACTCCTCCCGCGCCGCCGAAATGGAGCGTGATGAATCGTGTCGAATCTGTGGCCAGTGCCAGACGGACCATGTCGCTCATGAGCCGTTGTCGGGCGACAAAATCGTTGGCATTCGTGATGTCGATTGGTCGACGGGCTTGAACAGTCGGCTTCGGACGATGAGCCCAGGCTTCGGATTCCACCAACCGGCGTTCCAGTTCACGAACGCTGGTAAAGTAAGCATCCAGTCGATCACGGTCTCCAGCCCCCAATCGGCGCTGCAGGGACTTCGCGTCGTCGGCCACGAGATCCATAATGCTTTGTCCTTCGTGCGCGCGCAAGGCCTGCTGTTCCCGTTGCTTCGGAGAATCATCAACGAACAACTGAGAAAATAGCCGTGAAGGAGATGTCAGCGACGGAATCATGGCCCCATTTTCCGTGTATGAAGGGCTATTACTTCCGGTCAGCCCGAGCACGAGGGATGGAAACCGAGTCTGATTTCCCAGATGCTTGGCCATCAGCTGATCGATTGAAATGGTGTTTCTCGACTGCGCTGCGGCACTCATGGGAGCCGCTGTCAGCAGGCTGGCTTCAGCACGATGTCCTCCCTTCACTCCCGGGTGAGAGGTGCCGGAAATCACCGTGAACTGGTCGCGCAGATCCTGCAACTGACCAAGATACGGGGTCGACTCGTAGCTTTTCCCATTCTTCTTGGGGAAGAGATTTTCGCCGTGGAGCCCCAGACTTAACGTCATCGCGACGAAACGGCGTGGAGGCGTCGACGGCGTTCCGGCAAATGCCGGTGACATGGCACTCAGCCAGGGAAGCGCCATCGCAGTTCCAGCTCCTCGCAGAAATGTTCGTCGATTCAGCTTCTGCCGAAAATTGAAATGAATGGAGCTGGTCATGAGATCTCCCGTTGTATTCTGTTTGGATTGATCTGCTCTATTTTTGAAGAAACAGAGGGCTGGTGGTGACGGCATGAACAATCGAACGGAAACCATAGTCCTCTTTGGCGACCTGAGTGACAATCCGTTCCACTTCCTCCCGGTCGACAAAGGAAACCGGAGCACCGGTTCCAAAGGCAATCAGTTTTTCTGCAAGATTGCGAGCCAATGCTTCAGGTCGGGTGGCGACGAGGGCCTGGAATTCGGAAAGATTCTGAAACGTCCTTCCGTCCGTTAAGACGGAACTGGCGTCGATCACCGGTCCCTGTTGACGTTTTGACGGGCCGGGATAACGTTCGCGCCATTTCCCGCCGGGATCGTAGTTTTCCAAGGCGAATCCAGGCGGATCGATTTTGACATGACAACGAGCGCACGAAGGATCGGCGCGGTGCTTCTCAAGCAACTCCCGAATGGTCTTTGATCCCCGAATGTCTGGTTCGACGGCGGGAATATTCTCAGGAGGGGGAGGAATCGGCTCTCCCAGAATCCGTTCCGCAACCCAGACTCCGCGAACGACGGGAGAGGTTTCTGAACCATTGGCAGTCACCTTCAGAATGGCTCCCTGCGTCATCAGGCCAGCGCGGTGCATTTCCGGAAGAAGTGTCACCCGTCGTAATTCATCCCCTTTGATCCCGGGAATCCCATAATAACGGGCCAGACGACTGTTCAGAAAGGTTTCGTCAGCATCAATCAGTCGACGGACGCTGGCGTTCTCCTGCAACATTGTATCAAGAAACGTTCGTGTCTCATCCAGCATCGCATGTTGCACGATCTTGTCGAAATCCGGAACGAGACTTCGGTCTGGTTCCGTGAATTCGATCTCATTCAGATCCAGCCATTCTTCCGCAAAATCTTCCACGAAGCGACGTCCGCCTGCCCCGGAGAGCAACCGTTCCACCTGTTGATGAATGATTGCCGGATTCCGCAATTTGTCTTCGACGGCCAGATTGAAGAGATCTTTGTCCGGCAAACTTCCGGTCAACATATAGCTGAGCCGTGAGGCAAGCGAAAACGAGTCCAGTTCCCCCGAGGGTTCAGTGAGATACAGGAATCGTGGAGAGCAAAGTAACGCTCGATACCCTAAACGCAATGCGGAAACGGGATCCTGCTGCTTGCTCAGAGCGGCCCGAACCTGCTCGCAATAGGAGTGAATATCCTCTTTGACGACGGGACGCCGGAAGGCCCGACTCGCGAAAGAGACCATCAACTGGTCCATCTGATCCTCTGTGATGGTATCGCTGACCGGTCCCGTTTTTTCCGTGGGATTTCCGTGCTCAGAATTCCTTCCGGAACCGATCGGGAGATCATTGAACAGTCGACGGCGGATCTCCTTGTCATCAGGACCGCGATGGATTCGTTCCATTTTGATCCAGTCCATGGCGATTCCGGGAACGTTCTGCGGCTCCCCTTCTCCGGCCCCAACTTGCCCGCCGGCAAAACCCGCTTTTTTAAGAGTGATATCCCCCGGCCGGATTTCCAGCATGTGCCCTTTGGGGATCCATGCTTCGAACTCCACGACCTTCGGCTCTTCCGTCACTTCAAATGCGGTGACCCAGTTGAGAATGGGAGCACTTGAGACACACAGACCCGTGTAGACCGTGGTCCAGACTCCACCTGTCGATGGAAGTCTCAATCCGGCGATCTTCACCTGAAAGCGATACCAGCCATCTTGCGGTGCAATGGTGACGGGGGTTCTTCCATAATAAATCAGTCCGGAAGACCAGATGACTGCTTTCCCTTCACGAAGCTCCGGTTCACGATTTCTGGCCTTCGGGTTTTTGCGAATGATATCCTTGACGGCGAAGTGCCGACGATACGGTGATTGTGGTTCTAGTGCCCTGCGAAATGCTTCATCCAGCGCGATGTCCACAACCGCGAGATGCCTTTCGACATCAAAGTGGGAAATGGATTGCCCACTCGGCATGGTGGAGAACTCGGCTGCTTTCGACTCTTCTGGAAAATACTGAAGCAGCGGAATATCGATTCCAAGGAGATCCTGAAGAGTTCTTTCCAGTTCCCGCTGAGTGAGCTTTCTCCCTTGAATTCTTCCTTCGGTTGCCTGACGCTGCTGCTGGTGTCGCACGATCCAGTGACTCAAAGATTCCAGTAGCGGTTGAGTGGCCTCACCAGGAAGTTTCCCTGAGTCCGGAGGGGGCATTTCCCCTGTTTGGATGCGGTCGTAAATACTGACCCATCGTTGTTCGCTTCCAGGAACAGAAAGATCAAAGGAAAGTTTCGAAAAATCCAGACCACCCTCTGCATCCGCTCCCTCGTGGCAATCGACGCAGTGCTGTTGGAAAAATTTCCGATCCGGTGAGCCCGTTGAATTTTGAATTTCCGCGAACGCCGATGAGCTTATGGATCCGCACAGCAGCAGAGAAAAGAGTATGACTTCAGGGAGGCGCATCCCCTTCCAAACAACGGAATTCACAGGGAACCGGCCTGAAATCATCATGGAAAAAACTAACGCAGTGGAGAGAAAAGCGGGCGGGATCAATTCGAGCAAGTCATCAAACATCGTCTCATCAACCGTCTCGAATTCATTATCGTCAAATTCAGGGGCCAGTCAACAAAGAGTTTCTGCTTCCGAATCCAAAGCTGGACTGACGGGAAGTTCTCCGTCTGCCGGTGGCCGATACCGTGACCGCGACGATGGACTGGTCGAGCAAGCCGGAATCACAGTGAGCGCAACGTTTTGTCAGTGGGTAAACGCTGAAATTTCCTGCTACGAAGGTGAATCATGGGTTACCGCCGACCACTCCTTTCCGATCTGACCGATGTGAATCCGACCGGTCTCGCCGACACTCGAATTCTGCGCTGGGACGCAGAATCGGGAAAGCATGTTTACAGTGATCTCAATCTGGCAGCCGTCACGGGGCTGAAGGACGCTATGGAAGCACTTGCGTCAGTGATCGATGGCAAGATTTCGGCAAACGATCCCATCACCGGAGGCACAAAAACTAAGGTCACTTATGACAGCAAAGGTCTGGTGACCGGTGGAGCCGACGCTACCACTGCGGACATTGCCGACAGTTCAAATCGACGCTATGTCACGGATGCATTTCTGTCGGTGCTCGGCCTGACGTCGGGGGTGAATACCGGTGATCAGGACCTGTCGGGGTATTCTGTTGTCGGTCATCGTCACACAATTGAGGGGGTTGACGATCTCACTTCAACGCTCGCTTCCAAGGCCGACCTGGTTGGCGGCAAGCTGGCGACGTCTCAACTTCCCGCTCTGGCGATCGTCGAATTTCTCGGCTCTGTCACGAGCGAAGAAGAGATGCTCGAACTGGACGGTCAGCGTGGAGACTGGTGCATTCGATCTGATGAACAACTCGCGTTCTTCCTGGTCGACGACGATCCAACTCAAGTCGAAAGCTGGCAACAGATCACAACGCCCGCCTCTCCAGTTTTGTCTGTCAACAATCAGACCGGTGCGATCGTCCTGAGCTATTCCGACGTGGGAGCGGCTGCAGCCAGCCACAATCACACGATCGGTGACGTGACAGATTTGGCGTCTGCTCTCTCTGCTCTGGAAACGCTGATTGATGAACTTGATGTCTCAGACATTTCCGGGCTGACAGACGCGCTGGAGGGCAAAGCGTCGTCAGTGCATTCACATGCGATCAGCGACACGACTGGCCTGCAATCTGCACTCGACGGCAAGCCGGGTCTGTCGGCGGCGAACGTGTTTACGGCGAATCAGACGTTTCAGACGAATCTCGTGTCTGTAACTGGTTCGTCTGATCCCGAACTGAGGGTGGCTGAGGGCGGTAGCACGACAAATTATCTGTCGTTAAAAGACGTTACGGCAGCTTATGCAATTATTTCAAAAGCAACCCAAACTGGCACGGCCACGCTAGACATATCATCTACTCCGCTTGACGGAACAAGTAGTAGTGATGTTCGTCTCTTTCGGCAAACAAACACGACAGGTGCTCGTCAATTACAGTTGTATCGGGGGAATGGTACGTCAGACCTTGAGCACATCCTCAACTGCAATGGCAATTCTTACCTGAATATGACTACTGGTAATGTTGCCATTGGGTCAAACACAGTACCGACAGAGAAACTGACTGTAAACGGAAACATCACCGCAACTCGTGCCTTGCTTGGTGCCGGTTCCGCTGCTGCTCCGCCGGTTAAAGTCGGAAGTAGCGAGATGGGACTGTTTGAAGACAGTACAAATACACTTGGGTTTACAGTCGCAGGTAGCAGAAAAGCGGCACTTTCTTCTTCGGGATTATTATTGCAACATAGTGTTTCTAATAATTCACAAAAGCTGGGGCGATTGAGTTGTGCACATTATAATAACGCAGAAGAACCCGTTGCCGGAATTTTTATCGATTCGTCTGCGTCTAGCAGTTTTGTGAATATCGGGGGATCGTCCGGCGTGGCGAATGCGGCGACACATGTGCGCATCTGGGCCGCCGGCAATGGTACCACGACGACAGGCACGCAAGTCGCAGAGTTTACGATCAATTCTTGCACCCTGGGCCGTAGCTTAGTGTTGGCATTGCTCGCCGACTCTGACGCCGAAAACAACTCCCTGTTTCGCGGCTCGGAGCACAGTGGGAAACTCTGCTGGAAAGACGTAAGCGGAGTCGTGAAGGTTGTGGCGTTTGAATAGTGAACATCTGGATTGATGAATCGGGCAGCAACCTGAAGTTCAAGATGAAAACCAGTTCCGGGGCAATGAAGACGGTGACGATCACGTTTGATGTTTAACAGGGAGAGGAACTCACGCAAAGCCGCCAAGGATTACTGCTAATGCTAAGTATTGACTTAAAATCCTGTGTCCATCACTGGACGTGCGGGTTCGATCCCCGCCTTGGCCAATACGAACTTAAACAATAGCCGTGACTTATGTTGCGGCTGTTTTCTTTTGTACACCCCCGAAAACTCTCTTTTCGGCCTCTTGGGGTGCAGCAGGGGTGCAACGCAGTTCTGGAAACCGAGAAGACCATCACGAAGATGGTCCACCGTTTTTTTAAGACCCCAAGTTTCTCGCCAAAAAAACAAAATCAGCAGAACTTGCCGCAAGGTTTTTGGGGCGTTTCTTCGAGGTATAAGGCGGCATACGCGAACAGCTGACTCACCAATCCGACATCGGCTACGACCTGACAACAGCCTTGCTCATTGACGCTCACCATGGCGCTCCTCTGGCTCCCATGGAAATGCACTTGAAGACGGCCCATGCGGTGCACAGCACCAGCACCAATCCGCCCGTTGTCACAGACCATCATCTGGATCCGCTTCCGCCCATGATGGACAGTTCAGAGGAGTGGATGCTGTTGGTTTTGATTTCGTGGCCATTTGCTTGTTCCTGCTGGCTGAATTGGATTCACAGTTGCTCGCAATGAACAACTGACCAATTCAGCGTAGCGCCAATCCGGACGAGGCGCAATCCAAACGGGGAGACAGTCCTGCTCCTGGCCAAGTCAGATTCATTCCGATGCGATTTTCAGATCCCTCTGAACAGTCGCCCGGGAGATGCCCAAGGAACTGGCAATCTCGTGATCTTTGAGACCTTTCGCTCTCAATTCCACCGCCCTGTGAGTGTCAGCCTTCGTGCTGCCGTGTGTTCTGCCTCGATAGACACCCCGAGAACGAGCAGCGTCAATACCCGCTCTCTGACGCTCTCTGCGAGTCTCTTGCTCCATCTCAGCAACACCCAGCAGAACAGCCGCGATCATCTTTCCGACAGTCCCGCTGAAATCGATCTGCTGCGTGACCGAGACGATTCGCAGTCCCTTGTCACACCACTGGCACAGCACGTTCAGGCCGTCAATCAGTTTGTGGCTCAAGCGGTCCAGCTTCCAGACGACAACGGTTCCAACATGACCGCTGAAAATGTCTTTCTGCAATCGCTCAAGCTGGGAACGTTCGAGCGAATCACCCGATTCCTTGTCGATGTACCAGCGAACCTGCTGCGAGTCGAAACCGTTGCCTTCGAGCCAATGCGTGATTTCACGCACCTGCGATTTCTCATTCGGACTGGTGTGAGAACCCTCGCAAAAATGGGAAGTTATTTCGGGACTGTTTCTTTTCGGGACTGTTTCTTAGCTCGGCTCCTTCCCGTGGGGCGGCGGATCGCTTGGGATTTCGCCGGGCCTGTAATCGGGCAGCCAGCGACAGGGAACCAGCGCCAGCAGCGACAGTGCCGACAGGATCAGAAAGCCGGTCTTCAATGCCTGAGTGCGGGCCTCCGCGTTGATCCGCAGTGCTTCCGCCATTTGCTCCGGCGTGGCGGACGTTCCTGAAAGTCGTTCTTGCAGTTGACTGTCGCTGAAGAAGTTCAGATTGGTCAGGTTGACCTCGTCCTTCAACTCAGCCGTAATCACCGGATTGTTAGTCGCGTTGGTGATAATAGACATGCTTAAGACGCCGACCAGCAATGCTCCCACCAGCGACGTCCCGACCGCGGCGGCCAGATTCTGAGTCACACCGCGCAGTGAACCGACGTCACCTGCCAGCTCTTTGGGGGAGGCGGTGACCAGCACGTTGAACAACAGCGTCACCAGAGCCCCTTGTCCCAGGCCGATCGTGATCAGGCCGACGATCACCGGGGCCGTGCTCCAGTCGTTGCGGATGACGAAGGCAAGCCACGCCGTTCCAGCCGCGACCAGCAGAAAGGCAGCGGTGGCGATCTGTCGCGACGTGAAACGCTTGTACAGACGGACAATCAGAATGGCTGTAAAGAATACGGTGAGCATGAACGGCATCATCGCAATCGACGTCTGAAAGGCAGGGCTTCCCTGGACGATCTGGATATAGAGCGGGACCGAGAAATTGATCGCCCCCTCCATCCCGACGATCATGAAGAGCGAGATCACCGTCATCCATTCCAACGGGGAATCGGCGACCTCGAGTGCGATCAGCGGGGTTCGCTTACGGGAAACACGGCGACGCGACCATCCGAGAAACGCCGTCAACAGGACAACGCCAAAGACAATCAATGCGGGAGCCGGTGAGACACCCATCAAGTCGAATGGAGCCGCGGGACGGGCCAGCAGGACACCCCAGTTGCGTAGATTGTTGAATCCGAAAGTGATGAAGATGATCGCGACTGCGGACAGCAGTACGCCGACAACGTCGATCTGTACGTCGGGGCGCCCCTCGGAGGGCTTGAGTTTAAAGCTCAACAGCAGGATGGCAGCAGCATGCAGGATGAGCAGTCCGAACGCCCATCGCCAACTGAGCCATGTTGCCACCGAACCCACGATGACGAAGGCCAGAACTCCGGCGATGGCTCGTGCTGAACCTAGCCAGCCCACGGCTTCCGCCTGCTGTTTGCCGCGATAATGATTGGCGATGAGGACGACCAGAGTCGGCACCAGGGCGGCCCCGGCAAATCCGGCGAGCCCCTGGGCCGCCAGCATCACTTCCGCAGTCGGACTGATGACCATCGTGATCATTGCCAACAGGAAGAGTCCCACGGCAGACTGAAAGAAAACCTTAGACCCGAATCGCTGGCCGAGCTTGGCCCCCAGCATAATGAATCCCGAGACTCCCAGGGAGTACAACACGATGGCGGTTCCCACTGTCGTGGGGGGCGTATTGAAGCTGGCGACCATCCCTCCCATCGAAACCGGGATGGCGGCCACGTTGAAGGACATGAGCATCTGCCCCATGGCGATGACGATCATCGGCAGCCAGGAGTCGCGGACTTCAGATTCCCCGGTGGAGGAAGGGACGGATAACTGGGACATGGATGGTGGTCCTCGGGGCACGGTCAGTGGAAAGACAGCAGCGAAATGATCATTCTCCCGATGCGAACCGATTGACCGTTTCGCACCGACGCATAGCAACGCATTCTCAAACTTCCGGCTTCGAAACAAACAGATCCAGCCCCAATCGCTGAGACAGGAACCGCGTGGCGAGTTGTCCTTTCACGCTGTTTCCGGCTGCATCCAGCGGCGGCGCAAAAGTTCCGACTCCTCCCTTGCCCGGCGAGACGGTGACGATGCCGCCGCCGATGCCGCTTTTGCCCGGCAGTCCGATTTCGTACAACCAGTCGCCGGACGTCTCGTATAATCCCGCGGTCGCCATCACCGCCAGGGCATAATGGCAAACCGCCGGATCGACCACCCGTTCTTTTGTGAGGGGATTCACACCGCCATCCGCCAAAGTCGCCCCCATCACCGCCAGATCTCGTGCCGAAACATTCAACGAACACTGTCTGGTATAAAGGTCCACCGCCTCAGCGGGGTCCATGTAGATCCGGCCGAAGCTCTGCAGCAGGCGGGCGATGCTCTGGTTACGATGGTTCGTTTCCGAGGCGGAGGCGTAGACCTCGTCGTTAATAGAGAGAGCACGTCCGGCGAACCGCGAGAGGCCGTCATGAATGAATTTCCACTTCGCCTCGACATCCGCCCCCGCAACCAGACTGGTGGTAGCGATCGCTCCGGAGTTCACCATGGGATTCGTCGAACCTGCGAACCGCTCAACCCCCTCCAGCGAGTTGAACCCCAGCCCCGTGGCGTTCACTCCGATCTTCTCTCGCAACTGTTGTGGACCCAAAATCTCGCAGACCAGTGCGAAGATGAAGGGCTTCGAGACACTCATGATCGTGAACTCTTCGTCCACATTCCCCGCAGCGTATACATTGCCGGAAGTGCCCACGACGCAGATGCCGAACAGGTCAGCGGGGACACGGGCCAGCGCCGGGTAGACCTCGGAGTTTTTGCCGTCGGTGTTGGTCCTGAAGAGTTCATACGCTTCGGCCACCAGATTGCTCACCAGTTCCTGGGACGGCAAGTGACCAGTAGAAACATACGGAATTCCGGTGCTTGCATCATTCGGCAATGGCGTGTTCATGAAGCGTTCCGTGATATCTGGTGATTATGAATGAGACCGTTGGTGATACCGTTGTCCGTTTTCGTTGCCCATTCCGTTGCAAGCGTTGTCACTCAGTACTTCCAAGTTTGTCAGCGAAGAACGGCAAGGGGTCAGGAATCAGGGGTCAGAAAAATCCGGGAAAGTCCTGCATTTCCTACCCACTATCTACTACCCACTACCTACTTTCGTCCCATTTAGAGCAAACTTTGAACTACTGTCGCTAAACTTCCAGAGTTGCCAAAGCGATCGCCAATCGGCAGCCCTGGGCGAACTCTGGCAGGTCGACGTACTCGTTCACGGTGTGAATCTCATATTGCCCCGCCCCGATGGTGACCGTCGGAATGCCGTGCCCGACCAGCCAGTTGGCATCCAGTCCCCCGTTGGAGAATTGAGTCTGTGGCGTCAGGCCGATCTGTTCGGCGGCACGCCGGGCATGTTGCACCGCAGGATCATCCTCCGCCAGATTGAACGAGGGGTACGACGGGTTGCTGTGGAACGTTACTTCGGCGGTTGCTCCGTCGGCGTCCCGCACTTCCGCTTGAGCTTGTGCAAAGGCTTCACGGTATGCCTGGCAAATTGCGGATGCGAAGGTAACTTCCGGGCTACGCGCTTCCCCGATGATGTGGACATAGTCGTTCACGACGTTGGTAGCGTCGCCGGCCGGCTTTCCCTTGTGGCCGCCGAAGATCCCGACGTTACTGGTTCCGTTTCCGTCGGCTTTAACGACCTTGCCGAACCAGCCGCCGCGGTGTGCTTCAGCGAGTCCCAACGCGCCGACCAGTGTGGCAGAGATCCCCTTCTCCGGGGCGACGCCGGCATGGGCTGCCTTGCCTGTGATCTCCACGTCCCAGTTTTCCTGTCCCACTGCGCCGATGATCAAATCCGAGGCCAGTTTGCCGTCCACATTGAAGCACATCGCGGCCCCGTCCAGATCGGCCGGATCCAACTCACGGGCGCCATGCAGACCACTCTCTTCGCGCACGGTGAACAGCAACGTAATGGGAGGATGAGGGAGTTGATGTTTCAGAAGCGTCTCGACCAGCGTGACCAGCACTGCGCATCCCGTGCGGTTGTCCCCTCCCAGGGCGGTCCTGCCGTCGGAAACAATCCGGTCTCCCTCGCGTTTCGGCTTCGCTCCGGCGCACAACGGAACCGTATCAAGATGCGTCGAGAACAACAGTCGCGGGCCAGGCCGGGTTCCCGGGAGCGTAACGATGAGATTACCGGTCTCGGTTGGCAACGAGATTCGTTCATGGGCCGTGTCGAAGCGAATCGCCGACTCCGGCACGCCGATCTGCCGTAGCGCGTCGGAGACCGCTGCCGCAATGGCGGCCTCTTCCCCTGTCACCCCCTCGACCGACAGGAATCTCAGCAGATGCTCCTCAGCAGCATTGACGTCCAATGGAATGGTGTCACGGCCCATACTAAATTCTCCCGGCGTGAAGGTTGTTCTATAACAATATCTTAGTAAATATCATCATGCTATAAGTTTAATAAAAACTTATCATTCTCGATCTCAACACGCATCAAACAGATCCGGGAACTGAGCTGCAAATCAGGAAAAGCGTTATCTTGCTTGCGGCTCAGCAGGAGCTTCGCCCTCCCGGAAAATTGCCTCTATTGAAATCAGCAAAAGCCCTGGCAGTTCGATTAACCCAGTCCCCACGGCAATCCTAATAAATACCACGCCACAAAGAGCAGCGTCCAAAGTACGAACATGATCATCACGTAGGGAAGCATCAGTGAAACGACCGTGCCGACACCCGCCTGCTTGTCGTATCGTTGGGCGAACCCCACGACCAGTGCAAAGTAGGCGTTCAGGGGAGTGATCGCATTGACCGGCGAGTCGCCGATCCGGTAGGCCGCCAGCACCGCTTCGGGATCGACTCCGAGCTTGAGTAACAGCGGCACAAAGATGGGCGCGAAAATAGCCCATTTCGCAATTGCTCCGGTGAGCAGCAGATCAATCACCGCCACGACGAAAATAAACCCCAGGAGCAACGGAAGTGGAGGAAAGCTGGCCGTCTGAAGAATACCTGCCAGTTTCAAAGCCAGAATCGTCCCCATGTTGGTGTAGTTGAAGTAGGCGACAAACTGGCTGAGCACCAGAAACAGGAGAATCAGGCTCCCGAGTCCGGCCATTGCTTTTTCCATCGCTTTGATCACGTCCGTCAGACTGTTCATTGTCCTCGCGCCGAAGCCGTACGCGGCCCCGGTCACCAGGAAGACCGCCATGATCAGGCCGATCAGGCTGTTCATGAATGGCGAGTTCCCGATCAGGGCGCCAGTATCCGGATTCCGCAACGGCGCTCCGGCGGGCAACGTCAGCAGACCAAACAGCACCAGCACGGCCAGAAGCCCGAGTCCTGCGAATTTCAGACCGCGAGACTCATCGGCAGTAATCCCGTTTCCTGTTTCCGCGGGCTTTTCTCCCTGATATTTTCCCAGACGAGGCTCAATGATCCGCTCGGTAATCAGGGCGACGATGAACGTCAGGAAGATGACTGACGCGATGGAAAACCACAGGTTCGAGGCGAGCCCAATAGACCCCTCCTGATCGACCAACTTGATGGCGTCGTTCGTGAACTCGACAAGGACCGCGTCAAGCGGCTTGATGAGCATGTTCACGGTAAACGCACCAGCGACCGCAGCGAAACCCAGCGCCAATCCGGCCAGAGGATGCCGCCCCACACTGAGGAACGCTGTCCCCGCCAGTGGAATCAACACCAGGTAGCCGGCATCCGCAGCGATGCTCGACAGGATCCCTACGAACGCCAGAATATAAGTCAGTGCTCCGCGCGGAGAGATGATGACCAGCTTGCGGATGAGTGTATTCACCAGCCCCGCCTCTTCGGCCACACCGGCCCCCGCCATGGCGACGATCATCAGTCCGACCGCAGTGAACCCCATGAAGTTCGGAATGAGCGAAACATACGCAAACCGGATCCCTTCGGACGTCAGCAGGCTTCTAACGGTGACCGATCGCGTCTCGATCTTGAACTTCTTTTCGTCGACCGCTGCATAGGTCACCGCCGTTCCCGTGTCGTAGAGATGGGATTCAACGGTGGCTTCCGGCGAGATTTCGCCAGTCTGAGGGACAATGGCCTCGTAGGAAATACTCACTCCTGTGATGGACAATGCATGGGACACGACCACTACGGCGGCAATGAGAATCAGAAAGATGATCACTGGATGGGGAACCATGTTTCCCGCCCGTTCGACGCCATCCAGAATTCTTTGCATCAGTGTCTTCGGGGCCGCACTCGACTCGCTCATATTATGGAGCCTTTTGATGGACTACGCTGCTCTGTTTCGGTCGCTGTGTTTCGGTCATGCTGTGTTTCGGTCATAACGGCAACAACCAGGGGACCATGATCACACTGACAATCAGGACGATCAAACTGAAAGGAACACCAATACGCACAAAGTCACCGAATGTGTAATTTCCCGGTGTCACCACCAGCGTGTTGACGGGAGACGAGACCGGGGTCATAAATGCCGTCGATGCGGCCAGTGCCACGATCATCGCGAATGGATAGGGGGAAACGCCCAGTTCGGCAGCGACCGCCAACGCCACGGGGGCCATCAGCACCGCCGTGGCGGTATTGGAGATGAACATCCCCAGGATCGCGGTGAGGGCAAACACAGTGGCGAGCACCACGTAGATGCCTGCTCCCCCCAGTACCGACACCAGGGCATCGGAGGCCAGTTCGACACCGCCGGTTCGCTTCAAGGCCATCGAGAACGGCAGCATGCCAACAATCAGCACGATGGTCTTCCAGTCGACCGAGCGGTATGCACTGGTCAGATTGACGCATCCCAAGGCGCCCATCAGCAGACAGCCGATCAGCGCGGCTTGCACGTTGGGGATGATGCCGCTGACCATCAGCGTGATGACAAGTCCCAGGCAAAGCACCGCCTGTAGCGTCTTGCCGGCCGCCGGCAGCACTTCCTCAAGCTCGACGGGCAGATTGAAGAGGATCAGATCCGCACCGGGGGATTGCAGTTTGCGAATTGACGTCCAGGGACCGATCACCAGCAGCGTATCGCCGATGCGGAACTGTTCGTCTTTCAGGCTCCCTTCTTCGGCCACAGTCCCCCGCCGGAATCCGATTACCGTCACTCCGTACCGGGTCCGGAAATCCGCCCCCACCACGGTCTTGCCGACCAGATCGGACGTGGCCGGAACAATTGCTTCCGCCATTCCGATCTCTTGCGACAGGTCGGTGAAATAGGTGCCCGTGAGAGGAATGGTTTCCAACCCATATTGCTGCCGCAGTTCGCTGACGTCGGATTCTTCCGCAAAGAGATCGATGAACAGAATGTCGCCAGCCCGTAATTCCGTGCTGGCGACCGGCCGAATGAGTTTGCCGGTCCGCTCGATGGCCACGATTCTGGCCCCGGATGAGTCTTTCATCTGAAGCTCCGCGATGGTCTTGCCCACCACGGGGGAGCGACCCATCACGCGAACTCGATGCTCACGCGTTGCCAGTTTGTATTCCTCGATCCAGTCCCGCAGATTGGGCCGACGGATCACTTCACCATCATGGCTGGCCCCCGAGGTCAGCCAACGCCGCGAGAAGACCATGTAAATGATGCCCAGCACCAGGATGGGCACTCCGAATGGCGTAAAACTGAAGAAATGAAACCCCTGTTCGCCATGCCGCACCAGTTCGCTGTTCACGACCAGATTGGGCGCGGTGGCCACCAGTGTGGTCATGCCGCTGATCAGTGCCGCGAAGCTCAGCGGCATCATCAGACTGCCGGGGGAGACCTTGGTGCTTTGCGAGATTCGGAGTACAACGGGGATGAAGATGGCCGTAACCGCCGTCGAACTCATCATCGCGCCCAGTCCGCAGACGACAATCATCAGCAGGACGAGCAATCGTGTTTCGTTGCCACCGGCCTTCGCTGCCAGCCAGTCGCCAAGGTGACGGGCCACACCCGTTCGGACCAACCCATCTCCGATCACGAACAGCGCCGCAATGAGGATGATGTTCGGATCGCTGAAACCGGCCAGCGCTTCGCTCATGGTGATGACGCCCGTCAGCGGCAGCACTGTCAACATGATCAAGGCCACGGCGTCCATCCGTGGCTTATTGAGCGCGAACATCAGAACCGCGGCGCCGAGCAGACACAGAACGATTGCCAGACTTGGATTCATACGCCATCGGTCAGTTGGAGATCACAACCACCAGCAATTCCAGGCTGAAGAACTCCTTTTGTTACGATGTTCAGCACGTCTCCTCTCCGGAAACCGCATCGATCGCATCCCACTCCGTGACCGGAACGACAGCTTGTCGTAACGATCTTACTGACTGGTCACCTGAGTTGCACTCGTCCCGAAAGGATTTTTCACGAAGTCCGATTGCGCCACTGGGACTTCAAACCTGAATTGACAGGTGCGGAACACGGTTTGAGCAGGCCAACGAGCCTGCGAGCCACGTTCGGGAACCTGTCAGGACAGAGTGGTCACACAGTACTTCCAAGTTTGTTTGTGATGGAGAGCAAGGGGTCAGGATTCAGGGACCAGAGGTCAGAAAAATCCGGAAAAAGCCTGTATTTTCTACCCACTACCCACTGATCCCTCCATTGAGGCAAACTTGGAACGACTGACACACCACTACGTTCGAGCCGTTTGCTCCAGAACGCATTCCCGTCAGAAGTTGTACTGGAACAGACCATGGAGCCGTTGGGCCTCTGCCCTTTGCTGGTCCACATTCTCGCGTTGGCCCCACATGTACTCGATTCCGAACGAAAGACGCGTGATCGGAGTCCACCACAGACTGGCTGCTACGTATTTCCCCTTCTGATAGGTCGTCCCCGGTTGATTCGAGTTGCTGTCGGCCATGGCTTCAGAATAAGTGAAGTTCGAGAGCCAGTGCGCATTGAACCAATGCTCATAGCTCGCGTTCCACCCGGCCGCATTCACCAGATCGAACGCGCCCGTCACCGGGTCCACCTGTCCGTCCAGTCCTTGCCCGGCTAGATCGTTAAGATATCGTGCGGTTCCCGGTCCCCAGGTCCCTTGCAGCAGGATTCGGCTCCGCGTCAGGCCAGAGGGGTTCGCCTCGTGAACGGGATCGGTGTTCATGACGAGCGCCCAAGGATGGAACACGGCGCTCCCGCTGACTCCGACTCCCAGACGCCGGGTCACGTCCCCTCCATCCGGCCGATAACCGATGGTCCGCAGAAGGGCAGCCGCCTGGAGATGCCCCACGTCTCCCTGATATCGCAGATGCGTCGCCAGGTCGGGAACATCCTGGACGTTCCTGCCGAGTCCGTCGGTGGTAATGTCAGAGAAAGGGCGTTCGATGCTTGTTGCCCAATACAGGCCATCGTAGACCGGAAGTGTCATTCTGACGGAAGGTTGCCGCTGATTCACCCAACTGTTGGGCCCCTGAAAATCGACCAGACTCGCCCAGTTGTTCGGGTCCATAAACACCGAATTCTGCTGACCAAACCGGAAATACCCGAAATCGAAGAACGCATGACGCAGCCGGAACGGGTTCCCGCCACCACCAGCAGCCTGAGCGGCACCATTGAAAAAATCCCCCTCGATGAACGTATGGACGTTCCAGTTATTGAACGATGTCGGCGTCCATGTTTCCAGAGCGAAGCGGCTGATACGGCCGCTCATATTGAAGTTCTGGCCGACCTGTTGCGGAACCGGAATCGTGTTCGGGACGAACGAATCCGTACTCCCGATCGGATCGAAATCGTACAAGGCAGCGAGCCGCACAAATCCCCGCAAACGGAACGAGGTGTTTGTCCCCGGCACCAGAAAGGAGCCCGGCATCATTCCCCGGGTGACATAATTTCCCAGTTCTTGTGATGTGAGTCGAGGAGGAGGGCTGATCGGCCGGTATTCCGGCACACCCGGCGCATCCTGATAATCCCGTGCCTCGTACCCGGGGGGAGCGTAATCAGCGATCGGTCGCGCTCCGACATCGTACGTATCGTAATAACTTCTTTCATAAACGTAGTCCGGCAATGAGACTGCCGATGCAACACTTCCCCAGGAAAACTCCCGCGCTCCTGGAGCATCCTGGGCGGTATCCGGTGAATAACCGTCCAGAGCCGCACTCCCATCGGGCTGTTGAAATGCTAGGTCAACCATTCCTGACGCCGTGTTGGCGTTCATCGCGTTGCCGTTGATGTCGGGCGAAGTCCACGGGCTGACTGCTTCACGGAGAGAACTCGACGGATTCGTTCCCGCAGTCCCCTGAGAAGATGCTGTCGGCAGCGCTGACTGCACAGGCAGTGGCGGCAGCATCTGAGCGGTGACTGACGACTCTCCCCAATTCAATGCGAGCAACGGCACAGCCAGTGCCCAGAAAGCAGTCGACACAAAAGTCGGAAAGCAAATTCGCATGGGGGGATGGACCAATGCACAGCACAGACAACAACGTCTTTGCTGTTCCTGTAGAGTTCTTTACATATTTGTGGATAAGATGTTACGTGGACAATGTTCTTCTGGAGACGGTCCGTACGGAAGGAGCAGTTCGGGAAGGCTGCCATCCCGAACTGCCATGTCAATGTCCTGCAAATAGGGACATGCTGAAAACTCGGATTGACCGACACCGCAGTCCGCCTCTCCCAATCTCCCTGGTCGATACAATCCCTACTATCGTCAAAATCAGCAGCAGACATGATGATTTCCTTGGACGGCATACATCAGCCCTTTGGTATCAATAGAGCAATTGCAAAGTGGGGCGAAATTTTCCACATTGAAAGTCGTGTCTATAGACACGACTTTCAATGTGGAATTCGATTGTCCGCCCGATATCATTCTTCTGATTTTGTGGGACTCATTGAACATTCCCAGACCTCAGGAGAACGGACGCCTGGGCGTATCTCGCCGCTGATGAGAAACCAGCTTTGTTTCCACGGGACGAGCGGTGCCGTGACATGCAGTGCGGGAAAACTTCCCCCTTTGTGGAACCGATCTTCGTGGATGTCGTAGATCAGTAACTGATCTGAAAACCCCCGATGTTGTTCGGGAGGATTTTTCATCTGACTTCCATCATCCCCTCCAAGCAGAATGATCTTCCCATCCCGAATTGGAGCCGGTGACGGAGCGGCTGTGACTGGAACTGGTAAATCCGCCAGGCGTTGCCAGCCTCCCTTCGGAGTGAAGCGATAGCTCTCTAAAAGTGGCGTCCGGACAATTTTCCCATGTTCATCTTCGGAGAGTGAAACTCCTCCAAACAGGTAAAGTGAGCCGTTGAATGTTGCTACAACACCCAGCATACGCCCCGGTCCTGGGATGCACTCCATCGACTTCCATCCCCTGCGATCAGGATCAGAAACATTCAAACGGAAAACATGGTTCTCGGCGTTATTTGCTGTTGGAGAACAGATCCCTCCAACGACATAGAGATCGTTCTCCAGAAGGGCTCCGCTGGCGTTGGTGACAGGAACTGGCAAAGAGGGGAAGGAGGAGATTTTGACGTCTAGATCTGCCCATTCCAGTTTCAGAACTTCGTTCCGACACCGTGTTCCTGATCCGCTTTCCAGGGGAGACTCCCCACCGGCGATGATGACCTGCCGACCATTACTGGCACAAACTGCATACCCCAGCGGTTGAGTGAACGGTGTGGAAAGTCTCCGCCACGTCTTCTCCGGAGAGGATAAAACAAAGAGATCTTTGGACCACGCTTTCTTTCCACCGGCCCAGGGAGGACTCTCCGGGAAGTTGGCCCCACCTCCGGCAATGAGGACTCCGTTGCTGACTCCCCCAATCATCCCTGCCCAGCCAATCGGGTCGGGAACGGAGTTCCGCTTCTGCCAGGTCACCAACTTCGATTCTCTTTCTTCGGAGAAGCAAATTGAAGCCATCAGGCTGCACAGCATCATCGAGACCAGGGGCGAGCGGATATTCAACATTTCACACCGATTCAATGGTCTGTGAACTTGTCTCAAAACGGGATGGCGATTTCAGAACGTCATTCTGCAGCATCCAGCACGTCCAATCCAGCGGGGATGATGAAAGAAACTCTTCCAAAGATTCCCCCTGAGAGAAACAGACCGTTGTCCATTCCGCTGCAGGTATCCGAACCACCCCCCCGATCTTCCGGATCGGAAAAATGCTGATAAAATCCCCACCGATCCGAGGACACATTGCATCAGACGAACAGTTAATATCATCTCTTATTCATGTGGTGCGGAAGTGAGATTGCTCGGGATCTGAAAATTATGAATCAAGTCATGTCCCTGGATATTGACACTGACGGTATATGCATCCGTCATCAGTGAACGGCCGTCAGGAGAATCTTCGCTGGCAACACCGTCAAATACAACAACACGGGCCAGATGCGGGCCAGACGTCACTCCTTTACCCGGTCGTGTCCGATACGTCCCATCGATAATTTTAGCAACCGCTCCCGGTCCCGTATTTCCCTGCTTGGAATCCGGTTGAAAGAAGATCTCTCCTCTTGGGGCAGGCTTGCCGTCCAGAGTCACTTTTCCGGAGACATCAAATCGCTGAAGGTTATCAGTCGCTGACGAGCAGGCAGAAAGCAGTGATACGATTATTAGGCTGAGAAATCTGAAGACCGATAGCAGACTTGGTATATGGAAATCACGCACTATGATTCCTTTTCAGAAGACAAAGATGAAAGATGAAGTGCTTCCTGTTGACGATCTTGACAACGGATCCGAGGGGACCTTGAAGACTGTATCGCATTAACTTAAAAATGCTTATCGTTAAAGCCATTTGCTCTAATTCTGGGTGACGGTGGTCACTTCTCCCCCGTTGCGGCTCGCTGTCCCCATGTAGACTCCAAGATCGATATTTTCCGAGACGAAGCGGACAGAGCCATCACACATGCCGAAGTGAGTTCCTCCTGTATGCTGACTACCGAAGCTGATGCTGTTGAAATTTCCCGAAGCAGGTCCCATTGCGTTAATGGGATAGACAACGTTCTTACAGGAGGCGGCGGCTGATGAAGATGTACCACGAATCCACATCCGAAAGACAGTCGTCGCATCATTCCAGGAAATTTCTCCCAGTCCAAACGTGTTTGATGTTCCGTCCGTAATGTCCCTCATGCGGGTACTACTCAAGTCATAGAACACACCTTGCCTTGCAAATCCCCCATTGCCAGTGGGATTGTCACCGCTGGAGGAGACAGCGTCAGCGGCGTAATTCGCCTCCGTCAGAGGATTGACGCCGATCGGCCCCATGACGCCATAGTAATGCATTGTGTAGACATCGGAGTTGGTAAGTTGACCACCGGAAACAGTCTGATCTGTTTCCCGCATTGAACTAGGGCAGAGAAAGACCTGAATCTTGTTTTTGGCGAAATCCCTATAGAGTTCGTAATGGTTGCTTTGTCCACTCGGTTTCAGAAGGCTGAAGTCGATCTGCTGGTAAAGAGCCGATTGTTCGATATAGGGCAGCAGCAGCACATGCATCGACAATTGATTGAAACGCAGACTGGCTGCCCCTCTTCCCATGCCTCCGGGGGGAAAGACGTTATGAACATCATGGTAGTTATGGAGTGCCAGGCCGAGCTGTTTAAGATTGTTTTTGCATTGAGACCGCCGCGCAGCTTCCCGCGCCTGCTGGACGGCGGGAAGTAACAGGGCAACCAGAATGGCAATGATGGCAATCACCACGAGCAGTTCAATCAATGTGAATGCCTGGCGTGGTCGTTGAAACCAGCATGATTTCATGGGTTCGTTCTCCAAGTAAGACAGGAGGAAGGAAAAAATCGCCTTTTGAAATGGGTATCGTCATCTTCTGAAATATTGCAAATCAATCCGGCTTCACGCACCAACATCAGATTCGATATACATTCGAATCACACGGTCTGCCGAACGCAAAATATGCAGACGTGCCTGTTTTTCTGCAGCGTCAGCATCTCCGGATTTCACAAATGAAGTGATTGCCCGGTGATCTTTTAATGTTTGCTTTTTATGAGAAATGAGCGCTTCCGGTGTCATTTCACGACGGCTGCTCCGGCGAGAAAGAATATAGAAGACATAGAAACATTCACGCAGCAGACTTTTTAAGGTCCGTTCAAATCGATCATTACGACTGGCTTCCGCAAGGGCCTCATGAAACTTCCCATCGAGCGCTCCCCAGCGGGAAGAATCATCGACTTCCAGCAGGGTTTCCATTTCATCGCAGATCATCGTGAGTCGCAGGATATCCGCTTGACTGGCATGGCCAGCGGCTCCTCGGCTGATCCCCCCTTCGACGATGGCCCGATAGTCGTAAAGTTGACGAATTTCATCTGCTGAATAACGACGAATCCGAACCCCCTCACGTTTTCGCTTTCCCCCTTCGAGAACTCCCTGGGCCACCATTTGCGTCAGTGTTTCACGGACCGGGACACGACTCACCCCGAGTCGACTCGCCAGATCTCGTTCCACAAGATTGCTGCCAGACTCGAAGTCGCCAGAGAAAATCAGTCGTGACAACTGATCGTAGATTTCCTGATTCTGCATCGGTTTCTCACAGTCGAAATGCTATTACAAAATCTGAAATTTCAATGAGATCGCATCAATGATGGCAGTTGGTATACCAAAAGTCAATATTGGAATTCCATTATTCGATCAGTAACCGAGAATGGCGGACATTCCGTCGATCGATCAATGCGAAAGCAATTCCGTTCTCCCTGTTTGAAGACTGCGAATTTCCGCTTCGATCAGTCGCACGGAGTCTGCCGCCTCCTCGAGCGTCACCCGTTGCGAGGGGCGATTTTCATGGATGCAATTCAGAAAGTAGTCTATCTCCCGCTCATACCCCATCCCGGATTCGATTTCGATCGTCTGCTCCCCATTGTCCTTCGTGTAAAGTTTCAATGGTGAGGGATGACTCAGATCATAAGCCGCAGTGGCGAATTCGAAATTGACCGTATATTGCATCGTGAACGGAAAGCCGTTTGTCATCCCCCATCCCCCTTCAGCCACCACAAGAGGGAGATGATCATAATGATACAATGTCACGACATGATCGCAGTGTCCGGAGTCTTTAATATAGCCGTGACTTGTAACGGCTTGAGGAAGTCCAAATAGATGATTGATAAAATCACTATCATGAACATGCAGATCAAGAATCGCTCCGCCACAGGAATCGCCGTCGGAACAAAAGGCTCCCCCGGGGAATGGAGCAACCCGCCGGAATGTTGCCGCGAGAACTTTCCCATAACGCTCCTCTGCAACAGCCTGCTTGAGCCAGTCCCATCCCGGCCAGAATCGCATGCACATGGCGCAGAAAGAGAGGCCCGTTGCCGATGCCGCCAGTCGGGCGAGTTCATCTGCTTCCGCAGTGGTTCTCGCAAGTGGCTTCTCAACAAGTACGTGTTTTCCCGCCTGAAGAGCGAGTTTCGCGACGGACAAATGAAATGGAGTGGGAAGACAGATGTCGACCAGATCGACGTTTGGATCATGAATTAAATCCAGGGCATCCGCATACTGCCGGACAGAAGAGAAATCAAAGCCACTTTGGGATTGGCCATCGATATTTCCCTGTACAGTCACCTGTCCAGTTCGACGGCCTTGATCACGATCTGCGACGGCGACAACCCGAGCATCACGACGTTTACTGAAAACATCGAGATGCGTTCCCCCCATGACTCCCAGTCCGACAATTCCAACGCCGATCATATGTTCTCTTTAAATGTACAAGACAATTGAAATTTAATACCGATATGTTCAGTTAAGAATCGCGATTCTTGAGTAGGATATCAATTATGAAACAGGAATGTTTAACAATTGATTGAGAGTGTTGGCCGTCCGCTTCAGCAATCCGTCGCGGTATGGCAACATTTCTGCAATAATCGTGCTGTCATAGCCAATGTCTTGAAGAGACTGAATTGTCTCCTGTAGCGGAACATCTCCATCTCCGAGTTCACAGAACTCATAACTGCCGGAGAACCCAAAGCTGTCCCGGAAGCCCTTGACATGCACCCTTTTAATACGGTGGCCGAGAATCTCGACCCAGTGTGGCGGATGTTGTTGATACCCGATCAGATTTCCGGCATCGAAGTAAACCCCAAGGTGATTGCTATGAAAACTGTCAATAAATTCCGCGAATTCGAGAGGAGAGTAAAACAATCCGTTCCAGACATTCTCCAGGCACAGTTCCACTCCAACCCGTTCTGCTGTCTTCAAAAGTTCACTGATGTTCTGCCGGGCCCGTTCCACGGCATGGTCGTAGCGAACCCGTTCTGCAGGTGAAATCGGACTGGTGACAACACCCGGGACGTAGAGAAATGCACTGCATCCCAACCATGCGGCCCGTTGCAGTGCCTGTTCATTACAAGCAAGTGAATGCTCACGTATCTGTTGATCATTACTGATAGGATTTGCTCCCCAACTCATGCCACTGGCGAGAGTTTCTACTCGTAAGTTGGTGGTATGGATCTGATGTCGAATATGACAACATTCCTGCTCTGTGAGATGAATATTAAGAATTCCCTGCTCGCCGATACAAAGTTCCAGCGCTTCGAACTGATGTGACAGAGCAAGTTTCAGCGCGGTTTCAACTGAACAGGTTCCTTCCAGACCGCCAGGCATCGACCAATAAGAGATTCCTGAATACATCGTCTTTACTTTCAATAAGGAACTGGGAAGCAATTGTTTCCCTGAGAGGGGTTAGGAGCTAGGAATTAGGAGTTAGGAACTGATATTCGTCTTTTCCTAAATCCTACCTCCTGATTCCTAGCTCCTCTCTCTTCCAAATTCCGGGAAACAAATCATTCCCAGTTCATCAGTAAATCTGGGGACATTATTGAATCGACTGCACAACCGGTATACGTCCGGTGCGCCAAACCAAAGAGACAATTGTTCCGACGATCAGATTGGCCACCAGCGAGATCAGTGTGATCCATTGAAAGCTGATCGGGTCCATGCCTGTGACCGGATCAACACCGAAGATCGGACCTGAGAACGCAGCCAGAATTGCTGCAATGGTTCCAACGATCGCCCCCGCCCAGACTCCCGCAGCATTCGCAAACGGTACAAACATTGCAAAAATAAATAGACAGAAAATCGTGGGAGACAGAAGGTTCGCCGTCTTGGATGTGATCGCTGTGATGTTACCTGGAATCCTATCCATTTGAGTACTTGCGAGTACCACGACAATACCGATCGCTAATGCCAATATTTTTGCATATAAAAGATGCTTCATTTCTGTTTTTGGACGTAATCCAAAACGATCAAGAAAATCTGTCATTACGACGGCGGTAATCGAATTGACCCCGGAGTCAAGACTCGACATTGCCGCAGCAAACATGCCGGAAACAACAATGCCTGAGATGCCAGGAGGAAGTTCATAAGCAATAAACCATGGGAATAAGTCATCTGCGTGTTCAGCCAGATTTAAGTGAGAGGGAAGACGATCTGTAAAAACCTGGAAGTAACGCATCAGTGCGAAACCGACAAGTCCCAGCGTCAGTCCGACGATTGTCGACGCGACTAATTGAACAGCGAGTGAACGTCTGGCGGCGCGGGCATCAACCGTTGACATAAATCGTTGAACAGAGGTTTGATCTCCCCCAGAGACACACACGAGAAACAACATCGTCGATAGAATCGTTCCGAACGCGCTGACACGGACGGAAAAATCCATTGTAAAGAACGGCTGAGTGTCCCAATGAGGCTCCCATGTTGTCGGGAACCAGCTCAATCCCCCCAATCGATAGGAGACGACACATAAAACTAACAGTGTTCCGCCATAAAGCAAAATTGTCTGAAACAGATCAGTGACGACAACCGCTTTTGCTCCTCCCATAGAAGTGTAAATCACCGTGATCATGCCTGTGACTATCACAATTGTGGTGATCCAGGAACTGTCCAGCCCCATCATCACCGCCATTGCTTTTCCTGTCAGATAGATCAGCAGCGCCATCCAGATAAGTCGCAATGTGACAAAGAGTATTGCCCCCAGCAATCGAACACTCAATCCTAAACGATCCTCCAGAAGTTGATAAGCACTTGTCACATGCTGACGCATATAGATTGGAAGAATGATAAATCCAACGATCAGATAGGTGAGTGGATAGGCAATAATTCGGGAAAGATAGACAGGTCCCTTTCCTAAAACTTCCCCCGGCATTGAAAGATAGGAGATCGTGCTGAGCAATGTCACAAAGAGTGAGACGCCAATCAGAAAGGGATTCATTCGCCGATTACCGACGAAGTATTCCTGTGCCGATTCCGATTTACGGCTCACATACCAGGCCAGCGCCAGAGTGGCGACGGCATAAAGAACGATGATTCCCCAATCCAGATAAGTCAGGCCGATCGGCGGCGCCATGGTGATCGGCACGTTCCCGGCCCCTTCTCCAAGAAGACCTGCCACACGGAATGTCGGGAACAGGCTCAAATCATTCTCCACGTGGATTGATATGGTAGACTTATTGAAATGCGAATCGTCTAATGAGAGTGATGGGCTAAGTGCTATTTCCCCAAGGACCGATTCGCAAAGTTCACAACGAGTGGAACGGCGGCTCTGACAACCTCAAAAGTATGTCCCCCCTGAAGCATGATCCATTCGTGCGGAATTTCCTGACTTGTCAACGAATGGTGAAAATTTTCGTTCATTGTTCGATCAAATGCCTGATCTGCCGAAATAATCAGGAGTCGCTTCCCTTTTAGCGCAGATGAACGATGCAATGGATTCAGTCTTTCCCAGGTTGCAGGATCGGTTCCAAATCGGCTTTTAGGAATGCTGTAGCTTTGACCTTCCGGAAATCCCTCCTTTGGGAAATCAAGTAGACCGATGATTGAACAAACCGTTCCAAACTGGTCGGGGTTCATCACCGAATATCTGACTGCTCCATATCCTCCCATTGACCACCCGCAAATTCCACGATGCTCTGATTTCGAACTCAGTTGATAATGAGTCGTGGCCAAGTCAATTGCGTCGGTGGTCGATGATTCGTAACGTTCCTTCTTGCGAACCGGAGAGTTGATATACCAGCCGTCATCTCCCTGAAGAAAGACGATGAAATTTTGCGTGTTAAGAAGTTCTTTACGTGCAACAGGATCGTCGACCAAAGATCGACAAGTCCGGCCCCGTCCATGCAACCAGAACAGGACAGGTTTGTCCGCGCCTGGCTTTCTATCCACCTCTGGAAAGATCACACATAGCGACATTGGTTTGTGCAGTACATCGCTATTAAATGTCAGGATTTCGATCCGAGGATGAATGGAATCGACTTTAATCGATTTCGAATCCGCAACGGTCGCTGCCGGTAGCAGGGATGATAAGAGTAACATCCCCAACCAGATCATGATTCTCTGGCGGTCGGGGATGGAATCGATGCCTGGGAAGAGTCGTGGCTGAGTCACTATTTCACCTCGTCCCAATCGAATTCCAGTCGAATGAGGTCCGGGTTTGTCGCGTCCTTGAAGCGACGATAGGTGATGACATTGAAGCGTGTTTTTCCGGCTGATTCCTGGAAATAGGGAACGGCATAGTAACCATCGATCACAGGTTGCGTTTGCTGGTCGGGATCAAGGACCACCATTCGTTCAATTGAAAGGCTTTCAAGGTTCAGCCGAAAGTTCGCTAACTCCATGCTTTTGTTACGATGATTTCTTCCAATGAGATAAACATGATCATCGCGGGAGTAGAGACGGGGGCGTCCAACATGTGATTCAATAAATGGATAATCTGACGTCAGATTACGTTCTTGCAGGACATTAAAATCCTTGTCTACCTGATGCAGTCGAATTTGGGAATCGTATCCCCGTGTTGCGACAAGGAATCCTTCTTTGAGAGGAATTAAAGAGCTTTCGTTAATTTTAATTCCGCCGAATTCCTGATTCAGATTCTTAATGAATCTCCAGGTGGTGCCATTATCTGACGTTGCGATCACCGATACGTTTCCAAAGACCCGCTTTCCTCTTTTGTCCAACAGATCTTCAACGGGAGGGAGTTCCGGAAAGTCCATTGCCAGAACGTATACGGTATCTCCCTGAGTTGCTCCTTCGAAGACATATCCATATTCAACACCATCAACGAGGCCCAGCTTTTTCATGGGGCTAAATGACTGGCCGTTGTCGTCGGTGAATGTCCATTCTAAACCTGTGCGCTGGTTCTTTTTTGGGTTTTTACCTGTGACGACATGTTGAACGTCAACGAAGTTTCCAAGGCGCCCATTTGGAAATCGAATCCATTCCCCCATCTGGTAGATACGCTTCGAATCCTGCCCGATGATTCCTCTCCATTCGACCTGATTGGAAGTCGTATTAAAACGAATGACTTCGAGTGGAGCACCTGGATCGGATGCATGACTCCGTCCCCGTTTATAAGAGATTAATAACGTCGATTCATTTACTGGTACGACGGCAGGAAACGAGATGTAAGCCATCTCCTTACGTTGCTGAAACTCTTCAGCTGCAAGAATCATCTGAATCTGCTTAAAAGCTGGCCTCTCAGGTTCAACTGCCAGAACCGGACTTGCAAAACCCATCAGGACAAGCAGAGCTCCCGGCCAACTCATCCGGGAGCTTAGGAAATGAAATGATGTTGCACCAGAAAGCTGTCGGGCAGATTTCATCATCAGCCAATCTCCGGGAGAAAACTGTTCGTCTACCGCATTTAGAGCCCCGAACAAAACCTCTCAATCGATGAGATTTTATTTTCCACGAGCGGATATGGAGCGATTTTGTCAGGCATTACTAATCAGTCGAGAATGGACCTCGACAGATTGACCTGCGTTCAATGGTACTGTATGGTATACCAAGATGCAACAGTGGAATTCCTTATTTTTGATGTGTGGTGTTTTGTCAGTCTTTTGCATAAGAAATACGGAGTGATGGCAAACCAATCCGAAGTAACTCCTTTCTTTCCGCGAGTCATTGCCGCCTTACCGACTCCTTGTAAAGAGGCCGGAGTCGTCGATCCCGAGGGGATGACCCGCCTGTCACAGGAAGTTTCCCGTCGAGGATGTGATGGACTTTTTGTATTGGGCTCGACCGGCGAGATGGTGCTGATCGATGAAGATGATCGGCGTCCGTTGACTGTTGCCGCGCGTACGGGCGGAGGAGACAATATTCAAGTTCTGGTCGGAATTGGAGGATTTGGAGCGAAGCAGGCGATTCGATATGCCCGAATGGCGGCGGACGATCAGGCTGATGTTGCCGTCGCAATGGCTCCTTTCTTTCAGGTGCTCGGTCAATCGGAACTGATTGAGCATTTCGAACGGATTGCCGACAAGTCTCCCATCCCTATTGGAATCTATCACCATCTGCGAATGACGACTTCATTCACAGTGGAAACCATCGCACAGTTGTCCCGGCACCCTAATATTGTTGCCTATAAAGACACCAGCGCGGATCCGAAGCGACTTCAGGAAATTATTAACGCGACCGCCGGAACAGCGTTTCATATCTATCAGGGAAATGAGCCGCTGCTTCTGGAGAGTATGAACGGAGGAGCTTATGGCTGTGTCAGCGCTTTAGCAACAATTTCTCCGGAATGGCATCGTGAATTAATTGATGCCGCAGTCAGGGGAGACCTGGCGCTCGCAGAGCATTATCAAAAGCAACTGAATCGACTGGTGGCGCTCTTCAGGATTTCCGGTGTGAGAACGTCATTGTCACATTTTGTTCATACACTCAAAGTCGGAGCGGTGCATCAGGGATGGCTGACCAGTGCCGCCAGCCTTCTCCCGGGGTTTCAGCCGACCGTTGAATTCGAAGATGCTATTCAAAAGGTGCTTAACGAGGTTTTAGTTGAGCCCTTGGAAATCCGCTGATTCGAGTAAACTTCCCGATTCACGTCGTTTAACAGAACTCAATTCCTTACTATGGTCCTGCGACATTCGAGCCTTGAGTGTGATGTTCTTGTTGCCGGAGGTGGGCCGTCCGGGGTGACAGCGGCAATCGCTGCGGCACGATGTGGAGCAAAGGTCATCTTGTGCCAGGATCGTCCTGTTCTTGGTGGAAATGCATCCAGCGAAATCCGCATGCATATCGTCGGTGCAGACGGGAGTGGAAGTCGAGGTCTTCCTCTTGAATGTGAGGCCCGTGAAGGGGGGATTATCGAAGAGATCCGACTGGAAGCGTGTGTTCGTAATCCACAACGGTCTTCGTCGTTATTCGATCTCCTTCTCTGGGAAAAGTGTCGCGCCGAACCGAACCTGACGTTGCTTCTTAACACAACTGTCGTCGGTGCCAGTGTCACGTCAGGGATGATTGAATCCGTAACGGCAGTGCGTCATGCCACTGAAGAGCAGTTCACCATTAACTCCAGAATCTTCATTGATTCCACCGGTGACGGGCGTTTGGGCGTGGAAGCGGGAGCATCTTTTCGGGCAGGACGTGAAGCAACTTCAGAGTTCGGAGAATCTCTGGCGGTCGCCGTTGCGGATCATTGTCGACTCGGTTCTTCCATTATGTTTCAGGCCCGGAGGCACGAACACCCGGTCCCTTTCGTTTGTCCGGATTGGGCCAGACGATTTACCGAAGAAGACTTGAAACTGCGTCCCCATGCGGTTGCGGAACTGGATCGTGGACTGGAATACGGATACTGGTGGGTCGAATGGGGGGGACACCTTGATACGATCGAGGACAACGAGGAGATACGGGATGAACTTCTTCGGATTGTGATGGGAATCTGGGATCATGTGAAAAATGGAGGAGACCACGGGGCCGAGAACTGGGCACTTGACTGGTTCGGCTTTTTGCCAGGAAAACGGGAAAGCCGACGTTTTCAGGGACTGCATACACTGACCGAACAGGACATTATGAATGCCGTCCCGATGTCGGACGCGATTGCCTATGGAGGATGGCCGATTGATATTCATCCCCCCGAAGGAGTCGACGCCCCGCACCTGGCCCCGTGTGTGCAACATCCGGTTCCGCTTCTTTATGATATTCCGCTCCGAGCCTGTATCAGTCGGGAGATACCGAATCTGATGTTCGCCGGGCGAAACATTTCGGCAACGCACGTCGCCTTTGCCTCGACACGTGTTATGGCCACCTGCTCTGCCATCGGTCAGGGAGTTGGAACCGCTGCGGCAGTGGCGATTCGACAGACCAGAACACCCGCCAACCTGACGTCTGATCCGAATTCCATTAAAGAAGTTCAACAACAGCTTCTTAATGATGACTGTTTTCTCATTGGTCAGACGAATACATTAGAGAATGACCTCGCACGACGAGCCCATATTGCGGCATCCAGTGAACAACCAAACGGATTGGCCTGCAATGTCATCAGTGGACAGAATCGAAGCGTTCATGGAAAGAATGGAGTGGATCCACAACGGACGACACCGGGAACACATCGATGGATGAGTTCTCCAGCAGACGGCTTTCCAGCGTCACTGAAGCTGGAATGGCCGGAACCGATCGTCGCAAAAGAGGTGCAACTGATTTTTGACACGGGATTGCATCGCGTCCTGACCTTCAGCCTGGCGGATGCCTATACCGACAAAATGATCTGGGGGATGCCGCAACCGGAAACGGTTCGTAACTACACCATCGAATGGCGATCAAATTCAACATGGGAGAGCATTGCCAAGGTGGAGGGCAATTACCAGCGACTCCGGCGACACCGACTGGATCAACTTCCCTTTGACGCTTTGCGAATCACCATTCTTGCCACCAACGGCATTGACCATGCCCGCCTCGTTGAAGTGCGCGTTATGGCATCGGGGTGCAGCGTGATCCCATGCTCTCCAGTCGGAGACATCTGATTGATTTGCCGCGGAGAGTGTTGAGTGAGAGACCTTCACGCTGCATCAATTGCAACGCTTCACGCTTGAACTCGGCTGTAAAAATACGACGACTCTTCAACATGCAATGCTCTCCTCACCGGGAACAATAAGGTCTTTTCCCAGCGCCCAACATCCCGTGGGGAACTCCAGAAACTGGCTTCCCATCTGGAACACCCTCGTTATGAACGTCTGATCACACCCTCCATTTGGCGACTGCACCCGCAGAATTACAATAGACACGTGATTTGATTGACATCCGCCATTAAATATGAGAAAGTCCCTCCCTTGCTTGGAAATTGAGTCAGGAGAGATGGCAGAGTGGCCGAATGCGCGGCATTGCTAATGCCGTGACCATGTCAAAGTGGTCCCGGGGTTCGAATCCCCGTCTCTCCGTTTTTACATTCCGTTTGAAGTTGTAAGTTCTATTTTTACAATAACTTGCAATAAATACAAGTCTTCGAAATCGACCTCCTGGTGCCCAAATGGTGCACGGCGCGTGCACAGGAGGTCCTCATGGGACGTCGAAAACGACAGCCCGTCCGCAGCCGGATTGGACGGGTTTCTATCCATTCTCACCATGGCTCATGGTGGCTCTACTACCGGGAAGGAACTCAGGCCGTCCGGCGGCGAGTAGCGGACACGGAAGCTGAAGCGGAGCAGATTGCGGCCCGGGTGAATGCCCAGCTTGCTTCGGCCACTCCGACAATGCTGACGTTCCAGCCGATTTCTGTGCCGGAACTCCGAGAAAAGTTTCTGGAACACCACGAACACGTTCTCCGATCTTCCGTGGGGACGATCCGTCGGTATCGGGCGGCGACGCAGCATCTGGTCGACTTCGCCGGGACCATCCCGGTGCACACGATTTCTCCCGACCGGTTCACCCTCTTTCTGAGGGAACGGAACGTCTCTCCTAATGGTCACGTTCGGACCGCAAAACGGAAACTCCGAGACAAGGGGGTGCTTTACATTCTCCAGACCTGCCGGTCGCTGTATGCCTACGCCATCCGGATGCGGCATCTGCCCCCCTACTCGGAAAATCCTTTCTCGCAGTTGCGCGTCGACCGGATGACAATCGAAGATGCGAAACCGATCTTTGTGTTCGATGAGGAAACCGAACTGGAGTTCTTCCGAGCCGCCGATGACTGGTCGTTTCCGATTCACTTCACGCTGGCCAAGACCGGTCTGCGGGTTGGGGAACTGGTGCATCTGCTAATCGAGGAACTCGATCTGGAGAACGGCTGGCTGCACATCCGCAATAAGCCCGACTTGGGCTGGAAAACGAAAACTCGCAATGAACGGTCGGTTCCCCTCGTTTCTGAAGTCGTTAACGTTCTGAAGCATGTCATCGGAGATCGTGATTGTGGTCCCGTCTTCCTCCGGCATTCTTTTCAGACCAGTGAAAGACAACCTCTTCTCTGCGGAACGCGCACAGAACTGGCGGCGGTTCTGCAATCACGACTGGCCGCAGCCTCTGCTACTCCGCTGACCCGCGACGCTCAACTCCGGATTTCCCGAACGATCTGGCGGGATGCGGGGGCGGTGAAAGCGGATCGGATTCGCACCTCGTTCATCCGCATAGCCAATCAGTTGCAGTGGCAGAACGCCACCTGCCCGAAGAGCTGGCGGCATTCGTTTGCCACATTGCTGCAGGATGTCAATGTCGATCCTCTGATCCGCCAGATCACACTTGGTCACAAACCGACCGGTGCGGGAGGCGAATTGGGAACGACGGCAGTCTATACGCATACACGCGCGGCGACGCAGCGCAAGGAAATCGAGCGTGCTGTTCGATCATGGCCGGAGAGTCTGGCCATGGCTTCTCTCTGGCTCCAGAAACATGGAGGTTTCTCATCATGAATACGCAACATCCCCTTGTCCCCAAAGATCGGACCGGTCCTCTGCGAGTGATCATGATCGGGCGAGTTTCGACTCCGCAGCAGAACCTGGAGAACATCCAGGCTTCCTATGCGGAAGATGAAAAATTTCTGCGGCGGTTTTACGACGGTCCGGTGCACATCAAACATCTCGGCGAACAAGGAAGCGGGATGCGGACGGACCGGGAGTCCATCATGGAAGCCGAGGAGGAGATTGCCACCGACACCTGGGATCTCGTGCTGATGGAGGATCTCAGCCGGGCCTATCGCAATCCGCGTTACCAGCATGAATTTGTGCAGGATGCGGTCGATCACGGAACCCGCGTGATTTGCATCGGCGACAACCTGGACACGGCCGACCCGAACTGGGAAGTGATGATGGGGGCGGCCACATTACGGCATGGCCTGCATATTCCCGACACGCGGCGTCGTGTTCGCCGGACGGCAGACTATTCTTTCCACCAGGGGGGCATGGTCCAGAAAGTCCGGTATGGGTATCGTAAGCTCAGCAAGGAGGAGGCGGCCTCTGGTCGTTTCGGACCGGTCGGTTTGCGAATCGCCAAAGTCCCGGAAGCCACTGCCGTCATTCAGGAAATCCGCCGCCGTGTTCTGTCTGGACAGGATTATGAAACGATTGCGGACTGGCTGAACGATCAGGACATTCGCCCTGGAGTTTATATCCAATCTGGCCGGTGGTCTGCAAAGGCCGTCGTTGATCTCCTGAAAGATCCCTTGTTGCAGGGGCTCCGGCGATTCCGTCAGACGCTTTACGAACAAGTCTACAAAACGGGAAAGCACCGACGCCGGAAGAATCTCAATCCCGAGACGGAGTGCATTCCGGAACTGGCGCACCTCACTGCAGATGAGCAGGAAGAACTTTGGATGTGCATGAAAGAGCGGGGAGAGCGGAACGGCCAGAAATCGGGTCGGAACAATCCCCGTTTTGGGATTGCACGCCACCGGGGAATCTGGCCGAGTAAGCATCTCTGTTGTGCGATCTGCGGTGACCAGATGGAACGGACGCTGAACGATCAGCTCAAATGCAAAAACGCCTTTGAAAAAGGGGATCAGCACTGTTGGAACCATGTGCAGGTCAAAGCGGAAGTGATCCGGCAGAAGGTTCTGCCGCCGCTTCTGCAGGAACTGGAACGCCATCCCGGTTTCCGAGAGGTGTTGCTCGCTGCCGCCTGGGAGAGTTATTCGCTGCGTTTACAGAAGAGTCAGCGCAAACTCTCCGATCTCGATGACCAGTTCCAGAGACTCGAGAAAGAACAACAGAACCTGGTTCTGGCGATCCGGACGGGAGGGACATTGACTTCTCTGGTGGACGAACTGAAAGCGATCGAGAAGCGTCTCAAGTCCATTCAGCGAGATCGCAAAACGGCTGAGGAACAGTTGGACGAACAGGGATTTCCCACTCGTGAGGCGTTTGCCTCGCAGCTTGACGAGGGAATCCTGGCGACCGCTCGAGAGAGCTTCGAGTTCACCGAACTGATGCGGGAGCATGTGACAGAATTCGTGATCCAGCCGGTGCAGGCCCTGGATTCCACCCAGGTCCACCCCCGAGCAAAGCTGACGTTTCAGATTCCGGAAGGAAACGGCTACCCGGCCGTGGAGATCCGGATCGTGGCGGATTGCTTTATTCCGTCGGAACCGGTGCGGATCCTGGAACGCTGCCGAGCGGTCAAGGAACAACATCCCGGCTGGGGCTGCCGAAAACTGGCTCCGCTGATTCAGAAAGGATACATGACCGTGAAGCGGTCGTTGCAGTACCTGAAGCTGATGGCGGCAGAAGGACTGACCGACCCCTTCCGGGAACTGACGGAAAAGCCTGCCAAAGCCGCGCGCTGGGGGAAACGTCGTCAAGAGTGAGGATCTGTGTCATCGAGACGTATCTCCAGTGAAATGTGACTCATGTTGCTGGATGTATCACTGACTAAATCGTTGTACGAATCGTGACATAATACTTGATGGGAACGAATCGCTATCAGGCGGTTCGTATGCATGGTTCAGGCCGGTGAAGGGGACGATCAGTGATCTCCTTCACCGGCTGCTTTTGTTTCTACCGGAAAGGAGAAAAAATGATTGCGAAATCAGGTTCACCGTTATCAGGGATCGGTCCGCCGAAGTTTTCGTCGGGTCAGGTGGTGATCACCCGGAACACTCTGGAGACCTTAACTCAGGAAGAGGTTCATACCGCTCTGGCCCGACATTTACAGGGGGATTGGGGGGACTGTGATCCGGAAGATGCGGCCGAGAATGAACTCTCACTAACTGAGGGGTTCCGGTTGTTCTCGGTTTATCACACCGCGGCACAGGTGAAATTCTGGGTGATTACCGAAGCCGATCGTTCTGTGACCACGGTGTTATTACCTGAAGATTATTAGTGAACGAAAACGATCTCTTCTGATCGATCGCTCTCCGTAATGGGGAGTTTTTTTATGCGCAGTTCCTGATGGACTGTGCATCGTCTGATCAGTGACGGGGGAGAAAATTCTCTCACGCAAAGGCGCCAAGGCGCAAAGAAGAGAGATGGACTTCCTATTTATTCTTTGCGCCTTGGCGCCTTTGCGTGAGTCTTCTTCTCCTCTTCTCTGGATTCAATTCCAAAACTCTTTGAAAGGAAAAATGCAATGCGTCAACGTGATTTAAATCGGGCGGTGGCCCGTTCGACGGGGGAGACCGTCACCACGATTTCCCGGTTTGGATTTATCCCACTGGTCCCGGAACCGATTGACCGGGAGCCCCGGTTTCTCGATTGGGATGAACTCGATTCTCAACGCAACGGAGGACGAGCACCGGTGTTCTCCTCCGTCCCTGCCCTCCGAAGGAAATGATGTCTGCCCGAGAGAAGTTAAATATGGCCGCCTTCAACGGCAGCCTGATCATCGCCGGTGCCCTGGGGGTGCTGGCTCAATCCTGGACCCTGTTCTGGGGCGTGTTTTGTCTCCTGATCGTCAGCAGCGTGGCGACCGGGAACATCCGTTTCAAAAGAAAGTGACTCATTGTTTCGTGAGTTCACGAAGGAAATCAAATAACAAGAAAGACCATAATGAAGATCCTGTTTCTGAATAATGACGGCGGTGGATATGCGAATCATATTGATGTGGAACCACAGACCACGCTGTCGCAACTCTTCTCTGATCGATTGCCTCATGGAACCCCTGAGGATTACCTGATCCGCGTCAACCGCCAACCGGCCCCCGCCGACTACGTGCTCCAGGAAGGGGACCGTGTTTCCCTGACCCCGACCAAGATCGAAGGAGCCAGGTGATCATATGCGAGCAAGTCTCTCTGGTGGGAGGCTTGCTTCTGTTTTTGAAGAAGACTCACGCAAAGGCGCTAAGAAGAGAGACTTCCTATTGATCCCTTTGCGTCTTTGCGCCTTTGCGTGAGATTCTTAATGATGATTCATAAACGAATCTTAACTCACGAGAAAGAACGATGATGATTAATGTTCGGAAACGACTGCGAGCAGCGTTACAGATTCAGCAGCATTATGAATCGTTGACGGTGTCGACTGTGCCGGATCCCCCGCAGGAGCTTTGGCTTCTGCTCAAGCAGACCGGAAGGCATCTGAAACACTGTCGTCAACAGGGCTGGAACGGGACGGCATCCCGACTGGAGGACCGTTACCTCCAGCAACTCGAGCGACTGGGAGCCCGTTGCCGGGAATTGGTAGCGGTCTTTCAGCAGCAGAAATCCGGTGTTTTCGTCCCCTCATTGCGGGATCTGTACGAAGAGCTGCAGGCTCTGGAGCAGGAGTTTCCGGAGGTCCGGATCGCTCTGGCGGAGAAAACCGTCTCGGTCATCACCCTGCCAATCACACTGGAGGAGATCGAACTGGGGCCTTTTGAGATCCGTCTTGACTGGGCGTCCCTTAGAGACAGCACGTCTTATCAGGTGCTCGCTCTGGAACCGAATCCGGCGGGAGATTCTTCAGCCACCACGCATCCTCATGTTTATGAGAATACTTTATGTGAAGGAGATGCAAAATTAGCAATCCGTACTGCCTTACAACAGGGACGGCTGTCCGATGTCTTTCTGCTCATCAGTCGCGTGTTACACACTTACAATCCCGGCAGTGCTTATACCAAGCTTTCCGAATGGGACGGAGTCTGTTGCCCGGACTGTGGTGATCATTGCGGGATTGAGGACTTCGGTCGCTGTGATCAGTGTGACATCGAACGGTGTGATCCGTGCCTGACCGGATGCGGTGACTGCGGCAATTCCCTCTGCTCCCGTTGCGAACACCTCTGTGACGGGTGTCAGGAACCCCATTGCCCCGGCTGTCTGGAATCTTGTTCCGACTGTGCCCGTTCTGTCTGTCCTGCCTGTCAATCTGACGGATATTGCCAAGATTGTTACAACCTTTTACTCGAAGAAGAGAACCATGACCAAACAGACTTTTCAGACGAAACGCTTATTACGCCGACAACTCCGCCGCACCCGACAGAAACGGTTTCGCAAACCGACATTGACGTTCAGCCCCACCGCCTGGTCGAAGCTGCGGTTTCTCCGTGACCTGGGACCGACCGAAGTGGGGGCCTTTGGAATCGCTCCTGCGGACAACCTGCTGCGGGTCGAGGAACTTCAACTGATCAAACAGGCCTGCACGACGGTCACGGTGAAGTTCGACGACACCGCCGTGGCCGAGTTCTTCGAGGATCAGGTGGATCTGGGACGTACTCCAGAACAGTTCGGGCGAATCTGGATTCATACGCATCCCGGCAACTGTCCCCGTCCCAGTTCCGTGGATCGGGCCACCTTTCGACGCTGCTTCGGGCGCTGCGACTGGGCGGTCATGTTGATTCTCGCCCGCAATGACAGCACGTACGCCGAACTCCACTGGAAACAGGGACAGGCCCGACTCCCGCTGCAGGTCCACATTGACTACTCTCAGCCATTCGAGGGAACAAAGTTCGAGGAATGGGAACAGGAGTACCGGGAGACGGTCCAGCACGCAGCCCTTGTTCACGAACGCCACGATCCTCATGATTGGCTTTTCGAGGAGTTCTCCCGGCACATCGCGGAACCAGTCAGCACCCCACTTCTGGAGACCTGTCCATGACCGATCGTTTTCAGAGGCAACAGGATCTTGTGCCGCGGGAAAGACTGGAATCATTGATCGTGACGGTGATTGGTGTCGGGGCCATCGGTCGACAGGTAGCCCTGCAACTGGCCGCCATTGGTGTGACGCGGATTCAACTCCTGGATCCCGACATCGTCGAACCGACCAACATCACGACGCAAGGCTACTTCCACGACGACCTGGGGAAACCGAAGGTCGACGCCACCGCCGGACTCCTCTGGCAGATCGACCCCCAACTGGATGTGGAGACGGTTCCCGATCGCTACCGCTCCCGTCACGCGGTGGGAGAGGTCGTGTTCTGCTGTGTCGATTCCATCAGCAGTCGTTCTGCGATCTGGAAATCGGTGGAAGAGAAGGCGTCGTTCTGGTGTGACGGCCGGATGCTCGGCGAAGTGATGCGAATCCTCACCGCCAGCGACACTCCATTCCGATCCCACTACACGACCACCCTGTTCCCGCAACAGCAGGCCCAATCCGGCACCTGCACCAGCCGCAGCACAATCTACTGCGCCACCATCGCCGCCGGACTGATGATCCATCAGTTCACCCGCTGGCTGCGAGACATCCCGGTCGATCCCGACCTCTCACTCAACTTGCTCGCCAGTGAACTCAGTCTTTCTGAAGACTGAATGCACTCGAACAGACAGTCGGAATATTCCAAATCGTATTTCCGGAAATAGAAAGTGAAGCCGATTATAGGAGTAATGTGCTCAACGATCTCTCCGTTCCCGCCGCTGTACAGTGGCGGGAACGGGGCTTTTTTTTAACGATCAGAAACCCCGGACTTGGGCTTCGCCAACGTGGAACGGAGTCGGAAGCTGTGCTGACCGTCGGGAAACCGAACGACGGAAGGCGGTTGGCATGTGGTTTGTCATTACAGGGACAGTCAGCAACTCGTCGTACAGACACTGCCAGCGGTTTGCAGATTTCTTCCAGAGGCACAGGAGAGATTTCGTACTCGGCAGTTCTTCGAATCCGGCCTGCTCTGCAATCATCCCGACTTGTTCAAGAACGTCTTCTCGATCGGAACTCTCAAAACATGGCCCCATCTGAGCCAGCCAGGCTTTCGTGATTGCCATCGCACGGAGAGGAGAGTTCACGAAGTCATGGGCTCTCTCCAGGCTGTCCTGCAACTGACCAAACATCCGTTCTTCAATCGTCGTCTGAAATTTCCTGTCCGAAAACTGAATTCCAAATCCCAGCCAAGTGGTGGATTCACGGCGTTTCAGTGACGTGATCGCGTCAGCCCGATCCTGTGGCTTCAGTGTCATTCCCGTCGGCTTCAAAATTCTCGCCAGCTGTTTTCGAACGGAATCCGCTTCCCGTTTCGTGCGGCACAGAAGAAGGAGATCGTCAGCATAACGGAGCAACGGAACCTCCGGGAATTTCTTCGCCCAGACCCGGTCCAGGATATGATGCAGATAAATATTCAGAAGCAGAGGCGACAACGAACTCCCCTGTAACAATCCGCGTTTCTTGTTTGTCGCCGCCATCTCGACGGCGAAATCCACGAGTTTCGGACTCGGGATATATGTCTTGAGAATTTCCTTCAGCGGAGTGAGAGGAACGGTGTCAAATGCATTCCGGAGATCTTCGGTCAGCCAGACGAAGCGGTTCTGAGTTTGTGCGAGATGCTGCGCCACGGCGAGAGCATGACGGCGATCTCGTCGAGAACGGAAACCGAACACCCGTTCGTTCGACACGAACCGCTCGGTGTCAGGAGTCCAAAGATCTTCTACCCAGAGAGAAATCACGTCCGCGCAGGCCCGATGGACGACGCGGTCCACGATGCTCATCACCGAGAGAGTGCGATGGCCTCGTAAGGGATCTGTGGAGTCCTTCAACACCTTCACATGAGTGATTGCCCCGCGGCGAAACGTTCCCTTGTGGATCGCGTTGCTGACGCTTGTGAGGAGTCTCCAGACTTCCGCCGAGTCGTAGTCGTCAAAGCGTTTGTTGTCGGGGCCGGGAGTCTGTCCTCCATTCCGGGCCAGGAAGTCCCATGAGTGAAACAGCATTCGCGCGTCGGTCGCGGTTTTGAATAGAGATTCCGGGAGGTCGGGATCCGGTTCCGATCGTGTTTTCGTGGCCTGAATTTTCTGACAGACTCGCGTGTGAAAATCCCGATAGCTGCCGACGTGAAATCCTGTCGACTTAAAAGTCGCCGACGGCTTGTGAAGTTTGAACTGAAGTTCCGCGCTCATTGGAAATGTCTCAAAAAAGCCGTGGAGCGGCATCCTGCCAGTTCCACGGCTCGAGCAAAAGCTCTGGAAAAACTGAGTCATCGGCGAAGCCATGAATGGAAAGAGCTGCAGTCACCTCATCTCTCTGAAATGTCTGTCTCCCCTGATCCATAATTCTTGCCGTTCTCTCCTGCGACCGTGTTCCTGGAAACGATCGTCTTCCTGACGGTTTCCCGGAGCACTGACTGCAGGGAGCCCAAATTTATTCACGTCCTGATGGGGGAGGACGGACCTGATAGGGAGAGTCTGGATGCCATCAAGTCGTTATCGCCGGGGAAGCTCTTTGTGTCTTCCCGAGCGTCTATTCCGGGTTCTCTGTTTTCAAGACTCAAAACCCGGAATGTCGTTCAGTAAATTTTATTGGTGATTCTTGTTTTCAACCACTTCTTTTCTTGAAACAGTTGGCCAGGACATTAACGTCCAGTTCTGTTTTATCGCCTCCCGCTTTCGTGTGTTTACGGCTTCAATCGATTTTCGATCGTATTGATCCGCGAAGTCGACGATCAACAATGGCATCTGTTTGACACCTTCAGATTGCGGCCGGAACCGATCTGCATGCAGCGTGGTCGGTGATCCGCTGGCGACGATGACAATGTCAGCGTTGATCCCATCGCGGTCCGCTCTGGCAATGGTCACAATCGTGCCCCGTTTAACCGCATTGTCCACACTCGTTTTTTTGTCTTTCCGGAATTGAAGACTCCAGCGGGGAAGATGCTGTTCCAGTGCTCGCCCGTGTTCCGGTGACTCCACCAGAATGACGACAACCGGGGCCTTCCCGCCAGGAGTTAGCGGGATCTGATTCTCAATCGGAAAACCAAACTTTTTTAACCGCGTGATGTCCCCTGTCGCAAAACTCCTCGCAACGGCTGTGACATACTCATTCCGTCGGCGATTCCCGTAGTAAACCTGCTGTTTCCAGTCCCGGCCGGTGAGAGTTGGAGGGAGTCTGGTTTCCGGGGGTGTCAGCCAGGCGGTTGTGATCGGAGATGGCTGTTGCGGCACACGATGGAGAACGGGACCGGAAATCACAGACAACAGTACCCGCTCGCGATGACTCAGTTCCAGACGTGGAGCAATAAAACTGAAGAATCGACAGGGCGTTACTGCGAATTCGCCCACGGTATGGAGTCCTCTGTGACCGAGCATCTCTAACGGATACGGGAGCAGAATCAGGTCCCAGGTTTTGCGACGAGACGTTCCTTCCGAATCATCAAACTCATTCCTCCCCAAGCGTCCCGACGCCATTGGCATGATCCGACAGAGACCTCGCCGGGCACGGATTCCCCGGCGCTCAATCTGAACATCGTCCTCCAGCAGGTGACTCAGTGCGCCATACACCTTTTCTGCCCGACGATAGGTGGGAGTGAGAATCGAGATCCGTAATCTCGGGTAGAGTCTCCGAATCAGTACAATTCTATCGATCATCTCCTGAAAGCCAGAAACTTCGATCTGTCCACCAGGAGCTTGCGCAAGGCAGGCTGCGAAGTCCTGATCTTCTCTCCTGAGGGTCTTCAGATAGTCGTGATCGGATTGATGTCGCTTATTAAATTGACGATGTTCACGCACAGTGACCTTCGCCCCCTTTTCCTCCAGGGCGTCGAGGACCTGCGGTAAGAGCAGAGTGGGGGGACAAACGGTTCCACTGGTGGAATCGACGATCCAGTGTGACATCGTTGTGACTTGTTCCTGAAATCCCCGCTGTCCAGCAGCGACAAACTCCCGCTGCTGGTATGCACCGAGATGCTCGATCCACTCCGCCGGGGGAAGCGGATGGATCTTACTGTATCCAAAATAGGCATCGACCTGGAAATTTTTGGGCATTCAATCGTCTTTCTTATCATGATCCATAAAAGGATGATCAGGCAGCAATTCTCGTCCTCCTTTCGAGCAGTTTGCTCTACCGTGTGCCCGCGCAGCGCGCTTTTCGACAGGGAAAACACTGTCCGCCGCGTGGCGGAACCGGGCAGATCAATTTCTAATTTTGTCCAGCATTCAATCTGATGTGATTGCGTCATATCATTTCCTGTTAGAAGTCATGGTCTTTATAGAACTCTCCACGATTTTGGTTTTCAGCGCTCCACAGGTGAAAGATGAGGCTGACCAACACCGAGGATCTCTTTACGCGAGTGATCCGCACCCGTCACATTGCCCCAACTGAGTCCAAACCTGGCCAGAAACTTTCTCAATCGATCGGCGTCGTTGGGATGTTGTTTGTCGAGACGGGAGACGGCGAATAACCGGCGGCCTGCGTCCGACAGGGAACGAGAGTCACGGCAGATCTCAATCACATGCGCCAGTTGGAACTGGTCGAACAGGTCGATGGATTGCAATTGGTTGTCGCTGAAGACCGTTTTGAGGATTTCCGATTGGTCTGAATGACCGAAGTGAGACCAGGTCTGTTTCAAGCGGGTGAGTTCGTCGGAAACTTCGTTGACTGTAATTCGTCCGTTGGGAGCCAGCGTCGCCATGCGGATGACGGCGGCGTTCAGGTCCCGGAAGTTGGCGTCCCAGGTGGCAGCAGGAGACTCCGCGAAGCTCAGAAATTTCTGACGGGCTTCCTTGTTAATGGTGACCTTGCGACCGGTGGCCGAAGTCAAGCGGTCGAGTTCGTAGTCGAGATTCGGCTCGATGTCTTCACGGCGATCTTTCAAACCGGGAAGGCAGAAGGTCCATAAGTTGATTCGAGCCAGCAAGTCTTCACGGAACGTTTTCTGTTGTACGCACTCTTTCAGATCGCGATTCGTTCCGGCAAGGAGTTGAAAATCGCTTTTCGCTTCCTTGTCGGCTCCGACGGGAAGGAAGCGTTTCTCTTCAATGGCCCGTAAGAGCATGGCTTGTTCGTCAAGACCGAGTTCTCCGATTTCATCGAGAAACAGGAGCCCCTTGTGAGCCGATTTCAGCAAACCGGGACGGGCTCCGGTCGCTCCGGTGAAGGAACCTTTGACGTGGCCGAACAAGGCGGACATGGCCTGATCCCCACGTAATGTCGCGCAGTTCACTTCGACCAAGTCACCCTGAAGCTGTTCCCGCTTTCGTTTCAGTTCATAGATTTTTCGAGCCAGATGGGATTTCCCGGCGCCGGTCGGTCCGGTGATGAGCAGTGGCGCTGTGCTGGCGATGGCGACCGTTTCGATCTGTTCGATCAAGGCATTGAATCGGGCGTTGCGGGTGTCGATGCCTGACTTCAAAAATGTTCGGGCTTCACGTTGTTCCTGTTGAAACCGGGTGGCGAGCGCATCGTATTTGGAAAGGTCGAGATCGATGATCCGGTAACGCCCCGCTCCGACGTGATTTCGTGGAGGAGGCGAGGTCTGCAACAACCGCGCCGGAATGTGACGCGACTCTGCCAGCAAGAACAGGCAGATCTGTTCAACGTGTGTTCCGGTCGTGATCTGGAGGAGGTAGTTCTCTTCCTCCTGCCGGAAGGGGTACTTCCGGGCGAATTCATGAAGTCGTCCGAAAACGTCATCAAAGTCCCAGGGATCGTTGAGAGAGAGGTCATGGAGACGAACGGTCGTTTCGGGGGAGACGGTCTTAATGTCACCCCGGACCAGTTCTGCCAGCTTGGCGTCACGTGGTTCGTGAAGCAGTTCGAACCGGTCGATGAGCAGTTCTTCATGCTGACAGATCCCGATGCTGGGCCGCCACTTCTGCCAGCGATCTTCCCCTTTCCCGGAGTCGAGGTTCATCCCCAGGATCCCAATGACAACGGTTCGCACAAGTTTATCCATAAAAATAGAATTCAATCTTTTTAGATCAGGTATATACTTTATCAGATTTCCTGACGCATTTCACAAGAAAATTTTATCTCATTTGTGAGTAATATTTTGCGGTGAAACTTAGCAAGAACCACAGGAACTGGCACGCCGTACGCTTTATCTCCACTCCGTCAAACACAAACCATTATTGTGAGGAGAGTTGAGATGGCCAGCAAGACGTTATTTCAGTCGATTCGGGGAGCCCTGCTTCCACGAACGAACACCGTGAACGAAGCGGGTGGAACTGCCTACCAGATGCCTCCCCAGCAGGCTTTGGCACAGTACGCCGCGACCGGGTGCCTGAATTCGACGTTCTATGCGACTGCCGAGGACCAACTCGCCCAGGTGCTGGTGCTGTGTGATCAGGTGGAACCGGAGTTCATTGCCCACGTAGCGTTGTATGCCCGGACCAAGGGGTACATGAAGGATCTGCCTGCCCTGCTCTGTGCGGTGCTGTCGGTGAAGTCGCCGGGACTGCTGGCAGAGATCTTTGATCGGGTCATTGACTCGCCGAAGATGCTGCGGAACTTCGTGCAAATCATGCGATCGGGAACGGTTGGTCGAAAGAGCCTGGGAACACTTCCGAAACGGTTGATCCTGCAATGGATCGAATCGCGGACCGATGAGCAGTTGTTCGTTGGTTCGGTCGGCAACGATCCCTCGCTCGCGGATGTCATCAAGATGGTTCATCCGAAACCGGCATCACCGTCGCGAGCGGCTCTGTTCGGTTACCTCATCGGTCGGGAGCATGATGCCTCCGCATTGCCGGAACTGGTTCAGCATTATGAAAAGTTCAAGCGGAATACGAACCCTGGAAAGGTGCCGGTCCCCGATGTGCCGTTTCAGATGCTGACCAGTCTGCCGTTGACCGAAAAGGACTGGCGGCAGATTGCCCGGAACGCTCCCTGGCAAATGACCCGCATGAACCTGAACACGTTCCTGCGTCACGGTGTCTTCAATGACAAAGAGATGATTTCCGTCGTCGCGAACCGGTTGAGCAACCCGCGACTGACCGAGAAGGCCAAGGTTTTTCCGTATCAGTTGATGGCGGCTTACCTGAACGCCGCGGACGAAGTTCCGTTGCCGATTCGAGACGCCTTGCAGGACGCCATGGAAACGGCCATCAGCAACGTGCCGCATGTGAATGGAAAAGTGTATGTCTGTCCGGATATTTCCGGGTCGATGCACTCTCCGTTGACCGGTCAGCGTGGCGGCGGAACGACCAAGGTGCGATGTGTGGATGTCGCGGCCCTCTTGGCGGCGGCGATTCTGCGACGCAACCGGACGGCGGAAGTGATTCCCTTCGAATCGGACGTCGTGAAGTGTGTGTTGAATCCCCGGGATACCGTGCTGACGAACGCAAACAAGCTGTCGTCACTCCCGGCCGGGGGAACGAATTGCAGTGCTCCGCTGAAGTTCCTGAACGCCCGCAAGGCGACTGGAGAGTTGATTGTCTATGTGTCGGACAACGAGTCGTGGCTGGACTCGCCGCATTACGGACACTTCAATGGCGCGAGTGCGACCGAGACGATGAAACAATGGAATCTGTTCAAATCGCGGAATCCGCAGGCGAAGATGATCTGCATCGACATTCAGCCGTATGCCACCACGCAGGGGGCGGAACGGGCGGACGTCATCAACGTCGCCGGGTTCAGCGACCAGGTGTTCCAGTTGATCGCGGATGTGGCCAACAGCCGTACCAGCCAGGATCATTGGGTGAACCAGATTGAACAGATGAAATTGTGAGTGAATGGGAGGGGCCGGTTTCCGGACTGCCCCTCCCGATTTGAAATACCAAGGAAAGATTGAAACATGCCGAATGCGGACAGGAGTCCATCAGTCGCGGGTTCGAGTCCCGTCGTCTCCAATCCTTAAGAAAGGGGACGTAGCTCAGTGGCAGAGCAATCTCTTGATCCAAGACTTGTCGGCTGTTTTCAATGAGAGTGAAAGATTTCAGGCCGAATGCTAGTGGGACTCCATGGTAATCATCAGGTCGCAGGTTCAAATCCTGCCGTGCTGACACATCAGCGCGTAGCTCAGCCCGGAGAGAGCAGGTGACTGAAACGTCTCACAACTTTTGTCGGCTTGGATTCATCAATCGATCACAGGGAACACGCAGTCCGAATGCCGTTGGGATTACATTCAACCATGTTAAACATCTCAACAAACCCTCGTCGAACTGCGTTTTTCAATGAGACATCCGGCGAATGCCATTGGGAGTACATCGGTCTTGCCGGTTCGAATCCGGCCCCGTGCAAACGGGATCTCTCAACACTCTTGTCGCTGGCTGCTTTCAAACCATTAATGAAGCCACCTTTCATCACGAATGCAGATGGAACTCCATGGTTATGGACCACGAGGTCGTGGGTTCGAATCCCGCCGGCTCCACTGGCGACACTTTGTTTTCAACAATGTCGCATTGTGCCTGCAGCAGCAGTCACGAACAGGGGCCGTAGCTCAGTCTGGTAGAGCGCGTCTGCGTTTCATCGATTCTGGTCGTGATGAGAGGTTTTGTTTTCTTGAAATTTCAGTAGTTCCGAGTTTGTTCACATGGAGACAATGAGGGCAGAGGGCATTAAAAGTCTGGAAAGTCGTGCCATTTCTTATACACTGTCCACCAACCACTTTTCTCCTGTTTAGATCAAACTTGGAATTACTGAATTTGATTTCATGAGAAATTGCTATTCATTTTTAGCTACACACATAAATTGCTCGGCCGCAAGAGCGGATTGATGTCAACTTACTAAGTGTTCTACTGTTGCTTTTGTGCTACCGGGACTTCGATCTGAATGGTCGAGTTCTCCATTGGAAAATTGTCTGCATACTCATAAAGCGGAAACAATGGTTCTTTGTCGAGTGAGTATTCAGGACCATGAATGTTGCTGTCGTAACCAGTCACCTGGACGATGTAGGCCCCACCGACGACACCACGACCTTTGCCGGTGGCAAACTTTCCCTCTGCGATATTGACAATTGTCGTCGGGCCAGAGTTTCCCTTCTTCCGATCCGGTTGAAAATGAATTTGCCCCGCAGGAACGGGTTTTCCTTTGAACGTAATTTCCCCCTGTACAGAGTACCTACGTGGCCCATCACTCTGGCGGGAACCACATCCGGAACATACCTGAGTGAACAGAAACAAAAGAATTATTAAGCAGACGACATCATTAATCTTCATGATTACCACGCTCCCAGAGGATTCCCATCATTACGAATTCCCAACTGTTGATAAGTTGGCAGATCCATGTTCTCATTTACAAAATGAACGGATCCATCACACATCAGGAAATGAGCGCCGCCTGTATGAAAACTTCCGAAGTTACCGGAATAATCACTGTTGATTGAAAGATCAGGAAGTGAATTAATCGAGTAGCGTGTCCCGGCGTTATTCACGGGATATGTGCTGTTGTTATGAACCAAGTCAGCAGAAGCCCAACCCATTCCATAAGTGGAATCACGCGTTGGACCTGCCTGATAGATACTCTCTCCAACGAGGAACACGTTGGACGTTCCGTCGGAGATATCCCGCATTTTGATATGGGAGTTATGAAAAAGAACACCGTTCTTATAGAAGAAACGGGTTGATTGGAAGGAGCTGGCATGACATAAAGGAGTGTCTCCCCCTCCTGCGATTCCAAGATAGGAGTTGGTGATGTCATTTCCAAATATTGAATCGGATGGACATTTATATTTGGACAGCTTTCTTTCCCAGGCATCAACATTCACATTGGTGGGGTTCACCCGAAACACGGCGACTGTTGCTCGGGGGAAAACAGGAAATGGGAGCGTGGTGTCGAACTCATTGTATCTTGCGGATTCGTCCAGCATGGGGAGAATCGCAACGGTCCAGGGCGCCCGATGAACAGGCATACTGCGATCTGACCAGACACACTGGTTGCTCGAGTTGGCAGTTACCGTTGTTGGCCCACTGCCTCCCAACGGAAAAGAGTTGTACATGTCGTGATAATTATGAAGTGCCAGACCGATTTGCTTTAAATTGTTTTTACATTGTGCACGTCTGGCAGCTTCGCGGGCTTGTTGAACGGCCGGAAGAAGCAGTGCAACAAGAATTGCAATAATTGCAATGACAACCAGAAGTTCAATCAATGTGAATCCGGTTAACGATTTTCGACGAGACAGAGGCATAGCATTTCCTTTTAGATCTCTAACAGAAGCACAGAAACAGGATGTCGATTTCATTTCGACAGAAGGTCAGGGTGAGAGAGTTGGGCGCGAATCATGGATTGAAATAGTGGGAATTCCAACCTGAGTCGCCAGTTTTCATAGTTCTTGATGTTCCATCCGGCTTGAGAACAAGTCGTTTGGACGGCTTCGGAGTAACGGGGGAATTCCTTAATCAAAGCTGGTCCAGTGCCGATGCGTTCCAGTTCAACGCGAGTCGGTAAAGTCCGTTCTTCAGACCCTGGAGCCACCTGATCCGTCATGGATGTTCCCACCCGGACGCAGGCTGACGGGAGCCACCCGGGGAAGAGTCCGGGTTCAATGAGCAGATCGATCATAACTAACTTGACCGGTATATAAATCTGCGACTGACTCGCGATGTATCGATCGGTCAGTGCCGGATAGGGAACGTTCCGATAGCAACTTCCGAACAGTACGGTGCTTTCTCCCGGGATCCCGATCTCAGCATTCAGCAGGTCTCCCAGTATCCAACCGTCGGCTCCGTCTGAAATTCTGACATTAGGGGAGGGTCCGGTACAGAACTCCGAAAGCAAGTATCCGGTCGTTCCCCGTTCCTTGAAAATCGGCTCCCGTTGCATCCCTTTCCGGAAATCCGCTCCCAGTGCCCGGGACGAAAATCGTGATCGATAGACATTAATCGCATCGATCTTCCACAGAACCCGAAGGTCAACGAATCCACTAAGCATCAACGATTCGCAGAACTGAGGCCGGTCTCCTCGCCGATGAATCACAGTGCTGCACATGACGCCTGCTTGCGTTCCGGTCATATGACTTGCGCCGCGAAAGATGTTCCGTCGGTGCTGGCGTTCTGTCGCATGCCAGTCATCATCCATTGTTGCTGCGGACACCATGGAATTGAAGCAGACTCGTCCTCCGGCCTGTCGCTTCACCAGATTTTCAAATTCCCTGCAGGAATCGAGCATCGATTCGGTTTGTTCTGCCGGAACCCCCAGTCTGATGGCCGCTTTTGCGAATCGTTCCATGGAGACCAGAGAGGGAATGATGGTCGCGTTTTCCAGAGGCGTCTCTGTCTCTGAGACCTTGATCAGTTGCCACGCGAGCGTGCGGTCAAGTTGCAGAAGATGTTCCAGGTCCGTTGGTCGGCGAATCCCTCCCAGATGAATCAGGACGCAGGAAATGGCGTTTTTCAGTGAAGACAGAACAGCAATTGTTTCCCGTTCGAAATCAGCATGACCAGAAGTTTGAGTTGTACTCCTGAACGTCGCTACTTCAATTGAGTTCGTCTGTGATTTCATATTGCTTTGCGTGCATTCATGTTGGTGAACCTGCCATCTTCTGATCGAAAGCTCCACCAGAAATTGCAATCCGGAGGCATATTGTCCCTGACCTGACTAAAATTTTTAAAAACAAAATGTAAAAATTTAGAGAAGACTCACCGCCAAGAAGAGGACGACAAAACACACAATAAATCCACCGGGCACCCGATCCTGCTCCCGGGGAACCCGCAGGCCGGTTCGAGTGTCATGGTGGCGGACGACGGAGCGGCGCTGAGTTGTTACAGCGTGAATCACGGGGCCGGTCGGCTGCTGGGACGCAAACGGGCGATCCGGGAACTGGATCAGAAGAGCATCGATCAATCGTTCGATGAACAGGATATCCTCACCAACTGCCGGGCTTATCCCAAAGATGAAGCTCCAGCGGCGTACAAGGATTTCGACGAAGTGCTACAGTCGGTGAAGACCGCCGGACTGGCCACGGAAGTCGCTCGACTGAAGGCCAGGTTTGTGATCAAGGATGGCGATCAGGCGGATGATTGAGATGAATACCATTCACATCGACGGTTCTCTGGGCGAGGGAGGCGGGCAGATTGTCCGTTCTTCTCTGGCGTTGTCGCTGGTGACCGGACAACCTGTCGTCATCGAGAACATTCGGGCCGGACGACAGAAACCGGGACTGATGCGGCAGCATCTCACGGCGGTGAATGCCGCGGGTCAGATCGGGAATGCGGAGGTCACCGGAGCGGAGATCGGCGCACGATCTCTTTCATTTCGTCCTCAAGAAGTTGTTCCCGGGAACTATCAATTCAGCATCGGAACTGCCGGAAGTGCCACGCTCGTTCTGCAAACGATTCTTCCGGCGCTGATGATTGCCGATGGTCCTTCCACGGTGATTCTGGAAGGGGGAACTCACAATCAATGGGCGCCGCCGTTCGATTTCCTGCAACGGGCATTTCTGCCATTCATCAACCGCTTGGGCTCAACGGTGTCGGTCGAACTGGAACGCCCGGGGTTCTATCCGGCAGGGGGTGGAAGGTTTGTTGTTAAGATTCAGCCTGTTCCCCGATTGAACGGCATCCATCTGCTGGATCGGGGAGAACTCCGAAAGCGTTCGGCAACGGCACTCGTCTCCAACCTCCCCCGCCATATCGCGGAACGGGAAGTCGACACCATTCTGCGCAGAATGAACTGGAATCCGGATTGCGGCCAGATTCAGGAAGTCGCGGCACACGGTCCCGGAAATATTGTCTTCACCACTCTGGAATACGAGAATGTGACAGAGGTGTTCACTGGCTTCGGCCGAGTCGGGACCACGGCGGAAAACATCGCCAAAGAAGTGGTTCGTGACACTCGAAACTATCTGAAATCAGCAGTCCCAGTCGGTCCCTATCTGGCCGACCAGATCATGCTTCCATTGGGAATCAGTATCTGGCAGGGCAGGGATCCCTCTTCTCCATCCAGCAGTTCATTCCGCACCGGCGCACTCACCCGACATTCCACGACCCACCTCGAAATTCTGCGCAAGTTCCTCGCCATCGAAATTCAGATTGAACGGGATGAGCAGTCCGGAGGCAACACCCTCACATTGACTTCCAGTCTCCGCTGAAACGATCACCTCTCTCGGACCAATGAAACTCATTTCCTTCTCGAAACAAAGCAGAAATTGCCGCATATAGGGACTGTTTTCATCGACTGCTTCTCAAATCGACCCACTCGAAAATTAGGGAAACAGAACGCGTAACTCTGCTTCCGCAACAGTCGGTCGATGATCTTCTTCAAGAATGACCGCAGATCGGACAAGTCGCTTAGCACGATCTAATGCATGGTTCTTCCATGATTCGGATTGGAATGGCAACTGTAACTTCAGAAAAGCGTCAAAAACGACCTCCTTCAGTGACAAGCCTTTCTCAAGTGGCTGCATCAGAATTTGTTCTTCCAGTTCAAATGGTGGAAATACATTTCCAGCCAAGAAATTCCACAGTTTAAGAAGACGAATAGCGGGCTTCAATTGATAGTGCAGACGTTGATGCTGCTGCAGCAGGTTTAGATCGAAAGAACAGGGACTGGATCGGATCCAGAGCTGAAAATCAGACGCAGGCGAGGGGATACAATACTCTCCAAGAGAGTCTCGAATAGCGGGAACCAGGTCAAAACGGATCTGCTGTAATTGAACCGTGACATAAGGAGAGAGCTTCAGAATATCTCCTTTCCGAAACTGGGTCGTGACCATCCGGCGTATTCGTTCCATGTAGACTTGCGGAGATTGGCGTTGGTCTTCGAAGACGATCAGATAATCGACATCAATTGTCCTATACAAGGAACGGGAAAGGTCGGTATCTCTGCGGAACGACCCGAAACAGGAATGTGATTCGATCCAGGGATCGCAGTGATAATCCAGCTTTTGAGCGAGAAGATTGAGCGAGGAATGAATTGCTGCGCGCTCACAATCTTTTGGAAGAAGTGCCGCCGATCGTGTCTTCAGTAATGCTTCAACAGACATCGTGATCTCACCGTAATTAACAGAGTGCCCATGGAATGGACTCAGTGTCATGTCGAATAAAGACCATCCACCAGGAACCATTCGCCTGTTTATTAAGTTGATAAACCATACTCCAGAGATGCAGCTTCTATCTGAATTCTCCTCTGCCTCGCGATCATTTATCCCGAGTGTTCCTTCGTAAGTCATAGTGAGAGCAAATTCGGCACTGCTGGTATGTTCATGAGACCTCCGCACAAGTTTCATGACAGGCTCATGATTTCTGCAGAAAACTGGCATTCATTCCTGCCTGCTTCAGTTTCAATACCAGATTAGCAATCGTTCCGGATTCAGTGAACGCTCTCATCTTAACGAAAAGATTGGTTGTTCCACCTGCCAAGAATTTCATCACTTGAGAACGAGATTTAACAAATTGATGAAGATGCAAGCACAAATTAGGTAAATGCCATTGCACAAGAAGCTGTGTGCAAAATTTACACGAATCGACGCCAATTAAATCAACTTAACAAGTCAGGGTCATCGATAGAGTGCAGTGTTTCATACTGCAATTGTGTCTTTCTCATGCTAATTGCATGAAAAGTAGTTTCCCGGACGGATTGAAAGGAAGTTCGACGATGTCGATTCTCATCGCGAGTGACTGCCAAGCCTCAGTGGTCAGGTTGCAGCAGGCTTTAACTCAATTCGGAAAGAATGCTCCTCCCGATCAGGTGGTTTCTGTCAATCATTCTTTGAGTGCAGCAATGAGTCTGGGAAACAAGCTGCAACTGATTGTATTTGTACTTACGGACGACCGAAGACGAGCTTTCCAGCAAATCCACTCTTTAAAGTCGCAATCACGATTAGCAGTCGTTGTCATGGGGCCGGCCATCGATCCTGGTTGTATTCTTGACGCATTAAATCATGGAGCTGATCATTTTATTGATCAAGACGGTGATCTCGTTGGTCAGCTGGAACATTATGTGCGCCGGCATCAACGAGGTTCTGCTTTTCCCGTTGAAGGGAAGCCAATCGCAATCATTTCCCCCTGTGGCGGAAGCGGAGTCAGCGTCATCGCCAGTAATCTGGCAGCAATCCTTGCCCAAGAACATCAGGACTGTGTGCTGATGGACCTGAATCCCGGTCGTGGAGACCAGGCGTCGCTGTTTAACCTTTCTCCGCGGCATTGCTTAAACGACATCTGCGAAAACCTGGAAAGTCTTGATCAGAACATCCTGGATCAGTCATTGACTTCCCATCGTTCTGGCGTACGTGTGCTTGCAGCGAACGAAGAAGTTCTTGATCTCCCGCACGCATATGATCTTGGATTCAGAAAAATCTGCCGTCTTGCAAAATCCATGTATCCGCGAACAGTGATTGATCACTCTCTCTCAAGTCGTGAGGAGTATGCCGGAATCCTTTCAGAATGCGACTCCATCCTAATTGTTATCCGCATGGATTTTACCTCACTAAAAAATCTGGAATACCTGCTGATTCATCTGGAAAATCTTAATATCAGCATGGACCGAATACATTTAGTAGCAAATCGCATCGGTTCTCCACACGAACTTCCTCTCAACAGAATCAAGTCTTTCCTGGGGCGGCCCATTCAGTTGACGATCCCGGATTCACCACATGTCGTGAATGTCAGTGTTAATTGTGGAACACCTGCGGTTCTGGAATCATCGGGTTCCGAGTTTGCACGTTCCATTCGAAAAATTGCTGAGACAGTCTGCCCGGTTGCAGGAGATGTCGAAGGGGCACGGAAGCAGCTTAATGTCTTTCGTTTCCTGAAATCAAAGCTCTTGGCACGTTCCTCGTCTTCACTTGATCAGCGAATGGCTGCACCAGTCCATTAGGCCAGTTTGGTCTTTGTTGTGTCACGCTCGATCTTGAATTCATAAGGGGCCACAGGGATCCGCGTGATACAACATTCAGAACTCCCTTCCAGAGCATTTTTAGAGCCGCGAACAAAACCTCTCAAACGATGAATATTTCCTTTCCGCGAGCGGATCGGAGTCAGTTTTGTTAGGGGGGCATAGAAGATTCGTCCACGGGGTGAAAAGTGAGACTTGCGTACCAATGCATCTTCAAACACTCGCAGACTGTAGAGCAAACAAGCTACTAAATCGGTTGATTATTTCAGACAGGCCCTGAAAGACAGACCATGGATACTGACTCCTCCCCACTGACGATCCGCACCAGACAGAATGATCCGGAGGGTCGATTTAACCAGCTGAAAAGAGAGATTCACAAGCTGCTGATCCAGGGAATGAATATTTCCTCGATTGGAACAATGCCTGACTATGAACTGAGACGGGAACTTCGACGCGGTATTGAACAACTTTGCCATTTGCGGTCTGAACTGATCAGTCAGGCGGATCGAGAACGATTAATTCATGAGGTCATTGACGAGACGCTGGGACTGGGGCCGATTGAACCGTTACTTAGAGATCCCACGGTGTCCGATATTTTGATTAACGGCCCCAAGACCGTCTATGTTGAGCGACGTGGTCGGTTGGAGCAGACCCCTATCGTTTTTCATGACGTCAACCATCTGCTGGAAATTGTTCAACGTGTCGCCAGTCGTGTCGGCAGGCGGTTGGATGAGTCCAGCCCGATGGTCGATGCCCGGCTGAAAGATGGAAGCCGAGTGAATGCGGTTATTGCTCCTCTGGCGATTGACGGAGCCTTGGTCTCGATACGAAAGTTTGGTTCCCGTCCGCTCATGGCCGCCGATTTGGTCGCTAGACACTCCGTTACTCGAGAGATGATCGCATTTCTTTCTGCATGCATTCAGGCTCGTCTCAATATTATGATTTCCGGAGGAACTGGGAGCGGAAAGACCACATTTTTGAACGCGCTTTCCGCATTTATTTCTCCACATGAACGGATCGCCACAATCGAAGATGCAGCAGAACTCCAGCTACAGCAGCCTCACATTGCCCGCATGGAAACACGCCCTCCTAATCTGGAGGGGAAAGGAGCAATTACGGCGCGCGATCTGCTTAGAAACTCTCTCCGTATGCGTCCCGACAGGATTGTTGTGGGGGAATGCCGTGGTGAAGAAGCCTTCGATATGCTTCAGGCCATGACGACGGGACATGATGGAAGCCTGACCACGATTCACGCCAATGAGACCAGGGACGCGATCAGTCGCCTGGAAATGCTGGTCGGCATGGCAGGTTACGACCTTCCGATCTGGTTTATTCAGCGACAGATCGTTTCAGCGATTAACATCATTGTTCATTGCTCCCGGGTGAGTGGCGGCCAACGCAAGGTCGTACAGATCTCCGAACTCACCGGAATGCAGGGAAACGAGTTCACGATGCACGACTTGTTTGTTTACGAGCAATCGGGAATTAACCAGGAGGGCAATGCTGTCGGTGAATTTCGCGCGACTGGAATTCGTCCGCAGTGTCTGGAAAAGCTGAAACAAGCGGGAATCGATCTGCCGGCAGGCCTTTTTAAGGAACGAACGATGCCTCTGGACCGGATCGATGATCTTCAGTATCGGAGTCGACCATAATGTCTTCTTCATTGCTAATTTGGGTGTCATTTATTACGGCCGCGGTGTCTGCATGGGCACTGGGAAGCCTCATCATCGACTTTTTCAACTCATCGAATCGGATCATTCGACAACGTATTCGAACTATTCAAAACAAACATCACCTGTCACAGCATCACTCGTTGTTCAATGAACAGAGCGAACTCAATTCAGATTCAACAGCGGATCTTCGATCCTATTTAGGCTCCAGACTTCTCCGGCTTCTGGAACAAAGTGATAGCCGAATGACGGTCTTTCTATTTCTGTTTTTAGTTCTGGTCTCGGCGGTAACGATCGGCACACTGGCAACCATTCTCAGGCCGAGCTGGATTTCAGCCCTGTTAGGCAGTCTGGCTGGGGGGCTGTTGCCCTACTTCTGGTTGTTCCTTCAGCGACAGCGTCGATTGACACGACTGCGTGATCAGCTTCCCGAAGCTTTTGATTTGATGCGACGTGCCGTGCAATCAGGGCAGACCATGCAGATGTCCATGCAGATCGTTTCCAAAGAATGCTCCCTTCCAATCAATCGAGAATTTGCTCGCTGTTGTGAACAATATAGTCTTGGGCTTCCGCAAGAAGCCATCCTCAAGGAATTGGCGCGGCGAAATGACATCATGGAATTTCGGATTTTCGTCGTGGCGATGCTGGTACAACGCATGAGTGGAGGAAACCCAGTGGAGCTTCTGGAAAATCTTGCTCAGCGAGTTCGAAAAAGAAAACGTCTCAGAGACCGAGTTCAAGCATTTACGAGTGAAGGACGGATGCAGGCGTTTGTCTTATGCGTCCTGCCGGTCGCCGCTTTCATTGCAATTTATTTTCTCGACAAAAATTACGCCCAGGTGCTACTGGATCGTCCATGGCTCCTGGGAAGTCTGGTCATGGCACAAGTCGTGGGGACGGTCTGGATCAGACAAATTGTTCATTTCGATTATTGAACCATTCAATTCTCATTTTGCTGGCAGCAGAAATAAAGCTCTCTTTACGTATGCATTTAAATTCTTCGATGTTTCAGGAGCACTCCTATGCAGATAGACACCTGTATCATTTATGGTGCCGCTTTCCTTTCTGCTGCCGGAGGTGCGGTCGGAATTATTTCCTGGATTGATCGAAACTCCGAGATCGACGACCGAGTCGCGAAGCTTCGGGCGATTCGAGGAGGACGCTCTCTCTTACCGGATGCGACGTCTTCCCTGTCTCAAAGATACAGGAGAATTGTCGCAGAGTGGTTCGTGCCACGATCACAGGAGCAGAAAGTCAGCCTAAGAAAGAGATGCCTGGCTGCTGGTCTGTACAGCCCCATTGCAATTCCATTCTTCCTGATGGTCCGGTCTCTTCTTGTACTGCTTCCTCTCATCGCAACACTCTTGATCCTCTGTTTGTATGATCAACATTGGAGTAGTGTCTGTTTATATGGAGGGGCCGCCTGTGCCATGGGAATGTTGATTCCCGGACTCTGGCTCGATCGGCGGAAAGCCAAACGTCAGGCGATATTGTTTCGAACTCTCCCTGACTTCCTGGATCTTCTGGTGACTTGCCTGGAAGGAGGACTGAGCCTCGAAGGTGCCTTGAAGAGAGTCACGGCGGAACTCCGTCACGTGCACCCGCTGTTGGCCTCTGAATTAAATCGCATTCAACAGGAGATCGATTTTGGCTCGACTCCAGAGGCTGCTTTTAGCAGTCTGGCTGAACGAACGGATCTGGAAGGCTTAAAAAGTCTGGCGTCATTTCTTCAGCAATCACGAAGGTTCGGGAGTTCCATTACAGATGCCTTGCGGTCACATTCGGAGCTACTCCGGGAACGTCGGGAACTGCGTGCGGAAGAATTGGCTCAAAAGGCCTCGGTCAAGATTCTCTTCCCAACACTCGTGCTGATCTTTCCCGCTGTTTTCACTGTGCTGGCTGGCCCTGCAGCAATCCAGTTAGCGGAGAGTTTTGGAAAGTAATAGGCATGATCAGGCGGCACCTTAATTCTATGACATTGGCGTCCAACAACAGACTGGTCTGCTCTGAGAGATTCGTTTCTCGTCGCGGAGCTGCAGCTTTGGAATGTGCAATCGTCCTGCCCGTTATCATGCTTCTCATTCTTGGCTGTGTGGACTTTGGGCGAGTTGCCTATTTTTCCATCCTCGTCAATAGCGCGGCTGGAGCCGGGATGACCTATGCTACGACTCATCGATATACCGCTATGACACAAGGAATCTGGGAGGAACAGCTTCGGCTTGCCATTCGTGAGGAACTTCAGGCACTTCCAAATTTTAGCGAAGAGGTCATGTTTTGTTCGGTGGCGACAAGTGAAAACCATAATGAGACGGTCAGTATCTCGCTGGTTGTTCGCTATCCATTCAAGACCATTGTCAATTGGCCTGGAATTCCACGTGAAGTGCAATTGAAGCATCGTCTCGTCGGAAACCAATATCGCTGAGTTTGCCTGTTCGGAAAGAAATGATGTTTCAATCTGTTTGCTTTAACCGATGGAGAATTGTGGGCCATGTATCGGAAATCCGTAGGTGTTAAAAGACGATCTTTTAATTCCGCTTCATCCCGATCGGGCGTTATGGTCGTCGAAGGAGCTGTCGTTCTCAGTGTGATTGTGGTCGTCTTGTTGGCAGGACTTGACTTAAGCCTTGCTGTTCTTCAATACAACACACTCTCAGAACTCTCCTGCAAACTCTCCCGTCAGGCCATTGTCCATGGAGAGCAAGCAGGTAAGAACAATCGATCCTGGGGCCCGCAGGTCTATAGTAGTACTGCAGACACGAACACCGAACAAGCGAAACTGATCAGAGACCTCATTGTCACTTTCGATCCGAAAGATGTCCATATCCGTCTCGAATGGATGGATGGGGGAAACAGGCTGAATCATCGAGTGAAAGTGACCGTCAGCGCGGATTATGTCCCGATTATTCGGATGCCATTTTCGGGATCGGCTTATCCCCTGTCGGCAAGCTCCGTGAAGCGGATCACATATTAAAGGTCCAATCTGGACGCGAACAACACTTGAATACGCAGAGGTTTTCCGATGTCTCAAAATCTCTCTTCGTCACATAAAACATTACAACCTGAACGTGCGGGATACGTCCTGATTCTTGTCGCGGTGGCATTGCCGACGATTTTCTGTGTGATTGGACTTGTCATTGATAGCAGTCTTTTAATGGTCCGATATCGCCAACTGCAATCTCTGGCGGACGTCGCTTCCACCACGGCTGCACGGGAGTTGTCTCGCGGTAAGTCTGTTAACCAGGCCAAGACTGCGGCGATCAACAGTGTTCGTGAACAAAACGGAATGATGGAAGGTGACGTCACTGTTGAGATCCCACCCGTCAGCGGGCCATTCTCGGGAAAAATGAACTACGTCGCCGTGAATATCAGCCGTGGCTACGACACGTATTTTATGAGAATTATTCCCGGTTCGTCGACTAAAGTCGTTCGAACAAGGGCGGTTGCCGGCATGGAGGATGCGACTGCAGGAACAGTTATCGCTTTGCTCGATCCAGACCCCACTCCCATTACCGTTACCGGATTACCGCTGGGAATCGGAACGTTGTCGTTGCCTCACATTCAACTGGGAGCACTGGAGTTATTGGGAATAGGACAACTTCGGGTTCAGGGAGCCGTTATCGTGAATGCCGGTTGGGGCCGGGTCGACGAGAATGGCCAGGCGGTTGGTGATTCCGTCCTTCCCCCATACGGCATTTCCTGTACGCCGCTGCTCCCGTTGACCAAGCTGCTGGCGACCGATGTTCGAGTTTCAGGAGGAGTGGATCGGGTCTCAAATTACGGGAATATTCAGTCAGGGGGGGCTTCACCATTAACCGCAAACAGAATGCCGGTTCCCGACCCGTTACGGAATCTTCCCGTTCCTACCGTCAGCGTTGATTCCAGAAACGTGAACGCCACTCTGCGAGGAGGAAGAACGATTATCGCCCTTCCAGGGATTCCTCTTCTTCCGGGCCTGCCTCTTCTTAACAATCCTACGATTCTCGAACCGGGAGTCTATGAATGGATTGAAGTCGTTTCCGGTCAGGTCATTTTTAGACCTGGCGTTTACATTATTCGAAATGTCAATCCGCTCACCGGAATTGCGCTCAGTGTGGTGGGTGGACAGATCACGGCGGAAGGAGTCATGTTCTATATCACCAGTAATACCAATTACTCAGCGATCACCGGAGGTGCGGACGCGGCCGAGGGGCAAACCCCTCCTCCCCCTTTGAATCAGACGACATTGCTTCCCAGTGTGGTGATTAATCTGGCCCTCCTGGGAAGCAGCTATTCGGGGTTAAATGATTCCGGCAGTCCCTTTCACGGAATTACGATTTATCAGCAGCGCCATTCCAGAAAGCCAATGGTCCTGGTCGCGGAACAACTCCTTGGGCCCGCAAGCATTTCCGGTATGATTTATTCCAAGTGGGGGCAACTGATCTTTGCAGCAAACGGAAATTATGACTTGCGAATTGTCGCCGGAACGGCCCGCATCGTGAATGTCCTTCAGACAACCTTATCTCCTTCCCAAAAACTGCCTCCGGCGACGGATGTCTTTCTGGTCCAATAGCGACTTTCACGTGTAGAACTCATTGGAGTCGGCTGCACGAAGTCCTGTTTCGTTATGGTTTTGGAATTTCCATCGAATCGATCATGAACGACTGTTTTCGAAACTCCGCAATCCATCCTGAGGACCGACATTAACCTATGGAACACGATGAGGAGTCTGGAGACAAACGCGATCATGCCCATCTCTGCTGAAACGGCCTTTTCTCTCAGGCCGATGTTTTTTCTCTGTAACCATGAAGTCGGAACGATGCCGCGTGCCGACCGGTAGAAGTCGTCTTTCTCACTTTATGGTTACGCCGAACAAGCGTTCTGTATCTCTACGCAAAACAAGGCATTATGGCGATTTTTTGTATTATTCTGGCAGCCGATTTCTCGCGGCTGGAGTTACTTGACCTCTTCGCAGGGACATTTCGCAGGGTGAACGGCAAGAACAAAAGCCGGAAGGGCTTCCCGGGCCAACGTTTCGCTCAAAAGACGATGGAAGCAGTTGCCAAAGCGCCGGTTCGCTGAACCTTACCTCTTCCATGGCAATGGAGACGGCGTAAACGCGATCAGACGGGGACCAAACTGCTGGCGGGGACGTAGCCCAGTTCATCCAGGATCAACAGGTCCAGCCTTGAGAGTTGTTTCTTCAGCTTCAGCAATGTCCGTTCTTCACGGACCTCCAGCAACTCCGTGATCAGTTCTGTCACACGGTTGAATCGCACTTTTTTCCCTTGTGAACACGCGGCGATTCCCCGTGCTGTGGCGATGTGGGTCTTCCCGGTGCCGCTGTTTCCCACCAAGAGAATATTCTCTCGCTTGAGCAAGTACTTGTTCGCAAGAGTTCTGTCACCAGCAACTTGTTCAGCGACGGCTGCGCAGTGAACTCGAACGATTCCAGTGTCTTGTGATGTGGGAACTGAGCCGCCTTGAGTCGTCCGTTCATCGGTGATGTCGCTCCACCGACAACACCAACATATTGCTTAAACTGAATTTGCCACAACAAATATTGCCATCACTATTTACAGGAAATTCCAATGAATAGTCAGGCGGCCCCGTCTTGTCAAGACCCGACTCAAAACCGAATTTCTTCTTCAAATAATCAAGGATTGAATTGACAACCAAACTGGACATGTATACTTTTGTTCACATGGGCCATTCAAGAATGCAACCTCGTATCTATTATGGGCATAGTGTGGAAGGTGACACTGACACCTCGCGCTGGGAATTGCTATTTGATCACATTCTGCGGGTCAGCGATTTCTGCAAAGGCTTCGCGAAAGGTTTCCGTGCTGAAAATTGGGGAAGGCTCGCCGGGCTGTGGCATGATCTTGGGAAGTATTCCGCCCCATTTCAGGATTACCTGCTCACCGCAAACGGTTTCGAAGCCCACCTGGAGCAGATCAGCAGGGTGGATCACGCGACAGCAGGCGCTCAATTGGCGGTCAGGCGATATGCGGAGCTAGGAACTCTGCTTGCTTATGTAATCGCTGGACATCACGCAGGTCTGGCAGACGCAAACGGCAATCGGTCATCTCTCGCAGAGAGGCTGCGAAAAGATATCCATCCGGTCACCGATGTTCCCGATGAAATCAGTAACGCCTCTGTTGAACTTGGTATTCCGCTGATTCAGATGAATCCTGCTGCGAGGAAGGCCGGTGGATTTCAACTGGCATTCTTTACTCGCATGCTGTTCTCCTGCCTTGTCGACGCCGATTTTCTGGCGACGGAGGAGTTTTGTGATCCGGAGAAATCGAAAGTCCGAGTGTCTGGGCTGCGGGCTGTCCTGCCGGAAATGCATCGTGCGCTTCACTCGGTTCTGGAGTCCAAACAGGCGACCGCAAAACCAGGAAACGTCACGATACGTCGACAACAGGTCCTTGACTCCTGCAGACTCGCAGCCAGTCAGCCCCCCGGTATTTTTTCGTTGACTGTTCCGACAGGGGGAGGAAAGACACTCTCGTCGCTGGCATTCGCACTTGATCATGCCATAAAGCACAACAAAGACAGAATCATCTACTCGATTCCGTTCACCAGCATTATCGAACAGACGGCGGATGTCTTTCGAGATGTCTTCCAGTCACTGGGGAATGAGGTCGTTTTAGAACATCACTCAAACCTCGACCCCAATCTTGACCCGGAAAACAAACGTGAATCACGGCGATCCCGACTCTCAACAGAAAACTGGGATGCTCCTTTAGTCGTGACAACGAACGTCCAACTGTTCGAATCCCTGTTTGCAGCCAAGACGTCACGCTGTCGCAAGCTGCACAATATCGTCAATAGTGTCATCATTCTGGATGAAGCCCAGACACTGCCGGTAGATCGTCTTCAACCCTGTCTGGCCGTTCTGGAGGAGCTTGTCCGGAATTACGGCTGCACAGTTGTCCTGTGTACCGCGACGCAACCGGCGATTGTTCAACGGGATCAGTTTACGATTGGACTGAGCAATGTCACCGAAATCATTCCAAATCCAGCAGATCTCGCGGTTTCAATGAAGCGAGTCGAGATTGAAATGATTGGAACAGTGACCGACGAGGAACTCGTCGAACGTATGCTGGAACAGGATTCGTTCCTGGCCATCGTCAATACGCGGGGACACGCAGCGAAGCTCTACCGGGAAATCTCGGCCAAACGGAAAAGGGACGGAACCTACCACCTGAGCACCCTGATGTGCGGGCAACATCGTTCAGACACAATCGCGGAAATCCGCCGCCGGCTTGAAAACAAACAACGCTGTTGTGTCATCAGTACGCAACTCATTGAAGCGGGAGTCGATGTGGACTTCCCCGTCGTGTTCCGCGCGATGGCGGGAATTGATTCCATTGCTCAGGCCGCCGGGCGCTGCAATCGCGAGGGGCGAATGAAGACCGGAAAAGTCTTTGTCTTCGACCCCAAGGAGGTCAAGTTGCAGGGCTACTTGAATTCTGTTGCACAGTCCGCGAAGGAAATTGTTCCCGATTTCGAAGACCTTCTCAGCCCCGCTGCCGTTCAAAAATACTTTGAGTTGCATTACTGGAAACATCGTGGCGAAAACAACTGGGACAAGACGAACGATCAGGGAGTCATGCGGTGTTTCCCTCTCCCGGTACGTGGTTTTGAGTTTGATTTCCGAACGGCCTCCGAGCGTTTTCGATTCATCGAGGAACAAGGGGAAACGGTCTTTGTTCCCTATGGAATTCAAGGACAGAAACTGATCGAACGCCTCCGTACCGAAGGTCCAGACCGGCATCTCCTTCGGCGACTTCAGCGTTACTCTGTCACGTTATACGACCAGATTTTTCGGGCCATGTCCCCGGACATTGAACTGATTCACGGGCAATATGCCGCCTTAGGCAACCTGAGTGCCTACGACGAACACCTGGGCGTCCGCATCGACCGCCCGGGTTACTTCGAACCTTCCGCATTGATTCTGTAAACCAGAAAGAGAGCTGGCGAGCAGAGAGTCTACTCGCCAGCCACCTCTTCGTCTTAGATACAAACTGATAGTTTCAATCCGCAGCTCCATGTGGGGCTGATGTTCAAATGGTATCCCCCCAGTTGAAAGAGAGCTTCCTGATTTCCGATTCGGTTTTTCATTTTCTAGTTCAAAACTGTGAACAAACAAAATGTCTCCAATGCAATTGAACTTTAGAAACAAATTGATAGAATGACAAAATTGGCCAAGTGAGTTCTTCTTGGAAGTGAGGTGTTCGTCATGGTGTCCCCGATTCGTTTGAAAATCTGGGCGGATTACGCCTGTTTTACGCGGCCTGAGATGAAGGTTGAGAGAGTGAGCTACGACGTGATCACTCCGTCGGCTGCTCGCGGCGTTCTCGAAGCCATCTACTGGAAGCCACAGGTCCGCTGGGTCGTGGAACGGCTGCATGTCCTCAAGCCGATCCGCTTCACCAACCTTCGCCGGAACGAAGTCTCATCGAAAGCCTCGGCAACCAACGCCCGGCAGGCTATGTCCGGGAAATCAAATGATCCGCTGTCACTTTTCATTGAAGAAACACGACAACAACGGGCGGCCACCATTCTCACGAATGTGGCTTACGCAATCGAAGCCCGCTTTGAGCTTCTCGATAACAGTGACCCGATCGAGAAGCACTACAACATCTTCAAACGCCGCGCGGAACGGGGGCAATATTTCCATCATCCCTATCTGGGCTGCCGCGAATTTCCCTGCGACTTCGAATGGATTGACGGCGAGATTCCGCAGTCGGAGCTGACCGGTGAACAAGACATGGGCTACATCCTGCATGACATCGAATTTCGCCCTTCCAATGGCAAAACCGGTGACACAATCTGCGGTCATACCGGCGAGCGACGCGACACGCTTCCGCACTTCTTTCGAGCAGCGATGCGAAATGGCGTCATCGAAGTTCCCCCACTCGAATTCGCTTTGCAGGAGGTGCGCTCATGATTCTTCAAGCTCTCAACAGTTACTACGAACAGCTCGCTGCTGACCCGGATTCGGAAATCGCTGCAGCCGGGTTCAGCCGTCAAAAGATCTCCTACGCCGTCGTCCTCAATCCGGATGGAACGCTGGAAGGAATCGAAGATCTGCGAACGGGTGAAGGGAAAAAGCGACTCGCTCAATCTCTCCTCGTGTGCGGAGATTCCAAGCCATCAGGTTCCGGCATCAACCCCTGTTTCCTCTGGGACAATCCGGCTTACATGCTGGGCTATAAACCGGAGGACTCTAAACCAGAGAGAACGAGGGAAGCGTTTGAAGCCTTCAAGAAACGGCATCTCGATCTTGAACAAACGATCGGTGATGCGGAATTCAATGCGGTTTGCCGCTTCATGGAAAATTGGAATCCGGAGCGTTCTGACGAACATGAAACGCTCATTGAGATCGGGACAGGCTTCGGAGTTTTTCGAATCCGGGGAGCGACCCATTTCGTCCATGAACAAGTTACCGTCCGAGAGTGGTGGCTCGACCAACTGAAACAGGCGGAAGCAACATCGGAATCAGAGTTGGGACAATGCCTGGTGACAGGTCGCTTCGCTCCCATCGCCCGGTTGCACGACCCCAAAATTAAAGGGGTTGCAGGAGCCCAGTCATCCGGGGCGGCAATCGTTTCGTTCAATTTGGACGCTTTTGAATCGTACGGAAAATCGCAATCCCGAAATGCTCCCGTCAGCGAAACGGCGGCGTTTCAGTACTGTACCGCACTCAACAGCTTGCTCGCCGATCGTAGCCGGCGGGTTCAGATTGGAGACGCCACGACTGTTTTCTGGACGGAGCAAGCGACACTCGCTGAAAGCTACCTTGTTTTCATTTTCGGCAGTCCTCCCCCAGAAGACGAGGCTCTGCTGAACGATCTGAACAAAACTCTCCGTATGATCGCGCAGGGTAAGTATCCAGCGGAATTCGGAGACAAAGCGACACCGTTCTACATCCTGGGGCTGTCTCCCAATGCCGCCCGAATCTCTGTCCGTTTCTGGCGCGTCAGCACTCTGGGGGAAATCGTTTCAAACCTGCAGCAGCACTTCGCAGATCTGTCACTTCAACGTCGCGAACACGAACCAGAATTCATCAGCCCCTGGCAGATTCTGAGGGAAACAGTGCGCGACTCGAAAGATATTCCGCCACAACTCAGTGGGGCATTGATGCGAGCGATTCTGACAGGACAGGCCTATCCGCAAATGCTGCTGACCGCACTCATCCGTCGCATTCGAGCGGATCGCGAGTTGAGGTACATCCGGGTTGCCGCCATTAAAGCCTGTTTGAATCGACAGTTTCGATTGAACTCCCTTTCCTGCAAGGAGATTGTCATGTCACTGGATACGGATCGTGAAGACGTTGCCTATTGTCTGGGGAGGCTCTTTGCGGAGCTTGAAAAGACTCAGGAAGATGCTCTTCCCGGAATTAACGACACGATCAAAGACCGCTATTTCGGTTCGGCATCGGCTACCCCGGGCAGCGTTTTTCCTCGCCTGATCCGGCTGAGTCAACACCATCTCGGAAAACTCGAGAAGCCCAATCGCATCTTTCACGAAAAGCGAATCCAGCAGATTGTCGACAAACTGCAACGTTTCCCCGCCCATCTGAACCTGCAGGATCAAGGGCTCTTCGCTGTCGGCTACTACCACCAGCGACAGGATTTTTTCACTAAGAAAGACAAGGTCTCAGCAGTCTGAGATTGACCACCCCACTTTTCCCTTCAGAACTCAGAACACAGGGCACTCATGAACTCTCGTTACGATTTCGTTTATCTTTTTGACGTGAAAGATGGAAACCCGAATGGAGACCCCGATGCAGGAAATCTGCCTCGCGTGGATGCCGAAACCGGTCAGGGGCTCGTCACTGACGTCTGCCTGAAACGCAAGATTCGGAATTTCGTCGGACTTGTGAAGGAAGAGCAGCCTCCTTACGACATCTATGTCAAAGAAAAGGCCATTCTCAATAATCAGCATGCCCGGGCATATCAGGCACTCGAGATCGATCCGAAAAAGCGGACTGCCAAAGGGAAAGATAAGGCAGAAGAAGACCGACAACTGACAGCCTGGATGTGTCAGAATTTCTTCGACATTCGCAGTTTTGGCGCTGTGATGACAACGGAAGTCAATTGCGGACAAGTTCGGGGGCCAGTCCAGTTCGCGATGGGACGAAGCATCGATCCGGTGATCACGATGGAGCATTCCGTCACCCGCTGTGCAGTCACGACAGAGCGGGAGGCAGAGAAACAGGACGGCGGAAACCGGACGATGGGACGGAAGTTTACCATTCCCTATGGCCTGTATCGGGTGCATGGATTTATCAATCCCCACCTCGCGGCTCAGACCGGCTTCGACCAAAATGCGGAAGACCTCGATTTGTTCTGGACGGCTCTGCTGCAGATGTTCGAAACAGACCGATCGGCCTCACGCGGTGAAATGTCCCCTCAGGCATTGATCGTTTTCGAACATGCCAGTCAACTCGGAAATGCTCCTGCCAATAAGCTCTTCGAACGGGTTCAGGTGACCCGAAAAGGAACGCCTGATGGTGATCCGGTCCCGGCCCGGTCGTTCAACGACTATGTAATCAGTGTGGAGGAGGAAAATCTTCCGGAAGGCATCACGCTGCACCGTAAGCTGTGAGGAACCTGACGTTGCCCTACTCCGAAGACGATCTCCTGCCGATCTCCGCGCTGCAGCACCTGCTGTTTTGTGAGCGGCAATGTGCCTTGATTCATGTAGAACGGCTCTGGGCCGACAATCTGTTCACGGCACAAGGAAATCATCTTCACGAAAAGGCTCATTCCGGGGACCCGGACTCCCGCAAAGGAGTCCGGACCACCCGGGGGCTCGATCTGCATAGTTTCACGATGGGGCTCGCAGGCCAAGCAGACGTGATTGAATGGGAACCACCTCCGGGATTTCGAAAGAAACACCAGACGCTGGCCCAGTCTCTGAAGTCTGCATCTTCGTCGGATCGCGCCCATTGGCGGGTGACCCCGATTGAGTACAAACGGGGACGGCCCAAAACCAATGACTGTGATCGGGTTCAACTGTGTGCCCAGGCAATTTGTCTGGAAGAAATGCTGGGAGTGACCGTTCAGACCGGGATGTTGTTCTATGGTCAGCAACGGCGGCGGGTAGAAGTCTTCTGTGATGAAGTGCTTCGTGGCAAGACTCGTTCAGCTGCCGAGAGGCTTCATGAAATGTTCACTCAACGTCGAACCCCGCCTGCAGTTCGCGAAAAGAAGTGCGACACCTGCTCGCTGCTGTCCTTGTGTCTGCCGATGGTCACATCCGGAACAAAGTCCGCTCGAACTTATCTCGACAGGATACTGGCACAGCGGGAAAGTGAACCGTCAGAAAGCCTCTGGTAAACGTCGCTCATCAGGAAACGCAGTTTATCTTCTTCGCTCACGCAATCAGTAACAACCTCCTGGGAGTGCCATGAAGACCCATTTGAACACTCTCTTCATCACGACAGACGGAGCCTATCTTTGTAAAGATGGGCAGGCGGTAGCCGTCAGGATCCAGAAAGAAACCAAACTTCGTGTTCCACTTCACAATCTTGACGGCGTGATGTGCTTCGGTCGAGTCGGCGTCAGCCCGCAATTGATGGGGGCTTGTGCCGATCAGGGCGTTTCGATCACTTTCCTCTCTTCGACCGGACGGTTTCGTGCAGCGGTCGTCGGCTTTTCTCCGGGCAATGTTGTTTTGAGACGTCAGCAGTACCGCCTTGCAGATGATCCAGTTGCATCGGCCGCTGCGGCCCGCAGTATCATTCAGGGAAAACTGGCAAATTGCCGGACGTTGTTGCTCCGAGCGGCCCGAGATACTGGTGAACCGCTTCGGGCAGATCGCTTGAGAAGAATTGCAGACCGCCTGAGTGCCAACCTGATTGATGTGAAGGCCGCCCACAGCGTGGAACGCCTGCGTGGCCTCGAAGGAGAAGCGGCTGCCAGCTACTTCGAAGCATTCAATGACCTGATGAATGGTGTTGATGGATTTGCATATACCCGCCGTTCGAGGAGACCTCCACTGGATCCACTGAACGCGTTGTTGTCGTTTATCTATGCACTTCTGTCTCATGATGCCCGGTCTGCCTGTGAATCGGTCGGGCTGGATGCCGCCGTCGGATATCTGCATGAAGACCGCCCCGGCCGCGCAGGAATGGCCCTGGACCTGATGGAAGAATTCCGCCCCTATCTGGCAGATCGTCTTGTCCTCTCTCTGATCAACCGTCGACAGGTGTCTGCCCGCAGTTTTGAAACATTGGAGACGGGAGCCGTCCGCATGAACGATTCAACCAGAAAAGCAGTCCTCGTCGCTTATCAGGAACGAAAGCAAGAGGCCATCACCCATCCATTTCTCGGAGAAAAGACATCCGTGGGACTGCTGATTCATCTGCAGGCGAGGTTGATGGCGCGCTGGATCCGAGGGGACCTGGATTTCTATCCCCCCTTCGTCTGGAAGTGATCCTCGCCGTCCGAACTGCATTTCGAACCAGAAGGAGCCAACCTGATGTATGTCCTGGTGACTTACGATGTCTCAACAAGCACTCCCGAAGGGAAAAAACGACTCCGGCAGGTCGCGACAGCGTGCCTGGATTTCGGACAGCGCGTCCAGAACTCTGTTTTTGAAATGAAAGTCGATCCCGCGCAATGGACTCGCTGCAAAACTCGCCTGGAGTCGATTATTCATCCTCAGGAGGACAGCCTGCGTTATTACTATCTGGGAACGAACTGGCGCAGACGAGTGGAACATGTGGGAGCAAAGCCTTCCTATGATGTGGATGGGCCATTAATCGTCTGACGCGAACCGGAAGTGATCACAAAACCACCGGGAGGTTCGCGATCGCCGCAAGTCCCACGTAAATATAGCCCTACAAAACATCCACAAGTCAGCCATGGTAATAAACCAGTCCCAAAGCAAGAGTTCGCGGATGTCATGCCGTAGATTCGGGAGGATTAACCACTTAAACTGCCGGCATCGTTCCCTCACGGGAGCGCGGATTGAAACCTTCTCCAAATGATCCGAAAGGACCAAACCCTAAGATCGTTCCCTCACGGGAGCGCGGATTGAAACGTGATTTTCGGTGCCGTTTGTTGCACGATTTGTATCGTTCCCTCACGGGAGCGCGGATTGAAACTTTACGCTTGCGGATCACAGTCAATCGAGTGATATCGTTCCCTCACGGGAGCGCGGATTGAAACCAATTTCCGCTTCCCTGTGCTGGTTCTGCGTTGGATCGTTCTCTCACGGGAGCGCGGATTGAAACTGCACTCTTCCAGAATCCCCACCAACTCCTGAATCATCGTTCCCTCACGGGAGCGCGGATTGAAACAGTTGGACCACTGACAACCGGAACAGGGGTTGCGGATCGTTCCCTCACGGGAGCGCGGATTGAAACAACTGCTCGTGACGCCCGTTTTTGCAAGCATGCACTATCGTTCCCTCACGGGAGCGCGGATTGAAACCGGATTGTGCGAATAGCCACGCAAAGAGATACCGTCATCGTTCCCTCACGGGAGCGCGGATTGAAACTGAGAGATTCTGCATTGCAGCGGATTGGACGAAGGGAATCGTTCCCTCACGGGAGCGCGGATTGAAACACACCAACAATGGCAACCTGTTAACGGGAGCCGATCGTTCCCTCACGGGAGCGCGGATTGAAACAGGCCACTGGTCACCAGGATGATGACCTGAAACGATCGTTCCCTCACGGGAGCGCGGATTGAAACTGGGCTCATCTCTATTACCTCTTCACAGTGTTTCCAATCGTTCCCTCACGGGAGCGCGGATTGAAACAAGCCGGAGCTGCAGCGCTGGCAGCCACATCCGGATCGTTCCCTCACGGGAGCGCGGATTGAAACAATTCGGAACGTCCCCAATTATTCACAAGGTTGACGATCGTTCCCTCACGGGAGCGCGGATTGAAACAATTTATGCAGCCGTTTTTAGCTAACGGCAAGCATATCGTTCCCTCACGGGAGCGCGGATTGAAACAGGGTCCGGCATGGCGTCAACATGGATGTTCGACCCATCGTTCCCTCACGGGAGCGCGGATTGAAACAACGCAACGGGCGAATTTCGCTCGGATCGATGGGATCGTTCCCTCACGGGAGCGCGGATTGAAACGTCGGGATCCGGATACTTTCCAACTTGCTGGACCAATCGTTCCCTCACGGGAGCGCGGATTGAAACCCGGCTATACCCCCTCTGTCGGACTGCGACCCGCCATCGTTCCCTCACGGGAGCGCGGATTGAAACTCTGCAACGGAGTTCCAGCAAGTCCGCACAGTTGCGGAGTGAAACCACGTCTATTCCCATCGTTATGGTGAGTGAGATTCTATTTCCGGAAATAGAATCTCACTCCGACATCGGTCGGTGTGGACTTTGTGCCGGTGATTCTGTGATGGATGAACCGCTTTAGGACATCTTTTCAAATCGTCTTCAGCGTTCCGCAGGCGAAAAGTGAGGCTTTCATGTGCCCAGATGCCTCCAGTCGCCTGCACATGGTAGAGCAAACTGCTCTATTCCTCGGCCGGGTGGAGGTTTCGGGGATCGATGGGGAGGAGGTGGCGGTGGAGGTCGGTCCACATGGCCGCTTCGCCGTCCAGGGGGCTTTGGATGTTATAGGCTTGAAAGGCGATCATTTCGCCGATGCGGATGATGAGATCGACCAGTCGTTCTCCAGCGGTCCAGTGGTCGCCGATGCAGATGAGGGCCGGTTCGATGTTGGGATGAAAGATGGGAGTCAGCATTTTGCATTTGGGGCTTTGCCGGGGATAGTCGCGGGTCAGCTGGATTTCCACGAGATGCTGATCGCGCCGCACCGGTTGTCCTGCGGCGCCTCGGACCAGTCCCTGAACATGGTATTTTGCCTGATAGACTTCCGGAGGTTCCCCATGGACCGGCCAGACTTCGATCAGATGGGAAGAACGGAACGTCGCTTCAATAAACGTGGCATCCGCCATGAGCCGGCGTGTTCGAACGGAGAGACGTTTCTCCACAGGGACTGAAGGGCTGGCAGGGCTTTTTTCTGTCGGCGAGGGGATCTCGATCACGATTTTGTCAGGCTTGCCATTCGCCGGAGCAGGAATGACCAATTTGGCCCCGCACTGCTTGCAGGTCCCTTTTCGACCGGCATAGCGATCCTCCATCGAAAACGATTTGCCGCATTGATCACAGGAGAATTGAATCATCAGTCTGCCGGAAATGAGGTCAGGGGCCAGGATCCAGGGAAACGAGGGAACGTCATGAACGCCAAACGTGAAATGAGATGAGACTTCCTCCCAGAAAGCCGACGACGGACAGGATCACCATGGTCTTCAGCACCCATGGAGAAAGGTCTCGAGGCTGCAGACTCAGGGTGATCACCGCAATGACTCCCGTGATCAGGCAAGGGATTCCAACGAGGATCAGGCTGAAGAACATGGCGACCATGGTTCCTCCCAACAAGAGGCATGCCCAGAAGATCGCCATCGTTCGATCTGCGGAGACTTCGGGGTCTCCTTCGGGGTTCCTGTTCGGGAGAGGGGGAGGTGTGGTGGGAAACTCAATACGAATCACGGAATCGTTCTTCAGGAGGTCGACGTTGGTGCAGCCATAAGCGGAACAGCCCCGATTTTCTTTCCAGCATTCCGTATGAAACGGAAGCCCACAGGCCTCGCAGCGGGTATTGGGTTCTTCGTCCAGAATCACCGTTTGACAGATGCTGCAGAGTTGCTCTGCCGTGTCCTGCTGGTAAAACGTGGAGGACGCTGAACTCTGGGATGGGGAAAGAATGGCCTCCGGGAATGGAGAAGAAATCTGAGATTGCGGAGACGTCACCGCCGTTCCTCCCGAAACCGTAACCCGATCTGGAACCGGCTCCCGTAAGGACTCTGGATCCGGTTCACTGGAAAATGGAGAGACGACGAGACGCATTCCACATCGGCGACACGTTCCTGCTTTGCCGATCCGGGCCTGCGGAGCCTTGACGGTGGCGCCGCAGGCGCAGCTGAATCGAATGGGAGAAAGCAGTTCGTCATTCTGCGGTGGAATCGGAGGAGGTGGCGATACAGGCGTTGCTTTTGTGAAATGCAGGAACAGTTGAAGGGTTCCCGCGACCGCAATTCCCACCAGAACCAGCATGCACAATGCGGCCGGATCTGATTCGGCCATTCTCCTTCCGTATTTCGCCAGACCGAAGATTCCTCCGAAGACGATCACGGAGATAAGTCGGCGTGCCAGGTAAACCAGTAATGGTTCCTCTTCTTTCTGAGTCATTGATCCACATCTCCACACATTTTCCTGGACCTGATCGCTTCATTCAGCTGAGTGACGGTGAGGTGTTTTGTTTTTCCTGAAACAGAAACGTGGTTCCGCCAATGTGAACCTGATCGAGGTGACGCAAACGGGTGCGATGAACAGGTGATCCGTTGACGAGTGTGCCGCCGGAGGACTGGAGATCCTGAATCTCGAATCCGTGGGGAGTGCGATGAATCGCCGCATGATGTGGAGCGATTCGAGGATCCTTGAACAGGTAAATCTCACATTGAGGGGAACTCCCGATCCGAGTGGGATTTTTGTAGAGAATGAACTGTTTCCCGGCGATCAGTCCTTCGGTCACTTTCAGCCAGCCGGTTTTGGCCACATTCTCGATCAGTCCTGTCGCCAGACCGGCAACAGCTCCGATGGAAGTCAACCCGACCAGTCGACTCATCCAGTCCGAACCGGTCAGCAGGACGACCGGGTCAAACAGGACTCCCCCCACAAGACCCCCGATCCCCCCGCCGCACAGACCGATGATCAGTTTTTTAGAACTTCTCATGGCGATACCGGGAGCTACAGCGAGGAAGATTCCCAGAAAAGCCCAGGCTACGGCACGGGCGAAGATTTGTTGTCCCATTCCGATATCCGAGGATCCTCCGCTCAGGCCGTGATAAATTGAATCGACCGTCAGAGCCACCAGGATGCCACCGACCAACCCCAGGCAGAGGCCGATGGCTCCATTGATCATCACATCCCTGAGGTTTCTTCCCATCACCCCATCGGCAATGGAGAGAAAGAAAGCGATACTGATGCCTGCGACGGTGAGCAGGAACATGCTCGCGATTTTCGTGAATAACTCCCAATCTTCGAAAAGCTGAGCCAACGGTTGGTCTCGTTCCGCCTCTGTCAGCGTCTGGTCTGTTATCAGTGCGGCGTAGGTGCCGTATGGATACTTCTCCCGGAGTTGTTCGAGGCGTGAGGGGACAAGATTTTCCGGCAGATCTCCTTTGTCAACTTCCTCACGGAGTTTTTCAAGATCCTGGTTGATTCGTCGAGCTTGATTCTCCGGAAAATTCATCACCTGCCAGACCGCTTCTCCCGGAATCCAGGCACACAAACCTCCCAGGAATCCGAACAGGGTCATGTAGACCAGTGAATGGCGCCACAGGCTGCCTGATTTTACAACTCCCGAATTCCCCGGAAGAGGTGTCTGTTGCTGATAATGCACCGTGGCCCGATTCAGGGCACTCTGCTGCTGGAGTTTCCGGTCTACCTCGGCGGAATTGAGATCGTCCAGTGTGATCCTGATTTTGTTGTCGTCAGACATGATGGACTGGCCCTGAAGGAAGTGTGGGAACGTTGCGAGGAGTCCGCTCGACTCCCCTCAGAACGCGAAATTTCACTTTCGAGATGGCTTGAGTTGGTTGAGGAGGTCCGTTACCTGCGGAGCACAACTCCAGAGAGGACGTTCGAGCAGGTAATCGGCCCGCAACGAAAATCCCAATCCATGACCGTATTCCGGTTTCACCGTTTCCGTATTCACTCCGACCACGATTCCCTTCTTCGTGATCAGAGGTCCCCCGCTGTTTCCGGGATTGATGGGGGCACTGGTCTGGATCACCATGCCGACCCGCTTCCCGGAGACCACTCCGCTGGTGATCGAGTAATCCAGTCCGAAAGGATGACCGATGGCGACCACCTCCATACCGGACCGGACGTCAGCAAAATTTCCCAGCGGTCCCAGGGGCTGCAGTCCTGCCATCACCACCTCGACCAGCGCCAGATCCACTTCGTCATCCTTGGGGACTCCCACCACTTCCCCTTGCGAAACGAGGTCGCTGCGGAGAGCGACTCCCACGAATGATGCCGCGCCGACCACATGCCGGTTGGTCAGAATCAGATGTCTCCGGCCACGGCTGGCCACGACGAATCCGGTTCCGGAAATCCCCTCCTCACTCAGAATCCGGACCACGCTCCAATCGGCCCGCTGGGCCAGTTGTTCCATCCATTGCTCCTCTTCTTCCCCCCGGACGAATGCCAGCGCCAGGAGAACTCCCAGCACGAGAAGGACCAGCAGAAAAGGAATCCAACTCCAGAACCGACTGGAGGGGGACCGAGGAAGGGGAGGAGGTGGCGTTACGGCGGGATCAGGGGGCTGATCAGAAATTTCAATCCGCAGAGTCTCTGGAGGGAACAGATCCTCGTCACGAATGATGATCTTCTCTTGAGATTCCGTCTTTTTTACGACGCTGTTCATGACTGCGGCTCTTCCCGTAAGGATTGAAGCTTCGAGAACATCTCATTCACACGGGGGGCCGGTGCCACGCCCCGACGGACTTTCTCCAACGGAAACCACCGCCACAGCACCAGGGCCAGTCCGCCAATCACCAGAAACAGAATCGACCACAGCAGATGTCGTTTCCGCAGAGAGTGTTGTGAGGGGCGGGAACGCGGTTCTGCCCCCTCCTCTGTTATCACGGCGTGAGAGAAACCTGCTCTCCGGTTGGAACGGTGGGGAGGAACATCCTGATCGATGACAAAATCCTGCGGCTTCACGTTTCCCTGTTGCCAGGTGAAAAGTCCCCGTTCCTCCTGGTGTGGATCGTAGACCAGCGCCAGCTGGTCACCGGAATTGAAGAAGTTTTCATGGATAAACAGATCCATTTCAGACAGGAAAATTCCAAATCCCGGATGGGTGTGATACCACCCCAGAATCCGCAGATCGGCATACCGTCGATCCAGTTCCTGGTGAATGTGACTCCAGGTTTCCGAGGTGAAGGTGACCTGGGTGAGTTGATTGTCCGAGTGTTCCCCCGGAATACTCGCTTCCACGAAAAGAAACGCTCCCAGTGCGTCCCGATATCCATTCCCGACCAGCACACCGCAAATTTCCGCGTCGAGTCGGCTCTGGCCATGTTTCATAATGGCATTCAGAACCGATTGACGAATCACCACGGGAACGAAAGGACGCTCTCCCATGCCGGAAACCGGAAACGGCTTTTCCGGCCAGAGGCGGGTGGCAGCCGAAGCGAGATCCGGCCGGGGTTGTTCCTGTTGATCCCTGTTCAGGCCCATTCAACATCCTCCTCATGGCCGATCAGGCCACCCAGTACGGACGAAGCATCTTTGGTCAGTTCCAAACCGATCAACCGTTCGTCAGTGCTGGCGAAAAGGATGTCAAAGGGGGGAACCCCCAACGCCGCGAGGGATCGAGTCAGAAAGGGCTCGGAGCCGGTGAGACGAAAGAACGTGGTGACTTCCCGTCGTACGCCGGAACAGGTGGGACACCACACTTGTGCCGCCGAGACTTGAGAGAGTGACCGAAACAACTCCTCCTCACTGTGGCATTTCGGGCAGACCAGTTTCGCCAGCATTTCGCGGGGAAACTCCAGCACCGCGGTTGGTCCCAGATGCTGACGGGCGATCTCCAGAAGGTCCACCCCCGTCAGTTCGGTATGACCGAATGGGAGTTCGATCACGTCATCCAGCATGTCATGGCTTTGGCAGTCCTCTTTTCGCTGATATTCGATGCCGTAGGAATCCCCACTCAAGCCCTCAAAGATCCAGCCTTTTCCGGCCAGTGTCTGCAGTCCATGCAGATGCTTCACCGCCTCCTGACACTGCACTCCGGCAATAATGGAACTGATGGTCGGCGTGGTCGGTGCCCGCCCCCCTTCCATCTCCCCTTGTGTGAGGAGATTACAGGAACGTCGTTGTTGCAGAATGGCCCAGTCCCGTTCCGACATGGTGCACTCATAGCAGGGACCATCTGGAGCAAAGAACCGGACCCAGCCTTGAATCTGCTCAATCGCTCCATCAATCCAGGGACGATTCACTTTCCAGCAGGAGCGATTGATCGCCAGTCGGGCTTCCCGGTTATCGAGTCCTCCCACCACCAGATCGGCCCAGCGAAAGACTCCCAGTCCCAGATCATGAACGACATTCCCTCGAAAGGAATGCACCTGAATCTGAGGATAAATCGATCGGGCCGCTGTTGCCGCGACCTCCGCTTTCGGGGCTCCATTGTCGGACCCACGGAAGAGGACAGAACGGGACAGATTGGAGTTCTCCACCCGGTCCAGGTCGACAATGAACAGGTGACCGATCCCCAGCAGCGCCAGGTTCTTGATCAGCTCATTTCCCAGGGCTCCAGCCCCGATGACCAGGACTTTGGCCTGTGTGAGACGGTTCTGGTCCCACCAGCCAATGCGTCGGAACCGGTCAAAACGGTCCTCCTCCGGGGAAAGCATTTCGGGAGTGACACGCAGTTTGGAATCAGTCATGAGGCAACGATCTCCTCAACTCTCTCTGCACGACAGAAAGCTGCCAGAACAGCCTGTTGAGAAACAATTGAGCACAGGCCACGGTGGAACGCGAAAATCATCCCAGTGGAATCACGTGCACGCCTGGGAATGTTCCAGCGGTAATCTCGGGATTGAGGCGGAGAATATCCCCTTCCGCCACTCCGACATCCGCCAGGCACTGGTCATCCAGCAACTGCTTCCCGGAGCGTTTATGATGGAACTTGTAACTGAGGGGCTGACCGTCCGGGGCGGTCTCCGGCAACCGCATCTTTTCCAGCAGCACCACCAGAATCCGGCTCACCGGCACATCATCCGGAAGTTCCACGTCCTGACGCTTGTTTCCCGTGGCATCCAGAACCAGCACATTCACCCGGCCCATTTGATCCCCTCTCTGACTCATGACCGTTTCTGATCCGTGCGGCGGGTTTCGCGATAATTTCCGTCGCGTCACAACTCTGCACGGACAAGATGTTTCCGTTCCTCCCTGCCATTTCTCCGGAGAACGCCATTCCTCCGTTTCCTCTCCGCAATGTAGATGATCGTCTGTCATAACATACTCTGTAGAAGCATGGTGTGCAAGCGTGCAGGATGATGCTGTGACCAGTGATTCCCCAAGGAGTTCCTTTTTTCTGGTCACGTTCATCACTCACGCGACAGGAAGACATCATGGAACCCATTGAAATTCGTTTTGGAAAAGCGGTTCGCGCAGAACGGGAAAAACAGGGTTATTCACAGGAAGCATTTGCCGTTCATGCCGGGATTCACCGGACTTATGTCAGTTCTATTGAACTGGGAAAAGTGCAGGTCAGCATTCGGATTGCCCAGCAACTGGCCGAGGCCCTGGGGATCTCCCTCAGCAAACTCTGGCGGCGAATCGAGCAGGAGGGGTGAGCGGCAAGGAAATTAGAGCAACTTGCAAAATGACTTACCCGTCCTCACCACGCGGAATACAGCGTTTTTACTGTCGAAACGCGCGCTGCGCGGGCACATGGTAGAGCAAACTGCTCTAATCAGACAGAGAACCGCAGCGTCCGGTTTTGACCGGGATCTTGAGGAATCGCATCCCGCCTCTGTCTCACCGACACTGGCGGGCACAGGAGTGAGCAGACTGTCTTCCTTCAGGGATTCATACTCGCAAGCCGGGAAGCACGGGAACGGTGGAGCCAGACCATGGCCACCACCAGAAACGCGAACTCCAGAATTCCCCAGGCCAATTGGAAAAGCAGAAGGAAAAGTTCACGACCGCTCAGAGATTCAGAGGACTCTACGAAATCGGCGGGATCAGCAACCACAAAGAGCAGGAACCACAACACCAGTTGGACGACGCCGAAAAGCATTCCTCCCCAGAATGACGCCAGGATGATGTCCTCACCAGAGTGGATCAGTCTTTTGAGGCGGACCGCCCCCAGGATTCCGGCTCCCATCAGAATCAAGGAGGATCCCGCTGAAACAAATAACAACCAAAGTTCCAGTCCGTGGATTCGGGACGATTCCACAAACGTCGGTCCGGAGAGTCCCGTCAGGAACCAATTCAGCAAAAAACTGACCGGGGAAAAGACAAAAGAATAAAGACAGATCCAGTTCGCCAGGGGAGGCAGATTGGGGTTGGTCAGTAGCGGCATGTTGGACGGAACCTGCCGGACATCGGCAAACTCCGGCCAGTGAGTCAGCGGCTTCCACTCCTGGCCCTGAACCGGACAGGCCAGAGTTTTCGAGGAGACTCTCCCGGCGCTCAGTGCCTGGGCCACCGCCTGAAAGGAATGAGGCCCCGTCGGTTCTCCCCTCCTGGCCAGCCACCACATCCCTGTTGAAGAATTCTGTTTCACCCGTCGGCCCTCTCCTGCTTGCGACCTGACTCCGACACGGTCATGGTTCGGAACAGATCGGATCAACTCAGACGATCGTCTACACAATAAATACGGTCTGAGGGAAGTGAAGGCAAGTCCTCATGGTGGAAACGGCTCTAAATTTGGGGAGGAATCGTGTCACAAAAGAGGAAGGGAAGTTTCCCCCTCAGCCGGTGAACTCTGTTGTGATCCGTCCCGATTTTTTGTTTCAACAGGAAAGAAAAATGACTCCACCACGACGTCGCCCCGTCCGGAACCGTCATCAACAATACCAGCGATCAGCGTTTCAGAAGCCGCTGGACAAGTCCCCGCTGCAGATCCTGGCCCGTCGTATCGGGGAACTGACGGGAGATCATCTGGCACGCCTGGAAGGGCAGAACTCTTCGTCCCCGCAACGCACGATTCCTTGAATGAATCCCGTTGCATTTTATTAATAACGCCTAACAAAACTCCCCCCGATCCGCTCGCGGAAAGGAAATTCTCATCGGTAGAGAGGTTTTGTTCGCGGCTCTATGACTGTTCCTCCCCTGCTTTCAAGCGACGGGCCATTTTCAACCGGATCGAACGGACCGTGTCAGACTGAACCGGCTTCTTCGATGTTTTCGTAAAGAACTCAGCAAAGGCCTCGTCCAGTTTTTTGACGGAACGTCTTAATTCGTCTCCGTAGCGCCGTTTGAGAGCCAGTTCTAAATAGACATGAAGTTGCAGCATGATCCCATAACGATCGATTCCATACTTATCATGGTTCGTCGGAGTGAGCCACTTGGCCACTCCTGACGCCGCCATCTGGTTGTGGTTCGAGATGAGATCCTGAAGTTTGAGGTCCTTCTGAAACAGCAGATACCAGGGGACATACAGCAACACGCCGACTTGAGGGCTCAACCGGTTTGCATCGTAAATCTGGGATTGATTGATCTCCATCACGACAGGAACAGGCAGTTCCCAGGTCGCCAGCCGTTCCAATGACCAGTGATTGTGCAATTGGACGAATTCCCCGACCAACTCCTGTCTTGCTGTCAGCCGTGGCGATTCCTCTCTCCTGCGCGCGGTGGAAGAGCGGCCCGAACGTTGTTGCGGAGATGAGGAGTGAGAATGCCAGTACTCGTCTCCAGGAGGAGCATATCCCAGGACCGACTGCCGAACTGCCGGAAAGATTCCGGACGCCTCCCTGATCAGGGGAGACCATTTCTCCTGGAGGAAATGGACGTCAGAGCGAAATGCCGGATGAGTCACCAGCCAACCGGCATAGCCCAGGGCGATCCGATTCAACTTCCCTTGCATGTCCTGCTGTGCTTTACGAAAGCGGGTGATTTGGGCCGTTGTCATACCGTGAGCACTCTTCAGTTCGTCCTGGAGTTGTTGAAGCTCAGCATCTTGATTCCCAGCCCACTGACGGAAGGAGTCTTCCGGTTCAGGATGGAGATGACTCAGAAGCGGGTAGGAAAATGGTCTATCATGAAACCACCCTGTTGCCGGCAACTGTGCCAGACTCCTCTCGAATGCCAGTTCGTCCTTGTGAAAGAACTTTGGAGCATGTTTCGTGATCGCGGTGATCAACGGTTTTGGAAGTGCATACCCCGTCTCTGCCTGGAGTGCTCCATAACCCCGAAATCTCTGGAGGAATTCCTGATACGGAGTGAGTGTTTCGTCGGATGACATCGGATGAAAAGTCCTCGTTTCATGCTGGGAATCGAGATCGAAAAAGGGGGAAACGAATTCAAAAACATTTCCCTCGTCAGTTTGGCTGGAGAGTGTCAGGCTGGTGAAAACGTTCATCAAGGATGTGAACGATCGACCTGAACCGGACCAGTGCCTTGCGATGAATGCCCACGATCCTCTCGTTTCGCTGCCGAATTCGACGTCATTGCCGGACAACGACCGGAAACGGCGGATGGTGGCTGCACAGTTGCTGGGAAGTCATGCCCACACGACCACCAACGGGGTGAATGTCACGATCAGCCGGCGGAATCATCAGTATATTGCCCGCGGACGCTGGAACCGACGGCAATTTGGAAAGACGCTCGGTTCCGATCCCAATTCAGCCGCAGCGGAATTGAGACGGCTGCTGGTCGACATTGAAAGCGGTGCCTTTCTTCCGCCCAGCGAAAATCGCCATCGTCTGTTGCCGAACAAGGGAATTCCCAGTCTGACATTCCGACAACTGTGTGACGATTTTCTTGCAGAACGACGTCAGATTCGAGGACAGAATACGACCAGAGATTATCTGAATCGGCTCCGCCCCGTTCTGGATTTTGCCGAACGGCAGGAGAACCTCAGGAAATGGAAACTGGCCAGAGACGTTGATCGTCACTTTGCTCTCGCCCTACGGGAATTCCTGATGCACCGAGAAACCACTCGGAACGGCCGTGCTGGAGCCATTCCCCGGAAGATGTCATTACGCCAGGTTCAAAATTGCCTGGAAACAATACGAATGGTTCTGGCGTGGGCTCTACGGGCAGAAGTGCGCAAGCTGCCGCCAGAGTTTGTGCAGCCGATCACGTCCGAAATCATCGGAGGAAAACCCCCAAAGGATCCCCTTCGTCCCGTACTGGTCCCCCTGGACAAACGAATCGAATTGATCCAGAACATGGATCACTGGCAACTGTTGACGCTGTCGTGTCTGACCATCCTGCCGCTCCGATTTGAAGACCCGGCCCGGCTGTTGATCTCCGACATCGATTTCGAACACCGGACATTGAGACTCGGAGGGCATTTTGGAGGAAGTGATCACAACAAAGGGAAGGTCGAAGTCACGATGCCTTTGCCGGAGGAACTGGTGATCTTGTTCCGCGCCTGTGCCGGAAATCGAACGGAAGGCCCCCTGTTCCTTTCCCTCAAAGCCATCGAGAATCCGCAGAAATTCAAAACCACATGGGAATCCACAGAGGACCTCCAGCAGTCCTTCGAAGAACAGTTGTTGACGACAAGACAAAGTGTCAGCAATCAACAGGACCGGAAGAATTTCTTCTGTCAGGTCATGCAGCACGAACTGGGTGCGGTCTCTTCAGACCGAATCGGCAAGGAGATGAAAAGTCTGTTTGGTCTGATTGGCCTCGAAGGAGTCCGCCCCTATGAAATTCGAAGTGGAGTGACCACAGAGATGGCGCGGTCCGGGTGTCGCACCTGGACGTCACTTATCTCACCGAACACACCGTGAAGGATATTATGAACAGCTACACAGCCCTCGATCCGGTCGCGGCCATGCAACCGTATTTTTCAAGAATCGATTCCTTACTGTCAGCCCTTCGGAAGCGGATGGAGGAACTGCAAATCAATTGATCCCTGTTGCCGGAAAATGGAGAGACCGATAAGATCCTTAAAGATAATGAGCAGTCAGAGTGGATTGATGAATCTGACGTGGTGCACGGCTGGTGCACAATGGGTGCACAGGCGAATATAAAAGATCATATTACGAAACATTCGATTTAAAGAGAGCATTTAACGTAAGTGCTGAATTATCAATAACAATCGCACCAGAAACGGTCGGTTCGAAGGCTAAGTGGAATGATAAATTCGAGAGTCACGGAGAGTCCCCGTCTCTCCGTTGCCGAAAAATCGCCTCTTGTAAGTTCTTGTCAAGCAAGGACTTGCGGAGGCGTTTTTGATTGGCACACTCGAGTGTGCCAATGAGTGTGCCAATCCTTCGGAGAATCGGGGCGGACATTTCAGGC
>Ga0182745_1000166_pt1 | contig 86025 bp, 69 predicted proteins | sample eDN3rd30CKraftBY_FD_128523 | JGI IMG/M metagenome (GOLD analysis project Ga0182745, IMG submission 128523) | Enriched backyard soil microbial communities from Emeryville, California, USA - eDNA 3rd pass 30_C Kraft BY (version 2) (version 2) | ecosystem: Environmental > Terrestrial > Soil >...
CATGGTGCAGGCCGCCGGCACTATCCAGAGCCAGCGTCCGTACCAGCCCTGGGGCAGCATCTCCATGCTAGATTTCAACGGCAACTCCAACACGCACCAAATGCAGTTGGAAGTGACGCAACGTTACCGCTCTGGGCTGTATCTGCAAGCCAGCTATACCTGGAACAAGACGCTGGACGACGTGAACCTGTCGGGCACTCCGCAGAATCCTTATGACGCCAGAAGTGAACGCAGCTATGCGGAAGGTGTCCGCAACCACGTTGGCTATGTATCGGCCACCTACGATCTGCCGTTCGGGCCGGGCCGTAACTGGCTGAACAACAGTGGCTTCTCCGGTCTTGTGTTCGGTGGCTGGCGCGTTGCCTCCATCATGCAGTTCCGCTCGGGCGTACCGTTTACGGTAGGCTTCACGCCGACCTTGGCTGGCTGGTATGCGAACCGTCCGGACGTGGTTGCCGGTGCGGATTACTACCCGACCAACCAGACCCTTGACAACTGGTTCAACGCATCGGCCTTTACGACCCCGGCGAACTTCACCTTTGGCAATGCGGCGAGGAACAATCTGTTCGGCCCTGGCCAGAGCGTGATCGACCTCAGCGTGGTGAAGGTCACCCCGATTGGGGACAAGCTGAAAACGGAACTTCGTGGTGAGTTCTTCAACGCACCGAACCACCCGACGTTCTCGCCGCCTTCCGCGAACATTTCCGTCCCTGCGACGGTGGGACGCATCACCAGCACCTTGGGTGATCCGCGCATCGTGCAGATCGGCTTGAAGCTTCTTTTCTAGCACCTTGGGGAGCGTGATCCGCAGTCCCTTACAGGCTGGCTCCACCTTTGCCGTGATACGGGAAGTGATTCCCGTATCACGGCTTTTTCTTTGCAGGTGGGCCACAGCGCCCTTAAATCGATGAATCTGAAGGGGCGAACGTGCTAGAGTGAAGCTAATCGGGGTCCGTAGCTCAGCCGGATAGAGCATCTGCCTTCTAAGCAGAGGGTCGCAGGTTCGAGTCCTGCCGGGCCTACCATATTTTCTGTTCTTGTCTGTTCAAGCCCCACCTTCACCGGAACCACCCCTTCCTCGGTAGCCGCAGTAATTCCACTTCGTTGAAGTCCATTGCCTCCAACGGCACGCCCGATAGCATCTCGTCGTTGTTGAAGCGGTCGAGGCCGCCGATGTTCTGCAGACGCTTGGCGGCGAAGGCCGGCATGTCGCGATTCGTCAGTCTCCAGTACAGAGGGGAGCTTTCCAACGGACGATAGGTCAGCCACGCGGCCTCGCGCAATACCCCGATCGCCGTTAGCGAGATGGCGGCGAGGGCCAGTGGCTTTTGCCAGCGCAGGGCCGCAAGCCTGGGGGCGGCGCACGCATAGAGAATGACGGTCGGAATCAGGATGCCGCGCATCGTGTAGTTGTTCAGGCCGATGGAGCCTACGAAAAGGCACGAGACAAAGAACACCAGCACGCCCAACATTCGACGGTCTTTGCGTACCAGCCACCATAGCAGCGGGACTTCCAACACCAAGACACCCGCTAGATACACCAGAATGGGGACGGGGCGCGGCAATGCCAGGCGGAATGCGGCCTCCGTGAGGCGTCCAAAGAAAAGAAATGCGGGACACAAAGCGATGGCTGCCAGCGGGATCCACAGCCCATTGCGCAACAAGCGGAGGCCGAGTCGCCACAGCAGGCGCGGCGCGACAAAGGGAAGCGCGACCAGTACGAAGACGCTCGCATAGAGAGCCGAAATCAATAACAGACCGCCGACGAAGGGCTTGCGCCACCGGGCTTGCCAGCGCGCCTGGGTCACAATCAGGTAGCCGACCAACAGAATCCACATCCCGAAGGCATGGTGCACCGCCCACCAGGTGACCGTGTACATCGCCGAGATTTCCCGCCATTCCCCGAACCAATGTCGGAACCAGTGTTCGCTGTGTTCGAACAGATGGGGAAGCGTGGTTACCCAATCCAAGCCGCTGAAGAAGGTCATCAGAAACAGAAATGCGAGGGCATCCCGTTGACGATGGAACAGGCGAGCTGCCAGTTCCAGTAAAGCTCCGGCAAACAGCACATGGTAGAGCAGATTGCCCAGTAGAATACATTCCTTCAAGGTGAGCGAAGGCGCCGCAAATTTCAGCCAAACCATCGGATAGAAGGCGGCGTAGTAGTGAGATAGCAGATATTCCTGGTTGGACGGGTGCAACACCGGGTAGCGTGGTGACTTGGTCAGGGAAACCAGCTCAGCAAGCCGACCATGGTCGTCGCCGGTACCAAGAATATGCGCGTCGGGGATGCGATCCAGCAGATAGGGCAAGCGGGGTGCGGTGAGCAGCAGTACCCACGCAATCACCAGATACGTTGCGGCCTTGGGCAGCGCAGTACGCGCCGCGCGCCAACGCAGACCGCGCACCAGAAACCATCCCAGCGCGAGTCCCAAGGGCCAGATCCACAAAACGGCCGCTGTGGAAAGCTCCAGCACATTCAGCAGGGCCAGGGCCAACAGATTGCCGATGGCGATGATCGCGAGCATCGCCGAACAGTGCGCGTGTTTCAATGGTTGAGTGTAACCCGAGAGAAAACTAGCCGGGGTGCATATAATGATCAGTTGCACCCTTAGAAGGCATCTCCCTATCATGCGATACGCGTCCCAGTTCTTTCCATCCCTCACCGCCAGCGGCAGCGCTGCCTCTCGTGGGGAGGCTGGTGCGTGACGCAACCCTCGATAGCTCCTTTGTCTATTCCCGCCTATCCCGATGTGGTGGTTGTCATGCCTGCCTACAATGAGGCGGAGTGCATTGAACCCGTCGTGCGCGAATGGATCGAGACCGTTGGGAATCTGATCGTTGTCAATGATGGATCGAAGGACCATACGGGAGCCGTATTGGACAAGCTCGCAGAAGAGCTTCCCGCGCTGAGGGTGATTCACCAGAAGAACGCCGGACATGGGGCGGCTCTATTGCACGGCTACCGTGTGGCCTTGGATGCCGACTATCGCTGGATCTTTCAAACAGATTCTGATGGACAGTTTCTGGCGAAAGACTTTACGGTGCTGTGGACGCAGCGCGATGGCAGTCCTTTTCTGTTGGGGCGTCGCGCAGCCAGGAACGATCACCCTCTTCGGGTATGGCTCAGTGGCGTGCATGCCAACGTTGTTCGCGCCCTGTTCGGCGTGCGGTTGGCCGATTCCAATGTGCCCTACCGTTTGATGCGTGCTGACTTGCTGCGGCGCTATCTGGATAAGATTCCGCAGGAGGCCTTTGCACCCAACGTGATGTTGTCGATACTGGCAGCCAGAGACGGGCACAGCCTGGGTTTCCACGCTGTCAGCCATCGCGAACGTACGACGGGCGTGGTTTCCATTCGTGGATGGAAAACCGCCAAGGTCGGCTGGCTGGTCTTTCGTCAAATGCTCGGATTCCGCAAGGGGCTACGGTCTTAGCGGCGAGCGAAACGTTCACTGTGGCATCTACTAACCGGAAGCGATGACCAGGCAGAACCCCGTAGCAATAGACGCGCAAAGGCACTCTGGCAACCGGCTGCTTCTTGCGTGGATTCGTCTTCTGCGTCCCACGCACTGGGTGAAGAATGCCTTTGTGCTGGCTCCCCTGCTGTTCTCTCGCTCCTTTCATGATGGCGAAGATGTTCTGCGCGCCACCCTGGCATTCGTCGTGTTCTGTCTCGTGGCTTCGGCGGTCTATATCTGGAACGACTGTCGCGATCAGGATGTAGATCGTCTGCATCATTGGAAGCAGGACCGGCCTATTGCTTCTGGCATCGTCTCTAGCCGTCACGCCTTGTGGGTGGCAGCCGTGTTGCTCGCCACTGCGGGTGCGTTGCTGCTTTTGACGCCAGCAATCAGCGTGCATGTCGCACTCTACCTTGCAATCAATACCGGGTATTCGTGGGGGCTAAAGCGGATCCCCTGGCTAGATCTGTTTCTGCTTGCATCCGGATTTGTGATTCGTGTGTATGCCGGCGCGGCTGCGATTTCCGTGGACCTTTCCGCGTGGATGTTGTTTGCGACGTGGACCCTCGCCATCTATCTGGCGTCCTGGAAGCGTTATGCGGAACTGCATAACCATGGCAGCGCCGGACGCCCAGTCCTGGAAGGTTATCGCTTGGAGCACCTGCGCCTTGTCGCATTGCTTGCAGGGGCAGCGTCGCTCATCTGCTATGGGCTGTTTATTGCCGTCGTCAGACACGCCTTGTGGCCCACACTCGTACCCGTTGTGGCAGGTGTGTGCCGTTATGCGTGGCTGGTGTTAAAACGCGGGCATGGCGACAATCCCTTCACTGTCATCGCGCGGGACCCGCTGCTTGCCGTCACCACGCTGGTGTGGGCTCTCTCAACGTTGTTGCTGCTTTGGTGACGTTGCCAGCGCCCGCTGTGATCGCAGTGTCACATGCGCGTGCGCTGCACCAAGAAGAGCTTTAGGTGCGGACCCGGTCTTTCCACAATGCCCGCCGGATTGAAGGGCAAGAAGAAGGCATCAATGCCATCCACAACAGCATCTTCCGTGGGGCCGACAAAGGGCAGAAACTCCCGTTCGCGGATCGTCCCGCCGAACAGACGCAGGACATCGGTAGAACTTGCGCCCATCAATGTGCCGGGATAGGAAGGAATTACAATCAGGCACTGATCGCCGGGAACCTCTTCCGGCGCTGGACTGCGATAGACTTCCCGGCCCTCGGGATTCGCCGCAATCAGAACCTGGTACAACTCGGACACCAGGCGCCCGGACTCTTCTCCATAGCGATGGCTCACGTGTTGCACGCGACGCCGAAGGGACGCGGTGCTCTCTGGAATCTGCGGCTCTGCCTCGGGCAAGCCGAACAAGACAATGGGAACATCAGGCGGAATCTCTCGCTCTACCCATGATCCTGCGAGGCTCCGCGTATCCGGTTGGGATAGTGCGTTCACCAACAAAGCGCTACGCTGAAGCTGCCAGCCGGCCAGAAGAATGAACAACAAAACGATGCCCGCGCGTAGTCTTTGTTTCGCTGCCAGACGGGATGCCGTGAAGGTGGCAAGAATGGCGACGCCAGCCATGGCGGGCAACGCATAGCGGTAGGGGAGCGGATGCCGGAAGGGAAGAAGGGCTGTTAGCAGGGGCAAGGTTCCGCAGACGACGGTTAGCAAGCCGGGCGTCCATCGGCGCGGCGATAGCCACCACAGAGATGCTACTGCCAGGCCTAGGCCGATGAGTCCCCCAGGGCCCTGGGCTAAGGGGCGCATAATCTGCGCCATGGCAAACGCGGGGTTCCAAGGCGCGGCCATGGCCGTGGACTTTCCGCCATAGAATACGCCGAACATCATCCCCATGGTCTGCTGAACCACCTCGAAGCGAAGGAAGACATAGGGATTTAGTAGGGCGAAGATTCCCAGGGCCAAAGCGACGGCGGGTAGCAACAGACGCGATGCCTGCAACACACGCTGGCCTGCCTGCTCGTTCCAGTTGATGCGTTCGGCCATCGCCGCGGCCATCGCGGGCATGGAGAGCGCTGCCGTGTACTTGGTGGAAAACGCCAATCCCCACCAAGCACCCGCTTTCCAGGGAACGCCGGACTCCATCGTGACAGGCGCTTGTGCATAGGCAGTGCAGGCCCACAGCGCCAACGCCACGAATAGCGACAGCAAGGTGTCGGTAACGCCGAAGTGGGCGTCCCTTATGGGCAAGGTCGCCACGGCGTAGAGCAGCGCTGCGGTCAATGCCCAGTTGCGATTGCAAAGAAGCTTGGCGTTGCGCCATACCACGACGATGGTCGCTGTTCCCGCGACTACCGATAGCCAACGCACGGCGAGGAAATATGCCGATGGATTCTCGGCGAAGCTCCCCACTGCCTTGCGTAGAGGTGCGAAGAGCAACGCGCAGAGTTCGGGCATCAGCGCCGGGTAGGCAAAGAACTGCGGATCTCCGTTGCGTTCGAAGAGCAGCAACGCGGTCTGCACAATCAGCGATTCATCCGGGCGGACGTAGAAGTTCGACACCATCGGCAAGCCGAAAGAGATACCCCAGATGCGAAGCGTCGCACCTATGGCCAGAATCAGCAGGATGCCAATCAGTTCAGTCTTGTCGCGTTGCATCAATGTAGAGGTAGGGCCCAATCGGCACAGGCCGTGCATCCTTCAGCAGATGATCAATCTGACGTTCCCAGAACTGCTGCAGTGGGTTCCAGTCGCCCACCCATTTTCCGGTAAGCTTACGTCGCACCAGCCGAGGCAGGCTCAAATAGTGCAGTAGGTCAAAGACCCCGTGCGCGCGTGCGGTCAAGTAGTAGTTGCTTCGAGTGATCCTGAAACCATGTCGCGTCAAGCGGTCTTGCCAGGCATCCAGAGAGTCCGTATGGAAGTGGAACGAGTGTCGATTGAACCAAGTGGTATAGGCAGTGGATGCGCTCGATAGGCCAAGTTGACGCAGGAGCGTAGAGCCCAACAACATCTCTCCGAACGTATGGCTGGGTGTCGTGATCCATAGCCTTCCGTTCGGGGCAAGCACACGATGGCATTCCCGTAGCGTTCCATCCATATCCGGAATATGCTCAATGACCGAGTTGCAAACGATACTGCGAAAGTGTCCGTCCGCGAAAGGCATCTCCGTGGCGCTGGCCGCGCACAGGCCTTGATGCGCATGACGTTGCGTTGCTTCCCGTAGCGACGCGAGGCTAGGGTCAAAGCCGACAGTGAGAGGCCTTTGGAACGCGATGGATGCGAACACTGCCTCGCCACAACCAAGGTCCAACACTGGTTCTTCGAAAGGGCTGGCTTCCTGCGCGATGGCGCATTCCACGCCACGCACAATCGGCGCAAACAGGGGGCCCTGCCGCAGGTATGTGGCAACGAAGGGTTTTGGATCTACGGGCACGCGCATACCTCGCGGAGTAGATGCTCAAACGAGGCGATCGAGCGCTCGGCAGAAAAGCTCTCTTTCACTTGCTCAAGGGGGATACGGAAACGATCAGGTTCAAGCAGAACGGTCTGCAGTGCATCGGCCAAAGCAGCAGCATCACCTACCGGCGCGATCATTCCCATGCCTGTGGATTGTACTGCTGCGCGTACGCCGGGAAGATCGCTAGCGACCACCGGCGTACCGCAATGCATGGCTTCCACTTGTACCATGCCGAAGCTCTCTGTACGGTTTAGACTGGGAAGCGCCAGCACGTCGCAAATGCTGTAGAACGCCGACAGGTTCGGCTGTATGACGCCGAGCACGCGACAGTGATCGCCAAGAGCTGCCAGCTTTGTCAGCATACGACGACGATACGTGTCCTCTCCAATAACGCCACTAACCTCGCCTGCCAACAATAGACGTACCGGTAGTTGCTTAGCCAACAGAATGGCCACGGCATCCGCCAGATACTCCAGTCCCTTCTCCGTCGCCATTCTGCCCGCAAACCCAATCAGCAGTTCTCCGTTGGGGGCATGTTCTTTCCGAAGCGCAGCTACAACGTCGGGTTCCGGCACAGCCGGTTGAATCGTCAAAGGAATGATGCGCAGTTTGTCCGGATATTGGGAGGCAAAGGGGCTATGTTTGGCATAGTCTGCCGTGGCAACGACAATGCCGGCTGCCTGCGGGGCGATCTTGTGGTGACCCCAATTGGCGGCAGCCTGCATGGCGCGGGCGAGGCTTCCCCCCGCAAGTTGCAGATCACAGGCGTAGTCGATCAACAGTGGTTTGTTTAACTGGCGCGCGACGGAAGCTGCCCAGTAACTTTCCATGGGGCTGGCTGGCAGGCATTGCACCATCACGTCGCATTGGGAGGCCGCCTGATAGAGCCGCTTGCGATAAGCACGCATCCAAACGCCCTTGCCTGCGCGAAACAAAACGGGCGCCCGCTCGATGGTGACGCCTCGCAGGCTCTCTACCAGGGGAAGGGTGCTGCGATTTTGCGAAGACAACACGCGTACGGTATGCCCTCGCGCTGCCAGCCCCTCTGCTCGATTGGCGGCCGCAATCGTCAGGCCGGATATGTGCGGCAGATAGTACGTCAGCAGGAATAGAACTCTCATGGATTCGCGAAGTGGCGACGGGCTGTCCATGCAGACGCATGGTCCAGAAAGCAAGCTCTCATTCTACATGCGCTCTTGCCGCCATAGGCAATCTAAACCCGCTATTGGAAAGAGGGATCTACTCTTGCGGGGAAACAACCAGATCAATTTCTCACACCAAGCGCCGCATGACATCATCCTTCAGAAGACCAACGCACGTCGGCTTGAATAACTCGGCTCGTTTCGCGCCCAGGGCTACCAGAGGCAAATCCCGGTCAACTTCCTTCGATTTCTGCGTCGGGCGCCTCTCTTCCCGTGCCCCTGTTTAGGAAGGTGCCAACCATCCAGAACCAGCAAAGGTCAATTTCCAAATGTCGAGAATAGGTAGAGTCATTTAGAGATGAAGGGATGGGCATCCGGGCCTGTCAATGGGAAGCCCACCCCTGTTCTTCTACGTAGAGTGTCTACGTGCCTGAAAGAGAGCGCCTACCGGTCTGCTCCCAAGGCCACAGCCTGATCGCCCAACCCGGTCATTTCCCAGCGCAGCATCGACATCGGAATGACGCCTCGTGAAAAGAAGTCATCCATGAAGTCTTTGAAGCGGAAGGCGTCTCCGGCAGTGGCAGACTTTTCTGCAATGATCTGATCAAAAGCGAACTTGCCCGCCAGATAGGTGGTGCCATAGCTCGGCTGGTGCGCGTAGATCCCCATATCCACCATCAGCGTGGAGCCCTTCGGATTGAACCAGCCATTGGGGGCTTTTTCCACGATGAACTTCATGGCTTCTTCCAGGTTCATCTCTCCACTGTGGAATTTAAGGTCAGACAGACCACGGATGGCGCGGACCGCAGTCATGATGCAGATGAGCTCCCGTGCCCGAGGCCGATCATCAAAGAGGCCGGCGTGCATCATGGTTTCCTCCCAGGCCGTTGCGAAGCCTTCGGAACGTGTGTCCCAGATGTTGTAGAGCAGGCGCGTATTGCGGATGGGGTTCGCGTAGGGTTCCTTTTCCAGACGCTGCTTTTCCACCCAGTGAATCATGTGGGTCTTCATGGGCAGCGCATCACGATATTCGACGTTGCTGAAGATGTCGAGCTTGGCCGGATCTGGAGCGGTGCGTGGGCCACGCAGACGGTCCAGGTTCATATAGTCCTTCACGGTGAAGATGTCTTCGTCACGCATGAAAGCCATGAAGCGGTCGATGGCGGCATTGTTCAGTCGTTCCTGTTCTTCGCCGGTTGCCGCCAGCTTCAATGGGGGCAGTTTTCGATTGTGATGCTGTTCCAGGCGCAAGGTAGCCAGAGAGCGGTACAGTTCGCGTTCCATCATGCGCACCAAGTCTTGCCAGGTATAGGGCGACAGGTGAACATGCTTCAGATACCAGTTGTAATTTTCCACGCCCATTGGCTTGGCGCGTTTCATGCCCTTGTGGCGTTGTTCCAGCCAAGCCACGAATGCGTCGTTGGATGCCTTGGCCTTACGCGCGGAAGCCGCCAGTTCCGGGTGATTGCCAGCCACACGTTCTGCCAAACTTTCCAGGACGCGGCTCTCGCCCTTCTTGCGCCATAGTCCCAGAGTCCACAACTCCTGGTCGTCTTCGGTCAGGTTGGCTTTCGCTGCGGCGTGGAACGCCTCGGTGACGTCCAGTTTCTGCTTGATTTTGGCGGCATCGCCTGCCGAGAGAGGGAACTTGTATTCCCAGAGTTCGATGGCGTCATAGACGTGTGGCCCTTCATGCAGCGGCGTATCGGATTCCGACCCGAAAATCACCGCGTAGAACCAGGGCGCGCGAGCCCAGGGGCGTAGAACCCGATGATCAAAATCCAGACCGTGCATTTCTGCGCGCACCAGGTTGTAGTCGACCTTCTGCGGGGTGGTCCATGTGCTGATGTCAAAGGCGGCCAGGCGTTTCTGCCAGGTCTTCAGCTGCTGGTGCTGTGTTTTCATGGCGCGAGCCGAATAGTCGGGCACGCCGTTCACCAGTTGCGGCTTTTGAAATTCTCGCCACCCTTGAAACAGTTGCTGCAAGGCGGGGTAGTCGGTTTCGGCTGCCAGCAATTGGGCCGAGAAAAGCAGGCATAGGCCCGCAATAAGGGATAGATACCGTCTGGAATGACGCACGGGTCGACAATCTCCTGAAGAGGCTGATCACACAGGGATAGAGTCGACAGAGACTGCGGGCCGGTAGAGGCTCTATTGTAGCGAATCGGAGTTGGGACGCCCTACGTTCCCCGGTGAGAGTCCGCCGATAGTGTCCTTGCCGTTGGTGGGGAGGGCTGATGAAGGAGCTTGCATAGTGGTAGCCGGGCAGGCTGTTCCTGCCCAGCTACCACTCGTTCGGGGCTGGATGGTATGTCATCAACTGATGACGGTGTCGGCTAGGTCGGTTTTGGGTACAGCGGCCAGTTGATAGGGAACATCCAGGAAGTTATCCCAGATTGGGAGCATTTTGGAGCCCAGCCCCTGGCGCGTCCAATCGCCTGCCTTCAACATGTTTTGCACCGTGTGCGTGGAACCTTGGTGCCAATGCCAATTGCTTAGAAAGTGAAGCTTGGTGGGAACGGTTTCTTTTCCGTTCCAGTGGAACACCAGCCTGCCTTTGCCAAAGGGAACACTGGAAACACCCGGCTGGAAGTAGGTGAAGAGCGCCCGTGCTTCTTCGTCGGTGTCACCGATTCGTGCTGGCGCAATCAGAAAAACCTGGTTGTAGTAGAGTTCTTTTCCTTCGAAGATCAGCGATCCGCCGAACTTCTGAATTCCCCAGCGGATGATGCGAGAGATTTCTTTGGTGGCCGTCAGACCGTCGTACATGGCAGCCTTGGGATAGTTGGGGTCATTGGCATTCCAGCCCTCTGCCTTGGTGTTGAAGGTGCGCAGATATTCGTCACGGCCAGACTGCTTCATGGAGAACTCACCCTTGTACCCCATGGCGTAGTGGACAAAGGCGGCGATTTCCGGATTCCGTTTTTCGTGGAGATTGGTCCCTGCCTGTCCGTAGTACAGGTCCATCATTTGGTAGTCGCCGCTCAGGTAAACTTCGGCGCGCCTGCCCGGGTCGAATAGGTTTAGCGCTTTCATACGCGTTCGCAGTTGCTGCGTCACGCCGGGTCTGGTGGAGCCGTTCACTTTGGCTGCCCAGTTGCGCAATCCTTTGACAATCTTGGACCCGCTCCCTTGGGTGCCATAGACGAACTTGCTTTTCCGAAAGGCAAGCGCGAGTTTGAACTCGCCAACCTTATTCATTGCAGCGATGATCCGTTGATCGTTGGGCACAAATCTCTCCCTGGTGGTTGGCCGTTCTATTTAGCCGGAGCCCGTCGTCAAACCGAAACAAGAGTTCCTGCTTGTGATCAGCCGTCTGGATCAGAAATGCAACCTATCCACAAACACACGTATAGCTCAATGTCAGCATCCTACCCGTCCGTACCTACCAGTGCGCAATCCCTGCGCTGTAGGTGACAACGGGACGCTGACGGTCATCCTGTGACAGAGTTCCCTTGCTATAGGGCTCCGACACCGCTGACCACGTCGACACCACCCGTGAATTCCCGCTGGAATTTCAGCAAGCACTCTAAGGCGGTCGTCAAACCTTCCTAACTGTCCAAAGGGCTATACACTATGCGAAACAAGTGCAATAACAAGCTCATCGTTTGCAACTTTTGTTGCATGAGCATGAAAGCGTATCGTAAAAGCCGCGTCAGTTGACCACAACAGCTTCGGTGCGCGCGAAGTAGATGCTGCCCGCTCGTTGTAGGTTGTTGCGTGTCACCACGTAAGGCTTCTCTTCATAAGCCGTGATGGATTCCAACACCCGCAGGATGTCGCCAGGGTAACAGGCGCGCAGTTCTCCAGTTCCCGACCCTTCGCAGAGTTCCCGCAGATAGTTTGGAGCCTCTTCGTCGTAGGGAATCCCCTTGGCTTCCAGGATGCGCATGAAGATTTCGTCGAAAACCTGAGCGCGAACGGGTTCCGCGTAAATCTTGTTCTGAATGCGGCGCAGGAAGGCGTCGTCCGCCAGGTCCATTGGGTCGAGGTTTGTGGAAAAAATGACCAGCATCTCAAAGGGAATCTGGAACTTCATCCCATAGCTGAGGGCCATGTAATCCACCTTGCGATCCAAGGGCACAATCCAGCGGTTCAATAGGTACGTGGGCGACAGAATCTGGCGGCCAAAGTCGTCGATGGCGAAGATGCCGTTGTTGGCCTTCATTTGTACGGGAGCGGCGTAGACCTTGGAGGTCTGGTCTAGCTTTAGCTCCAGCATGCTCGGTTCTAGCTCGCCGCCCACGACAATGTAGGGCCGACGGCAGACCACCCAGCGCTGGTCCATACGGGGTTCCTCGTAGTCGATCTTGTGATGCAACGCGGGGTCATAGACGACGATGATCTGGTTGTCGACTTCAATGGCGTAGGGCACGACGATGGCATCCCCGTACACCCGATGGAGCCGTTCCATCATGCTGGTCTTGCCGTTGCCGCTGGGGCCGTAAAGAAAGATCGAAGACTGCGAGACGACGGCAGGTCCCAACTGATCGAGCATTTCATCAGTGATCACCAGATCAGAGAGCGCGAATTTCAGCTTTTCCCGATTGATCTTCACCTTGGCCTGTTGCTTCTTGACGGCCTGCGTATAAACGTTCAGCGAGATCGGAGCCGGACCAGCGTACTGACACATCTGGAAGCGATCCTGCGCAAATGATCGGCCGGCGGTGGTAAGGGAAAAGATGTAGTCGTCCCCCTGCATTCCCGTCACTTCCACGTACTGCAGTTTGCGCAGTTGCATGAATAGGGGGTAGAGCACGCTAGGGGCAAGCTTCAGCTTATAGCCGAGTTCTCCCAGGCTGATGGTGCCATCCAGCGCGCAGCGGCGCACCATCAAATCAATGACCAGCCCCTCGGGAATATCGAGCCGGGAAAGCTCTGCGGGGGCCGCCGGAAGATAGGTCGGTTTGCGTGGTGATGTCCCTTCCATGCGGCTAGTTTCTCATGAACATATGCGCTTATCTCCCATCACCTAGTACTCATTCAGAGAGAAACCTATAAGAATGTTTGGGGTCTCTGGTGGGGTGGATGGGCGCGCGGCGGGCGGAAGCTGAGGGGCGCCACTTCGCGCTAGGATGAATCGATGCCCAAGAGTTCGGATCTGGAAAAACTGCAACAAGAAGCCTGGGTGGGGGACGCTGTATTGGCCTTGTATGCCCGCAGCCTGATCTTGCGGGAAGACGAGGTGCTGGATGCGGCGAAGTGCAGTCGCATGACCTGCAATCAGTTCCTATCAGCCTGGGGGGAGCCAACGGCGGTAGAGGCGCGAATCGGCCGTGTGTATGAGGCCGAGGGGCTGGAGGGCGCCTTTCGCTGGATCGAATCAGAACTGCTGCCGCTCTTCCGAAAGCAGGAAACCAAACGAATGGCTGCCCTTCGCACGCAGTCGCCACGCAAACGTAAGCTGGTGGCCGCCCGCTAGGGCGCCGGGGGCGGCTAGAAGCGCTTGAGGTTGCGGAGCATCGAGGATGAATCGACGCCGCGGCCGATGGCGACCGAATGTACAGGTCGCCAGTTGGTGTCCATCGCTCCTATGTAGGTGGCGTTGCTCTGGTCAGCGCCAAAGAGAATGATGGAGTAGCCACGCTCCGGATAGTCGAGGGCGCGGAACGCCAGTTCCTTGGATTGCGCACGCCAACGGTCATCTGCGGGTTTGCCCAGGTGCTTCACGACCGCATAGTAGTCGTCGCCTGCCCGTAAGGATAGGTATTCCTGATCCGCTGTCTGCAACACCACCCGATTCCCGAAAATGCCGTCGCCCTTGTAGACGGCGAGAACCGCAAAAATGGCCAGAAAAGCGACGCCCGTAACGATCAGAATCAGGCGGGTGACACTGCGTTCGGCGTTGGTGCCCCTGCGTTTTGGCGCTGCCGGGACTGGGGTGTTTCCTTCGCCAGAGCGCGTCGATGCGGCGTTGTGCGGTCTGCCCGGATGGGGCATCTCCAGCAGTTTGGAACGGTAGGGCCATACGGAACCCGCTCGGAATTCCAGTTCCTTTTGCAGGCCCACGATCGGGAATGGTTCGTCAACCGAAGAAACCGTCCCCAGAAAACGACGCGGAATCCATACCTCTTCGGCGGATTCCTCATTGGAAACGAGCATCTCCGCCCAGGTTTCCCTGACAAACCGCCAAGTGTTGTGCGGAATATTGCGGATGGGTGGGTAGAACGCGAAGGCGCGGGACGACAATTGGGTGCTGACCACCGAGGGTGGTGTATCCGAAGCGTCCTGTTGTTCCGGGGGGAATGCCATTGCGTTGTCGCAGGGGAACCAATGTCGCGGAAGTCGGTTGAACCAGAATCCCGCGCTATCAGGACATGGCGCAAAAACAGAGCGGAATGTTTCGCGTCAGCTAGGGATTCTTGTAGCCAAAGCCACAATGCACGCGATCACGCCCTATTCGGGTGCTTGGGGATGCCTAGGCGTGGTTATGCCGCTACGGGGGTGGTTTCGGCCTGACGCAACTCGGCAAGGCCGGGAGTGATGAGGGTTTTATCCATATCTTCGCCGGATTCAATCATATAGCGAAGGTGGGCCGCAGCCAGACGTATCACCCAGGGGTCGGTGATCTCGCGGTTCAATTCCTTGCACAGCACCAGCAGGTGCGGATGGCCGATGGCGATGATCTTGTCGAGCTGCTCGTCGTCCGATGTAAGGTAAAACTTACAATCGATGGTGTCGGCGTGACGTATAGCGATTCCGACCTGATGCCAAAGGAATTTCACATTCCAGGAGCGTCCGAACGGGTCGACACAATTGAAGTCACGCAATCCCAAGGCCATATATAAGGCATGCTAGCACGCCAAGGCGGTTGGGGCGATGTGTGTCGACGCCTGAGCGCTGATGCGCCTTTTGCGGAACGAAGCCAGAAACGGCTCACCGGTGATGGCAGAAAATCTACACGCCGGAGCGAATCAGAATAGCTATATACCGGAGCGGATGAGCGATAGAAATTCGTTCCGGGTCTCGCGGTTGTGGCGGAAGGCGCCGAGCATGGTGCTGGTGACCGTGTCGCTGCACTGCTTTTCTACACCGCGCATCATCATGCAAAAGTGCTGGGCTGAGGCGATGACGCCCACGCCCTTCGGGTTGATGGTCTCCATGATGGTCTGCGCCACTTCCTGTGTCAGGCGTTCCTGCACCTGCAGGCGGCGGGCGAAGATATCGACGATGCGGGGAATCTTGCTGAGGCCGATGACCTTGCCGTTGGGAATGTAAGCCACATGGATTTTGCCGAAGAAGGGCAGCATGTGGTGTTCGCAAAGGCTATAAAATTCAATGTCTTTGACGATGACCATTTCGTCATAGTCGACATCAAAGAGCGCGCCGTTAAGGACGTCCGCGACACGGGTATGATAGCCGACCGTGAGATCACGAAGGGCCTTTTCGACACGGGCGGGCGTGCGCAACAGGCCATCGCGGGAGGGGTCTTCCCCGATGTGCTTCAGGATCTCCACAACATGGGGAGCAATCTCAGCGGGGCCCTCGGAAGGGCCGACGGCGAGAACTTTGACAGGTGCCTTAGCGTTTCTCATGAAAGGTGCTCAGATATCGAAGATGTTCTTGCGGGTCTCGTAGATGCGAACTCCCGCCAAGGACGGTGGCACGGCGGTATGTGCCCAATTGCGCTCATCCGCGATCCAGTGCGTGGAAAGCCGCTGTCGGATGTCCTGGGCGACGTTTTCGGTTGTGGGGACGACGCCACCCAGAAACGAATCAATGTCCGCGTTCATGTCCTTGCCGTCGTAAACAGCCAGGACGGAAGCGCGCACCAGATTATCCAGATCTTCCAGCGCAGCCACGCGTCCGGTGTTTGGGTCCACCGGGCCGGAGACGCTGACCTCCAGCACGTAGTTATGGCCGTGACCATAGGGATTGTTACAGCGCCCATACGTGGACTGGTTCTCGTCCAGCGAAAGCGCCGGGCTGTGCAGGCGATGCGACGACGAGAAGCGATAGCGACGCGTCAAGGTGAGTGACGGTTTGCCAACCATTCTTGTGCTCATGAAAGCACCTCATTGGACGACGCCGTCTCATGTTCACCCCAGTAATCCACAAACAGATCGTCCGTCTCATAGACCCTTACCTTGTGGAGTCGACCGTGGGAAAACTGCAAACGGGGTTGTAGCCGCTGCCAGATTTCGATGGCCAGATTCTCTGTGGTCGGAATGATGCGATCAAAGGGCGGGACTTCCACATTCAGGAAACGGTGATCCATGGGGTCGATCACTTCCTGATTGACGATTTCCTTCAGTTCCTTCAAATCAATGATCATGCCCGTGACGGGATCGGGATGGCCTTCCAGTGTGATTTCGAGAACGTAGTTATGGCCGTGACCGTGGGGATTGGCCCCATCTCCATAAATGGCTTGGTTTTCGGCGACGCTGAGACCGGCTTGCGCACAACGATGCGAGGCCGAAAACTCCATTCTTCGAGTAATATACATGACAACCCAGTAGGACCAGCTTACCCCTTAAGCAGATGCTTCAAGGGCAAAAGCAGATACACTAAAAGCGGAATGACAACGGCTGAAAGAAGCTCCACGAAACCGGCAACCATTGATCGTTTGCTGGTTGCTCTGATTGTTTTGTGTGGGTTAGCGGCGTGCTTCGGCGTCTATGACGCAACCCGTGATCGCACCGTGCTGGCCGGGGACCCCAGCCCATCGTTTCGCGTAACCACTGCGTCCGGAACCACCGTAACACAGACATCTTTCGGGGGTGAATTGTTGCTGGTGAACTTCTGGGCCACCTGGTGCCCCCCCTGCATTGATGAAATGCCCAGCCTGGAACAGTTTCACCGCCAATATCGGGATAAAGGGGTGGTGGTGCTAGGGGTAAATGTGGATGAGGCCGAGCAGAGCTACAAACGCTTTGTGCAGCGCGCCGGCATCACCTTTGACAATACCTACGATCCGAATGCGGACCTGGGCGCGAAGTTTGGAACATTCCGATATCCGGAAACCTACCTAATCAATCGGCAGGGCCAAGTCTTGGAAAAGTTTGTCGGCGCGGAATTGTGGACGAGTCCGCAGACGGTGGAACGAATTACGAAGCACCTGCCCAAGGGCTAGGGGTTAGGCGGCAGCGCGCGGTTGACTGGGAGGCCCGAAATCCCCAACGGCTGGGTGCAAGAACGGATAGAGTAGGTATTCGGTATGGGACTAAGCGAGTCAAAACGTTCCCACCTGGTGGGTCTAGTCGGCGACCACGCCGCACTGTGGAGCGAGAACGATCTGCGCCTGTACGAATACGACGGCGGAGTCGACAAAGCTCGACCGGATCTGGTGCTCTTTCCCTACACCGCGACGCAGGTATCGAAGATTCTGGCCTATTGCACGCAGGAACGCATTCCTGTCGTCGGGCGAGGCGCGGGCACGGGGCTGAGTGGCGGTGCAGTGCCGGTGGCTGGCGGCGTCATCGTATCTTTGGTGCGCATGAACCAGGTTCTGGAAGTGAACCTGGAAGATGAGTTTTTGAAGGTGCAGCCGGGCGTGGTGAACCTGGATCTGACGGTTCTGCTGCAACCTCATGGTTTTTTTTACGCTCCGGACCCTTCCAGCCAGCGCGCCTGCACGGTGGGCGGCAACGTGGCTGAGAACGCCGGTGGTCCCCATACCCTAGTACATGGCGTGACTACGAACCACGTATTGGGACTGGAGTTTGTGACGGCCGATGGAGAGATTCATGTGACGGGCGGCCCCGAAGGCGATTGTCCCGGGCTGGATGTACGTGGATTTCTGATTGGGTCTGAGGGGACCTTGGCGATCATCACCGCAGTGTGGGTGCGCATTATGCGTAACCCGGAAGCAGTGGAGACCATGCTGGCGATTTACGATGAGCCAGAGCAGGCCGGCGCGTCGGTCTCTGCAATTATCGGCGAGGGTGTTCTGCCGATCGCTCTCGAGATGATGGATGGCGTGATGCTGCGCATGGTGGAAGAGGCGACGCATGCGGGGTATCCGCTGGATGCCGCTGCCATCTTGCTGATTGAGCTAGCTGGGCCGCGCGAGGAAATTCGTACGCAGGTTCCGCAAGTGGAAGAGATTTGTCGCAGCCAGGGAGCCAGGGAATTTAGGATTGCCAACGGCGACGCGGAGCGTGCCCTGCTATGGAAGGGACGTAAAAACGCGTTCGGCGCCATTGGGCGTGTAAGTCCCACTTACTACGTGCAAGACGGAGTGGTGCCGCGGAGCAAGTTGCCCAAAGTGTTGCGTTATATCCAGGAAGTGGCCGACCGCTACGAACTGACTATCAGCAACGTGTTCCATGCCGGTGATGGAAACTTGCACCCGATTATTCTGTTTAACGCCAAGAAGGCCGGAGACCTGGAAAAGGCGAAGCTGGCTGGAGACGAGATTCTATCGCGATGTGTCGCCGAGGGCGGCACCATTACCGGCGAACATGGCGTGGGTATGGAGAAGAATGAGTTGTTCGGCGATCTGTATTCACAGCAATTGCAGGAACACCTTCGGGATTTAAAGAAGGCCTTCGACTTGGAGGGCATACTGAACCCGGGCAAGGTGCTGCCGAAGGCGGTCTCCATGGGCAAGTTTTCCGCCCAGGCCGTTGCGCACTAGCTTCGACGTGGCATCGCTGGTCGGGCGAGATGGAATGGAGTTCGCACGCCACCTATCGCTGCACACAAAGTGAGGTCGATAGTAGCCCTCCCCAGGGCGGCAGCGGTTCGGTAATGCGCACTACAGAGTGTATTCCTGTAGCGACAGATTGAATGCCCGCGAACCAGTGGATTCCTAGGTAAAGACAGTGAATTCCTGAGTGACAGTGCTGAGTGTGAGGATTCTTCCGTGATAAACGCCACAACATTTCGAGAACGGCGAGACCGCCTACGTGCGATGATCTCCAACGCTGTGGTGTTGCTGGATGGAGCTGTGGAAGATGCACGCGGAGATATGCGCGGCGGCTTCTTTCAGGATGCGTCTTTCGGATGGCTGAGCGGATGGCTGGAGCCCGGGGCGCGCATGTTGTTGTTACCCATCGCGGAAAAGGACAACCTGGGCGATGTACTATTTCTGCCAGACCAGGACCCGGAGCGTACGCTGTGGACGGGACCGATGCGGGATGCGCGCGACGAGCAGATCCGGCATCTTACTGGATTTGGTTGTGTGCGGCGAGCCTGCGAGTATGAACGCACACTGATGAATGCCTTGCGTCGTTACCCGCGGACGCTCTGTCTCTCAAATACCCCTTCCAGGGAAGCCTTACAACGTGTACTGCCGTTGCGGGAAGTGGCTTCATTGGAGCCCCTGCTGGCCCAACTGCGGATGCGCAAGTCAGATGCGGAAGTTGCGGCCATTCGCGAGGCAATCGCCATCACCATTCAAGGCCAATTGCGTTCCTGGCGTAGTCTGCAACGGGCTCACTTCGAATACGGGGTAGTGGCCGACGTCACCCATGAATTTCTACGCTTGGGCGCGGAACGCCATGCCTTTACACCCATTGTGGCGGCGGGCGCGAACGGATGCGCGCTGCACTATACGAAGTGCCGGGGCGCCTTGGAAAAAGGCATGTTGACGGTGGTGGATATCGGTGCGGAACGCGCTGGATACTGCGGCGATCTGACGCGCACTATCCCTGTGGGGGGGCGGTTCAGCCAACGGCAGAAGAACCTGTATCAGGCTGTGCTGCATGTGCAGAAGTCAGTGATTGCCGCAGTGCGTCCGGGAATGAGTATTTCCCGGTATGTGCCTGGCAGCCTGCATCAGTTGGCCGTTGCGATGTTGGAAGAAATTCCGTTGCGCAAAGGCGGACGCCCGCTGTCCACTGCCTTTCCGCATGGCATCGGGCACCACTTAGGCGCGGAAGTACACGACCTGCACGATGTGAATACCCTGCTGGAACCCGGTATGGTGATTACGGTCGAGCCTGGGGTCTACCTGCCAGAGGAAGGAATCGGCATTCGTATTGAAGATAACGTGCTGGTGACTGAGACGGGCTGCGAAGTGCTGAGTGCGGCTTTACCCAAAGAAGTGGACGAGATTGAGGAGCTGTTAGCCGCGTGACCAGCCGCGTTCGAACCGCAGATGGCGTGGGGCCTACATCCGGTCATCCGCGAGCGGTGCGGGCGCTGATTGTGTTGGTCGCCCTGGTGACGGTGTGGCTGTTGGCTGCGAGTCCATTAGGGCACGTGGCAGACAACAATATCACCGACGCCTTCTTCCGCTGGTTTCCTGCTACCCAAGCCGACGCTAGCACCGTCTCCACACTGCTGGCGATTGACGAAGAGACGCTGGCGACCCATGGCGGTGTGCGCAATTTGCGTGGCATTGTCGCGGATGTTGCGAACGCCCTAGCCCCACATGCGCCGAAGGTGCTGGCCATCGATTTGACGCTGGCCGATGCTGGTGATACCGCGCAGGATGAACACTTGGCCGCGGCGCTTTCCACATTGCCGCGCGTGGTGCTTGGTGCGGAAATTCGTTCCGACGGTAACCAGTGGGAAACTCCTCTACCGCGTCTATTGCAGGCAAACACAAGCGTCGGTCACGTGCATGCGGCGCCAGATCCCATGGATTCCGTGTGTCGTTCTATCCCCTTGGAAAAGGCGCAAGGCTCCAAACGCTTTTGGGCGCTGAGCCTGGAAGCCTATCGCCTGTGGCGTGACGAACCTTATGTGCTGGAAGAACCACGCGCATTGCTGGTCGGTAGTGTCGAGATTCCGGCTCGGCGTGATGACGGAAGACTGATGCGCATTCGCTATCTGCCGCCAGCCGGAGAAAATGCTTCGGCGTTGTCGCGTATCTCCGTAGCGCAACTGCTGGCGGCGCCGAAGGTTGCGGCTCCATTACGTGGGCAGGTGGCTTTTCTTGGAGTAACGGCGCCATCAGCGGCGCGGGATCGCTTGATGACTCCCTTTTCGTACGGGCGATCCATGCAAGGTGTGGAGATCCATGCGAACGGTTTCGAGACTCTCGCCAGCGGACGATTTTTGCGCGATGTGCGGTCTGGCATGTTGCTATTGGGATCCATGCTGGTTGCCTGGTTCGTGTGGTGGGGGTTTGATCTGTTTGATGACGGCCGTGCGTATGGGGTGGCGGTCGTCGCACTGATCGCAAGCATGATGTTGCCACCCGCCGCGTTCGTCCAGGGCAACGTGGCGTCGGCCGTAACGCTTGCTGGCAGTGCTTGGCTTCCTTTCCTGGGCTTGGCTGCGCATCGATATTGGTTTGTGCATCGAAGGTTGCGCAAAGCTACTCGCGAGACTGAAAATTACCGGAACGCCATTCACTATGTCACGCATGAGATGCGCACTCCGCTGACCGCCATTCAGGGGTCAAGCGAGCTTATTTCCCGATACCGTTTGGGCGAGGAAAAGCAACGGGAAATCGCGACACTGATTCATAGCGAGAGCAAACGGTTGGGGCGCTTGATTCAGGTTTTCCTGGACGTAGAACGTCTATCTGCTGGAGAGATGCAGCTTCGCATGGAGCCGATCCGCGTGGAAGAGTTGATGGCGACCTGCATGGAACGCGCGTTGCCCCTGGCCGACGCGAAGGAGATTCGGTTGTGCCGCGTTGCGCCAACTGATGGCGAGCGGTCGGTTGTCTGCGACCGGGAGTTGCTGGAGCATGCGTTGTACAACTTGGTGACGAATGCCATTAAGTACTCGCCAGGTGACACGACGGTGAAACTGTTGTGCAAGCAGACTCCACAAGAGATGCTCCTTTCCGTGCGCGATGAAGGTGTGGGCTTGACGGCAGAGGAGCAACAGGCGGTATTCCGTAAGTTCTACCGTACGGTCAGCGCCGAAGGCTCCGGGGAACGCGGCTCAGGGATCGGGCTGTCCATCGTCGAACAGATTGTGACGGCGCATGGCGGCAAAGTCTCCGTCGAGAGCCAGCCGGGAAAGGGGTCGACGTTTACACTGCATCTGCCCCACCACGCACCGGATTCGGCGGGTTTGGCCTAGGACGTGCAGCGTGATTGGAGGCCTAAGACCTTCCATGCTGACGGAGTAAGGATACGCCGCCATGCAGGGACTCCTCTCGTGATGGAATGGATGTGATGTCGAAACTGCTGCTGGTCGAAGACGACGCAAGTGTGCGAAATATGATCTCCACGTTTCTGGAGATGCAGGGCTTCGTGGTGGATACGGCTCCTGGGACTGCCTCAGCCTTTCGCAAGCTCGCTGAAACCCCGTATTCCATTGTGCTTTCGGATATTTACCTGGATTCGAAGACCGGGTTGGACGTTCTGAATGAGGCTCGTCGTATCAATCCGGAATGCCTCGTTATTTTGATGACGGGCCGGGGCAGCATGGAAACCGTGGTCTCCGCGACCCGTGGAGGCGCCTTCGACTATCTGGCGAAGCCCTTCGACTTGGATGCGTTGCTGGCCGTGCTGCAAAGGGCGCAACATTCGCTGGAAGGCGAAGACGAGGTGGTGGAAGAGGACGATCTTCCGGAAAGCGAGATGATCGGGTCCTCTGCGCCGATGATCGAACTCTACAAGCTGGTTTCGCGGGTGGCTCCTACGGATAGCACGGTGCTGATTGAAGGAGAAACCGGTACCGGTAAAGAAGTGGTGGCGCGTCTGATCCATCGAAACAGCGCGCGCAGCCACATGCCGCTGGAAGCTGTGGATTGTGGTTCAGTGGCTGGTTCTCTGCTGGAAAGCGAACTCTTCGGAGCAATGCGCGGCGCCTATACCGGCGCGGAGAAAGATCGTATCGGGCTTCTGGAGGCAGCCCATCGCGGGACTGTATTTCTGGACGAAGTGGGCGAAATTGATGCTGGCTTCCAGCTGAAATTACTTCGGTTTTTGCAGGAGCGAGAGGTGCGTCCCCTGGGTTCGCAAAAGGCGCGGAAGGTCGACGTTCGTGTGGTCGCTGCGAGTAACCGAAGTCTTTCACAACAGGTCAAAGATGGGAAATTTCGCGAAGACTTGTTCTTCCGCCTTAACGTGGTTCGATTGGTGTTGCCGCCGCTCCGCGAGCGTAAGGGAGATGTTGCATTACTCGCCCATTTCTTCCTTCGCAAATACAACACGGCCTATAACTTGAATGCAAAATTCCATCCGACCTCTATGGCCATGCTGGAATCCTATTCCTGGCCGGGGAACGTGAGGCAGCTGCAGCATCTGGTGGAACGGCTGGTGATTCTGAATGAAGACGGCAAGATCCGTCCGCAGTTGGTGGAGCAGAGCTTGCAATCTACCAGCACGCCTTTTGTGGATGCCGCGCATTCGCTTGCGGACGTCGAAACGGACCAAATTCGCCGCGTGCTGGAGGCAACGAAGGGGAATAAGGCGAAGGCGGCGCGCCTTCTAGGTATCGAACGCAAAACTTTATACAGAAAGCTAGCAAAGCTGGACGCTTAGCGCGACGACGTTAGCCTTCCTGAATTTTTCTTCAACGTCTCTGCTTTGATCTGGCTAATTTCCCAAATATCCGTAGAATGAAATCAGCCCATAGTAATTTGTTATGGGTTGGATCAAGTTCGGTTTCGATATGGGGGAGACCATGTTTGATACGTTAAGCGATCAAATCCGGGCCGACGAAAAGGCTACGGTAACTACCCGCGAACGAGCCACTCGCTGGGCGATGGTGCTGCTCGTGACCGCACTGCTGTTTTTGGGCTTCTACCTGCTACCGCAGCTTGGGTAGAACCTAATGCTTTGATTCAAAAGTAGTTGTTGTTCGGGAGCGGGCCGTTCGCTCTAGCCGAGTGAGTTGGTCCGCCACCCGAATCACTGCAGGCGCGTAGTGCGCATAGGGATTGTAGAGATTTAGCTTTTCCACCATCGACTTACCTTGGTAAATGTCGCTGGTTCCCAGCCTGGAACCCACATAGTAGATTCCTTCGCGGATGTTCGAAAACTTGGTGTTGGCGTTGTTCCAGCCAAAAATGTTGTTGTTTTTGTGTGTCTTACCCGCAGTAGATTCCACAAATGCGATGCTCGGTAGCAGCCGCCAATCGAGTTTATGCTCGTCGGCCACCAGCACAAAGTCCTCAGCCAAATGCTCGATAGGACTATCCACATCCGACAGGAATTGACGGAGCGCTGCCGCACGAGGGTCTTCCTCATAGCGGGATTTCGGCACGTGCGTATCCGGCACGAGCGCGGTCGGGAGCAAGAACGCTCCACACACAATTAGGAGACGGGTAGCTACCCGTTGCAAAATCTTCAAACCAAAGTCCTTAAACGCACGGGGTCCGAATGTAACAAATTCGGGGGTTCAAATTTACCGTGCCGGAGTATTCGAAATTGGCGGCAGAGAAAGCTCAATCAGACGCCAGATCTGGGATTGATTTAATGTGTTGGTCTTAGAAGTAATAAGGCCGCTGAACACGGCCTAAATACAAAAGTAAGTATAGCACACGGTATTGAATATGAATTCGAATAGAGTATTGGGTCGTGTAAAAAATACACGGGAATTCGTCTGTATCCAGCCAATAGAAAGCTTATATCGGTAAGTAAGGGTATTGTTTTCAATGGGTTGGATATTGAGTGGTCTAGTTTTGAGAGTGATCCAGCTAGCTCTGTTCAACTACCGAAAAGAACAGTCTTAGGGCGTGGAAACGACGAGATTTTTGTCGCCAAGTGGGGTCCCGGTAGAGCATGTATCGAGTGCGGCGATGCCTTGCAGACTGCCAAAAGTTTCCAGTCGCCAAGTGTCTTCCATTTGAAATCCATCACTTATGATTGCTAAGCGTGCTCCGTTCTACAGTTGTTCGGTCACCTCCCAGAATGAACCCGTTAGCGGCCCCGCTACTCTGGAAGGCGATTCTCGGCCTAACTGTAGCTGTTTGCTAGTGCCGTAACTCGTTAACTCATCTTTGTAAAGTCGGTCCACCCGATCGCACTTCTACTGCAACTGGTCGCTGAGAAGCTATAGTCTTTGGGAAAGGTGGCATGCAGAGTCAATAAGTTGCACTGTGGGAAACGTGGAGTCTTGGTGCCTTTCAATAGTCTGTTAGCTCGAGGATGTAGAGGTCGGTTTTAATAATTGGTAAGTATTTTCTTAAATAAGATCCGCTCTATTGGAAGAGTAAGCGATTTCCAAGTACCGCTTCTTTGACGGTGGAGCATATTGGCACTGGACTCCGAGAGGACCGCATAGGAAGGAGCGGACTTCTCTGTGCCCGACGACACGTGGGTTGGCCCGGCGCCTTCTGGAACGCCGCGTGCGTTTGCCAAACCACAGAGACTTGGACATCTCTAGCATTCTGCTGAAAAGCGATACATATCGACATCAGCGGAATAAATAAAGCCAACTTCAAGACAACATCTCGGGATTAGGACGGCAATCCGGTCATTCATGGAGGCCAATGACGGCTCCGCGGAGCCGCCAATCGGCTTCCGGAGCCCCATTCAGGCAGCTGCCGCCAGCAAGTTCCGCACTCTCCCAGGGAGCCGGAAGTTCCTGGTGCTCGCTCCATAGACCACCGTGTGGTCCCCGCCGACGGTCCTTTCTTCACCGCTTCACCCGAGTCATCCTCCAGGCAATCCTCGACTCAATTGGGGAGAGGAGTCTAGCTGGGTTACGATCCCAGCACAATTGCTGGATGTATCATCGCGAGCAATGCCCGTTTCCGCCCTTGAGGGCTGGCTTCGACACAATCAATATCGCGAGGACTTATCCGGAGCCAAAGGTATGAACGCGAATGCGAAACGACCACCTTAAGTAGCCCGCCCGAAGATCGCCTCGCGTTTTATCGAAGGCTGTTCGTTCGGTATAGAAACTGGTTCAAAATCGTTCCATCATTCCCCTTCTGAAGCGACGGTAAAAACTACCACCCTTACACGTGGCCTACAACAAGCCAGAAGACGGGCGACCAAAAGCGATTGTCCAACACGGTGGGCTCGGCAAGTCGCGAGCACCCTCTTTTCACCAGTCCTCGGGAAGCCTTCTACGCCTGGCGGTCAGGATGCGATGAGGCTTCGTTCCTCCATGTGATCCAGCGGTTTTGCCGTATCTACTTGTTTCTTTTCCAAGTAGAGCAGCAGACGGATTTCTCCCAGCGGCGTTGAAAGGCGTTCTGCGATTTCCTCTTCCCGGAACCCGTCGCGAAAAAGACGAATGGCCTCGACACGGTGGTTGATATTGAATCCGGATACCGTAGCTTTGGGCGGCACGCAGGCGCCAGCATAGTCCTCTACGGTACGAAATCTTCCCTCAAGTTGCTCCTCGCTAAACCGTAGACGATCTACTAGGTGCTCCAACTGGCCGATTCTCACCTGCAACAGTTTTATAAGCGCTGCGTCTTCATGCACCGACAGATCTGCGTGGTAGAGACGCTCCTCCATCCGTCTCCACAGCAGATAGAGTGTAACGGAGACGCCAAGGCTCAGAACTAGTGCTGAGAGCGCCGCAAGCGAAGTGAATGACATAAACATGAGTCCTTTCCTTTAAACTGTAAGGGTTGAACAAACAGACCAACCGGCCCGTGATCGCTGCATAATGATGGCGCCTGAGCCCAGGTGCTGAACCTTTCAACCGGATCGACGCGCCTCGTCCTGCACAAGGCGACTTCTGTTTGCTGCGTACCCTCGCGTGAACAGGAGCACAGCATATGTGGCCGTGGAACGCTCTGTCCAAGTAGCCTGTCTACTCGATTGTGAGCCTGCCTCTCCTCCCTAGCTGCTGTTCGAGACAATCTCTTGAATACGTACGCCGTAGTTGCCACCAACCACCACCACCTCACCCCGGCCGATCACGCGATTATTGACGACGATGTCGACAGGATCGTTGATCGTTCTGTTCAACTCGACAATGGACCCGGTAGAAAGTTGTAGTAGGGCCTTCAACGGCAGCTTCGCTTTGCCAAAACTGATGCGTAGCGGCAACTCGAAATCGAGGATGCGTTCCATCGACCGTCCACTAGCTGCTGGGGTCTGCAGAGACGTAGCGTCCTCGCCCGCCCCCGCAGATTGAGCCTTGTCATCCGAGCTTTGCGGGGACGTTATTGTTGTCGCATTCAACACGGCGTCACGCGTTGCGGGCAGGTTCCCAGCCTGTTCGATAAAACGAAGTAGAGGGTCTGTCAAGCCGAGACATAGGGGATCGATGGTATCCTTCCCAATCTGTATCGAAACGTAGTGTCTCCATGCGGGCGGGTCCGATTCCTGCATGTCCTCAGGAGTGGAAAGAGATAGATCGCTCCCGCTCAGGTGTCCCAGCCACTGGGCCAGCGCAGAAACCGCGCCTTGTTGGACCTCGGTATAGCTGGCGTGAACGTCACTTGCAGCGATCTCTTCAAGTCCGGCAGCGAGCAGTACCTTGGTGCCGACCGCGTTTATCGAAGCGGGTGTCACCCCGGTATAGATGGCGCAATCCGTATGTCCCTTCAGTGGGTAACGATGCCAAACCCAAGGCATGGTCTCCAGATCAAACGAAGCTTCACCTTCTCGGTCGGGATCCGAGAGTGCGAGTAGAGACGCCACTACATCTTCGCCGGTGAGCATCTCTAGCGACGCTGATAGGCGGACCGAGTATTCCTGGAGTAGCTGTTCCAGATGGGATTGGTTGTCCATAGATGATGCCTCTTCTGTTTAAACCTGGGCCGTATGATGAACCAATAGTAGACGTTCTACCATTAGCCGTAATATGACCGAGGCATTCGTCTCGGACCTCTTGCGTCGTCGCTTGTCCATTCGAATACAGGAGCGGGTCCCGTTGAAAATCAATCGCTGCATCTCACTTGCGTCAATTCACGGAGATAGGGAATGCGTCCCAATGTCCGTGGAACCCGTCTTGGGTCGTCTCTGAGTCTGAAGTCATTGCCGACCACTTTTGTAGGTACCGCTAGGGAGTCCCACAACTAGATCCCAGAGTTTCCTCGGCGCCCTTCTTGCGATCGTCATCGGTGAGCAAATGCTGATCTTTGTCGAACAGCAGGATCCTTCCATTCGAGATGTGTCGCCAAGCCTACCAGCCGCACCGCTGCCACACCTTGCTATCGCCTTCGCTGCGGTCCCGTCGCTCGTTGCCAGCATGCTGTCACTGAAATGTCTTTACGGTCCAGTAACTCGTTTCCCAAAAGGGCTACAGAGGCGGGCCTGTCAGGACGGTAAAGAAAGTCCCAAATCGCGACATTAGGGCAACGCCTATGTTCAATACATGAGTCACTGCGTGGGTCACGCTGTAGCCGACGCTAAAACTAGTGGATTGCCACGTCAGGACCGTTGCATCGGCCACAGCCGGTGCATACTTGATCGAAGACGAAGGATTGCCTGGGTCTTCAATTGGGAGATACGGGACTCATGCAGGCTGACGATGCGCGCAATCTCCCGCAAAGTGAGTTCTTCCTGGTAGTACAGGCCAAGGATCGTCCTTTCGATCTTGGGCAGACGTTCAATGGACTGAGCAAGAAGCTTTTCTAGTTCTTGCTGCTCGAGCTGTTCACTCGGAAGTGGCGACTCTTCGTCCGCCAGATACGAGATAAGCTCACGCCCATCCTCCTCATGACCGGAATATTCCAAACTCCCAAGGGTCAAGCCCTGCGTGTTCAGAAGGTATTGGCGATAGGTGTCGACATCAACGCCTAGCTCCTTAGCAATCTGCTCATCGTCTGGTGCAGTATGGATCTGTTGTTCCAGCCGAGCGATGACTGCTTCGATCTGCTTGGCAAGTCTTCGACGCTGACGCGGCGCCCAGTCCAGCTCGCGCAAGCTGTCTAGAATGGATCCCCGAATTTTGTATTCGGCGTAGGTTTTCAACTTGACGTTATGACGCTCGTCAAAACAGTCAATGGCGGCGATGAGTCCGAGTACCCCCGCAGAGATCAGGTCTTCAATGTTGATGCTCTCTGGAAGTCGTTCGTGGATCTTCCGAGCGATCAGGCGAACCTGGGGGAGATGCTCCAAGATTAGGGTCTCTCGATGCTGTGCATCAACAAGCATCGGAGGCGTGGTGTGTGCGGTTGCGCTCTTCATATCGGCATCCTTGCCTCACTACGCAGCGAATTCATCGCGGGCCAAGTTATGCGGCAAAATCCGCTGCAGCAGCGTCTCTTTGCTGGCCAACTCAATGTCATCCGGGATGCGCTGTCCGGAGCACAAATAAGCGAGGGGTTTTTGACGAGACCAGCATTCACTGACCAAAGACCCAACGGTGGAGGTCTCGTCCAACTTGGTGCAGATCAAACTGTTGTATGAGAAGAGCTCGTAAAGATCAGCAATTCTGGACAGGTCCGTCGGCTTCATTGAGGCCGAAACCACGAGTTGGATACTGGCGTTGGGTTGCGCTCTCAGGAGCGATGCCAGATCTTCGGCCATGCCAAAGTCGCGCCAACCATACCCAGGGGTATCGATCAGAATCAGTTCTTTTGAGGCGTACTGTCGAAGAGCGGTATCGAGTGCCGAGGCCGAAGGGAGCGCATCAAAGCCAATGCCGAGGAGAGAGGCGTAAGTGCGCAACTGCTCCGCAGCGGCAACGCGATAGTTATCCATGGAGATGATCTGTACGGGAAAACGTCGATGCAGACATAGGCGCCCGGCCAGCTTCACCAATGTGGTGGTCTTCCCGACTCCTGGAGGCCCCACAAGTACAACCAACTGCGGACTTCCACTTGTAATGTTGCGAGTTTCGGGCTGGATGTCGATGTGTCTGGACAAGGCCTTCCGCAGCAAATCCAACAAGTGGAGCTCACCGCTATCCACAACGTCCGCAGACGTGCGGCGCGCCGAGCGACTACGTCGATTTTCTTTGCGTGCGACAACCAACCGCTCCACCTCGGGGGCGAGTTCTTCCACTACGGTTTCGACCAACGGCGCTGAGAATTCCTGTGACATCAGCGTGTCGTATACCCATCGCAATTCCTCGCTAGCCAGATCTTCCCGATAACTCGCGGAACTTGCGCGTCGTACGGAGCCTGCCAATTGCAGCATTTCGCGGCGCATGGATGTCATCTGTTCGAAAAGCTTTTCGTATGACGGCAGAGCAGGATCCAGTAATTCGGCGAGCGACTCCAGCGATGGCGTTGTGGGAAATGGGGGCGGGGCGCCAGGACCGACATACTTTTCTGTCGGAGATTGGGTCACCGTTGCTTCGCCCTTGACAGTTTGAGCCGTCGTCGGCCGGACGTCAGCCTGGGAGTCTCGCCGTGTCCTTTCATTGCCTCTGTTCTTGTTGGAGACGCTAGCTTTCGCAGAACTGCCAGACTTGACGGGATTGGCAGCGCGAGCAGGCTTCCTGCTCTGGACTTGACGCCTTGAGCGCGTATCCAGGGCTGCCTTTACATTGGTCTGCGATGAAGTTCGCTCCTCGGTTGCGGACGCTGCGCCGACAACCTCAACGAACTTACTCTCTAGTTGGTCGGGCAGCACTGAGGGATCAATGTCGACACCAACCACGGCCTCTGGTGATGGCTTGGAAGGAGCCTGTTGGTGAGAGGTAGGCGTCGATTTGATTTGGGAGTCGCCATTCGGAGCGGGCATTGGTCGCGTCCTGGTGGCCGAAGCCGTAGGGGCTTCGGCCAGTTCTGGAAGCTTCTGCCGCGGCGTGACGGTTGTTTCCACCGAGGTGGCAAAAGTGACCGCGAACACAACGCGTGTATCCTGGGCCGCAGTTGCGTTTGAATCGTTCTCCGCCGTTGTCTGAGCAGGGAGTTTCCGCGAGTTAAGAAGCATGGCATCGGGTCCAAGTTCCTGCCGTGCCTGACGGATGGCTTCCTGAATACTGGTTGCGTGAAACGTCTTCAAATGCATTCGAGCATGCCTTTCTGTCTTTCCCGTAATACTCTTCGTGCAGTTGCCGAAGAGATCTCTATACGCCAAGCCCGCGCTGCCAAACTCTTCCGTGTGAGGCCGTGTCCTTACGGTCCCGCGCCGTTTTGCTGCTAGCAGGCTCCTTGGTCCGCTCCGCAAACTCGGCGGAGTTATGCGGAGACGGCATGTGACTACACATGTCGACGACACCCGGCAGAGCAGTTGGTAAGGTTCAGTCAAAACCTTTCACTGCGTTCCACACGAAACCCCACACGACAAAGTTGCCCCGTAACCCTACGCTATTCGTGATGCTGGTCCGCGTCGCGATGCGGTAGTGTCATCTGGTGATGCCACCCTGCAGAGCCACGTTGCGCCATCGTCTTAATTCATTGCCCCGCGACACTGCCTTGCGGTGTCCATTGCGGTGTCCCTCGCGCTGCCCCTGGCGACACCGCATCGCCATGTGACGTCGCAATGCTAGATCGCCATGTCAGCCAACGACGTCAGAAAGTTGTGTTGCGACATAACATCACAGCGTCACATCGAGATGCCTTATCGGGATCGAATCCCGTGACGATTCGCCGCGAACGCGGCGTTTCGTCAGATCCAGTCCGGTTTGCTTACTGCACAGAACCCCGGGAGACGAGACGAACTCCCGCAGGAACTTCGTTGTGCGAGATCACCACAACCTTGGGCAGCGAAGACTCGAGAATCTGACTGACAAAGGGACGGATACCCGCAGAGACCAAGAGAACGGTGACGCCACTTCGCGCATCCAGCGTTCGCGTTGCCGCTTCCAGAATTCTGGTGATGCCTTCAACGTCCAACTGCAGGTGGCTGTTCAGTTCACCGTGTTCAACGTGCCGCTCCACCAATTGCTCCAAAACCGGCGACATGAAGTAGATCGGCAGATCGCTGTGCGAGTTTAGATAGGGCTGCACAACAATTCGGCGAATTGCTTGCCGAACGTATTCGGTCAGCAGAATGACGTTGCGCGAAGATTGCGAAGCCTCGCCTAGTGCTTCGAGAATGGAGGCTCCATCTCGAATGGAAACTCTCTCGCGGAGCAAGTTCTGAAGGACGCGCTGCACGGTGGATAAGGGAAGCTGTTTGGGGACCAAGTCCTCCACTGTTTTCGGATTGTCTTCGGCCACGCGGTCCAGGAAGCGCTTGGCGTCCTGGCGCGAAAACAGTTCGTGCGCGTGCCTCCGCGCCAGTTCGGCTAGGTGTGTGCCGATGACGCTGAGAGGGTCTGCTACCGTATAACCGAGCTTGCGAGCCTCATCCCGTTTGTCCGCATGGATCCAGATGGAGGGAAGGCCAAATGCTGGATCGAGAACGTCTTTGCCAGGAAGTGGGGGGGCTTCGGGCCGAGAGCGAATGGCCAGCTCATGACCCGCAGGCAGCTCCATGCGAGCGATCTCCGCACCTTTGAGCAGCACGACATACTCGTGCGCCTTCAGGTTCAAATTGTCGGTGACGCGTACCGGCGGAAGCACATACCCCAAATCACTGGCGAGTTGCTTGCGAATCGATGAAATTCTGCGAAGCAGGGGAGACGTGGCTCCCCCTTCAACGTGACGCACGAGGCCGAGGCCGATTTCGAAGGCGACCGGATCTACCTTCAGCAAAGACTCCACTCGTTCGCGCGGGGGAGCCTTGGGTGCAACAGGCATCGCATCCGGAGCAGCTTTCGCCGATTCCTGTAGACGCCATCCGATATAGCCGACGGTTCCGCCTAGAAGGAGAAAAGGAATCTTGGGGAGACCAGGAAGAACCGCGATGCCACCCAATGCAATCGCCGCGAGAAATAGAGGCTGTGCATTGCCGAACATCTGGCTGCGGAATTCCGATCCCAGACTTCGTTCGGATCCGGCGCGGGTGACGATAAGGCCGCCGGAGATGGAGATCATCAGAGCCGGAATCACCGTGACAAGGCCGTCCCCAATGGTAAGCACGGTATAGGTCTGTAAGGCGCGCACGAAGGGCATATCGTGTTGGAAGATGCCAATGAGAAAGCCTGCCAGGATGTTGATGCCGGTGATGAGAATACTGGCGATGGCGTCGCGTTGTGTGAAGCGGGAAGCGCCGTCCATGGATCCATAGAATTCTGCCTCCGCAGCAAGCGCCTTGCGCCGATTCCGCGCTTCGGCCTCATCAATAAGACCCGCATTCAGATCTGAATCAATCGACATTTGCTTGCCCGGAAGCGCATCCAGCGTGAAGCGAGCAGTGACCTCTGAGATGCGTACCGCGCCATGGTTGATGACGACATATTGGATGGCCAGCAAGACAAGAAAAATCACCGTGCCGATGATGTAGTTTCCGCCAACAACAAACTGGCCGAACGCCTCTATGACGTGGCCCGCGGCCGAAGTGCCTGCGTTGCCGTTCAGCAGGATAAGGCGTGATGACGAAATATTTAGCGCCAGGCGAAAGAGGGTCAGCAACAAAAGCGTGGTTGGGAAGACGCTGAACTCGACGGGCTTCAAGATATACATCGAAACCAACAACACCACCACCGAGATGGTGACGTTGCACACGATGAGGATATCCAGTAGCACTGGCGGCAGTGGGGTAATCATCGCCAGAACGATGATGAGCACACCGAGGGGAACGCCCAGATCCGCGAGAGTGCCCAATGAGGGAAAGGCGCCCAACCCCGGGATGCGCATTGCCAACGCTTTTCCGCCCGCCGCGGAGAACGATGCGACTTTCGGTCCTGGGAGTGGACTGCTGGTAGGGCTGGCGCTCATGATGGCTAAAAATCTCTTACGCTGAGTGGAGCGGAATCATATTCCCTTGGGCCATCCACTGATCTCATTCCAGTTCCCTTGGATGGCCGAGTCTCCCCCAATAGGAGGCTGGTCGCACGTCACGCGCAATAGGTTGATCGGCATCTGATGCTTGGCTCTGTAGAGCCTCCATGAAAATTTCAACCAAACGAAGGTCCCTCTATCCGTCACGAAGGAGTCAATAGGTGCTACCGACCTAGAAACGATGCCGCTGTTGCAGTTGAAAGACGTAGGCCAGGACTTCGGCAACCGCCCGGTAGAGCTGGGCTGGGATTTCCTGACCAGGGCGGGCATTGCGATAGAGAGCCTGGGCAAGAGGAGGATTTTCGATTATGGGGATGTCGTGCTTGCGGCCAAGCTCGCGAATGCGTAAGGCAAGGAAGTCTAGGCCACGAGCAATCACCTTGGGAGCCGCCATGGTTTCGGGCTCATAGCGGATGGCCACCGCATAGTGTGTGGGATTCACGATGATGGCGGTCGCTTTGGGCACTTCCTGCAGCATCTGTTTGCGAGCGAGCTCGCGCTGCAGGCGCCGCATGCGCGCCTTAATCATGGGGTGTCCCTCGACCTCTTTCATCTCGTCCCGAATATCCTGGCGGCTCATGCGGAGGTCCCGGCGATAGCGAAATTGCGTGCGGGCGAAGTCGATGATGCCCAGAATCAGAAAGAGGAGCCCGGCCCGCCAAAGCAGCTTGCGGACGCTATCGCCCGTGGCTTCCACCGCATGCCGCAGGGCCATAAAAGGCAGTTGGAGGTAGAGTTCCAGCTCCTGCCTACTGATCTCATATACGATCCAGCAAAAGAGAGGGAGCAGCAAAGAGGCCTTCAGGCACTGCGGTCCATTCTGCGTGAAGGTCTCTTTTGCTTTCTTCAATGGGTTGATGCGATTGAAGTCAGGCTGCAGGCGTTTGGCGCTAATGCCGAAGCGGGTTTGGAGCAGTTGGAACAGTACTGTGATGAGCGTGATTCCCAGTCCGGCAGTGGCGAGGGGAACGCCGATTTCCGAACCGAGGGTGAGGAAAGCCGCATACAACGAAGACGTGGTGAGCGGAGATCGAAATGCCTCCAACAGGCTGAAGCGCAGCATGCGCACCACGCTTTCAAACAGCACCGGAGCCTGTACGATCAGGAAGGCGAGGAAGGTGAGGAACTGGAGGCTGGAGAGGAAGTCGCGGGAGACGGCGAACTGCCCATCGCGACGCGCTTTGTCCAGGCGCCGCTGTGTGGGCTTTTCGGTCTTCTGGCTACGATCACTCATGGGGCTGCGAGAGGAGACAACGTTGGCATCAATGTTTCTGAGTCCCAAGGCTCAGCGGAGAGTGCGGCAGGAAACGGGGCCGATGACGGTCTTCCGTTCTGGCTCGCGGCCTTACAGGCTTTACCCGGGCGGCGCACCTTGGCCGAGCACGACTCCGTTTAGAAATTGGACGACTTCTTTTGCGAAGCCAGAAAAAACGCGTGTATAAGCGCCAGTCAACATGCCCATGACAAAGAGACTGGCAAGCAGTTTGGCGGGGAATGCCATGGGCAATAACTGGAGTTGAGCCTGAATGCGTCCCAGCAACGCCAAGGCAAGGTCGATCAGGATAAGGAGCGCAAGCAAGGGCATCGCCAGACGAGCGGCGACCTCAATCATATGGGCGCCTAGGCGAATAAGTTCGTCCGCCGTTTTGATGTGTATGACAAAGCTGCCCGGCGGCAACCGTGTGATGCTTTCCGCCATCAGAAAGAGAATCTGCCGGTGCAGTCCCGTGGCGAAGGAGAGCAGAGAGGCCAGCAACTGGGCCAAAATTTGCAACAGTCCTGCGTCTGCCTGGGTGGAAGGGTCAATGATGGATGCGTACCCGAAACCGGCTTGCAGGGCCAGGAACTGCGCACCGAGTACGAAGGATTCCACGAGGAAGTGAACGGCCAGCCCCCAAAGCAGGCCGAGCGAGACTTCAGCCAGACACCAGAGCAGAATCGTTCCGGGCTGAAGGCTTGCCTCCGGAAGAATGGGTAGACGTTCGAGCAGTGGAATGCTGAATGCAACCGCGACCAGGGGGCGCATTGCTTCCGGGACCGCGCGGAGACCGGGAATGGGTAGAAAAATAAGTAGTCCCGCGAGGCGGCTAAGAATCAAGAGGAACCCGACCAATTGACTGGCGGTGAACAAAAGGCTCAATGGCATGCCGAACACCTCGTCGGAAAGGAGCGGAATAGGCCCATAGCAGCGAACGGATGTAGTTGGATCATCGGGAGTATTGCTCCAGGTGGCCCAGAATGGAGACAGCATAGGTAATGAGCCGTTCCAGCATCCATGGCAGAAATAGCAGGAAGGACAGAAAAAAGGCGACCAATCGGGGAATGGTGCTAAAGGCGCTGTCCTGCATGGAGGTCAAGACCTGAATAAGGCTGACAACGGCTCCTGCAACAAAGCTGACAGCGAGAATGGGCAGCGCGACCCAGAAGGTGGTCCAGAGGCAGGCTCGGATGAGTTCGGCAACGGTATCGGGTGTCATGCCAAGCCCCCCAAGAAACCCTTCATCAGTGAACTGATCACGAGGGTCCACCCATCGGCCAGCACAAACAGCAGGATCTTGAAGGGGGCGGAGATCATGACGGGTGGCAGTTGCACCATGCCGATGGAAAGCGTGATGGAGGCGACGAGGAGGTCGATGACCAGAAAGGGGAGAAAAAGAACGGCGCCAATTTGAAAGGAGGTCTGCAGCTCTGAAAGCACATAGGCCGGGGCAACCACGCGGAATGGTAACTCTGTGGCGTTGTTTGGGCGGGGGAGCCTGGCGATTTCCAGAAATAGCTGTAGGTCTTTTTCGCGCGTGTACTTCAGTAGGAAGGACTGCAGCGGCGTGGTGGTCTTCTCCAATGCTTCCGCAACGCCGATTTTGCCTTGTTCGAGGGGTTGATACGCGTCTTGGTAGATGCGTTGTGCGACAGGTTGCATCAGCAACATGGTGAGAAAGAGGGAAAGGCCCACCAACACCTGATTCGACGGCGTGGTCTGGGTGCCGAGCGCCTGACGCAGAAAATGGAATACCACCACCAGCCGCAAAAACGGGGTAAGACACATTACGACGGCAGGCAGCAGAACCAAGGCGGTCAGTAGCAGGACAATTTGAATCGGGATGCTGACGCCGGTCGAGCCAGGGCCGAAGCGTAGGCCCAGCAGCGAATCTGCACTCTGTTGCGCCGAGAGGGGCAGCACCGTTACTAGCAGTGCCATCAACAACGCGATGCGTGTGGCGGCGTCGATGCTGCGACGGAGGACGTTCATGATTGCGACTCCCCGGTCGGATCTTCTGAAGTTGGCCCTGTGATAATCGGTCGTCGGCAAAGAATCGTGGGGGCTACGGCGGGCTGCAGGCAAATAGCAAGCTCTTCCTCCCAAATCCGGAGATGCACCACGGACGCCTGGGGGCCAATACTTCGTTTGCCAAGTACACGAATCGGGTACGTAGGAGAGGCGGATCCTAAGGAGAGCCGTAGCTTGCGGAGTAAGCCGCCGCGCAGCAAATTGCGGCCAGTGTTCCATAACGGCACATGCCTTGCTCGCAGGATAGAAGCCTGCTGGTCTGGCTGCGAGATCCCTGTTCCGGATGTCTGTATGCTTGTGGCCTTCGGGAGCTGCGCTTGGCCTGGATCATTTGGAGGCGTCGCATCACGATTGGGGTAGAGGACCTCCGCGGAAGCATCTCTTGCCCATACGGATGCGCGCGCCCGAAGGCGCAATTGTGTCAGAAAGGCCAGGGCGAGACGAAGCGCGAGGGCCGCAACGCAGACCAGGATTGGCCATCCCCATGTAGGCTGCAGTTCCATCGAAGTACCTCCTGCTGCGCGAATGCCATTTTCGGCAACATTTCCGTAGCAATAGCAGTGTGGAAATATCGCTGTAGCAAATCGCCGCGCGGATCAGGCCCGGACGTACTGGGGATGCAACGGTGGATGTCGGAATTGACGGAACTTCTTTGCGAATCAAGGTCGTCCGGAAACGTAGGTCGTCCGGAAACATAGGGCTTCTGGATGCGAACGTCTAAACAGGCTCGAAGTCCGTGATGCGGACCCCGACCTTATTTTCCAAGATGATGATTTCGCCAAAGCCCACACGTGTGCCGTTGACACAGACATCCAAATTTTCACCAGCGGACCGGGTAAGCGCCAACACCGCGCCTGGCGCCAGATTGAGGAGGTCCCGGACCAGCACGGGTCGGCGGTCAAGTTCTACCTCAATCTCCATAGGGATATCGGCGTACAAGGCAATTTGCTGTAGGTCTTCTTTGGATAACAACGCAGGGTTACTTCCAGATCCGTCCAGCGATTTGGCGTCAAGGGGATTTCTCGGTTCCGTGGGGATGGTAGCGACCTGGGACATGCTGGGAACTCCTATTGGCACGATGTTTCTGGAGAAATATTTCTGGGGCAATGGAATCCGGCGGAGCCGCGCGTGTCACTGCGGGACCTTCCGCCGGAACTTCGGTTAAGGGTGACAGCGCCAGAAAAACATTTCTACGATGCGCCTACCCAAAGGTACGGACTACCGTTTCAGGTTGATCGTCTCGGCGCTCAGCTCGTCCGCCGTGGTAATCACCCGAGCGTTCGCCTGATAGCCGCGCTGGTAAACGATCAGGTTGGTGAACTCTTTGGCCATATCCGCGCCGGAAGCTTCGATGGCTCCGCCAATGATGCTGCCCCTTCCGCCGCTGCCCGCAGTGCCAATGACCGGTTCCGCTGTGGAGGCGCTGACGCGGAAGGCATTATTGCCGACAGCGATCAACGTATCCGGGTTCCCGATGCCAGCCAGGGCTATCTGACCGATGATGCCTTCGGTTCCATCGGTATACTGCGCGAGCAACACGCCTTGGTCGCCGACCGCAACACGAGAAACCTGGGCGGCAGGCTTGCCATCCTGCACCATGCCGGAGGTGCCAGAGGGCTGTGCAAGTTGCGTGACGATCGGGGCTCCGGTGGGCGCGTAGAAATTCAAGGCCACGGTCAAATCGTCAGCTCCGGAGCCGAGCCCTGTGATGCTGATGGGGACGGTGGGCGGCGGGTCGGGCATCGGAACGACGCTTGTGCCGTCAATGTCGGTAAGACTGCCAAAGGAATCGAAGGTAAGGGTAAAGGGTGACGTGGAATCCGGAGAAGCCGTACCCACGGAGGCATCGAGGTCTTCCACCCAGGCGTTCCAGGTGTTGGGTCCGGTCTTCTCGTAGGTCAGCGTGACGATGAGTTCATTGCCCAAGCTGTCAAAGGTGCGTACCGGCACGCGAAGTTGGGAACCCGTTCCGGCGTCGGCTGCTGCATTCAAATTCATGGTGAGGAACAGGTTGGAGGTCGGGGTAGCAGGGCGCAGGGTTCCTTCTGGAATCTGGATGTCGCCAATAGCTCCGGTGGTCGTTAGGTTGCCATTGGTGTCAGCCACCCAACCCTGAACCCGCTCCCCGGTGGCGGTCACCAGATAACCGTCAGCGGTCTTCTGAAAGTTTCCGGCGCGTGTATAGAGCGTGCCTCCGTTGGCGTCTTTGATGACGAAGAAGCCTTCCCCCTGAATGGCGGCATCCAGACGACCCGAACTGGACTGCACGGGTCCCTGATTAAACTGGCGCGTGGTGATCGGACGTCCGACACCCATACCGACCTGCGTCTTGCCGCTGGCGCCGAGTGTGCGGGAGAGCAGGTCATAGAAGCTGACCTCACTGCGCTTGAAGCCGATGGTGTTCAGGTTGGCCAGATTGTTGCCGACCACGTCGACAGCAGTGCTGTGTCCGGAGAGCGCAGAGAGCGCAGACGAAAATGCGGTGAACATAGATGGAGCCTCTTCGGTAATGTGATGTCGTGCGCTTCGGGTGTCCTGCCGTTCACGCCCTGCCAGCCATCGTGCCGGTCTGCGGGGGAAATCCTCTCCCCCTGCTAGCTACTCGGCTTATTCCCAACCCGCCGTGACTCCAGTCCGGTCGCGCGGGCGGTTACTCGGTTAATGCCTGCTTAGGTGCCAGTCGCGCCGGTCGTGCCAGTCGTGCTGGAGGAGTCCTGCAGTGCCTCATTCAAAGCCTGATTCATCGCGCTCATGGCTTCCAACTCCTCACGAATGGAGATCAGTTGTTCCACCTGTGTGAACTGCGCGAGCTGGCTAAGGAACTCCGTGCCATCGGCTGGATTCAACGGGTTCTGATTCTTGATCTGTGCCACCAGCAAAGTGAGAAATGTCTCCTTCGTGGCAAGCCCAGCGGTCCGATCGACACTGGACCCGGAAGTCGATCCATCCGCTGTGGTCTGGGTCGTGCTCCCGGATCCGCTGGTATTGCTGGATGACGAGCGGGAAATACTCTGTGCTTTGGCTTTTTCCGCACTGGCGCTGCTGGTTGGGTCAGCGCTTGTGTATCGAAGAACGTTGGTGATCATAGGAACTCTCCAGGTGTTGGCCGCGTTCGGGCGGGACCCGTTTTATCTCTTCGCAAGTTGCGTCCTCGCAGGGTGTTTGTTCACAAGGCGCCTCTCCACAAGGTGTCTCCTCTCCGGGTTGCGTTCATGGTTCCGACTGCGTGCTTCCCTGCAGATAGCGGGCAAATGGCGAGGGGCCGTCCGTGATTGCGTCACGAGATTGCTGCGGTTCTCTTTGCGGACTCTCTTGACCCGGATTTCGGTTTCCTCGGGAGAACGCCGACGCATCCTCCTGGGGCTGCCCTTGGATACCGGAGTCTGCCCGCTGGCCAGTGGCTCCCGGCTGTAGATCACGAATCTGTTCCGCGTGCAAACCCAGGTTGCTCAGGCGTGCCAGCAAGTCAGGAAGGTTCTGGCGTAAGTCTCGCACTGTGTTGTCCGAGGCCGTCAAAATGCGCAGATCCAGTTGGTCGCCACGCTGTAGCATGCGTAGCTGGACACTCTCCCCCGTGGAGTCTGCGGGAACACGAACAATCATGGAACGAGCCACCCCGCGGGCGGCCGCCTGCTGGTTCAGGCGAGCGTGCAAGGATTCAACTGCCTCTTGGGCATCGGCTGCTGCTGGCATGGTCGCCGATTTCCCCGCAGCGTGACTGCGCACATTTCCGTCTGGGCTGGCTGCACCATCAAGGACAAGGCTAGCGCTGCCCATTTGTGTGTTCAGTTCCCCTAGTGCCGTACTTCCCGTGGACGAAGCGCCCCCGAGCAGGGTTGCTTCGGCGTTGGCGGTGCTGGTCGCGGCAAACAGCGAAGATGCGTTTGGCGTGACGCCCGCTACCGCGCTGCTGGAACCGGCACTACCTTGCTGGCTGCGCCCGTCCTGAGACGGATGTTGTCCCGCAGCGCCTTCTTCGCCACTGGAGGATGAGCCGTGGAGAGTTCCACGCGCCATGTCGGGAGAAGCAGTATTGCCAAGACCTGTGGAGAGCCCGGCTGCATTCGCTGTTCCGGAGCCACCTCTCGGCACGGCGGAACTGCTGGCCGCCGCGGGGTTACGGAAGGCCGGGTTGCCTGCCAAGTTCGCGGCAACGCGCATGGCGTCGAAGGCCGCATGTGTTGTATCGGCATGCGCAGTTCCAACTCCCGCCACAGCGGTGTTTTCGGCGGCTCCGCCCGGAGATGCCATGCTTGCCGTCGCGGGCGCACTGCCACGTGTTTCCGATGTTTGATCCCGCAAGGAGAGATGGATTCCGAACGCATCGGTTGCACTTGCGTCCCGGGGGGCAACGTCTGCGATTCTGGAAAGAAACGCCGATAGAGCAGTGCCGGAACTTTCGCCATCCCAGGCCGGGGAACCTGGCGACACCGACGCTGCCGCTGAACCAGATGGTAGTCCGTTTGCATCGCCACCGCGAACGGGGGCATCGACCTGTGCCGTGGATGAATCGGTGGGCCCAGGTGTTGCGCTGGCCAGGTGCGCGCTAGCAGAATCAGATCGCGGGACGGCATGTAGCTGCGGATCCCCTGAGCCTACAGCGGCCTGCTCTGTCGCGTCGGGCGACCATAGACGATTCTGCTGAAGATGGGCGGCCATCAGCGCATCATTTTGCGACGTATCCCGTGCGTTGGCCATGTCCGATGAAAGGCCTTCAGCATTCCCGTTCTCTCGACTTGATTCCTGCGAAGATGCGGCTATCGGAAGCTGCGTCCCGTCTGCGTCGATGCCTTTCGATGCGTTGTCCAGGGCGCCTGACCTTTTATCCACGGAGATCGACATTCCGGCATCGCCTTCTTCCAAAGAAGGAGAACCGATCTTGTCTACGGAATCGGATTCGGCGACGCCTCTCTCCAAGGTCACGGCCTTGGCGTCAGGAGCGTGGTCCTCGGGCCCCAAGGTATCCCCAGCCGCTGCGGAACTGCTCATCCCTTCGGCAAAGGCAGAGTGGAAGGCAGAGGGAGCGGCGCCTGCGATGCTCCCCGTGGGCCGCATGCCTGACCAATTGGATCGCGAAGGTTCTATCTTGGCGGAGTGGCTGGCGTCGCCCTTGCCGGCTGTCGGTGTGCTGCCTCGCGCTTCCGACGGACGCAGAATCCCTTGCCCGTAACTCCCGGGACCCACGTCGCCAGGGCTTGCGCCTGCCCGCGACGAGCGACTGCTTGGCGTCGTCTTGCCGACGCCCGCGAGTGCGGAGCTCGCGGAGCCAATGTGCGATGCCCGTGTCGCCGAAACCAAAGGGCTTGCAAGCGTGATATCAAACGACAATTCTGTTGCTGCGGTCTCGCGCTGCTCATCGGTCCTCGGTGCTGCTGGTCGCCGTTCCGTCGTTCCGGCGCTGGTTGTGCCTGCATTCCGCAAACGATCCACTGCGGAAGTAGCGTGCGTTTTCCCAGTGCGTGGCCCGGATGCCGCGCGTCGCCCAAATACCGTGTGTTGTTCAAATACCGTGTGTCCGCGGGATACGATGTCTTGGTCCAGGCTTGAAGTGTTGACGCGGGTCCTGCGGACCGGGATCGGAAATAGGGCGTCTTGCTGCTTACTGATGCTTGCCGATGTGGAGGTCAATCCTCGACGATCCGTGGACTGTGCAGATGTGGACCGTGCAGATGTGGACCGAGCAGATGTGGACTGTGCAGGCGTGGATGTGCTGGAAAAACCCTGTAGCAAGGACTGTATCGCGGAAGAAAATGAACTCGCTTCACCACGCGATTGCGCCGATGTGCTGCTCGCATTTGTTGTCGTGGCGACCGGCACGGATTTTGTCGTGGCGACCGGCACGGAGGCATTTCCGACAGCATAGCCAGACACTCTCAGTGCGGAAGCGGTTGAACGTATGGTTGCGTCCGTCGGACTAATGCCATTCATCACGCGCATCCCATTGCACTTCCGGAGCCAAACCGCGCAGAACGTCGTGTAGTTGTGGCGAAATGTCCGGCGAACGCGGCGGAGCCTGAAATTCAGGGTGGTTGCGCTCTTCCACGCCTGACAAGAAATACTCTCATTGACCGACAGTGGGCGACCAACTGTCGCCAGCGGCAAGTTTCTGTCACCTGACTGCGATGGTTATCCGGCATATCCATCGGGACCCGGAACACCAACTCCTGTTGGCGATCCACACCGCATATATACACGCGCAGGCATGTTGCCGCGAGTGATGGGCCAGCGAGCATGACCGCAGCGTTTTGGTTGCCGTCAAGCCGCGCATTGGTAAACCGATTGCTTGCAAGAACTGGGAACGGATACCCATACGTATGGATGCACTGACCGCACTGCTTGCTTCGGGTATGGAAACGCGAATGCAAGCCCTGGAACTGATCGCCAACAATCTGGCGAATGCCTCATCGCCTGGCTACAAGGCGGATCGCGAGCGGTTTTCCAGCTATCTTTCAGCGGCCGCTGCATCGGCCTTGCAGCACGGTGAAGGCGACGCTCTTTCGCAGATGCCCTTGATTGAGGATCGGTATGCGGAATTTCAGCAGGGAACTCTACAGCAGACGGCCAACTCTACCGATCTTGCTCTTGAAGGGGAAGGTTTCTTTGCTGTCGAAACACCACGCGGTGTGCGATATACAAGGGCCGGGTCTTTCCGCCTGGACGCCGCTGGCGAACTGCGCACGAAGGATGGATACCGGGTTTGCCTAAATGGCGCGGCGCCGGGCGGCATGGCGGCCGACCCCACACAGCCGATCTATGTGAATGAACGGGGAGAACTTTGGCAGGGCGGCCGTGGCGCTTTAGCTTCTGCTGTTGGGGGAGATGCTGCTCAGGGCGGGAGCGTCGGCGATGCCGACAGTGGGGATGGCGCGGCAGCAGAGGGTGCGGGCACAGCTGCTCCCGGGCAGCGGTATTTGGGTCAATTGGATGTCGTTCGTTTTGCACGGCCAGATCTGCTGCGGAAAGAAGAAGGGGTTTACTTTGCGGCGCAACCCGGCATGACGCCCAGAGCCTCAACGGCGCCTGTGCGGCAGGGTGCGCTCGAAGCTTCGAACGTGGATGCCGGAAGCGCCTCCATGCAATTGGTCAGTGTAAGCCGGGAATTTCAACTGCTGAACCGCGCCTACAACGTGGTGGCCGCCGCCAAGCGCGGCGTCGTGGAGCAGGTCGCGAAGTGGTAGAGCCAATGGCTGTTGTTCTTGGATGATAGCGGGCGCCGAAGGGCCGAAAAGGAATCCGCGGCAAACAGAGTGAAGACGAGGAGCGGGTAAGTGATCAGAGCACTTTATAGCGCGGCGAGCGGGATGCACGCGCAGCAGACAAATGTCGACAACATCGCGCACAACCTGGCGAACGCCAACACGGTTGGTTTCAAGATGAGCCGGGCTCAATTTCAGGACCTGTTCTACCAGAACGTGATCCAGCCCGGAGCCAATGCGAGCGCGCAGGCGCAGGTGCCGACCGGGCTGCAAATCGGCATGGGGACTCGTGTCGTGTCGAATCAGATCCTGCTGAATGAGGGCAATCTGACGATGACGTCGAATCCCTACGACCTTGTGATCGAAGGGCAGGGTTTCTTTTCGGTCCGTCAGGCCAATGGGCAGGTTGCGTTCACGCGAGCAGGGAATTTTCATTTGGATCGCGATGGCAATATGGTGACCGCCGACGGCAATCCGTTGGATCCGCCGATTGTCATTCCGTCGGACGCGCGGAATGTGCACATCTCCGGCGATGGCGTAGTGACCTATTCTCTGCCAAGCCAGAGCAACAGTGTGCAAGCCGGACAGATTCTGCTCGCGACCTTTCAGAACCCTGCGGGCTTGAACAACCTGGGGAAAAATCTGTTGTTGCCAACGGATTCGAGTGGGCAGCCGGTATTTGGGCAGCCAGGCGGAGCGGAAGGTGCAGGCACTTTGCTCCAGGAATACCTGGAGCAGTCGAATGTCAGCATGGTCGAAGAGTTCATTGGATTGATCACCAGCCAACGTGCTTATGAAGCCAATGCCAAGGTTGTGCGCGCTGCTGACGAAATGTACCAACAGTTGAATAATCTCGGCCGTTAACGCCCTGCGCCAGGTGCTGTCAGTGGGCGCTGTCGGCAACCCATCTCGGTAGTCGCGGCGACAGGATGCGGGATGACTTGGGGTGAGTCAATAGGGCACAAACGAATACTGTGTGAATGACTATCGGGCGAATGATGCATGTGCGAATGAATGCCGTGCGGATGACTATTGGCGGATGACGCATGTGAGGATGGCATGCCACCAGTAGCAGGTCGTGGATGGGACGGCGGATAAGGGCATGAAGGCAGTGACAACAGGACACGTTCGCAGATGCGGCTTGATCGCTGCTGCAGTGATCGCGATGCGCGCATTGCATGCGCCATGCCGATGGGATCGGCTGCCGGTGTCCTCTCTTTTTCTTGCCCTGCTCGGGACGCTTGCCTCTGCAGGAGAACCAGCGCTGGTCCGACAATCGGACACCGCACCGCCGTTGACGGCATCCGGTTCTACGGCATGCCTTGAGACGACGGGCAAGCGGATTCTTGCTGCTGCACTCGCGGAGCAGGACGCGCGATTTCTTGCTTTTCCGCCCGATCATGACTTTGGTTACGTGCCGGACCCGGGGCAGCGGCGGGAGCTTGTGCTGACTCTGGGTTCACCACTCGGCACAGCACAGAATGTGTGTGTCCGACGCAAAGAGCAGATGCTGGATCGGGAGCAACTGCGGCCGTCCGTGCAATCGTCATTGGACGGTCTACGGCAAGCAACGGATATTTCGTTTGAAATCCTGAGTTGGGTCGAGACTTCCGTACCGGTCGGCAGGTTGGAACTTCCCTTGCGCGGAGCGCTTCCCAGTGCTCGTGGCTCGCAGGAAGTGGTTTGGCGAGGATCGGTCTACTACGAGCAGGATCGTAGCGTAGCCATTTGGGTGAAGCTGCGTCTGCGACGCAAATCGCCGTGTCTCCAGTCGGTCAACGCCATCCGACGCGGAACGGTGATTGCCGAAGCGCCGCTGCGTGAGGCTCCCTGTGACGCGGGAGCCGTTCTTGCGGACGCTAGTACATCACCGCGACTGGCCGAAAGCCATCGGGCGCATTCCATTCTGTCGGGTGGTTCGGTGCTGGCTCGGGATCTTCCCGCTGGGGCATGGCTTTTGCCTGCTCATGTGGCACAGGTGGCGACGCGGCGTCGTGGCGAACAAACAACGTTGCGTGTGGTGAGTGGCGGAGTGAGTTTGGAAATTCCCGTCGAGCTGGAGCAATCGGCTAGCGCGGGAGAACGGGTATGGGTGCGTCGCGTGCCAGATCGTCGTCGCCTGCACGCCACGGTGCTCGTATCGGGTCAACTTGAACTAGTGGTGCCAGAGGTGTCCCGGGCCTCGCAGGCACGGGGTCAGTCGCCGATCTCCGTTGCGCAGCAAGCGAATAGGCAGGTCATGGCATCCGGCGTTGCCCCTACGAATTCCGGAAACTAACGGAAACAAGGGAACGAAGTGCCCAAGATCAATGGTGGCTTGCAGGCCGAAGATTTGTAGACAGAGGCGTTCATCTGCGATGCCGTGAAGTAAGAGCATTCTTCGCGATCTGTAGTCTGTCTACTTATTGTGACATTCCTTCCGAGGAAGGAATCAGTCGGCGGATTTCTGTCATTGATGGTCATTCGTCCGGTGATCGGCAGAGTGCGTTGTGCGGCGAGACGGGGAGTTGTTCATGCGTATAGTCACGAACTGCAGTGATCTGAGATTCGGCGTTGGCCTGCGCCGAGTTCTGATGTGCCTGCTGATGCTTCTTCTTCTGCCGGGACTCTTTGCTCAGGAAAAGGAGAAGAAGAAAAAAGGGCAACCCGAGAAATCGCCACTCGATTTGTATCTGGAAGAAGCCATGGCGCGCACTTCGTCGGCGCCCCCGCTTGGTAGTGGCAGCATCTTTGCGCGGGGCAATTTGATGGCGGATCTATCCCGGGATGTCCGTGCTCTTTCCGTCGACGACATTGTAACGATTCTTGTGGTGGAGCGCGCCAGCTCTGTCACCAGCGGCACCACGGCCACGGAACGAACGACGAAGGCTCGTACGGGCTTCGATGGTCTCTTCGGAAAACAGGAACCGACTGGGTTTCTGAATAACCTAATTGGTTTTGAAGGGCACACTTCGCTTGATGCGGAGGGTGGCACCAGCCGCCAGGTGGCAGTGTCGACTACGATGTCCGCACGCGTGACGCATGTGCTGCCAAATGGCGCCTTGGCGATAGAAGGCGTGAAGCGTGTCGGCATCAACGCGGAACAGCAGGAGGTGCGTGTGCGTGGAGTAATCCGCACGCTCGATCTCGGACGTTCGAACACCGTGTCGTCAGAGCGGATTGCGCAACTGGAGGTAACCGTAAACGGACAGGGCGTGGTTGCGGATGCCATTAAGAAACCGAACTTCCTCGTCAGCCTGCTGACAAAATTTCTTCCCTTCTAAAACGTGGTGCGGGGTTCGCGTTGGCTTTTTTGGAAAGCCGATTTTGTGGAGCGGCTAGACCCGTTCGCCCGTGCAGATGGAAAACAAATGAATGAGTGGAAGGATCGGAGCGGAACTGCGATGTCCAGATGCAGAGGGTCAAAGCACGGTGATGGGATGACTTCCCAGGAACGCAAAGTTGGCATGTGGCAACGAATTCGGGTCGACCAACATGACGTTCCGCGTCAGGTGGGTTTGGCGGATGCTCTCCACGCGTTGTGCTCAATCTGGGGCAGGGAAGGGCGCGGCATCTGGCGAGGGGGAGTGCTTCTGGTATGCCTGTTTGTCGCGCTATTGCCACGGGTCGTCCACGGGGCCGAGACGCGTATCAAAGACCTGGCGAATATCGAAGGCGCTCGCGACAACCAGATCATTGGCTATGGCTTGGTTGTGGGCTTGTCGGGGTCGGGGGATCGTTTCCAGACGCAGTTCACCACGCAGACGATTCGCAACCTGCTGGACCGGATGGGTGTTTCTGTGCCGCAGTCTTTCCTTCGTGTCACGAATACGGCGGCAGTGATGGTAACCGGGACACTGCCTGCGTTTTCACAACCGGGAAACAAGTTGGACGTGACGGTGGCGGCTATGGGAGACGCGAGCAATTTGCATGGCGGTGTGTTGCTGATGACGCCAATGCGTGGGGTCGACGGAGAGATTTACGCTTTGGCGCAAGGACCGGTAGCCACCGGTGGATTCACTGCCGGTCGGCAGTCCTTGGGTACATACTCGGCATTGAACCACCCGAACACGGGCCGCGTTCCCGCAGGCGCGATTGTCGAGCGAGCCGCTCCATCCGTGATGCCGGAACGAGAGCTGCGCCTACAACTGCGTATTGCGGACTTTCAGAATGCGTCGCGTATCGCCAAGGCCATTAACGAAAAGTTTAGCGGCGCCGCACAAGCCGTGGCCGTGGCGTCCAATGCTGGTGTGGTTACTGTAACTCCGCCGGGTGACGTCCCGGGTGGGGTGACTGCTTTTGTGGCGGAATTGCAAGCGCTTCGCGTGGAGAGTGACCGCGTTGCCAAAATTGTCGTAAATGAGCGCACGGGCACCGTCGTGGTGGGCTCGGATGTGCGCATTGCGCCGACGGCAATCATGCATGGAAGCTTGAGCGTAGAGGTGCAGACGCGCTATGACGTATCACAGCCCGCACCGTTCAGCCAGGGGGGGGCAACGCAGGTCACGCCGGATGTCAACGTGGATGTGCGAGAGGAAAGAGCCAAGCACGTGGCGCTGGGGCAAGGGGCCACCGTTGAAGATCTGTTGCGTGCGTTGAATACCATAGGCGCGACTGCTCGCGACATCATTTCGATCCTGCAAAGTCTAAAATCCGCCGGTGCACTCGATGCGGAACTGGAGGTGATCTAGTGATGGGCAGACTTGCTTGCCAACGGCGCCTGCGATGGACCGTCACAACGCCAACTGGATGCTCCAGCAGCACCGTGGCGCCGGCTGATCTGACATGGACAAGTTTTGCGCATTTCTGGAAGGCGGCCCAAGATGGCTGTCCAGGAAATGAAGAGGATCGACATGTTTAGGGGGATCGACCCGGGCCTTGTTTCCAAGGCGCCGATGGTAGAGATTGAGCAGGTTCGCACCATCGCGGACCGCAAGCAGCAGGCACATCAGATTGCAAGACAGTTTGAGGCGCTGCTGATTGAGGAAGTCATTCGTTCGGCACGCACGGAAGGCAGCGGCTGGTTAGGCGATGATGCCGACGAAACCTCGGAAAGCGTAGCGCAGATGGGCGAGCAGTTTCTTGCGAAGGCGGTGGCGTCAGGCAGCGGATTTGGCTTAGCCGCGCAGTTTGCGCCGCTCATTGAGAGGCAACTCGCGCAGGATGCGGCGACGGACAAGGGCCACGTAACCCCTGGGCTTGGCGCATCGGACGTATAGTCCGCCATCTTCCACGCCAACAGCAATGCGAGTTCCAGCCCGAAGCCACTGGCTTCCTGACTTCTTGCCATGGGCACACTGCCTATTGGGGACGATGCTTGGGGCGATATGTCCTCGTCGGGCAGGTGCCCGCTTTCCGGTTTAGCCGCGTCGCCGTAGAGCGTCAGCGAGGAACTTCGGGGTGAATCGCCGGCAACGGGTCACTCGGGTCCGATCAGGCGCATCCGGCAGACCCGTTTACCTGGGCTGACGGCCTCACTCTTGGTCTCTCACCACTGCAAGACCTATAGATTCCTGGTCCGAGCGCCAGGGCTGGCGCGGGCTTTTTTCGAAAAGTTTTCCACAATTGGGTGTGGAAAACTGCGGAAAAGCTGAGGAAAACCTGTCAGCCATCCTGTGAAAAGCGGCTCACTTAGGTCGTGTAATCAACAGGTTGCGGATTGTCCACAATCCACAGGAATCCCTCGCTGGGGTTTTCCACATCAAACAGAGGGATCTCCTTTCTGTTTTGGGGCAACTTGAATCGACGCAGCGGTTGGCCCAAAATCTGAAGAGTCCGCATTCTCCATGCCTCAGCAATCCGCCACCTTTGAGAGAGGCCTACCGGCCAACGTCGACGTTGAAAAGCTGGTGTTGGGCAGTATCCTGCTCAATGACGCCACCTACATCCAGGCTGCCGCCGTTCTGCGTCCCGATGACTTCAGCATTGAGAAGCATCAGCGCATCTACGCGGCGATGACCAACCTCTATGAAAGCGGCGAACGCATTGATCGCATCACTGTCGCTAACGAGTTGAATCGACAGGGGTTGTTGCAGGCCTGCGATGGTCTCAGTTATCTCGTTTCGCTCGATGATGACCTGCCGACCATCTTCAATATTGATAGCTATGTGAAGATTGTCCGGCAGAAGTCCACTCTGCGTCGCATCATCTTCTCGTCCCAATCCGTGATCGACCGCTGCATGAAGGGCGACGAAGATCCGGATCTGCTGTTGGCGGAGGCCGAAGAAGGTTTGCTTCGCCTGAGCGGCGAGAGCCAAGCCTCTGATTCGCTCAAGAGCACCCGTCAGATCATCGAAAGTTACGATGGCGGCATCAACGCGCTGCTTGACCCGAGCAATCGGGTAAGCGGACTCAGCACCGGCTTCACCAAGCTGGATGAGTGCACGGGTGGTCTACGTGCCGGACAATTGATCATTCTGGCGGCGCGTCCCGCGATGGGGAAAACCGCCTTTGCACTGAATATTGCCAGTTACGCGGCGACGAAGCTTGGCAAGACGGTGGCCGTGTTTTCGCTCGAAATGTCGAACGAATCGCTGCTTGCCCGATTGCTCTGCTCGTTGGCGCGCGTGGACGGCCAGCGCTATCAGGCCGGCGCGCTCAACAAGGACGAATTGCGCCAGTTACAGTTGGCTGCTCACGAATTGGCCGATAGCAATCTGCTGTTGGATGACTCCGCAGGCATCAACCTGATGGACATGCATTCGAAGTTGCGCCGGGTGAAGGCGGAAAAGGGACTCGACCTTGTGGTGGTGGACTACCTGCAGTTGATGAGCATCCGGGGCAAGACGGAGAGCCGCGTGCAGGAAGTGAGCCAGTTGTCTCGTGGTCTGAAATTGCTTTCGAAAGAACTGGAAGTGCCGTTTATCGTGCTTTCTCAGTTGAGTCGTGCGACCGAAACCCGGCAGGGCGACCATCGGCCCCAATTGAGCGATCTTCGCGAATCGGGAAGTATCGAGCAAGACGCGGACATTGTGGGCTTCCTGTTCCGCGAGGAATATTACAAGCGGGATCGCGCCGACTTGCGTGGCAAAGCGGAGTTCATCATCGCCAAGCAAAGAAGCGGCCCCACCCGAACCATTCAGTTGGTCTTTTTGAATCAGTTCACCCGGTTTGAGAATTACACCAGCGACCTGCCGGATGAGGGGGATATAGCGCCAGGCGAGAGTATGGGCGGCGGGGAGCCTCCGCCGTTTGATGACGGATTTTAGGGCGCCGGGGGCACTTTCGGGCGGTACCGTTTCCAGGTTTTTCCACGGCGGCAGCTCTGCTCGTCGGAACGCCTGAGTATTCGTGTTTACAAAGACTTAGCTGGCTGAGCTTAGTCCCATGTGATACCCTGTAGGGGCGAATGCGGCTTGCCTTACGGTTCGATTTCGGATCGAATGCCCCGTGGCCGCCATCGCAGGGAGCAAGTACATCGTGGAAATGGAAGCAGCTGCTTTGCGGCAGTTGGTGAACGCGATTACCGATCAGATTCTGCAGGGCTCATCCATCCCTAAGGGAGCCCGTCCGGCGTCCGTCGCGACGCCTGTCCCTGCTCGCGGCGCGTCTTTCCGCCAAGCCCCTGATTTGGCGGCGTACATTGATCACACTAATCTGAAGCCCGAGGCTACCCGTCCTGACATTGAACGGTTGTGTGCTGAGGCGCGTGAGCATGCATTCGCGGCGGTGTGTGTACAGCCCATTTGGGTGGACGTCGCAGTGCGCAGCCTGCGTGGAACTGCGGTGGCGGTGGGGACGGTGGTCGGGTTCCCGGGTGGCGCTGTGCCTACTGGCGCAAAGCGTCAGGATGCAGCCCTTGCGATTCGTAAAGGGGCGACGGAGTTGGATATGGTGCTCGCCATTGGCATGCTCCGCCAAGGATCGCTGGACTACGTGAAGCAGGACATCGCTGGCGTCGCTGCATTATGTAAGCGCCATGGCGTTCTGCTGAAAGTGATTTTGGAAACCGCGACGCTCACTCGCGAAGAGGTGGCTGTCGGTTGCGCGCTGGCAAAACTGGCTGGCGCGGATTACGTAAAAACCTCGACCGGCGTCCATCCAGCCGGTGGAGCTACGGAAGACGCCATTGTTTTGATGCGGCAGGTCGTGGGAGATGCTCTTGGGGTAAAGGCCTCCGGCGGTATCCGTACCGTGGATGATGCTCGCCGGATGCTGGCTGCGGGCGCCAGCCGTATTGGGACGAGTGCTGGCGTCGCGATGGTGCAGGCGTGAGCGGCGCAGTTGCTGGTCTCGCTTTCCTCGCGATTTCTCCGTCGTTCGGCCACACGCTGAAGGCCGAACCCGCTCTGGGGTACGCCGGAGAGGCGAACGCCGATGTTCCCGTGCGATCTCATTCCCCTGAACAAATCAGGATTTCTGGGCAACCCACTGTTGTTCCTGGCCACTCCCGGCGCAACCAGCGCCCGATGATGGAAGTGCCCGATGATGGAAGTGCCCCAAGATGGAAGTGACAGCATAGAAGCGCGATGTCTCCGATAAACAAGACGGCATTCCATTTCAGCCAGCGCACAGAGCTTCTGGACTTCCTGCTGGAAGTGTCGTCGCAGATTTCCCAGACCATCGAACTGGAGCCCCTGCTCGAAACCATTGGGGACATCATCGGTCGTGTCATTCCGGGCACTCTGATCGCGATTCTTCTCTACGACGAAGAGTCGAACGATCTGCGTTTGTGCCATGGCCAGGGGCATCGGGAAGAGTTACTGCGAAACCTCACGATTCCTTTGGGCGAAGGCATCACCGGCATAGCGGCGCAGGAACGCAAAGCCGTTGTTGCCGGCGACGTGCGTAGCCACCCCAACTATTTGGCGGCCGTGGATGCGGTGCGGAGTGAGATTGCTGTCCCCATGGAGGCGGGCGGCAAGCTGGTGGGCGTCATTGATGTCCAAAGCACGGAGCCCAACGCCTATACGGAATACGATCAGCTCCTGCTGCAATTGCTTTCCAGCCGCATCGCCTATGCGGTAGAAAACGCGCGGCTTTTCCAGAAGGAAGAGCAGCACAGCGGCATGCTGGAGCGCTTGGCGGAAATCTCGCAGGAAGTCGGATCTTTACTCGATCTGGACGCCCTGCTGGAAAAAATCGCAAAGATTCTCTACGGCTACGTGGCCTACGCCTCGTTCAATATCTTCATGGTGGATGAGGTCCAACAGGTCCTGCGGCACCGTTTCAGCCTGCGTTACGACGAGCGCGTGCAGTTCAGCAACATCCCGTTAGGCAAAGGCATTACCGGGCATGCTTTCACCACCCGCGACGTGGTGCGTGTTGGCGATGCGCTCCGGGATTCCCGGTTCATTGTTACCCATGCGGATATACGTTCGGAAGTTGCGGTTCCGCTGATCGTCCAGGACAAAGTAGTCGGCGTGCTGGACCTGGAAAGTGAGCACCTGAATCACTTCACCGAGCACCACGAACAGCTGCTGCGTTTGTTGGCGCCGCAGTTGGCCATCTCGGTGGAAAACGCCAGGCTCTATGAAGAGCTTTCCCAGCGCGAACAAACCATGGAATCTGACCTGGAAGCGGCGCGGGAACTGCAAAGCTTCCTGTTGCCACGCATTCCCGTGGAGCGGCACGGTTTGCAGATGGACGCCCGCCTTAGCGCGGCGCGCACCATCAGCGGCGATCTGTATGACTACCTGGAAATGAATAACGGCCAGGTGCTGTTTGCGGTGGGCGACGTCAGCGGGAAGGGCGCTGCCGCAGCACTCTACGGAGCCATGGTCAGCGGCTTGCTGCGTAGTCTGGCGCCGAATGTGGAAGGTCCGGGAGCGGTGCTGGAAGCCCTCAATCAGGCTTTGGTGGCGCGTCGTGTGCATGCGCGTTACGTCACCATGATGCTGGCCCTCTGGGATCCGGCACGGCGGACCTTACGTCTTGCCAACTCCGGTGGCCTTCCTCCGCTCGTCGTGCGGGGTGGCAAAGTGGAAGATCTTAGCCTGGAAGGCGTGCCCCTGGGGCTGCTGCCGGGACGCGGCTACGAGGAAACCGAGATCTCGTTGGATACGGGCGATGTTGTGGTGTTCGTCTCCGATGGGATCGCCGATCAAACCAACAGCGCGGACGAAGATTACGGAAAAGAACGGCTGGAGAGCGCAGTGCTCGCCCATCATACAGAGCGCGCCAGCGCGATTGCGGATGCCGTCCTGTTGGATGTTGGGCGCTTTTCCGCCGGCTCCCCGGTCTTCGACGACCAGACGCTGATTGTTCTCCGCGTCCAGTAACGCATCTTTCATCGCCAGACATCCATACGGAAAGTCCGGATTCTTCCGGTGTGGATTGCACAAAAGGGGTCTTGGTGGCGATCATCAAAAGATACCCTGTTGCGAATTTTCTAGAACGAGACCGCTTTCCGTATGCCTTCGCCGTCAACCACTTCTTTGTCTACGGACACCGCCCCCTGGGATCCTAGCGCAGTTCCCTTTACCAATACTCCGTTTTCATACGTAGACGGGAAGCTACACTGCGAATCTGTGGACTTGCAGGATATCGCCCAGCAAGTGGGGACGCCCTGCTATGTGTATGCGGCAAACGGAATTCTGGATCGTTTCCGTGCTTACGACCTGGCCTTCGCGGGCATGCCGCATCGTATCTGCTATGCGGTGAAGGCAAACTCCAATCTTTCGGTTTTGCGGTTGCTTGCGGAAGCCGGTGCGGGCTTCGACATCGTATCGGCTGGCGAACTCTATCGTGTGATTCAAGCCGGGGGAGACCCAGGCCGCGTCGTATTTTCTGGCGTGGGCAAGACGCGGGAAGAAATTGAATACGCGTTGGAACAGGGCATTCATGGCTTCAATTGCGAGTCCGAACCGGAACTCCAGTTACTGGCGGCAGTGGCCCGCGAACGTGGCGTGACTGCGCGTGCCTCCTTGCGCGTCAATCCGGACGTGGACGCACGGACACATCCCTATATTTCCACCGGGCTGCGGGAACACAAATTCGGCGTCGGTATGGACGAAGCGGTGGAGCTATACCGCAAGTTCCATGGTGAACCCGGTTTGCAGTGGATCGGGGTCAGTTGCCATATTGGCTCCCAGATGCTCGACGTGAGTCCGGTGGCAGAGGCGGCCGAAAAGCTGATCGCCTTCGTGAATCAGCTGAAAGCCAACGGTATCGCCATTGAATCCGTAGATATCGGCGGCGGGCTGGGGGTCAGTTACCAGCCGAGCGAGCAGGCTCCGGCAATTGGCCAATACGGGGAGAAGGTTCTGGAGATTCTGAAGGGCTCCGGGTTGACGGTGATGGCCGAGCCGGGGCGTTCGTTGGTTGCGGAGCCGGGTGTACTGCTTTCGCGTGTGGTCTATCTCAAACGCACGGAAAATCGTGATTTCCTGATTGTGGACGCGGCGATGAACGATCTGATTCGTCCATCCCTGTACGATGCCTATCACGCGATTGTGCCGCTTTCCTGGACGCCAGGGCCAGCCATGCGTGCGGACGTAGTAGGGCCGGTCTGTGAGTCCGGGGACTTTCTGGCGCGTAACCGGGAGCTTGCGCAGGTCAACGACGGCGATTACCTTGCGGTGTGTACGGCTGGCGCCTATGGGTTTGTCCAGGCGTCGAACTACAATTCCCGTCCCAGACCAGCAGAAGTGCTGGTCGATGGTGATTCCTGGAAGGTAATCCGCGAGCGCGAAACCCTAGCTGATCTGGTAAAGGGAGAATAGACGACCCCACCCGATCTCTTCCTCACCGCTCGGAAGAGTGCTGCAACGGCACAGAAAAAATCCCCCAGTCAGCGTTGGCTGGGGGATTCGCTTATTTGGTCACTGTCTCCAGTTGGTTCATTTCCTCCAGAAAATCGAGGAAGATCCTGGCCGTTCTATCCAGATTTTCTTCACTGCCTCCGCCTTCGAGTGGAGCGCACATCTCGTAAGCGACGTAACCGCGATAGCCTGTCTCCCGTAAACCTGTAAAGAAAGACCGATAGTCCAGTACACCCTTTCCGGGGGCCGTGGCGCGCACCAAGGGCGGGTCTTGGGCCCGGTAGTTGACCAACTGGGGTTCATACTGGAATTGCGGCAGCACCTGATAGTCGGCGACGGTGGTAAAGCCAATCCAGGGGCTAACGGATTGCACTGCCTGGCGCAGGTCTTCGCCGCGCACGCCTTGCAGATAGCAGCTCCAGCAGTCGAAAGCGGCGCGGACGCTGGGATGATCTATTTCCCTTAACATCCAGGCAAATTCCGCGTGATGGGCAGCGATGTCGTGATGATTCTGCACCAATAAGGTGACGCCATAACGCTTCGCAACTTCTGCGGCCATCCGTATTCCACGCACTACTTCCTGGTACTGAATATCGTAAGTAATGTTACTCAATCGATATCCGGTAAAGATGCGAAGATACCCGCATTCCAGATCCGCACATAACTGGCATAGCGATTCCACATAAGCGGCATTCATTTCCGCGGAGGGCAAGCCCGGACGCCGGAGCCCACAGGTGAAATCTGTGTAACCCATCATCGCGGCCAAATCCAGACCCGCATCTGCGATCTGACGCTTCAAGTCGTCTCTCTGCTTTGCGTTATAGCTAAGTGGGGAAACGTGTGGATATTTCGCCACAAGGGCGATAGCCGGATAGCCCAACGTTCGTGCTTTTGCCAGAAATTCGGAGACAGTGAGTGAGGCTTGGCCAGGCCAGACGCCTGCATAACTAACAGAATGGAGTACTGGGACGAAGCTCTTCATGGTTGATGTAATTCTGTCCGGCCGTTTATATCGCACAAATAATGATTGCTATCACGCCATGCGCGAAACCCTGCGGCGCGTGTTGGTGGATTAAGACCCTAAGATACTATCACAACCCTGTTTTGCAAAAGCGTGCCATTATTTTCAATCAGATGGCGACTTTCTGGCTCCTTGCCGCGATACCTTCTGATGTGTGTGAAACGCTGCCGGTTGTAGCTGCCATGCAGGCAAATATGCACATCATCATCATCAGAGTGATGAATATCTTTTACCTCGTTAATTCAAACTATGCATACAAATTGACGAATCTTTGCTTAAAATGGTAAGGACCGATTCAACGTACAGACAGCAACGCACAGATTCAATCTGGTGTTAAGGAGAGATCGAGTGAGCAACACCCCGTTAGATCAAGTGCTCAAAGCCAAGGCGGACTATGAGACAAAACGGCAGGCAGCAATCAATGACCTGCTGAATCGACGTTCTGAAATCGATCAGCAGTTGGAAGCGCTCGGCTATGAAGAAGACGGCTCTGCCAAGAAGCGTCGCGGTCGTCGCGGCCCAATGTCCGACGCAACTCGTGAAAAGATGCGACTAGCCTGGAAACGTCGCAAAGAAGCTGCAACCAAAGAAGCCCCCGCCAAGGGCAAACGATAAGTCGGACTATTTCAGCAATACCGGCCTGTGCATTTTTCGCATTGCGATACGATTGCGATACGTTCACAGGCCGCTATTGTTTGAGGCTGGCTGATTGTAGGTCCTGATCTTCGCATTCAGGGCTGAAAGAGTGCTATCCCCGGAAGAGTACCTATTGCACTCTTTTAATAAAACGTTACCGAATCTTCATATTTGAGATTCTCCCTTTTTTCAGTCCCTTCATTCATACTGCCAAGATCGTTCCGGGCGCCGTCTCGCGGGACGCGCCGCATGGCGAAGTCTTCGAAAACATCGCGGAACGGCCGTTGCTCCGGCTGTGCATCCATTGCGGATGCGCAGCACACCCTACCGTCCATCTGCCCCTCTGTCGGAGACAAAATCGGTTCTGACTTTGTCCTTTTTGCGTATTTGCGACGCCTTCTCGGAATCCGCTCCGTACCGATGCCGCCAGCTGCGGGAGGGCGGCTTTGGGGAAACACGAATTACAATATCTTTTGGTGATATCGAGTAAGCGTATTGTTGTAGCGATTGACGGGCCCGCCGGGGCTGGCAAAAGCACCATAGCCCGTCGGGTAGCCGAACGTCTGGGCTACCTGTACATCGACACCGGAGCCATGTACCGGGCGGTGGCCCTTTGGGCGCTGCGCAATGGTACGGCGCTGGACGACTGGCACCGGCTGGAGCAGCTGGCTCTTGCTGCGGATATCCAATTGGCTGTAGCGTCGCAACGGATTCTGCTGAATGGCGATGATGTGACCGACGCGATTCGTGAACCCGAATTGAGCGAGGCTGCCTCCAAGGTCGCCGCCGTCCCGGCTGTCCGCCGGGCATTGGTGGCCAAGCAGCAGAAGTTTGCGGAGGCAAGCAACGTGGTGATGGAAGGTCGGGACGTGGGCACCGTGATTTTCCCGGATGCTCGCGTGAAGATCTTCCTGGATGCCGATCCCGATGTGCGTGCGACGCGTAGACAACAGCAGCTTACGGAAAAGGGAACGGCCAGCGACTTGCGGCAAGTGCGCCGGGAAATGAGTGTGCGCGACCAGCGGGATCGGTCCCGTGCGGAGGCGCCACTGCTGCAGGCGCCGGACGCGACCTACCTGGATGCGTCTTCCCTGGATATCCACGACGTGGAAGAAGCCGTGCTACGCATCGTGCGGGAACGCACCTCACACTAAGTGCCTGCACAAACAGAGAAATTGGAGCGCGAATGCGTCTCCAATCCGGCGCGGTGACGCGCAAAGTGGCGTGGCCTCCCTTAGGAGTGTGACGCCTAAACGAAAGGAAACCTGGAGCGGTGCAAGATCTGCTGGTAATGAAATTCGGCGGGACGAGTATGGGCAGTGCGGAAAGCCTGCGCACTGTGACCTCGATCTGTCGGCAAGAGTTTTCTGCGCGTCCCACGGTCGTTACGGTCTCGGCGATGTCGAAGATCACCGATCTTCTGCTGGACGCCATGCATCGCGCCGAACGCGGTGACGACGAGGGTATGCAGGAGGTTATCTCCCGCATCGCAAAGCGCCACAACGAAACCTGTGATCTGTTGTTGCCACCGGATCGCGCCGAGGAAACGAAAGAGAAGATCGCGAGCCTGCTGCTGCGCTTTGATGAAATCTCCCGCGGCATGAGCCTGCTGCGAGAACGGCCTCCGCGCGCCCTTGATGAAGCGCTCACGATTGGCGAACTCATGTCCGCCACGCTGCTGGTGGACTTCCTCGAATCCGAAGGGCAACCTGCCAAGGTGGTCGCCGGCTATGAAGTGATTGTCACCGACGCCATTCACGGGAACGCCACGCCCCGCATGGAACTCACCAGCTTTAAATGCAAGGAAGTGCTGTATCCTCTGGTGGGTTCAGGCGTTCTTCCCATCGTGACGGGCTTCTGCGGCGCGACCGAGCAGGGCGATATCACGACGCTGGGGCGTGGTGGCTCTGATTTCACCGCCACGATTCTAGCTGCAGGTCTGGAAAGTAAAGAGGTTTGGATCTGGACGGACGTTGACGGCATCATGTCCGCGGATCCGCGTATGGTGTCGGATGCCCGTGTCCTGCAGGAAATTACCTACAACGAGGCGGCGGAACTGGCCTACAACGGCGCGAAGGTGCTGCACCCCCGCACTCTGATGCCGCTGACGACCAAGGGTATTCCCCTGTGGAGCAAGAATACCTTTAACCCCACGTATCCCGGCACGCAAATCGTGGCTCGCAGTACCGAACGGCATGGCGCCCGTGCGGTTACCTCATCCACCAATGTAGTGCTGATCAATGTGGAGCCTGCCAGTCCCGCCATCAACCCGAGCTTACTGATGGCGCGTTGTTTAGAGGCCATGGCCCGCGTCAATGCGGAAGTGATTACCTTTTCCAGCTCCAGTTTTCGACAGAGTTTTTGCTTCCTGGTTCGTCGCAACGAACTGGCAGAGGCCATGCAAAGCGTCGAAACCGTGCTTGCATTGGAAATCAACCACGGTTATATCCGTCCCATTCAGGTGAATGATGACGTCGGCTTGCTGGCCGTGGTGGGCGAAGGCATGAAGGGCGAGTCGGGGCTGGCTGGCCGTGTGTTTACCGCCATTTCCCGGGAAAACATCAATATCAGCGCCATTTCCCAAGGGTCTAGCGAACTGACAATTGCCATCATTGTTAGACGCGCTGATATCGAAGCAGCCGTGAAAGCCGTTCACGCGGAGTGTCGCCTTGGCGAGTTGCAAGCGTAATATAGAGTATCCGCAACAGTGCGCGTCAGCTGGACTGAGCGCCAGATAGACTTTAGGGGCGGCGGATGATCGGGATCTGTGTCTACGGGCGCCGATGCCGGAGTCGTTCGCTGCCTCGCGATATACTGTAAGTTTGCACTTTTTGTGCACTCCCTCCTGGAGACCACTACAACCATGTTTGATCTATTTCGTAGCCGCGACAAAGCTGTGCGCATCATGCTGGGGACCATCCTGGCCGTGGTCGCCGGGGCCATGGTAATCACCCTGATTCCGGGCTTTGACGGAACCAGCTTCGGCGCTAGCACCCAGAATCTCGGTGATGTTGCCGGTGAACCGATTACCGTGCAGCAGGTGCAGATGGCTGCTGAACAATTGGCGCGCGGATCGAATATGACCCGTCAGCAACTGGCGACCATGTATCCGATTGCCTTCCGCAATCTCGTCCAGGAACGGTCTCTGCTATACGAAGCCGAGCGACTCGGTTTCGGCGTCAGCGATGACGACTTGGTTGCGGCTCTTCAGGCCATTCCGCAGTTCAACCAAGGCGGTAAGTTTATCGGTGTCGAAAACTATCGTCTGATGCTGCAGCAGAACAACCTTACTCCTGCGCAGTTTGAATCCAGCCTGAAAAAGGAAATCATCAGCGGTCGTTTGAGCGCGATGGTAGCGCGTACGGTCGTGGTGAGCGATGAGGAAGTGACGCAGGCACTGCGCGAACGTCATGAGAGCATTGGACTGAACTACCTCAGCGTCGAACCACAGACGTTGATGGCTCAGATCAACCCTACCGAAGCGGAAATCGAAGAGTTCTATAAGATCGCGGAAAACAAGGTGCGCATCCCCGAATCTCGGGATTTCGATGTCGTCCGTGTTTCCTTTGAACGCGCTATGGAAGCCTCCCCGGTGTCGCTTGCGGACATCCAGACGTTCTACAACGCGAATTCTGACAATTGGAGCTTGGGTGAGCAGGTGCACGTGCGCCACATCTTGCTTTCCACCGAAGGCAAGAGTGATGCCGATAAGGCTGCCGTGAAGGCGAAAGCCGAAGATCTGCTGAAACAGATTCGTGGCGGCGCGGATTTCGCCAAATTGGCGCAGGAAAATTCCACCGACAAAGCCAATGCAAAAGAAGGTGGAGATCTCGGTTGGGTGTTCCGTGGCCAAGGCGAACCGGCATTCGATGCCGCTGCTTTTGCGCTGAAGCCGGGTGAAGTGAGCAACGTCGTTGAAACCACCTACGGCTATCACATCATCAAGTGCGAAGGACACGAGCCCGCCAAAGTGAGATCCCTGGATCAGGTGCGTGATGAGATTGCTGGCCAGTTGACCAGCCAGAAAGCAACCGAACTGGTGCGTACCACGGCGGAGCGCTTGCGCACTGCCGTAGCCGCTAGCCCGGACAAGGCGGAATCCATTGTGGCGGCTGAGCCCCTTGCCCAGCTGACCCACTACAACGCCATGGGCGTTGCAAGCGCGGTCGGAAGCATCAGCACCGGCGAACTGCGGCAGCAAATGAACGAACTGGCTGTGGATCAGGTCACTGCTGTGGGCGAAGCGGGCGGAAACTCGATGGCCTTTGCCATCGTACGTAAAGTCACTCCAGACCGCGACGCAACCAAAGAGGAAGCGCGTGATCGAATCGTGATGTCGCTGAAGGGCCGTCAGGCCAGCTTGCTCGCGGAAAAGAAGCTGCACGAAGCCATGGAAGCGGTGAACAGTGGCGCTGATATGAAAACGGTCGCCCGCAACATGGGCTTGACCTACGGGGAAGCGCCTGCGTTCACGCGTATTGCTCCTGCCGAAGGTATCGGTAGCCCCGGCGAACTCTACCAGGCTTTTGAGCAGCCTGTTGGCGGCATGATTCCGCCCTTCCGCTCGGGCAACAAGATGTATCTGATTCGTGTTTCCGAGAAGAAGGAAGCGAATGTGGCGGAACTGGCTAGTGAGAAGGATGAAATCCGGCGCCAGTTAGGCTCGGTGAAGGCACAGGAACGGCTCCAGCTCTATCTGGAGGGTGTGCGCTCTCGCCTCGAAAAAGAAGGCAAGATCAAGGTGGACGCCCAGAAGGTGGCTGCATTGTTGCAGTCTGGCCGCTAGGTTTTCTGCAAAGTTCCCAAAAACAAAGGGCCCCAGGCATAATCGCCTCGGGGCCCTTTGTTTTTAGTGGCGGCGCGTTTCCGGGTCGACGGGCTTTTCGGCTGTCAGAATGCCTACGCCGTCCACCTTCGAACTGCGACTACATCAGCCACGTAGATACTGGTCGTCACCCCGCTGCCAGTCATCGCGGGTGGGCGCGAACACATCCAGCACCACACTGTCCTCAAGGGCGTCCACCGCGTGCGGCATGTTGGGTGGAATACGTAGCAGTGCGCCCCCTTCCAACAGCATCCGCTTCCCGTCCATTTCCACTTCCAGCTTTCCCGATAGCAGATTGATCGTCTGCTCCTGCGGATGATGATGCATCGGCACATGGGCGCCCTTGCTCAGCAGCACCTGGGCGATCGTCATCTTTTCTCCGTGCATCACGCGTCGGCCCAGCTGTGGGTTCATCTGTTCCAGCGGGATATCTTCCCAACGGTTTGCTGCCATGTCGGCAGTGTAACATTCTGTTCTTTTGCGGGGGCCGGGCTCTTCTATAGGGTCTGACGTCACAGTTGGGTACAATACAGGGGACGCTGCCGCCAGCTTTACCAACCACACGTTATGAGCGTATTCGCATCGAATTCTTCTATTTCCCTAGAAAAGCCGCAATGTGAGTTTGGAATCGGGGACATCATCCTGAGTCCGGACTCCCCGAAAAAGATCGACGGCGTGCGGGTGTCGCCTTACCCCATCTGGCCGGATGATCGTGGCTATTTTCTGGAGGTCATGCGCGGTGGCGTTGGTTTGGTGGAAGATTTTCCGCTGGAAACCATGCAAGTGTCTGCGGCCCGTAACTATCCCGGAATCATTAAGGCCTTCCACTACCATCTGGAGCAGACGGATTGTTGGGCGCCCTGCGTAGGTATGCTGCAAGTGGCGCTTGTCGATATGCGTCAGGATTCCGCGACTTTCGGTCGCAAGAATACCTTCTATGTCGGTGACCTGCGTCCCTGGCAGATCTTCATTCCACCAGGAGTGGCGCACGGCTATAAAGTCGTTAGCCAATCCGACTCCGTCCTGGTCTACGTAACCAATCGGACCTACAACCCCAAAGACGAAGGCCGCATCCCCTATAACGATCCCTCGTTGGCATACGACTGGGAATTGCAGCACAAGTAGCGCAACGCTGGCCAGGGTCTGGCCTCACTTACAAATCTGTCGGCGGTTCAGGGCCGTTACGGATTCCCTTCGAGCCCACGCAATACGATGCATATCGTTCTCGATGGCGCCCCTTTGACGGTCAGCACCGGCGGCATTCGCCGTTACACCGAGGAACTGGCTATCGCCCTGCAAGGGCTCAATCCCCATCCTCAAATGCTCGCAGCGGATGTCGTCGCGCCGCCCCATCAGGCCGATCAGGTTTATGTGGTCAGCGACCGTCCTCTGCAAGCGGCGGACCGTCTGCGTGCCCACGGCGTGGTCGTCGCGGACCTTCCCCAGACCGGGATGCGAAAGCGCTGGTGGAGCTATGGATTCACCCGTGTCTGTCACGACCTGCAAGCGGCAGTGGTGCACGGCACGGATTTTTCCGTTCCCTATTTACATCGCCATCCATCCGTGATGACCATCCACGATCTCTCCCCCTGGCGCTTTCCGGAATGGCAGCCACAGGCGGGCCGCATCCGATCTCGAACTCCCTGGATGCTTCGGCTAGGTCTGGCCGATAGGGTAATTACCGTCAGTGAGGCAGTCAGGAAAGAAGCCATTGCGACGTTCCGTCTATCTGCGGATCGCGTTGTTGCCGTTCCCCTGGCGGCGGATTCCCGTTTTCACCCAGGTGGCGGTCAGCCCGTGTCGGCACTGCTCGGCCCCAATGGTCCCATTCCTTTTCTGCTATTTGTCGGCACTTTGGAACCGCGCAAGCATGTCGAATCCCTGATCGCTGCCTGGCGGGCTCTCCGTCAGGTTGTGGATATCCCTCTGGTGCTTGCAGGCAGGTTGCGGGACGATGGCATGGCTCCACCCGATGACCCTGGCATCCTGTGGTTGCCGGAACCCGACGACGCTAGCATTGTGTGGGTATACGCAAACGCCACCGCCGTGGTATATCCTTCTCATTACGAGGGCTTTGGCCTTCCCGTGCTGGAGGCCATGCAATGTGGTGCGCCCGTCGTCATCAGCAAGGCCGACGCACTGCGCGAACTCGCTGGCGATGCCGCGCTTTCCGTGGACCCCGCGGATACCTTGTCTTTCCGCGATCTGTTGCAGGCCCTGTGTATCAACCCGGATCTACGTGGGGACCTGCGTCGCCGTAGTCTGGCCAGGGCGTCTCTGTATTCGTGGGAACGAACCGCCAGGCTTACCCGCGACGTTTATCTGGAAGCTGTTGCTCATTTTGCAAAATAGACCACGAGCTCTATTCCTCAGCGCTGAACCTCCCTATCCCATGGTGGGGGGCGGAGCCATACGAACCTGCTCAGTCCTCGAATACCTATTTACCCGCTATCAGGTGGATGTGGTTTGTTTTCGCCAGCCCGGCGCCGCCTCCACCATGCCGCAAATCCTCACCAGCGCTCAGGACACCGGGTTGCGGCGTTGGGTTGAGATCGACTTGCCCCACAATGGCCGGTCTGTCTGGGATCGTGGCATCAGGAACTTGGAGCGCGCTTGGCGAGGTGTCCCCCCGTTAGTCGACCGGTTCTCTGGCTTTGACCTCCAACTGGGCGCTGCTCTGGATGGCGAACTGTATGCGCTGGGGATGGTGGAGCACTTCTGGTGTTCCAGCTATGCCCCTCTCTTGCGCGCCCATTGCCAACGTCTCTATCTCGATCTGCACAATGCGGAGTCCCTCTGGCAGAAGCGGATGCAGCAGGCCGCTCCATTCTGGCTACGGCCCATCCACCAGCGTTTTGTCTCTGCCGCCGAAGCTCTGGAACTTCAGATTCTTCCGCAGTTCGATGGCATTCTGGCGACTTCGCAAGCGGAAGCTGACTTTGTTGCAAACCGGTTATCAGGCTTACCCCTCACCGTGGTTCCTAACACCCTGAAACCACAGCCGCTACCGGAAGCCGAAAAGAAACCCGCCATTGTATTCAGCGGAAACATGGAATATGCGCCAAATCAACAGGCCGCCATCTATTTCGCACGCGAAATCTGGCCGATGATCCGGAAACGCTATCCGGCATATACCTGGAAAGTGGTGGGCAAATCCGCCAATCTTTTACGCCATCCATTAGGGAACATCTCCGCCGTGGAATTCGTCAACGATCCTGAGGATGCGATGATGGAGATAGCCGAATCGCGGGTTGCCGTTGTGCCGCTGAAGGCCGGAGCCGGTACCCGATTGAAAATATTGGAAGCTTGGGCCGCAGGTTCCCCGGTGGTTTCAACCAGTCTTGGCGCGGAAGGCCTGTGCTTTACGCAGGGAGTGGATATCCTAATAGAAGACGAACCAACTGCGTTTGCCAATTCTGTATGTAAGCTGATTGAAGATTCTCAACTGGCCAATTCGTTAGTGAATGCTGGACGTCGCCGCTTCGAGCAGTCCTACTCCTGGGACAGCTCCTGGGCTGCTCTGCGAGCATCTGGGATCTGAGATCCCATGCTGCGGGAACTTGCACGTGTTTTTCTGTATCCTGGCCGGGGATAGAATGAACTGGATGGCCGTTAGGAAACAAGTCGAGGCTTTGGTTGCCTCTCCAGGCAACTACGAATTTCTCCAAAGAGAGAATACGGCCATTGCAGGCATGAAGGGGGCTGGGTGCGGGTAGCGATAGACGCTCACGCTATCGGAAAACGCCAGACAGGGAACGAGGTCTACATCCGAGGGCTATTGCGGCACTTTGTGTCCTTGGCTCCCGAATTAGACTACGTTGCCTATGTTGCATCCGAAGATGCCAAGTCGGCCCTTCCGTCCGGCGTGCGAGCCCGCATGATTTCGCCGAATCCCTACCTTCGTCTTGGCTACCAGTTATCCCAGCAGGTTAGGCAGGATGAGGCCGATCTTCTGCATGTCCAGTACACGGCGCCACTGCGCTGTCCGGTCCCGGTCGTCGTCACCGTGCACGATGTCAGCTTCATCGAGCACCCCGAGTTCTTTTCACCTTTCCGCCAGACGCAGTTGAAATTTACCGTGGAACGCACGGTACGTGCCTCGCAGTACGTGCTGACTTGCAGCCAGTTTTCCAAGGATGCCATCGCCCGAGCCTACGGCCTCGACCGGTCTCGCATCGTGGTGGTGCCGAACGCGGCCGAACCCGCATTTCGTCCGCTCGACAAGCGGAAAGCGGCCGCCGTCGTGAAGGACGCGCTCGGCATCGACGCCCCGTTCCTTTTCTGCCTCGGCAATTTGCAGCGCCGCAAAAATCAGTTGGGCCTCATTCAGGCCTTCGACACTCTGATGTCCGCGAATCCGGAACTGCCGCAGCACTTGGTGTTTTCTGGCAAAGAAACTGCTCAGGCTGCGGAAATCCACGCGGCGGCGCGACGCTCCAGGTTCCGGGACCGCATCCATTTCACCGGCTTTGTGGATGATGCCTTGCGGCCATGGCTCTACAACGCCTGCGACGCCTTTGTCTTTCCCAGCTTCTATGAAGGCTTCGGGATTCCGCTGCTGGAGGCCCTGGCCTGCGGTCGTCCCGTGGCCTGCTCCAACCGGACAGCCTTGCCGGAAGTCGCTGGGAAGTCCGCTGTCTATTTCGACCCGGCTTCGACCACCAGCATGGCCCAAGCCTTGTCGGACGTCTTACATAACCTGGATTTCAGCGAACGGCTGAGCCGCGCGGCCACGGAGCGTGCTGCCGAGTTCAGTTGGGGTCGATCCGCCGAAATCGTCGTGAATACCTATCGCCTTGCCACGGGAGTTCCAGTGCCGGAACCGGCAGAATCTGCCTCCCGCGCACTGGCTTCCGGATCCTGATGCGAATTGCCCTTCTCAGCCCTTTCCCTCCGTCCAAGAGCGGAATTGCCGACTATTCCGAAGCCCTGGCTGGCGCTCTGGCGCCCTTGGCCTCGTTGGTGAACGTGCCCAACGCGGCGTCGCTTTCCCAGTTGCAGGCGGACGACCTTCCCGTCTACCAGATCGGCAACAACGACGCCCACGACTTTGTCTACGACACCGCGTTGCGCCGACCCGGGGTGGTCGTTCTGCACGAAGCTAATCTCCATCACCTGATCGCCGAAATCACCATCAAGCGCGGCAACTGGGATGCTTACATGGACGCCGTGTCTTTTGATGGCGGCCCCAAAGCCTTGGAATTTGCCCACGCCGTGCGACGGCTGGAAGTCGGGCCAGACTACGACGGCGTGCCCATGTTGCGGCGCATCTTGAGCCGCACGCGCGGCCTGATTGTCCACAGCGAATACGTCGCAACGATTTGCCGCCAGAATGGTTATCAAGGTCCTCTCGCGGTCATTCCGCATGGGGCTTGGCTGCCGGAGGTTGACGGCGCGGCATGGCGGGAGAAGTTGGGACTGGGGCCGGATGTTCCCCTGCTCGGCACCTTTGGCCATCTGAAGCCCTATAAACGCATTCGCGAGATGCTGCGTGCCTTCCGTCGCGTGGTGCGTCGCAACCCTTTTGCCAAACTCATCATGGTGGGGGAAGAGCATCCGGATCTGCCCTTAACGCCCCTGCTCGAATCCCTGGATTTGCAGGCGAACGTACGTGTCATTGGTCACGCGTCCATCGAAGATTTCGTTGGTTACATGGCCGCCTGCGATGTCATCGTGAACCTGCGTTACCCCACGGTCGGCGAAAGCTCGGGTTCCATGCTGCGCGCGCTCGGTCTGGGAAAGCCGGTTCTGGTCTCCTCGGTTGGTTCCTTTGCGGAATTTCCCGATTCGGTTTGCCTGAAAGTGCCTGTTGGCGGCCATGCGGAAGAAGAGCTGATTTATGAGTATCTGCGTTATCTGACCGAAGATCCCGACGCGGCCAGAGCCATGGGCGAAGCCGCTAGAGATTGGGTGCGGGATAACTGCAACTGGGACCACGTGGCCCGCCAGTATCTGCGCTTCTGCGAGCAGGTGGCTGCTGGTGAAGGCGCAGTTGATCCCAACTGGTTGTCGCCGGAATTCGACTCCTCCATATCCATATCGCAACAAACCGCAGCTGGACCGATGCACGTCAGCCCCGGCGAACTCGTAGCGCCAAGCAGCGATTCTTCGGATGCCATCGAGAGCAGGCCGGAATCTCTGCCGCTTGCTCCCCTGCCGCTCACGGCTACGGAGCCTGGCAGTGTGACGCCCACAGTAACGCCTGCTACGACCCCCACGCCGGAGCCAGAAGTGCAGTCAGACACTGCGGAGCCTACGCCTGGACCTACCAAGGAAACGGATTCCGTGCCGGCCATCGTCTCGTCAGCCCCCACGCCAACCGTGCCCACTCCCCTTGCGCCCGTCCAGGTCGCCAACGATGCTGGTCACATCAAAGTACTTAGCCAACCGGCCTTGCCCCAACTGGATAGCCCGATTGCCCAGGAACTATTACGCTGGGCTCCCAACGACGAAGCCCGCCAGTATCTGATGACACACCTCAGTCGTCTGGCCGATACCATCGAGTTGCTGCCGGAAGGGAACGCCTCCCAGAGCGTGTTGGAGATGGGCTGCTACATGCAGTTGACGCCCCTGCTGAAGGAATGGCGACACTACGGCGAGATTCGCGGCTGCTATTACGGCACGCTTGGTCTGTCACACGACAAGGTGGCCCATGCGCAGGATGGCCGCGAGTTTTCCTGTGTGGTTGACGAGTTCGACGCTGAGCGGGACCCTTACCCCTATCCCGACGAACGTTTCGACGCGGTCATCTGCACCGAACTTTTTGAGCATCTGGCCAGTGACCCCATGTACTGCCTGTGGGAAGCCAACCGTATTCTGAAGACCGGTGGCTACTTCCTGCTTTCCACCCCAAACGTCTGTTCGTTGCGCGCCATCGCGGCCATTCTTGATGGCTATCATCCCGGGTTCTTCCCGGCCTTCATGAAACCCAACCCTGACGGGCCTACGGATCCTAGACATCATCGCGAATATGCGTCGCGCGAGATTCGCCAGGGTCTGGAAGACGCCGGCTTTGAAGTCGCCATCCTGCGCACCGGAGCCTATTGGCACGCGCCAGAACCGGAGCGGGCCTGGGTGGAGCATCTGCTCGATCATTACGGACTCGATCAGTCTATGCGTGGGGAATGCATCTTTGCCTTGGGCCGCAAGGTTTCTGCTCCAAAAGAACGGTTCCCGGCTTGGCTGTACTGCCCTTGATTGCCTTGTCTGTGAGCCGCTGCCTCAAGACACAGTCCAGCTAGGATGGACTGTCACGCTAGGATGAATTGACGATTCGGCTCCTGCTTGCACCATGACCACACGCTTTTCCGACATTTCCGCTGATTCCGAAAACGGAGCCCTTCGTGTCCGTTTTCGCCTGCGTGTGCGCGGAGCCTCTACGTCCGAATCCGAGCAAGGTTTGGTGCTCGGCTACCAGGTGTTGGACCCCCAGACAGGCTGCTACCTGCAGGAAGGCGAGCACCGTCCCCTTCCTCCACTGGATGATCGCAACGCCGCAGAAACACCCAGCGACCAGCACGAAATCTTGCTCGCGCCCAGCATTCTGCCGCGCGGGCACCTGCGTGTCGTCGTCTCTCTGCTTGGTCCCAAGGGCTGGCAATATCGCCAAGGCGACGACTACCTGCAACTCGACCTGGACAACCAGGGCGACACGCTCGAGAAGCAGGCGATGCGTGTCAGTTCACTGGCTCGGGAAAGTCTCCCGCGCTTGTTCCGCACCGTCAGTCAGGCTTTTCAACTGCCTCTGCGCAGTATCATCCGCAACCAGCAATTGATCCGCACCATGGTCCGCCGGGATCTGTTGGGTCGCTACCGCGGCTCTACCGCCGGCGCTCTTTGGAGCGTGTTGAACCCGCTGCTGATGATGGCGACCTACTATTTCGTTTTCGGAGTGGTGTTGCAGGCGCGCTTTGGCGGAGACCCCAGTCGCGAAGGCTTCGTGTTGTATTTCCTGGCTGGCATGTTGCCGTGGCTGCCTTTTTCCGAAGCCCTGGGACGCGCGCCCGCCGTCTTGTTGGAATACGCCAACTTCATCAAGAAGCTCGTCTTCCCAGTGGAAACCCTTCCCGTCAATCTGGTCGCCTCGGGTCTGGTATTGCAGAGTTTCGCGGTGGCAATTTTCCTGCTGGGCCTTTTGTTTTTCCGTGGTTCCATTCCGCTGAGCGCGTTCTGGCTTCCCGTGTTGCTGATTCCCCAGCTGCTGCTGACCACGGGCTTTTGCTGGATCTTTGCCACCCTCGGCATCCTCTTTCGCGACCTCGTCCAGATCATGGGCTACCTGCTAACGCTCTGGTTCTTTTTGACCCCCATCTGTTATCCCAAAGAGAGCCTGCCACCCGCCGTCGCGCCTTACCTGGCGATGAACCCGTTTTACGTCTTGGTGCAGGCCTATCGGGATGTCCTTCTGGAGGGCATCGCTCCCAATATGGTGGCGCTGGGGTGGTTGACTGCTGGTTCGCTTCTGGTCTTCATCGGTGGCCACGCCTTGTTCCATCGCATGCGGCGCAGTTTCGCGGATCTGCTGTAGGGTAGGTTCCACTCGTCCGCCATTCCACTGCGCAACCCCAACCTCGCGGTTCTGCCGCTGCCGCATGCCGGTAACGCTACACTGATCTTTGGTGCCCTTCGATCCTCCACCCTTTCGTCCACTATTCCGGAATGGCCATTTGGCCACCATCAGCACGGTAGGCTTCCGCCCCTTCCTGGACGTGGAACGCATGCCGCCGACGGAAACCCTGTTCGCTACGGAACCCGGAGTGCGTGTGAAAGTCATCTCGCAATCCCCACTCGTGGAGCCAATCGGTCATCTTGTGCTGGTTCACGGCCTGGAAGGTTCCAGCGAAGGTTCCTATATGCGCAGTTTGGCCCAACGCGCGCTTGTTGAAGGCTTCCACGCTCACCGTATGAACATGCGCAACTGCGGCGGTACAGAGGCTGAGTGTCCTGCCCTGTATCACGCGGGCATCACCGTCGACATCCTTGGTTGGTTGCGGAATCTCCGCGCCCAGGACAACCTGCCGATTCTGCTCGTCGGCTATTCGCTCGGCGGCAACCAGGTATCCAAGCTTGCCGGGGAGCTTGGCGACGCAGCCAAGGATATTCTGGCCGGAGTCTGCGCCGTTTCCACCCCCATCGATCTTGCCGAGTGTTCCCGCTGCATCCAATCCCGTTCCAACTGGCTTTACCAGAAACAGTTTGTGATGCGCATGAAGCAGACCATCCGCCGCAAGCACGCCGTAAATCCGTCGCTGGTTTCGCTGGAAGGTCTTGATCGTATCCATACCATTTGGGATCTGGATGACGTCTACGTGGCCCCACTCGGCGGTTTCCGTGACGCGGCGCACTACTACAGCGTCGAATCCGCGCAGAATTTCGTGGCTGGCGTCCGTATTCCCATGCTGATGATCCATGCTGCGGACGACCCCTTTATCCCCATCCGCCTCTACGACCAGTCTGCCGTTCGGGACAATCCAAACATCCGTTTCATTCCTGTGCCCCACGGCGGCCATATGGGCTTCGTCGCCAGAACCACACCCCGCTTCTGGGTGAACGAAGTCATCATGCAGTGGGCGGCTTCCATCGGTATCCTTCCCAACTCCCACCTGTCTCCAGAAACCGTTTCCGCCCTTTCGTGAAGTTTCGGGAACCTTTCCGCGCTACCTTCGTATTCTCCGTTTGAAATCGCCGGTCTCACACTCCGGCGAAATTCCTATCGGTCTTTCCCATTCGGATCGGAAAGCCGCTGCGTTGACGGAGGTAGTATGGCTTTGCTGGGCCGCAAGAAATCTCGCCGCTGGATCTGGATCACCGCTGTGCTCGTACTGCTGACCGCGGGCGGCGTCGGTGCGTCGTTCGCCTTCCGCACCAACCCCACCGTGGATCCCGCAAAGCTCAGCAAGGTCGAATCCGGGGATATCGCCCGCTCCGTCGTAGCCACTGGCAAAATTGAGCCGCGCTCCAAGGTTGAGGTCAAATCCAAGGCCAGCGGCATTGTGAAAAAACTCCACGTCCACTATGGGGAAGTCGTCCGCCATGGCCAGGTGCTGGCCGAACTCGACCGTGAAGAACTGGAAGCGCGCGTCCGCGAAGCCAAGGCCGCATTGATGGCCGCCGAGGCCGCGCTGCTCTCTTCCCAGGCCACCCTCGAACGCAACCTCGTCGAAGCAGAGAATCCCGAAGCCGACTTCCTCAAGCGCAATGTAGATCGTAACCAGGAGCTTTTCCAGCAGAAGCTGGTTGCTAAGAACACCCTGGAAGATGCCGAACGCCTCTATCAGATGACCCTCAACAAGCAGGCCATCGCCCAACGGGGTGTCGGCGTCAGTAGGGCCGAGATCGGTAAGTCCAAGGCCATGGTGGCGCAGTATCAGGCAGCTCTCGAACGCGCCGAAGAAGACCTCCGCAATTCCACCATCGTCAGCCCCATGGATGGCTTGGTGCTCTCCCGGGATGTCGAGGTCGGTGATGCCGTATCCTCCATTCTTGTCCTTGGTTCCCAGGCCACGCTTGTCATGACCCTCGGCGATGTCAGCGATGTCTACGTGCTCGGCAAGGTGGATGAAGCCGATATCGGTAAGGTCTATCTCGACCAGCCCGCGCGCATCGTGGTCGAAAGCTTCAAAGACAAGAAGTACGAAGGCAAGGTGACAAAGATCTCACCCCTCGGTGTGGAACTGGAAAACGTCACAACCTTCGAGGTGCGTGTTTCCATTGCCAACCCCGGCGGAGAGTTGAAGGCCAACATGTCGGCCAACGCCGAAATCATCCTCGAGGAAAAGAAGGGTGTGCTGTTGGTGCCGGAAGCCGCCATCATCTACGACGAGAAGCGCGAAACCTTTGTGGAAGCTCCCGACGCCACCAGCAAGAGCGGCAAAAAGCGTCTGCCGGTGAAACTGGGCATCTCCAACGGGGTGAAAACGGAATTGGTGGCTGGTCTCAACAACGGAGACCAGATCGTGTTGCAGTAAGCTTCAGGGGCCGAATCGCAACACCGCCGATGCAGGGGCGGCGTCAGGCCGCCCTGCCTGCTTCTCGCGATCCTTCCGTTCGCGGTGGATCATGTCTCTCAACATCGTGGTCATCTGCTGCTCAAAAAAAGACTGCGCCCGCATTCGCTATGGGAATGAGCCTCAAAGATTTTTTCATCGACACCGTACAAACCCTGTGGGCTCACAAGCTCCGCACGGCACTGACGATGTTCGGCATCACCTGGGGTGTTATCTCCATCACCCTGATGGTGGGCGCGGGGGAAGGACTGAAAGTCGGCCAGGAAAAAGTTGCCGCCACGCTGGGCAAGAACCTGTTGATTCTCTTCGGCGGACGCACCAGCGCGCAAGCTGGAGGAACTCGTGCCGGACGCTCCATTCGTTTCCATGCCACAGATCACACGACAATTGCTCCTTACTGCCCCAGCTGCCAGCACATCATGCCCGAGCTTGGTCATAATCTGCAGGTCCAATCGGCGCACAACGGCGCGAGCCTTATTGTCACGGGAGCTCTGCCTCCCTTTGCTGATATACGCAGCATTGACGTTGCGCAAGGCCGCTTCTACAGTCAGGAAGATTGCGACTCCGTCCGGGCCGTGGCTTTTCTTGGCTCCGATGCGAGAAAGCAGTTATTCGCTGATGGTAATGCTCTCGGCGAGACCATTACCATCAACGGCAAGCCGTATGTCGTTATCGGCGTGATGCAGGCAAAGGAACAGGACTCCAGCTATGACGGGCAGGACATCCGTAAAGTCTTCATCCCCTTTCCGCGCATGTTGAAAGACTTTCCAGAGAAGCCTCCCGCACGCGCTGACAGCATAGACCGTCTACTGGTCTCCGCGAAAAGTTTCGATCACCACCTGGCCTGCAAACGCGAACTGCGTCAGATTCTCTCCAGGCTGTATGACTGCGATCCCAATGATGAGGACGCTCTCTACATCTGGGACACCATTGAAAATACGAAAGCCTTCAATCAGATGACCCACGGCATGAAATATTTCCTGGGCGCCGTGGGCATTGCCACTCTATTGATCGGTGGCATTGGCGTAATGAATGTCATGCTCGTCGCCGTCCGCGAACGCACCCGCGAGATCGGGCTGCGCAAGGCAGTCGGCGCCACTTCTCGCTCCATTCTGATTCAGTTCTTCATCGAGACTTCTTTCGTTGTGGCGATCAGTGGAGGCGTTGGTCTATCGGTCGCCTATGTCTTGTGCACGGCGGTCAATTCCTTTCCGATGCCAGCCTTTTTCGCCGGCCTCTTGCCGACCTGGGAGTTTAGCTTTCTCGCGGTCGCCCTATTAGGGCTGATCGCCCTTGCTGCCGGCATGTATCCGGCAACCCAAGCGGCCCTTATCGATCCGATTGAGGCGCTACGGCATGAGTCGGGAGGCTAGCCCATGTTCCGCGAAATTCTGATTCAAGCTTGGGTGGCTGTCCAGCGCAATCGCACGCGGAGTCTTCTCACCATGATCGGCGTCATGTGGGGCGTCGTCTCCGTCGCGCTTCTGTTTGCCTATGGCAACGGGTTTCGTACATCCTTGGTGCGCGCCTTTGATGCCTTTGGAAAATCTGCCATTGTCATGTGGCCTGGCCAAACCAGCAGCCAGGCTGGCGGCGAGCGAGCAGGCCGTCCCATACGCGTTTCCATCGAAGACTTCCATGCCCTGCAGGCGCAGTGTACCCTCGTCAAACACTTCAGCATGGAAACCGTGCGTCGCTATGACGTCGGCTATGGACTTCGCCGCGAAAACTCCACCGTACGCGGCGTGCATCCTTCATACGGCGAAATGCGTAACGAGGTCCCCAACGTGGGCCGCTGGCTGAGTGAGGAAGATCTGGTGGAGCGCCGTCGCGTGGCTGTACTCGGCGCCGAGATCCGCAAGAAACTTTTCAGTGGACGTCCCGCCGTCGGCGAAGAAATCAACATCAATGGAGCGCGCTACACGGTCATTGGCACCATGGAACCCAAGCTCCAGTTCAGCAATTACTTCTCCAGCGACGACAGTTCTATCTTCATCCCCTACACCTCGGCTGGCGATATCTGGAACAATCGCTATACCAACACGCTGGTCTTCAGCGCGGTTTCGTTGAACTTTCAGAAACAGGCCATCCAGCAGGTGCGTGATGCGTTGGGAGCTCGCTATAACTTCGACCCGAACGATGAGCGCGCATTGCGTTTTAATGACCGCGAAGAGTTTCGCCCCATCATTGATGGCATCACCATCGGCCTGCAGGGGTTGCTTATTTTTATAGGGCTGTTGACTCTGGGCATTGGTGGCGTCGGCGTGATGAACATCATGCTCGTGTCCATCGACGAGCGTGTACGCGAGATAGGACTGCGCCGCGCCCTCGGTGCACGCAAGCGGCACGTGATGTTGCAGGTGCTTGCCGAAACCCTGGTGATTACCTTCACGGGCGGCATGGCCGGTCTAGTGGTCGCGTATGTCATTGCCGCAAGCGTCGGGCAACTCCCCTTGCTGGGCGCTCTTTTTGAGGATGATTCCGGACGAGGTGACCTGACCCTGACCGTATCTTGGGAAACGGCGTTGTTTTCCGTATTCTTCCTGCTGTTGGTGGGCTTAGCTAGCGGCTATGTGCCCGCGCGCAAGGCATCCCGACTAGACCCCGCGATTGCTCTGCGCTACGAGTAGCGGCCATACGCAGTTGCTAACGCAAGTGACCCGCAAAGGCAAGGAGGGCGATCTTCTGGTGAAGTCCGCCCTCCTTGTTGTTTCGTAGACCTTCTGTAGAGCGTCTACCAGTAGGCTTTAAACCCAATTTGGACTTGGCGTGGATAACCGTTGCCAATCCAGGCCTGGCTCGGGAACTGTGTTCCGAAGTTCGGGCTGTTCGGGTCCGTGTTGAAGTTGTTGTCACGACCAAAGAAATAGTAGTTGGTCAAATTGAATGCTTCCCCGCGCAACTGGAAGCGCAGACGTTCCGTAACTTGGAAGCTCTTCGCAATCGACATGTCCATGTTGAACAAGGACTGCTTGCGAATCTGCCCACTGCGGCTCGGTGTCATCCTCGGTGTGTGTTCAGCAGGCATGATCCAGGCATACTGCGAGTGGTCAGTGGGGCTACAGCCGCGGGCGATGCTGTATGCCTGCGGTGTGATGCTACCGTCGTTGAATTGGCGCAGAACGCAGGGGTTCCAGCCCACCACTTGGTGGTCATTCCAATTCACGTTTCCATCCCAGTCGCCGCCCAGAGTGCGCGGATCTTTGAGTGGAACCGCTCCGCTAGGCAGATCATTGGGCTCTCCCGAACTGAACTGCGTGTAGGTGCTAACTGTCCAGCCGCCTGCCACCAGATCAAGGATCTTCGGAGCGGAACCACCCCACCTCTTGCCTTTGCCTATGGGAAGTTCATACACGGTGTTGAACTTGAAATAGTGTGGGCGATCATTGAAGTACAGCCCCTGGCGGTTCACGTTGTTGACCGGGTCGTTGTAGCCCCAGCGCTCCACCATCTTGGAGAATGTGTAGTTCCACAAGAGCGTGAGGTCAGAGCCCACGCGCTGGTTGAAGTTGAACTGTAGCGAGTTGTACCAGATTTTCGATGTGTTCAAGCCACGTTCCAGCATGTCCCCATTGAACTGTGGGAACGCGCGATTTAACTGGAGGCGCGAGATGGTGTTTGCTGTGTAAAACGGGGTACCTCGAAATGACTCCACTCCCTGGAAAGGATTGGGGACACCTGCGTTGCAGTAAGCGGGGTCGCCACCTTCCCACAGATTACAGAGCTTACGGAATTCAGGAGACGGGATATTCGAGTTTCTTTCGTCGTTCGCGCCGATCGTCCGGCTGCCCACATAAGTGAGTTCCAATGTCGAAGTCTGCGTAATCTGACGTTGGAAGCCGAACGAGAACTGGTGAACCTTAGGAATTCTGAAGTCCGGGTTGAACCAATTCGTGTTGCGGCCAAGGAACGTTGCCGCTCCCAGCGAACTTCCCGCCGGCTGGTTGATGCCATTGGGATACGGATTACTCAGCAGATTTGGGATCGGGGTCCGATTGTCATCGAGCGAAACCAGCAGTGGCGTGGTGGTGCTGAACCCAGTGGTGAGCAGGGAATCGTTGTTCGGATTCATGAAGAACAAGCCATAGCCGCCGCGCAGTACTGTCTTCTCGTTCAACGCATAGGCCGCGCCAATGCGAGGTTGGAAGTTGTTCAGGTCATTGTTCGCCGCATAGCGTGGGTTTCCATCAACACCCGCGAACCGCAATCCGCCTTTCATGTTTGCCAACTGCGGATACATTGCGAGCATGGCCGGTGAAATCTGGCTGGCTGCCGGGCTTGCGATTTGTGTGTCAAGTCCTCGGTTCAGGCGGTCATACTTCTCCGTGGGTGCTTGGTTGAAGTCCCAGCGTAGGCCCAGGTTCAGCGTTAGTTTGCGGCTGACCTTCCAGTCATCCTGGAAGTACGGAGAGAAGTACCACTGTTGGAAGAAGGGGTACACCGGATAGTTGCTGGAAGACTCAGTAGCATTGGATAGCCCCAAGAGGAAGTCAGCGAAAGGATCGCCCGAGTCCGGTTCTGTCTGGTTCCACAATCTTTGTGTCCAGTTGCCTCGGGTTTGGAAGCGCAGAATGTGGCCGGAGTTCTGTTGGATGAAGTGGATGCGGCGCAGGTCCATGCCCATCTTCATCGTGTGTCCACCCACGATCTTCGTCAGGTTCGTCATCAGGTTGTAGTTATTCGTGATGTTGATGCCCTGATCGCGACCCATATTGCTATAAACCACGTTGTTGCCGCTATCGCGAAACTCCCATCTTCCGAAGTAGGCAGGACCGGGGATGGTGCTGATTAGCGAAGAGGGAAGGCCGAGCGAGGTCAAATCAAAGCCTTCGTTGGCGCGACCCAGTCCCTTTTCGATAAAGCGGTTGTGGGAAGCACGCACATTCAGCAGCGTGGTTGGGGTAATCGTCCATACCCAATCCGCGACATACGCGTCGTTGATGCGTTGGAAGGGTTGCTGTCCTTCCTGTCCCGGGCCGTCACAAATACCGTTGGTGCAACGGTCTTCTGTGCGGTCATTTGAGGCATGCCGGATGTAAGCACGATGGTTCTGTCCGAACTGCCAGTCAAATTTCAGAATCAGATTGTAGAACTTATCCTTGGCCGCGTATTCAGGGTCAAGAACATTCTGGCGTGCGTAGCCCACGCCGCTCGTCACTGCATTCGGCTGCGGCATATAGCCGGTGACTGCCGCGGCCACGGGGTTGATACGTGATGTGGGGATGCGATTGTTCGCGAACTGCGTGCGTATGGGGTCTCCGTTGGGGGCAAAGGATGCCGTCATCGGGTCATAGATACGCACTTGCTGGTTCGCCGCATTTACCAACTTGCTGAAGTCGCCCCCGCGCATATCCATTTCCGGATACGAGTTGCGCAGGAACTGCGGCCAGTTCTCCCGGTAGTTTTCAAAACTGCCCATGTAGAACAGCTTTACCGGTCCATCCTTCTTTAGCAGTTTCGGGAAATAGATGGGGCCATCCAGTTGGAAGCCATATTGGTCCAGCGTATGGTCAGGTCGTTCTACCCCCACGGCATTGTTCTGGAAGGTATTGGCGTCCAGCGCCTTGCGCCGCAGGAACCACCAGCCTGTCGCGTGAAACTGCGGGGTGCCGCTCTTCAACACTACGTTGAAAACGCCACCGCCCGTCTTGCCGTACTGCGCATCATAGGAATTCTGCTGCACCGAAAATTCCTGCACCGCGTCTACGATGGGCACGTAAGCAATGTTGTTGCTGCCAGCTTGTGCATTGTTCGGTGCGCCATCCATCAGGAATTCATTGTTGGATTGCCGACCGCCATTGACGCTCCATTCCGCGATAGCTCCGTTGTCAAAGGGACGCTGCCAAATGGCGGCTCCCCGGAACGTCACGCCGGACATCATCGCGCCCAGCATGAAGGGGTTGCGGGAGTTCAGTGGAAGCTCGGTCACCTGTTTGGTGTTCACGATGCCGGACCTGCTTGCTGTCTGCGTTTCCAGCAGGGCGACTTCGGACGTCACCTCCACCGTCTCGGTGATCGCGCCAACTTCCAGGGTGATATCCAACCCGACAATTTGTCCGACTTGGGCGTTGATGTTATCGCGGACAAAGGTTTTAAACCCATCATTGCGAACCGTAATCCGGTAAACGCCCGGACGAAGGAAGGGAAGGGTATAAACGCCCGATGTATCGGATCGAGCATTGGTTGATTCATTCGACGCCACGTTCGTCGCCTGTACCTGGGCGCCGGCAACAGCAGCGCCGCTGCCGTCAAAAACGTGTCCCGAAATGGTGGCACGAAATTCCTGACCAAATAACGGAGCCATGCATATCGTCAGCACCATGGCTGCCAAGAGCGAAATGGGAAAGACGCGAGGCCTAACCATTGTTTGAACCCCTTTCTTGGCGAGCGGTTGCTACAGATCTCATTTATCTGGACCCAAAACTCCCCAATGCCCAGTTCTGATCCTCTTCCGCACAGCGTGACAAGCCCGTTCGGAACAGTCCCCACCCCTGCCATCGGAGCCCTCAAATCCAACTTAGTTACTATCTGTATTTTTCCGAAGCGGGCTAAACTCCCGAAACCCCCCGCTCGCATTGAGGCAATTTCTATCGCATAGCTTAAGAAAGGTCAATGATAAAATTAAAGTGTAACCCGTGTAAACGACGCCGTCACAAAATGAAACGTTGACCTGACGCGGTCTCCGCGGCCATCTCCTCCCAACTGCGGGGGGATGCCTGCTCTCGAACACTGCATCTCATGGGGATTACGTGATATTACTGTCCCTGGAAACATGTCCACATTTCAGCCCGCGTCTCCCCAAGCTAGTTCCGCTGCGTCGGAGCCTCGCACTTCCAGCCGTCGTCAGGTGCTCGCCTCCGCTGCTGTATTTTCCATCGTGCCTGCGCACGTGCTGGGCGGTCAGCACGGCAAAGCGCCCAGCGATAAGCTGCGCATTGCCGGTGTGGGTGTAGGCGCCATGGGAGCCTCCTACCTGCGGGGCTGCGAAAGTGAAGACATCATTACCCTTTGCGATGTCGACGATGCCTTCGCCGCAAAAACCTTCCAGAAGTACCCCAAGGCGAAAACCTACCGAGATTACCGCGTGATGCTCGAAAAGGAAAAGGGCATCGAAGGCGTCATCATCGGCACGCCGGACCATACCCATGCCGTCATCGCAGCGGCAGCCATGGGTCTCGGGAAACACGTCTATTGCGCGAAGCCACTTACCCGCACCATCGCCGAATGCCGCGCCCTCACCGAACTCGCCCGTAAAAAACGTGTCGCCACCCAAATGAGCGTGCAGAGCTCCGCGACTGACGGCGCACGCCAAACCGAAGAGTGGATCCAGGCCGGAGCGGTCGGCGCCGTTCATACCGTGCATGTCTGGACCGACCGTCCTGTCTGGCCCCAGGGCCTCGCCCGTCCTGCCAAAGGTATGGAGATTCCGAAAAACCTCGATTGGGATCTCTGGCTCGGGCCCGCCGCCGAACGCCCCTATCACGTCGCCTATCATCCCTTCGTCTGGCGCGGCTGGTACGATTTCGGCACCGGCGCTCTCGGCGACATGGCCTGCCACGGCTTTCACGTCCCTTTCCGAGCCTTGAAGCTCAGCCAGCCCACCCGTGTTTCCGCCAGCGCCACCCGCGTCGTCCGGCAGCAGTTGCAGAACAACAATGGCTCATTGAGTCTGCGTAATGCAGTACAGGATCTCCCGGAAACCTATCCGCATTCCTCCGTCGTCACCTGGGACTTCCCCCAGCGCGGCGACCTGCCTGCCCTGCAACTGCACTGGTACGATGGCGGACTGAAGCCCACGCTTCCCCCCAATGTTCCTTCGCTCGTCCTGCCCACCTCCGGCGCTCTCTATGTCGGCGACCAAGGCGTCCTGCTTAGCGGGCTCACCGGTGGCGACAACAAGCTCTTCCCGGAAGCCCGAGCCAAGTCCTTCGCGCCGCCTGCGGCAACGCTCCCCCGCACCGAAGGCCACTACATGGAATGGATCAACGCCGCCAAGGGTGGCCCCGCCGCCACCTGTGAGTTCGGCTTTGGCAGCCAGCTCACCGAATGCGCCTTACTCGGAGCCATTGCCCAGCGCACCGGCAAGACCCTCGATTGGGACCCTGTTCGCATGCGTTTTCCCAACGATCCCGAGGCCAGCACGCTGCTCAATCCGCCCTATCGCAAGGGGTGGAAGCTCTAGCTGCGCCAATGTCCCGACGGGGGCTTCTGTCCCCGCAATTCGACTTTGTAACCAGCCGGCCAGCCAACGAGTCTTAGCGGTTTGACTACCCGCGCCGCGCGCATCGATAATATGCAGTATGGTGAATAAAAATCCTCTCCCTGTACCGAGAAGGTTTTCGTCACCGCAAGCTCCCGCCATCGCTGTCTTAGACGGTGGCAGAGCCCATTTGCATGCCGAGATGATGCGAGCGGAGGAGCTGCGAACGAAAGCAATGGTTTCCAGTGATCTCCGTCAGGACCTAGACCTTACCAGTGAAGAGTTGCCCCGTCTGCTCGAACTGGCGCACCACCTCAAGAAGTATCCGCAGTTGTATAACAAGGTGCTCGAAGGCCGCTATCTCAGCCTGCTCTTCGAAAAGCCCTCACTGCGCACGCGCCTTACCTTTGAGCTCGCCGCCAAGCAGCTCGGGGGCGACGCCGTTACCGTGGTCGGTCCCATTGGGGATCGTGAACCACTCAAAGATATTGCCCGGAACCTCGATCGCTGGACCCATGGCATCGTCGCGCGTGTCTTTTGGCAACAGACCATTGAAGACCTCGCCCACTGGTCCAAGGTGCCGGTCATCAATGCGCTCAGTGATCTCTATCACCCTTGCCAGGCCTTGGCCGATGCCCAGACTTTGCAGGAGCATCTCGGCGACCTCCGTGGCCGCAAGATGACCTATCTCGGTGACGGCAATAACGTGGCCCATTCCTTGGCCCTTACCCTTACCCGGCTCGGCATGCATTTTGCCATCGCCGCCCCGCAAGGGTATGAGCCTAACGACGAAGTCTGGAAGGTCGTCGAACGCACCGCCGCCGAACATGGCGCTACCGTCACCGTCGTGCAGGACCCCAAAGTCGCGCTCGAAGGCGCCGACGCCGTCTACACCGATGTCTGGGCCAGCATGGGCCTGGAGCATGAACGCGTGCAGCGTCGCATCGACTTCCACGGCTACACCGTCAGTGAAGACTTGATGGCCGAAGCCAAGCCCGGAGCCCTCTTCATGCACTGCCTTCCGGCGCACCGCGATGAAGAAGTTACCGATGGCGTCATGGAATCTGCCGGTTCTGTGGTCTTTGACCAGGCAGAAAACCGGCTGCATGCCCAGAAAGCGCTGTTGGTGATGCTGTTGGGCAACCCTGCCGACTAAGCCCAAGCTTGGCGGCCAGAATCTTGCCGCGCGGCCATTCCGCGTGGGCCCTCTACCGTTTTCCCGGCTGAATGCCGCACACTAGTCAATGGGCGCTGTCTTCGTGACAGCGCTCTGCCCTGCCGCGGAACTCCGCGTGTTCTGAAAGGATGATTGCGACTGCATGAGTAAACCAAAACGGGTTGCCCTGGCCTATTCCGGCGGCCTCGATACCTCTGTGATTATTCCCTGGCTGAAAGAAAACTATGGCTGTGAAGTCGTAGCCGTTTGCGGTGACGTCGGGCAGGGCGGCGAAGAACTTGGCGGCTTGAAAGAAAAAGCCATCGCCACCGGCGCGGTCGAATGTTACGTCGCCGACCTCCGTGAGGAGTTCGTCCAGGATTACGTATGGCCCATGGTCCGTTCCGGAGCCGTCTACGAACACAAGTACCTGCTCGGCACCTCCATCGCCCGCCCCATCATCGCGAAACGGCAGGTCGAAGTCGCTCTGGAAACCGGCTGTGACGGTCTCGCCCACGGTTGTACCGGCAAGGGTAATGATCAGGTGCGTTTCGAACTCACCTACAAAGCCTTCGCTCCGCATCTGCCGGTGATCGCGCCCTGGCGCGAATGGGACCTCACCTCTCGCGAAGCTGCCATCGCCTACGCGGAAAAGCACGAAATCCCCCTGACCGTTTCCACCACCAAGATCTACAGCCGCGACCGTAACCTGTGGCACATCTCCCACGAAGGCGGCGCACTCGAAGATCCTGCCAACCCTGCTCCCGATGACATCTGGATGCTCTCCAAGAGCCCGGCGGAAGCACCCGATACCCCCGGGGAAGTCACCATCACCTTCGAAAAGGCCATCCCCGTGGCCGTCGACGGCAAGCGTCTCAGCGGTACCGAAATCATCGAGACCCTGAACAAGCTGGGTGGCGAACACGGTGTCGGCCGCATCGATCTGGTGGAAAACCGCTTCGTCGGCATGAAGTCCCGCGGTTGCTACGAAACTCCCGGCGGCGCCCTCATCGTGGCCGCTCTCCGCGAGCTCGAAGCCCTCACCCTGGACCGCAGCACCCTGCACTACAAGCAGAAGCTCTCCATCGATTACGCCGACCTGGTCTACAACGGACTCTGGTTCACCCCGCTCCGCGAATCCCTCGATTCCTTCTTCGAGAAGATGAGCGAAAGCACCACCGGCACCGTAAAGCTGCGTCTCTACAAGGGCAACATCGACGTCCTCAGCCGTAAGTCGGAATACTCCCTCTACGACGACGACATCGCCAGCTTCACCATGGGCGAAAGCTACGACCAGAAAGACGCCTTCGGCTTCATCAACTGCATCGGCCTCCCCATCAAGGTCCGCGCCGGCCTGCAGCAGAAGCTCGCCAAGAAGTAACGTCACCAAAGGCTCAGCGTCAGGGGATGGCCAAAGCCGTTCCCTGACGCACCCTTCAACGCCAACCGCATCAAAACAAAAGGGGACTCCCACACGGGAGTCCCCTTTTCACGTTACCTGAATCGCTAGCCGCCCAAATCCACGAATCCCCATCCGCCGAAATCGCGGAACCCTATCGGCGACACCTCCGCCAGCATCCCGCACTCCGTCGCCGGACCCCACCCTAGCAGACTCCCATGGAATCCGCCTATCCTTGGATCTCAATGGAATCAACCAGCCAGACGCGGCACGCCAGCCAGACGCATCATGCAGGGGAGTCACACTTCGAGCAGGGTAAGAAAAACCGAAAGAGACCGGGTTGCAGAACTAGCCAACCAGGGAAGCAACGGGTTCGAGTTCCAAAGAAGGACTCTGTTCGCAGGACAGTTGGATACGAAGGAGGGCGCTAACGCGGGCGCGCGTGCAGGTATCGCAGCCCGAAACTTCCGTAGACTGCGTCCGAGCCTCCCGCAAAGCCAGCTGATTTTCCGCCCGATTGGGGCAAACGGAGCATTGTCTGCCACAAGCCTTATAGCTTTCGCAGCAAACGGAACGCACCATCACTATCTTCGCGGTAGCCACAATACACCAAGGAAAGAGCCGCAGCAGCGCCAAAACTGAAGACTCCCCAAGGAGTCTCGCCACGCCACTTGCAAGTGACTAACTCGTTCCTAAGGAAAGTGTACCAACACGGATCAAAAAGATCCACCATACCCACCAGATTCGCGACAAATTTTGTCGGATTGGAGTGTAGTAGGAGGCGGGGTAAACGTCCACCACTGCGTTTTGGGGTACTCCAAACTGGGTAGAACTATAGGTGATTGAGTTATCTAATAACACCTGTTAAGGTTTTCGGTGCGGCTGTTCTTCGGGTGCTGCGGACACGCTTCGCCAGTCCCGACCGGCATTCTGCCGGACATCTGCTCGGCACCACAACGTAGAGAGAGCCTTATGAAAAATACTGTCTTGATACTTAGCCTGACTGGCCTATTCCTCTTTTTTGTCGGCAACGTCTCTGCGGAAACCCCAGTTCTCTCGGACTACAAGTATGAAATTGCACCGCACATCATCGCGGGGGGCGAGTGGCGATCCGAAGTCATTCTCACGAACCATGCGGCTAGCCCGCGACCGGTAGCTTTCATTGGGTTCAAACAGGATGGCACGCGGTGGGAGTGGTCGTTGCCTCACTTTCAGAACGAAGTGGTATCAAGCGGATTTCAGACCTTGACCTACTATCGTTCTACCTTGGCCCCCGGCGAGACGAGAGTAATCCGCTTTGACCGCCAAGGTGACGCCGAATATGGATGGGCGGCATTTCTTTCATGTTTCGAGATAGATCGTTGTGGTGATGTCTCCGGGTATGTGCTTCTCAGAAATCACAACTCCGAAAGGCAACAGGATTTCGAACTCTCCTATCCGTTTACGGACAGGCTAAGCACGAAACACACGATGCTCTTCGATCAGACGAACTGGTCACAGATGGTGCTGAACCTGACGAATGCCGCCGACACCGTAGCCTGGGAAACAGCTACGGTCGTGACTATAACTGTGACCAATGAAATAGGCGCAACAGTCTTTCAGAAAGACTACTCCTTACCAAAAAGTGGAACCGCAATCGTCAACATGGCCCACGAAACCGAGAGCCTCTGGGGAGTAAGAGGGCGAGTCGATATCCGAATAAAATCCGGTTACGCCCCTCTCCTAGTCACGGGTATTCGAATCAACGAGACGGGATCGTTCACCCCTGTGCAGGCGATGGCTTTTCGCTAAAGAGCCATTATTCCGTCAAATTGTACGGGGAGGGCGTGGATTACGGCTGAACAGCACTCAGAAATACAGTAGATTTTGCCCCAAATGATTTGGATGGCAAAGTATTGGCGGCTTATGTATATCCGCTGACAGAGGGGGAGAGTTGAACTTTTTGAAATACGGATTAGGTCTGATCGGACTGATTTTTAGGCTCTTCCGGCATTCTAGTGGCCTGCTAAGCAGGGGCTCTGCCCCTGCGACCCCAGAATTTATCGTTTTCCAGCCAATCCCGAGTTGTTGATTGCTCCGTGCTTCCATACCATCGGGAGC
>Ga0182745_1000167_pt1 | contig 86015 bp, 72 predicted proteins | sample eDN3rd30CKraftBY_FD_128523 | JGI IMG/M metagenome (GOLD analysis project Ga0182745, IMG submission 128523) | Enriched backyard soil microbial communities from Emeryville, California, USA - eDNA 3rd pass 30_C Kraft BY (version 2) (version 2) | ecosystem: Environmental > Terrestrial > Soil >...
AAGCCGGCAAATCGGGCAGTCGGGCCATCTTGATAGAGCGTCTCGCTTACAACGAGAGCGTCCGCGATTGAACGTCTGCTGTCTTAGGGTCAGGCCCCAAACCTGCCAGTCTCCTGTCGGCCATGCACGGCATGAATCACTGCTTGCGAGAGGTTGCGCCAACGCTAGCTTTTTCGGCCAGGGCTTCTACCATCCCTGCGCAAGTTTCTCGGCAACGAGGATAAGCGCCAAGATGATCATGATCGCGCCCGAGGTCCGGCCGACGATCCGGGCGGCCTTTGGTCGGGCGCGCAGCACAGCGCGCGAACCGTGGCCGACCATGAGATAGACTACACTGCAGTTCAGCACATGCACGCCTCCGAGGGCCACCATCTGGAGAGAAAGGGGCCAGCTTCCGGTCGGATCGACGAATTGGGGGAGCAGTGCCAGGAAGAGTAGGAAGAGCTTCGGATTGAGACCGCTGACGCAGAACCCCTTGAAGGCCCAGCGTCCCGGCGAGTGCAATCCTTCCTCCCCGGCGGTCGTCGGAACCGGAGGATCGCGAACCAGCCCGACGCCCATCCACAGCAGATAGGACGCACCGATGAATGTCAGGGCCGTCATTGCGATAGGGACGCCAGCAATCAGAGCGCCGACACCGGCCGCGACGATCAACGTCGCCAAGAGGTGCCCGAGCAGCACCCCGCCAACCGCCGGCAGGATTGCGCGCCCGCGCATGCCGGACGAAATCGCATAGGCCCAGTCCGCGCCCGGCGTAATGACGAACAGGATCGAAACGGCCCAGAAGGCCGCGAAAAGGCTCGCATTCATGGAGGTTGCTCCGAGAGTAAGGCGTCAGGCGCCGGGCGCCGCCGGCACGATGCTCTGCTGCATGGCCGCGCACAGCCGACCGTCCGCGTCGAATATGTCGACGCGGGTAACGATGACCGAGCGCCCGGCGCGCAGCACTTCACCCCGCGCCGTCAGCACCGCGCCAGTCGCCGGCCGCACAAAGTTGATTTTATATTCGAGCGTAAGCACGTCGCCGCCAGCTTCGATTTTCGTCATCGCCGCATAGCCACCCGCCACGTCGGCGAGAGTGCCGACCACGCCGCCGTGGAAGAAACCGTGCTGCTGGGATACGGCCTCCCCGAATGGCAGCTCGATTGTGCAATGGCCTGCGCATAGATGCACCAAACGTGCGCCAATGGTGCGAAGGAAGCCCTGACGATCGAAGCTAGCCGTGATCGCAGCCCGCCGTTCCTCGCTTATTCCACCCGCATCTTCCCTCAACATTAGGTCCTCCTACCGACCGCGCCCGCCGTTTCGACCGACTGAATAGCGTGACCATCCCCGACGTAGGTTGCGAATATGCCACAAAATTGCCTATTATTTAGCATCTGTGCAACACGATACGATAAAATGGAGCATTGGATGCCAATGAAGCTAGATGCCATCGACCGCCGCATCCTGCGTGCCCTTCAGCGGGATGGACGATACGCTAACAACGAACTGGCGCGCGAGGTCGGCCTGTCGCCATCACCATGCCTGCGCCGGGTCCGATTGTTAGAGGAAGCTGGCGTCATCGAGGGCTATCGAGCCGTGGTGGACCCCGCCAAGGTCGGCATGGGGATAATGGTCTTTGTTCGCGTCTGGGTGACGGGGCGGGATCAAGGACAAGCGGAGCATTTCATGGAGGAAGTGTGCAAGCACGAGCAGATCGTTGAGTGCCATGTTATGGCCGGGGACTGCGACTTTCTTCTCCGCATATACGCGGAGGATCTTGATGGCGTCATGCACTTCCAGAGCACCAAGCTCGCCCGCATCAGGGGCGTGCAAAGCATCAAGACCGACATACCGATGATGCGGGTTAAGCTCTCGCAGGAAGTGCCGCTGGGTCTTGCCTGAATGGGCCGATGCTTCCGGAGGCGGCCGATAGTTTTCGCATCGTCCTGGAGGATGAGCCTCCTAGGAGTTGTGTTGTGGCGGAGGGAGTTTTCGCGCCGTTTGCGCGAAATATCAGCAGAGAGATTGAGAGGGTCCGCTTTTCCAAGGTCGCCCCCACAGCGGACAGGCAGCAATCGGCCACCAACAGATTGACAGCCGTCAGCAGGGGCGATTCCGCCCATGAACGGCGACCTTCTTGCCTTTGGGTGTCGCAGAAAATTGTCACCAATTGAGCTTGTAGGCGATGGTGAGAGTGGCTCCATTTGCGGGGACACGGCTCGTGTTGCTGCTGCTGCGCAGAAGCTGGCTGTAAACCGGCAGATACTGGTTGTTAAGGAGGTTCTCGATCCCGACCGTGATCTGATCCTTCTCGCTCACATTGAAGCGCGCGATGAGATCGACGAGGGCATAACTCTCGACCTCGCGCCGCCCAAAGCTCGCGACGCCGTTCAGCCGGTAGTCGCGATCTCCCGAGAAGAGGCCCTGGAGGCGGACGCTCACGGTGTCGTTCGGCGCATATTCGGCATAGGCGGTGACCTTCACCGGCGGGATGCGATAGCCTGTCATATTTTGCCAGTTCGTGGCCGTTGCGGCTTTCTCGCGGCCGCGCAGGTAGGTGACGCTTCCGCCGAAACGGAACGCATCGCCGGCATTGCCGACATCGAGCGACGCTTCGATGCCCTTGATGCGCTCGGCGGTGCGGAGCAGGATGAGGCCATTGTTGAAGCTCTGGACATCGCCGAGTTTCGAGGTCGTGCGGAACAGTGCGATCGCGCCCTTCGCCGATCCGAAGCTGCCGCGCCAGCCCAGTTCATAGCTGTCGATTTTGACCGGCTTCAGGTCCGAATTGTCGATATTGAAACCAGCATTGGCGTTGCGCAGCTGGAGGCCGATATCGGGGAGCTGGAAACCCTGCGAGAAGGAGGCGTAGAAGGTCTGGCGCTCGATCGGGGTGAGTGTCGCGCCGGCGTTGAAGGTCCAGCCGTCGAAGCTGATCGTGCCGCCCTGGACCGCGACTGGAACCGGCGCGCGCGATTGCGAGAGCGGGGTGAAGGTATCGAAATTGGCTTCGGCCCGGTCGTAGCGGACACCGCCTTCGATCGCGAGCAAGTCCGAGAAGCGATGCTGGAGCTGAACGAAGGCGCCCTGCGTATCGGTCGTGAGCTTAGGCATGTAAATGAGCGTGCCGGTGCGGTTGAAGACGAGCCCGCCGCTCGCATCATAGGCCTCGGGGTCGAAGACATCGAGCGGCATGTCGCTGACTTCGCGGCCAAGGTCGCCGCCCCAGATAATCGCGGTCTTGTCGGCGACCGGCGTCTCGATGGTCAGGCGCGCGCCGTAGGTCTTGCTGTTCTGGAATATCTGATCGACGTTGCGCCCGCGCGTCGCAACCCCGCGTGCGTCGAACGGCGTGAAGCGGACGAACAGGTCGCGATAATATCCCAGCAGATCGAGCTTGCTGCCGAAGATGTCGCTGTTGCGATAGCCGAAGGTCGCGACGAGACTGTGGACCTGGTTCTGGTCGGCGAGTTCGAGACCCTTGATGGGGCGGGCGAGGACCGTTCCGGCGGGCAGGCGGCCCGGCGCCGGGTCCGAGGCATAGTCGCTGTTCTGGTCGGCACGGTAATAGCTGATCGAACCGTGGATATATCCGTTGCTGCCGAGCTGGTGGCCGAGCTTGCCGCCGACGTTCCAGACATTGCTGTCGATGAGATCTCCCTGGCTCGGCTCGGGCGCGCGGCGGTTGCCATGGCCGTCGAAGCCGGCGCCGATGCGCTCGTAGCCGCCGTTGACCGCAAATTCGAGCGAACCGATCGTCCCCGAAGCGAATTGCTGGAGACGCACGCCAAGGCTGTCGTCGGTGACGTTCGAGAGCGACGTGGTAGCCGAGAGGTTCGTCTCGATCGTGAGTGGGCCGCCTGCGGGGCGCGTATTGATCGCGATAATGCCGCCGGTTGCGCCGCTGCCATAGATCGCGCTGCCACCGCGTAGAACCTCGACGCTCTCGATATTGTTCGGGTTGACGCTGATGAGGTTGCGCGAGCTGTCGCGATTGGTGTTGTACGGCACGCCGTCGACGAGAATGAGTGAACCGCGTCCGCGCAGAGTCTGCCCATAGTCGGTTATCGTGCGGCTCGAATCGGCAAGGCCGGGTACCGATTTGGCGAGGATGGTCGACAGCGTGCCCGAGACTATCCGCGCAGTTTCGAGTTCCTCACGATCAAGGGTGGAGATCAGGTGCACCGGCGGCGTGATGTCCGAACTCGTGCGCTGCGCGGTAACGATGATGTCGCCGGAATCGGCGCTGTCATTCTCGGCGCCAAAAGCCGGCCCGGCCGGAAGGCTCACAGTCATAAGAAGAGCAAGTTTGATAAGCGCGCGGTCGCGTGAGATCAGCATGGGAGAGCCTTGTTCAAAGGAAGAAAGAGGCCCTTAGTAGCGATTGCGACTGAATAGCAATAAGCTGGCCTATCTTTTTGAAGCCGACGAACGACAATGCCGGACGCGAGGCCTCTGTCGAGCGGGCGCGGGCCGGCGGTTCGGAAATCTGGTGCGTGGAAGCCGCCTATGTTGCGCCGTCCGAACTACGACTTCTCGGCCTCCTCGCCATGTCGCAGCGGGTCACGCTCAGATCGAGCCGACGCTGGGCATAGTGCTTTCGCGCGCGTCGCTGGCTTTGCGGCGGGAAGGAATAAAGCTTGGGTTCGGAACGATCACGCGCGTTCAGTCCGGCGCTCCGGCAAGCGCGAGGCGCATACCGGCCGAGGGCCGCAAATCCTTGCGAAGGAAAGGACTTCGTCATGCGCGCGAGTGCGGCACGATGTCGCCCCGCGATTTCATGGAAATTGGCGTTACGCGGCAATATCTCACTCAGCTCTGCGCGCGCGGCGATTTTGTCCGCATCAGGCCGGCACTCTATCGCGCGGCCTGAAGTCCCGGCGGCGCCTGAAAGCTTGCGCGGTCAGCGCGGCGCGCGCATTGTCGCACGATAGCGCCGCCATGCAGAACAACTGGCTCCCCCGAGCCTTGCTCTCAGCTTGCTTCGCCGGGCTCACCGCCGTCTTCGCCAAGCGGGGCGGCGGCTTCATAGCCGCGGGCATCGTACTCATTGCGTTTCGGTCCGGCTGAGTGCGGCGGCAACCCATATCCCGCAGCATTTTTCGCCCGGGGATGTGGATATCGTCCCGCAGCGGCGTCAACAGCCCAATGTCAAATCCGCACGATCCCGATATTGTGAATGAGGTCGAGGCATTAATGGCGTGCGTCCCGACGCGAACCGGCTATCGTTTGACCATGATCAAGCGGTTCTGGCCCTCGACGCTGTTGCTCTTTTTGCCGCTGGCAGCCTGCGCGCATTACGAGCCGAGGCCGCTGGTTACGGATCCTTTGGCCGCATCGTCGCTCAACGCCCCGCTGGCCGCCATCGTATCGCGTGACGCGATAGCCATCGACCGGCCCTACCTGAAACCCGTCGCTCTCGATCTTTCGGCGCCGCTCGATCCCAATGGCGTTGCGATCCTTGCCGTGATCGCCAATCCCGACCTTAAGGCGCAGCGCGCCCGTGCCGGCGTGAACGATGCGCAGGTCTTCGCCGCTGGCCTCCTTCCCGACCCGACCTTCAGTTTTGGGGTCGACCATATTCTCTCGGGGCCGGATCCGCTCGACAATATCGCGGGCGCGCTGGGTTTCAGTCTGGGCGCGCTGCGCACGCAAAAAGTGCAGCGCGCGCAAGCGGTCGCGGAGGCGCGACAGGTCCGGCTCGATCTCGCCTGGGCCGAGTGGCAGACGGCATGCAACGCTCGCCTGCAAGCGGTGCGCGTGCTTGCGCTCGAGCAGATTCTCGCCAATGCATCGACCAGCGCCGATGCAAGCGAAGCACTTCTTGCCCGCTACCTGAAGGCGGCGGGCCGCGGCGACATCTCTCCCGATCAGGTGCAATCCTCGCGCATCGCCGCGCTTGATGCCCAGAGCAATTTTCGCAGCACGCAGACCGATCTTGCCGCGGCGCGATCCGAGCTTCATCGTTTGCTCGGGCTGCCGCCGGACTATGCGCTGCATCTGTCGCCGGCGCCGCTGCCGACGGCCGTACCCGATGCCGCCCGCCTTTTTTCGCTCGCTGTTGCGGGCCGCAGCGATCTCGATGCGCTGCGCGCGGGATATGATGCGCAGGAGGCCGCCGTCCGGCGGGCAATTCTCGACCAGTTCCCGAATCTCGACCTGACGATCAACGGCGCTCGCGATACCGGCGGCAACCAGCTGCTCGGCCCCTCGATCGCGTTCACTCTGCCGCTCTGGAATCGCAATCGCGGCGGAATTGCCGTTGCCGAGGCGACCCGCGACGCGCTGCGTGAGGAATATGAAGCGCGGCTGTTCCAGACGCGCGCCGAAATCGGCGCCGCCGTATCGGGGCTTGCGATCGCGCGTCGGCAATATGAGACGCTTCGTGCCGGCATGCCCGCCATCGAGAGATTTGCGATGGCAAGCCGCCGCGCCGCGCAGCGCGGCGATCTTGCCCTTGCGACCGCCGAGGTCGCCGAGCAAAGTCTTCGCGACCGCCAATTGCTCCTTCTCCAGTCCGCACGGGCGATCGCCGAGCAGACGATCGCGCTCGAATTGCTCGTCGGCGCCCCGCAGGAATCCTGGACCTCATGATCAACCGGAAATCGCTTTTCGTCCCGCTCCTGTTCGGCCTTTCCTTGGGCGGCTGTCAATCATCGACCGATACGGCCGCAACCGCCGATCCGGTTGCGACGATCGACGTAGCGGCGGTGACGACCGGCAATATCGACGAGAAGATCACGCTCTATGGCGCAGCGGAAGCCAATGGGGCGGGCAGATACACATTGTCGGCTCCGATGGAAGCGATCGTCCAGGCGATCGACGCGCCGGTCGGAAGCCGGGTGAGCCGCGGCCAGGTGCTCGTGCGGTTGAGCCCGAGCCCAACCGCCCGCCTCGACCTCGCTACCGCATCGGCCAATGCCAACGCTGCCGATCTTGCGCACGCCCGGGCACGGCGCCTCCGGGCTGACGGGCTGGTGAGCGATGCCGAAGTCGAAACAGCCCGTGCCGCCAAGCAGACGGCCGACGCGGCGCGGGCGAGCCTCGCCGCGCGAAACGGGGCGCTCGTGCTGCGCGCGCCGGCAGGTGGAACGGTCGAAGTCGTCGGGGCAAGCGCAGGCGAGCTGGTTGCGGCCGGCGCGACGATCGTGTCGCTCGTCAAGGAGGGCGATCTGCGCGCGCGCTTCGGCGTTGATCCCGCGATCGCGCGGCGTATTCCTGCAAGAAGTTATGTCGAGGTCACCGCGGCGGGCAGCAAGGCGTCGTTCAACGTCCCCGTGGCGTCGGTCGACAATGTGGTCGACCCGGTGACCAAATTGGCATCGGTCTATGTCCGAATTCCGAACGAGCGGGGCGTGGGCGCCGGGGAAAGCCTCACCGGTCGGGTCTCGCTAGGCAATATCGCAGGCGGTATTACGATTCCATATGCGGCGCTGCTCGACGATGGCGGCCAGCCCTTCGTTTTCACGGTCATGAACAATATCGCCAAGCGGCGCGATATCGCCGTTGGCCCGCGAACCGGCGACAGGATCAGCGTTGCGTCGGGGCTCAAGGCCGGCGAACATGTTGCGACGGCCGGGGTGACGGCGCTGGAGGACGGGATGAAGGTCCGCATCCAGGGCCGGAAGAAATGACCGACATCATCAGCAAGCATGCGCGGTCGATCTGGCTCGCGGTGATCCTGCTCGCGCTTGCGGGTGCCGTCTCGGCGACGCGCGTGCCGGTGGGGCTCTTCCCGAATATCGATTACCCGCGGGTCGTCGTCTCGGTCGATGCCGGGGACCGCGACGCCGCGCAGATGGAAGCCGAGATCACGCGCCCGATCGAAATCGGACTCCGCGCCGTACCCGGCGTAACCAACGTCCGGTCGGTGACGAGCCGCGGCAGCGCCGAGGTCGCGCTCAATTTCGGGTGGGGCGACGACATGGTCGCCGCCGCCCAATCGACCCAGGGGGCGCTGGCGACATTGCTCCCGACCTTGCCGCCGGGCACGAGCTTTGCCGTCCGCCGCTCGGATCCGACGATTTTCCCGGTCACCGGCTTCGCCTTGACGTCGGACAGTCTCAGCCCCGAAGCGCTTCGCACGATCGCCGATCTCAAGATTTTGCCTGCGCTGACCTCGGTCGAGGGCGTCGCGGGCGTGGATATATTGGGGAGCAGCCCCCGTGAGTTCGCGGTCGATGTGGACCCTGCGCGGCTGCAGTCGCTCGGGATCAGCCTCACCGATGTCGTCACCGCACTTGGCAAGGCAAATATGGTTCGCGGCCTCGGCAAGATCGAGGATCGGCATCGTCTCTATCTGGTTCTGATCGAAAACCGTGTCGCCGACGCGAACGGTCTTGCGGCCGTCCCGATCAAGGCGGCCGCCGGCGGGGCAGGGGTGGTCACGCTTGGCCAGATTGCCGCAATTCGGCCCTCGACCGCTCCGGCATTCACTCGCGTGACCTCGGACGGCAAACAGGCTGTGCTCGTCAATGTCCGGCAGGCATTGAAGGGCGATACAGTCGCCATCGTCAAGGCGGTCGACGCGCGTCTCGCCGAGCTCCACCTGCCGCCGTCGGTCAAGGTTACCACCTTCTACGATCAGTCCGAGCTGGTCGTCGGCGCGGCAAATGCGGTGCGCGATGCGATCCTGATGGGCGCCGTGCTCGCCGGCATCATACTCTTCGTCTTCCTCCGGTCGGGGCGGCTGATGGTGATCACCGGTCTGATGCTGCCTGCCGTGCTCGCGGCGACCTGCCTGCTCCTTTACGCGCTCGGCATGAGCTTCAACATGATGACGCTCGGCGGCATGGCGGCAGCGGTCGGGTTGGTGGTCGACGACGCGGTCGTGATGCTCGAACATGTGATGCGGCGCATGCAGGAGCAACGGCTGACCGCGCCCCGGCCGCTGCTCGCAGCTGCGGCCGAAATGGGCATGCCGCTTCTCGGTTCGACCGCGGCGACCATCGTCGTTTTCCTGCCGCTCGCTTTCATCAGCGGCGTCACCGGCGGCTTCTTCAAGGCGCTCGCGATCACGATGGTTGCGGCGCTGCTCATATCGTTGCTCTTCGCGCGGTTCGTCATTCCGCTCGTTGCTGCGCATTGGCTGCGCGAAAAGGACGCCGAGTCCGCCGACCGCGCCAACAAGATCCTGGGTCCGCTGCTCGATCGCTACGGTCGTGCCAGCGCGCGGGCGTTCGGGCGGCCGGCCATGTTCGCGGCGGTCGTCGCGGCGCTACTCGCGGTGAGTGGCTATATGGCCTGGCGCAACGTTCCGTCGGGCTTCATGCCCAAGATGGACGAAGGCGGATTTGTCCTTGATTACAAGGCTCAGTCGGGCGCGTCGCTTGAAGATACCGACGCCCTGCTCCGGCGTGTCGAGACGATCATCGCGGTGACACCCGAGGTGGCCAGCTATTCGCGGCGCACCGGGCTCCAGCTCGGCGGGGGTCTCACCGAGGCCGACGAAGGCGATTATTTCATTCGCCTCAAGGGAGGATCGCGCCGCGACATCGAAGCGGTCATGACCGACATGCGCGAGAAGATTGCCGCCGAAGTCCCCGGGCTCGAGGTCGAGTTGATCCAGCTCATGGAAGATCTGATCGGCGACCTGACCGCGGTTCCCCAGCCGATCGAGGTCAAATTGTTCGGAGACGACGCTGCGGGGCTCGAAGCGGCGGCAAAGGCGATCGGTGAGCGCATCGGCAAGATTTCGGGCGTCGTCGAGGTTGTCGACGGCTTGCGCGTCGCGGGCGATGCGATCAGCATCGCGGTCGATCCCGGCGCCGCAGCGCAATATGGTCTCGATCCCGACAGCATCGCGTCGCAACTCGAAACGGCGGTCGGCGGCACTTCGGCGACGCAGGTCCGCATCGGCGCCCAGCTCATCGACGTGCGCGTGCGCGCACCGGAGGATCTTCGGAGCGACGTCGCGCGCATCGAAAATCTGCCGCTCATCGCGCCGGACGGCAGCAGCATCCGGCTCGCGGCGGTCGCGACCGTGACGGTCCAGGGCGGGCAGAAGCAACTGACGCGCGAGAATCTCGCGCCCTATATCGCCGTGACGGCGCGGCTCGAAGGGCGGGACCTCGGGTCGGCGATGACCGAGATCAAGAGCGCGGTCGGCGGACTCAAGCTGCCCGCGTCCGTACGCATCGACTATGGCGGGCTCTACGCCGAACAGCAAAAGAGCTTCGCCGATCTCACCCTGGTGTTCGGCGCCGCCTTGCTGCTCAGCGCCTTGCTCATCACCTTGTTGTTCGAGCGCGCGGGCTGGACTGCGGCCGCGATCGCAACGGTCCTCCTTACCGCAGCGGCCGTGATGATCGGCTTGTGGATCATGGGGATCGAGCTCAATATCTCGGCGCTGATGGGGCTCACGATGGTTGTCGGTATGGTCGCCGAGCTTGTCATATTCTTCCTCGCCGAGATCGAGCGCGACAAGCCGGTGACGGCAGCGATCCTGCTAGAGGCCGGCCGGAAGAGGTTGCGCCCGATCCTGATGTCGGCATTGATTGCGGTCCTGACACTCGCGCCGCTTGCGCTTGGGCTCAGTCGGGGTGCCGGCCTTCAACAACCGCTCGCGACCGCGATCATCTTCGGACTGATCGCCGCGGTTCCGCTGGTGCTCTTTTTCCTGCCCGCGATGCTGCTCGCCCTGACGCGGCGCAAGCCTGAGCCTGTCGGCTGACCGGCTCCGCGCTGGCCGTCAGGCTGCCGAACGGCGGCGCGGCGAATGTCCCATGAGCGCCTGGGTCAGGCAGTAGGTCACGTCATAGCCCACATGGTCCGACAGCATCGTGCCGTCGCGCTCGCGGCCGAACGGAACCGCCATCCCGATCACCTGGATCGAGCTACGGTAGCCAGGCGAAAAAAACTGCCAGTCGCGGCCTTTCTCGAACACCGTGGCGGCAATGGCAGGAAGAGCGCCGCCGCAGGGCGCATTGCGCTTAAGGCAGTGCTGAAGCGCATTGTCGATCGGCAGCCTGCGTTTCGTGGTCCAGTTCGCCGCGCTGTGGGTGGTGAGATAGGTCCGTCGCTCGGCCGAACTCGCGTTGAAATCTCCCGCCAGGATAACCGGCAGATCCGGATTGCGGTATCGGGCGATAAAATGGTCAATCGTCTCGACTTGACGCCGATAGGCGTAGAGCGAACGTGTCGGGTCGACGCCCGAGGACTTCTTGCTGTTCATGTGGGTGGTGACCACGGTCACCGGCGACGCGCGCCCGGGGACCGCGATCGTCACCATCAATATGCCCTTGTTGGCAAGGCAATCATAACCGGCGCAGGCGAATGCGGGAAACGCCTCGCGGCGCACCGACAGGATGGGATAGTCCGACGCAAGAACCAGTCCCGATGAGACTTTCTTGCCCGACCGCTCGCCCTTGAAGAAGCTGGCGCCCTCAATGAAATCGCGATCTCTCGCGTCCGGCCGAACCGGGCTTTGCAGGTCGCGGGAGGGGCCCTCCACGACATAAGGATAGCCGCTGCGCCGTGCGATCGCCTTCGCAGGCGACGTGAATGCTTCCTGCAGGATAATGACATGCGGCTGCGAGCCGCGCGCCCGCATGGCGAGAAGCCTTGCCTCGATGCGGGCGAAGTCGGCCGTGCGGTCCGAGGTAAGGGGCCATGGCAGGCCTTTGACATTATAGGCCATGATCGAGAGGCCGCCGGGCGCGGCCTTCGGGAACTGTTCGTGCGGCGCTGCGGATACGGCGGGGGGAGCCGCCGGCCCCGGCAGCATCGGTACCATCGCGATCAGACCGCCCAGACATATCACCCTTTTCCTCATCTGCGCCTCTCCTTCCGGTTTCCGACCGGCTGGTTGACGCCGCGGGGCGCCACGATCCGCACTTCATCGAGGCGGGTGTGGAAATGCCCGCCCCATGGCGTCTGATCCTCCAGGGCGCCCGACCGGAGCGCGCGTCTGCGAACCCGAAGGGATATGTGATGAAGGCTCTAGCGATCGGCGCCGCAGCCATAGTCATCCTGCTGTTCCCATGCCCGCTCACGGCGCAGGAGGGCGCTCCGAACATTACCATCACACATGTCGCCCTCGCCGGATTCTGGCGGCAGCCGACGATGGCGCGACTCCCCATTGTTCCGGTCGATCATCCTGCGACGATCTCGCCGCCGTCGATGGTGCAGAGCAGCGATGTCGCCGCGATCGGGACGATCAAGAGCCATGCGGGCGGCGGCGAATGGGCCGGCGGGACCTTCCATCTTGCGGCCATGCGCGGACGGTCGGCCTCCGGGGCGACGACGGGGCAAAGCTTCGAATATCGCCGCTTTGCGATGATGGCGGTCGGGGCCGACATGACCGGGGACATCTCGGCACGCGACGCGCTAACGCTGGCTGGTACATATGCTGTCGAGCGGCGGCGCCCGGCCTTCATCGTCAGCCCGCATCGCAACTATCGCACCGATGAGCGCGCCGTCTCCCTGCACTGGACCCGCGACGATCGCCTCGACCTGGCCGGCACGCTCTTCGATACCGGTCCGGCGAAGCAGCGCACGGCGGTCGAGCGCATCGCCGACCTCGCCGGCGGCGCACCGCGCATGGCTCATGGCTGGGGCCTCACCGCAAGCCTTTACCCCTCCGGGCAGCCAGGGCGCCTGTCGATGGGCATCGATTTTCGTGACCAGCAAGACGGCGACGTTCAGCGCCGCGACGCACGCCTCCAACTGTTTCTCAAAGAGAAGTTCTGACCATGTCCGGTGCAAAGCATATCGCCGTCATCCTCCATGACTTCTCGACCGGAGGCAGCGAACGCATCGCCATTCGCCTCGCCAATCGTTGGGCGGAAACGGGCAGGCGCGTGACGATCATCTGCGGAACCCAGATGGGCGCCGCACGCGCGCTCGTCGCGCCCGGGGTTACGGTCAGGGCTTGCTCCCCCGAAACGGTGCGCAGCCCCTGGTCCCGCGTGCAACTCGGGTGGCGCATGGCGCGGATCATACGTCGTGAGGCGCCCGACATCATTTTTTCACCCGGCAATTTCCATCTCATCATTCTTGCCTTTCTGGGGCGCCAGCGCTTCGCCAAACGGCCGATCTTCGTCAGCAAGCTCAGCAATCCGATCCGCCGCGCGGGGCTGCGACGTCATGTGCGCGCACTCGCCGACGCGGCAATCCGCGCGGCAGCGGCGCCAACCGACATGTTGGTGGCGATGTCGCCTTCGCTGCTCGCGGAGGCCCGGTCGGTATTCCCGGGCCACGCGATTACAGAAATTGCCGAGCCGATACTGGAGGACGATATTGCCGCGCCGCGTAGCCGGGCCGGCCTCCAGCCTGCGCCGCTCATCCTCTGCGCGGCGCGCCTCGCACCGCAAAAGGATCTGCTCACCGCCATTCGCGCCTTCGCAGAGCTTCCCGCTGCGCTGAAAGCCAGGTTGATGATCCTTGGCGAAGGTCCGCTACGCGGCCGGCTCGAGCGTGAAGCCGAAAGGCTTGGCGTCGCTACACGCGTCGAAATGCCGGGGCACGTCCCTGATATCGCGCCCTATCTTGCCCGCGCAGACCTCTATCTGATGAGTTCGCATTATGAAGGCTACCCCGCCGTTCTGGTCGAAGCGATTGCCGCCGGCGTCCCGATCGTGACGACCGACTGCTCGCTTGCCTTGCCCGAAATATTCCCGTCGCCCGAACTGGGGGCGATCGTCCGGCAGCGTCAGCCCGAAGCTATCGCGGCCGCGATAGTGGCGCAGCTGCGCCGGACGCCGCCTTCGCCAAATGCCGCGCGGCAGGTTGCCGACCGGCACAGGCTCGGCGCCTCGGCAGCCGATTATCTGGTCCTCTTCGACCGGCTGACGCCATGACCGTGCGCCGTCTTCTCGCCTCGATCCACGATGTCACGCCGATTCACGCCGCGCGTCTCGACCGGCTTGTCCCGATCGTCGAAGCGGCTCTGGGGGCAGGGCGCTACGCACTTCTCGTCGTTCCCGATTTTCACCGGCGGGGGCGGCTGATCGGAGACCCGCAGTTCGAGAGTCGCCTGCGCGGGTGGGCCGACGCCGGCTGCGAGATATTCCTGCACGGCTTTACCCATATCGACGAGAGCAGTCATTCTGGCGCCGCTGCGCGATGGAAAGCATCGCGCATGACCGCCGGCGAAGGCGAGTTCCTGGGTCTCTCGACCTCCGATGCCGAAGCGCGGATTGCCGAGGGCCGCGATATGATCGAACAATTGACCGGACGACCGATCGCCGGTTTCGTCGCTCCGGCGTGGCTCTATGGCGAGGACAGCCTCGTCGCGCTCGCGGCACAGAACGTCCGGATGGTCGAAGATCATTTCCGCGTCTGGAACCCGCAGACTTCGGCGGTCCTCGCGCGCGGCCCGGTCGTGACATACGCCAGCCGCTCGCGGGTACGCATCGCCAGCTCGATCCTGTGGTCGCGTCTCGCGACGGGGCTGCTCGCTCGCGCGTCGACGGTCCGCCTCGCCGTCCATCCGCACGATGTCGACTCGCCGCGGCTCCTGCGGGAAATCGCCCGCGCGCTCTCTGTCTTTGCGCGATCGCACCGGCCTTCCGCCTACGCCGATCTGTTGCCCGGCCGATTTTCCTGAATCGGTGGTGCGGATTTGCCGATGGCTTGGCGTCAGTCCCTCAGGAACCGCTGCCAAAAGGTGATCAATGGCTTCTCGAGCATTGGGTGAAACGCAGGCGACATGGGCGGGGCGCCTTCGCCCCCTCCTTCAAGATCAACATCCTTGGCAAAAATATATCGCGCTCGGGCTGTCGCTTGCCCTCCTTGCGGCGCTCGCCTCGAAGCTCGCGAGCATCGGCTTTGCGGAGCTCTTGCGGGGTATTCCCGCGTCGCCCATCTTCTGGACGGCCTTCGCCGCCTATTATCTGGCTCTGCCGGCTTCCGAATGGATCATTTTCAAACGGCTCTGGAATATCCCGCGCGCGGGTTTCTTCGCCCTGCTGCGCAAACTCGTCAGCAACGAGATTTTGTTCGGTTACAGCGGCGAAGCTTATTTCTACAGCTGGGCGCGGCATCGCGCCAAGATGGTGGCCGCGCCCTTTGGCGCGATCAAGGATGTCAGCATTCTCTCGGCGGTTGCCGGCAATCTCATGACCCTGGCGATGCTCGCCCTTGCCTGGCCGGTATTCGGACAGGTCGCGCCTGAATTGCATGGCCGCACCGTGGCGCTATCGGCTGCCGTCATCATCGGCCTGTCATTCCTTCTCCTCGCCTTCCGCCATCGCATCTTCTCGCTGTCCCGCTCCGATCTGCGGATGATCTTCGCTGTGCACATCGGCCGGCTGCTGCTCACCACATTGCTCTCGGGTGTGATGTGGCACAGTGCGCTGCCCTCGGTGTCCACCGGCTGGCTGCTTGTTCTCGCCACCCTGCAGCTGGTGGTCACACGCCTGCCTTTCATCCCCAACAAGGATCTGGTGTTCGCCAGCATCGCGCTCTTTCTGATCGGTCATGATGGCGCGATCGGGCCGCTGATCGCAATGATCGCCGGGCTGATCCTGCTCGTGCACCTTGTCCTCGGCGCGGTATTGACCCTGGCCGAACTCGCGGCGGCGCATCGGTCGTGAGGGCAGCTGCAACAGCGATGTCCCTGCTGCTCATCGCGGCAGTTCCCGTCAAACCCCACCCCTCGCTCGGCAAGGCGGAGGCGGCGTGCCGGCAAAATGAATCGGGGCCTGCGCTCATCGTCGCGGTGGTCGGCCTCAAAGATCGCAAGGGCATGGTGCGCGCCGAGCTTTATCCCGCTAACGACAGCGACTTCCTTGCCGACGACGCGGCCCTGATCAACGCGAACAAGCTGTTTCGCCGCGTCGATCTGGATCTGCCGCCTTCGGGGCCGGTCAAGCTCTGCCTGCGGGTTCCCGGCGCTGGTCGTTACAGCCTGTCGGTCCTCCACGACCGCAATCATAATCTCAAATGGGACAAATTGTCCGACGGGCTGGGTTTCGGCGGCAATCCGAAGCTTGGATGGTCGAAACCCAGGGCATTTGCCGCATCGGTCGTGGTCGCCGCGGGGCCGACGCGGACCGAGGTTGTGATGAACTATCTGAGCGGGCTCAAATATAGACCGCTGGAACGCAAATGAAGATCGTCGACGTCTGCGCTTTCTACACGCCGCATGGCGGTGGGGTAAAAACCTATGTCGACCGAAAGCTCGCGATCGGCGCCGCAATGGGCCATGAGATCGTCGTCATCGCGCCAGGTTCGCACGATCATGTCGAGCAGCGGACGGGCGGCGGCACGATTGTCTATATCGCGAGCCCGCAATTGCTCGTCGACCGGCGCTACCGTTACTTCGACGACGCAATGGCCGTCCATGCGCGGCTGGATGCCGAGCGCCCCGATCTGATCGAAGCCTCGTCGCCATGGCGGACCGCCACCATCGTCGCCGACTGGCAGGGAAGCGCACCGCGCACCTTGATCATGCACGCCGACCCGCTGGCAGCATATGCCTATCGGTGGTTCGCCCGTTTCGGTAGCCGTGAGACGATCGACAGGAGCTTCGACCTCTTCTGGCGCCATCTGCGGCGGCTCGGTGCGCGTTTCGATGGCGTCGTCTGCGCCAACCGTCATCTTTCGGCGCGATTGCGGGCAGGCGGTGTAGCAGGGGTGGAGACGATTCCGATGGGTGTCGATCCCGGTGTCTTTTCGCCCGCGCACCGCGATAGCGGATTGCGCCGCGACCTTCTCGCGCGATGCGCGCTTCCCGAAAACGCGAGCCTGTTGATCGGGGTCGGTCGCCATAGCGGCGAAAAGCGCTGGCCGCTCGTGATCGACGCCTGCCTTGCCGCGTCGCAGCATCGCCCGGTCGGACTGATTCTCGTGGGCGACGGCCGTGACCGGTCGCGCCTCGTCCGGCAGATCGGCGACAATCCGCATATCCATCTCCTCGCGCCGATTGCCGATCGGGTCCTGCTGGCAAAGGTCCTGGCGAGCGCCGATGCCCTGGTCCACGGCTGTGAAGCCGAGACGTTCGGGCTTGTCGCAGCGGAGGCTGCGGCATCGGGTCTTCCGCTGATTGTGCCCGACGAGGGGGGAGCTGCCGACTTCGTACGGGACGACAATGGCGTGCTTTATCGAGCCGGCGATGCGGCGGCGGCGGCGCGGGCGATCACGGAGCTTCTATCGCGCAATCGCGAACAGGTCACCGCTGCGGCTGCGAGGCGCGCACACTCCGTGCCGCTCATCGACGATCATTTCGCGGCTCTGTTCACTCGTTATCGCGCCTTCGTCGCGCCTGCGCGTAGGGCCGCCTGATGTCCGCGATCGACCTCTATATCGCGCGGAGGCTCGCTCGTCCCTTCGCGGTGGTAAGTATCATCATCGTTCTGTTGCTCACGCTCGAGAACAGCCGCCGGCTCATGACGCTGCTCGACAATGTCGAACAGCCCGTCGCCGTGCTGGTCAAGCTGATGCTCTACCTCGTCCCCGAATATCTCGGGATCGGCCTTTTGATCGCGGTGTTCCTGTCGGTGGCGGTCGTGTTCCGCAGTTTCGCGCTTCAGGGCGAACTCGACATATTCGCCTCGATAGGACTGTCCCCCGGCCGTCTCCTGCGCGTGCCGCTTTTGTTCGGGCTTGCGGTGGCGCTGTTCCATGCTGGCCTTCGGGCCTATGTCGAACCGGCCGGTGAGCAGCGGCTCGATGCTCTCGGCGCCTCGATCGCGCTCGGCAATCTGGGCCTCTCGATCTCGCCGGGCGAGTTTCTTCTTCCTCGCCCCGGGACGATGTTTCATGTCGACGCGGTCGACCGCAGCACGGGGGTTTTTAGCGGGCTCTTTGTCCAGGACCGCGGCCTTACGGTCGCGGCGCGCGAAGCCATGGTGATCAACGGCGGGCAAAAAGGCGTCTTGCTGCAACTTTTTGACGGCCATATCGTGACGACCGGTTCGAGCGGCCACCCTGAACTCGCATCGTTTCGGACGATGGCAATGCCTATAGAATTGGTCGCGGCGAAGCCCTCGCGTTTGACGCCTCGTCATCGAAACGACCGGCTGATGCTTGGCGCCCTGTGGCGCGTCGCGTCTCGCGCTCCGTCGGCGCCCGAGCGCATAGCGGCGCGGGCGGCTCTCGGAAGCCGGCTTGTGACGGCGGCCTTTGTGGTTCTCACTCCCTTCTTCGGCTTCACGCTGGGGATCCCGCCCAAACGATCGACCTCGGCGCTTGGGCTTGGCGTGGGCATCCTGCTGATCGTCGGCTTCGTTCAGACGATCGTCGCAATCGAGGACAGCGCGCATGCGCTGGCGCCCCTCCTTCAGCTGGCGGTCCTTTCCGGCTTTGGCTGCCTCGCCAGCGCGCTGCTGCGTCTCCAGAGTCTCCGCGGCCCAGGTACGATCGAGGCGATGCTGGTGCGGGCGAGTCAACCCGCGCGCTATCTGACGCGCTGGTTGCAGCTCGACCGGTTGATGATGCGCTTGCCCGCCGACAGGGCGGCGATGCCATCTGCGGTCCGATGACCGGAACCGGCGGCGGGGGGCACGATCAATTGCGCCAGCCGCGTGCCGGGCACAATGGCGCATCGCGTGAACGCGTTTTTCGATGGCTGCCACACGCGCCCGTCTGGTGGAATCTGCTGCGCTTCGCGACACGGAACTGCCGCAGATGAAGCGCCGTCAACCGAGCGCAGCCCGCCGGATCGTCCGGTTCCTGGCGCGAGCTGAACGGGGCTGGCGCCAGTCGTAGATCGTCCAGCCGCGCCGCAAGGCCAGCTGAAGCAGCCTTGGCGATGAATTGACCGCCACCGCCTCGTCCGCCCATTCGAAGGTTGGAAGATCCGAAAGGTCATCGGAAAAGAATCGAATATGCACATCCGCGCGATCGATCTCCTGATCCGCGAGCCAGCGTTCGAGCATGAGCCGCTTGTCTTTGCCGTAGCAATTCTCGCCGGCAATTTGCGGGGTGAGATTGCGCCCGTGCCATATCGACGCGGTTCCTACGACATCGGCGACGCCGAGTCGCTCGGCGATCGCCTCAAGATAGAAAAGATGCGCGGCCGAGGCGATCACGACACGCCGTCCGGCTGCCCGCTCGGCGGCGATGCTCGCGATGGCACCGGGATGGATATTCCGCGCAAGACTATCCTCGGCATAGGCGCCGGCGAGACAGGTCAAACTATCGAGATCGATTACGCTCCCGAGCATGAGTCGCTGCATGGTCTGCTTGAGCCGTTTTCGCGTTAACAGGCGGGCCTTATACGCGGCCATCAACACCAGCACGAGCGGAGCGAAGGCGAGCCGCCATGGTGCGCGGCGCCGTGCAGCAAAAAGCAGGAACGGCGACCAGGTGCCGTAGCGGGTCAAGGTGCGGTCGAGATCGAAGATCGAGAGCGGACGGGATGATGGCATGGGCGAGTTCCTCCGCAGGTAGGACGTCGCCAGAATTTTTTTCCGCACCGCTGCGGATAGTGCGCTGCCGCGGCGTCGTTCCTCCCATGCGGATCGCCTTTCTTTTCAACCATGACCAGATTCACCAAATGGCGCACAGCCTGCCTGTGGCGATGGCGCTGGCGCGTTCGGCCATTGGCGCGGAAATCATCGTCGCGACCACCAACGATCTGCTGGCACGCGAGGCCGTCCGCTTGATGGGCGGCACCGTGCCCGCAGGCATCCGCTTCGTTGCGCTGGAACTGCGTTCAGCCGCGTCGCGAAGCCTCGACGCCATGCTGGGCCGCGTTCTCCCCGCCGCGAAGTTGCTGATCTACCGTGACAATCTTGCATTTTTTCGGTCGCTTGACCTGCTCGTCGTGACCGAGCGAACCTCGCTCATTCTCAAGACCCGCTACGGGCTTTCATCGCTCCGCATGGTCCTGACCGATCATGGCGCCGGAGATCGTGCTATCGGCTTCGGCAAGTCCACGGCGCTGTTCGACCATATATTGGCAGCCGGCCCGAAGATCCGCGACCGGCTGACCCGCGAGGCGGGGGTGCGGCCCGAGCGGTTGACGATTACCGGCTATCCCAAGTTCGATATCGCGGTGGGGCAGGGGCGGCCGATCAAGTTTCGTGGCAGCAACAGGCCTATCGTGCTCTACAATCCGCATGTCTCGCCGCACCTTTCGTCCTGGTACAAGCAGGGCCGGGCGGTGCTGGACTATTTCCTTGCCAGCGATCGCTACAATCTGATTTTCGCGCCGCACATCATGATGTTCGAGAGGCCGATGGCGGTAACGATCGACAAGCTTCGGTTCGGCCTGCCCGGAAAACTGCATGCCCGCTATGCCGCTGCCCCGAACATCCATATCGATCTCGGCAGCGCCGCGCTGACCGATATGAGCTATACCAATGCGGCGGACATCTACCTCGGCGACGTCAGCAGCCAGGTCTACGAGTTTCTCAAATCGCCGCGGCCTTGCCTCTTTCTCAACAGCCACGGTATCGACCCCGATCGGGATCCCAATTTCGCGCATTGGCAGTCGGGGCCGGTGATCCGGGATGCGTGCGATCTCGATCATGGTCTTCAGCAAGCCGTGGCGGATCATCCGGCTCATTATCGATCGGTACAACGACGGCTATTCGATCATACCTTCGACCTCACGTCCGAGCCGTCTTCGGTCCGCGCCGCGCGCGCGATCGCGTGTCTGGCCTGCGGTGCCAGGCCCGAGGGCGTGTCCGCCGATAGCCGCCTTGCTCACTGAAGCGAAGGCGCGGCCGGGACCGGTTCGCCGGATCTACCAGAATCTCGGGCTGCTGCTTGGCGGCAAGGCGGCGGCCGGATTGATCAGCCTGGTTTATGTTGTCGCCGCCGCACGCATCCTCGGGCCCGAACAATATGGGGTGCTGGTGCTCGTCAATTATTTCGCGATGCTCGTCGGCGGCCTCGTCGCCTTCCCGGGTTGGCACGCGATCGTCCGCTACGGCGTCCAGCCTGCGGAAAGCGATCATGCCAAGCTGATCCGGCTGCTGCGCTTTACAGGCGCGATCGAGCTGGCGGCGGGCGCCGCCGCGGTGATCGTCGCTGCGCTTGCGGTGCCGCTCGTCGGTCCGCTGCTGGGATGGTCGGCTGAAGCACAGGCTTTGGCCGTGCCTTATTGTTTTGCCGTGCTGGCGACGGTGCGTGCCACCCCGGGCGGCTATCTACAAATATTGCGGCGCTTCGACCTCCTCGCATTGCACAATATCGTGACCCCCATAATGCGGCTGCTCGGCACCCTGATCATCATCGCCTTCGATCTGGGACTGACGGCCTTTCTCGTCGCATGGCTTGTTGCGGCGATTGTCGAGGGAGCGTCGCTCTGGATAGCGGCCATCTATCTGGCGCGCCGTCACCTGCTCGATCAGCCTTTACTCGGCGCCATAGCGGACGCGCGGCGCGAACATGTGGGGCTCGGCCGCTTCATGCTGACCGCAAATGCCGACATCATGCTCGGCGATGTTACGGGCCGGCTGACACCGCTCATCGTCGGCGCGATGCTCGGGCCGACGGCGGCGGGCCTGTATTCGATCGCGCACCGCGCGACGATTGTCATTTCGCAGCCCGCGCAAATGCTGGGGCAAGCCGCCTATGCCGAGCTTGCCCGCCTGGCCTCCGGAGGCGGAGGTGGCGGCGCAATCCGGCATGCGCTAGCTCGCTGTATCGGCATTGCCCTTACCACGGCGCTGCCGCTTCTCGTCGTTCTTGCCGTCTTCTCGCGCGAGATCGCGGTGCTGATCGGCGGACAGGCTTTCGCGGGGGCTGCCGTGATCATGGTCTGGCTCACGTTGGCCCGCGTGGTTGCGATGACGGGGCCGCCGACCAGCGCGGCGCTGATCGCCGTCGGGCGCCCCGGCTTGTCGGTGACTGCCAATGTCATAGCCGGGCTGGGCCTCATGCCGTTGCTGCCCCTGTTTACCCACGCCGCCGGTCTCGTCGGCGCCGGTTATCATGCCTTGTTGCAGGCGGTGGTCGCTGCGACCTTGCTCGGCTTCGCCCTGTGGCGAGCGACGGAGCAAAGTCCATGAATGCGCCGCTTGCTTTGCCCCCTTCGCGCAGCCTCGCGCCTTTCATATTCGCGCCATATGGGGCAGACACTATGGCTTGCCCCGCAGGCGAAGATGAAAGTGCGCAGCGTTCGATGACCGAAGCCAATGGGCTCGAAGCGATATTCATGGCCCACCGGCCGGCCTTGTCGCGCTATCTGCGCGTTCGTCTCCGCGGCGACGGCGATGGCGAAGACATTCTGCAGGACCTGTGGCTGAAGCTCGCTGATATCGACGCGAGCCTGATCGCCGAGCCGCTTGCCTATCTCTATCGAACCGCCGAAAATCTGGTCCTGGACCGGCGCCGTTCGGCGCAGCGTCGCAGCACGCGGGAACAGGAATGGACGAAGGGGCACATCGATGGAAGCATTGCCGCGCCGCGCGACGCACAGCCATCGGCCGAGCGCGCGCTCGTGGCACGTGATCAGCTCAGGCGGGTTGATGCCGTGCTCGACGCTTTGCCCGAACGCACAGCTTTTGCCTTCAGGGCGGTCCGGATCGACGGCACTCCGCAGAAGCAGCTCGCCGCGGAAATGGGCATCAGCGTGAGCGCGGTCGAAAAGCATTTGCAACGGGGGTACCGCGCGGTTCTGGAGCTCAGGCAACAGCTGGATGTGGATATCGACGCGCCGCAACGTCAAGTGGCGGAAGGAATCGATGATGGGGGCCGGTAACGTCATGGACGAGGCCATTGCATGGCACGTGCGGCTGCAGGGTCCGATGGCCGATGGCGCGCTGTGGGCCGAGTTCACCGCCTGGATGGAGGTCGATCCGGCGCACGCCGATGCCTATGATGCGGTGGCGCTCGCCGACGATTGTCTGTCGGACGAACTCGCCGAAACACCGGTCGCGGAAAAAGACACGCGGCGCGCCACCAATGACAATGAGCCCGGTGTCCGACCCTGGTTTAGACGCACGGCGTTGCTCTCGGTCGCCGCCAGTCTAGTCCTCGCATTGTTCCTGTCGCCGTTTCTGCTGCGGTCGCCGGGGATGGAAGTAATTATGACGAATCCCGGCGAAACGCGCGAAATCGCTCTTGGCGACGGATCGACGATCGCTCTCAACGGAGGCACCACGATTCGGATCGACCGGAAGGCCGAACGTTTCGCGCGCCTCGACACCGGCGAAGCGATCTTCACGATCAAGCATGACAGCGCCCGTCCGTTTGTCGTCGAAACCGGAGACGGGACGCTTCGCGACCTCGGCACGATCTTTAACGTGCGGCAGTCGGCGAACGGTCTGGAGGTCGGCGTATCCGAGGGGAGCGTCCAATATGATCCCGGCGCCCGGGCCGTGACGGTTGCGGCCGGAAAGCAGCTCCGCGTCCAGCGCGGGAAATCCACGGCGGTCGTGACGGCGATCGATCCGGCCTCAGTCGGTGGGTGGCGCCAGGGAAGGCTCAGCTATCACGATGCGTCACTTGCCACGATCGCGCTCGATCTTTCGCGTTCGCTCGGCACACCGGTGACCGTGTCGCCGGATCTTGCGAGTCGGCGCTTTTCGGGCGTTATTCGGGTTGATCGCGACGAAGCGAGGCTCTTCCGGCAACTGGAGTCCTTGCTTGGCGTTCATGCCCGCCATAGTGCCAAAGGATGGCAATTGACGCGCTGATCCGGTGACCTGGAACCGCTTTCTCCCGGCTATGGCCATCGCCATCGCTGCCGCGAGCCCGGCGGCGGCAGCGGAAAGCCGCAACTTCAATATCCCGGCCCAGCGCCTCGACAATGCACTGATCTCGCTTGGCAATCAGACGCAGATTTCGATCGGCGGGATCGACCAGCGCCTTACGGGCGCGCGCAGCAAGCCCGTTCGTGGCCGTATGACGGTTGCACAGGCGCTCACGATGATGCTCCGCGGCACCGGTTTCACCTATCAGATTGTCGATGCGGAGACGGTTCGAATCGTTCCGGCGCCTCAGCCGCGCCCAAAGCCGAAGCCCGTCGCGGCTCCACAGCCGGTTCGCGAAGCGCCGCGCGCGAAGGCGCCGATGCCGCCGCCCACCGAAATCGTCGTCACCGCGACGAAGCAGGGCCAGGCGCTCGACAGTTATCCGGGTACCGCGCATATCGAGTCCGTTGGCAGCCTCGGTGTCAGCGAAAACCAAGGCACCGGCGCCTTCGTCGCACGCATTCCGACCTTGACCTCGACCAACCTCGGACCGGGCCGCAATAAATTGTTCGTGCGCGGCATCGCCGACAGCAGCTTTTCCGGACCGACGCAGTCGACGGTGGGGATCTATCTCGGCGACCTTCGGCTTACCTATAATGCGCCCGAGCCCGACCTCCGCCTCTATGACATCGACCGCATCGAAGTGATCGAAGGCCCGCAAGGCACGCTCTATGGTGCAGGCGCGCTCGGTGGCATCGTTCGCATCATGCCCAAAATGGCGGACCCCGGCCGCTTCCATGCCTCGGCTGCTACCGGACGGTCGCTGACCCGCGGCGCGGAACCGGGATATGATCTCGGAGGAATGGTCAATATTCCGATCCTGGCCGACCGTGTCGCGCTTCGGGTCGTCGGCTATAAGCAGGTCGAAGGCGGATATATCGATAACAGCACCCTGGGTGCGCGGGATACCAACCGGACGCGTATCGACGGTGCGCGAGCGAATTTACGGATCGACCCCGGCGACAAGTGGACGATCGACGTCACCGCATTGCTCCAGAATATCGACACGCGCGACGGCCAATATGCCGAGACCGATCAGCCGCGCCTTGCCCATGCGGCCAATTTTTCTCAGCCGCATGACAATGATTTCAAGGCCGCCGGGATCGAAATCGCCAAGGACTGGGGCGATCTCAAGCTCGTCTCGTCAACAGGCGTCGTCGATCATGACCTCTCGGATGTTTTCGATGCGACGGGCTATGCGGGTACGTCCGGAATCCAGATATTCGAGGGACATGAGGCCATTCGCCTGCTCACGCACGAGACCCGCTTTTCGCATCGCGGTCCATCGGGCAGCAGCTGGGTCGCGGGCTTCAACCTTGTCCGCAATATCGATCGCATCGACCGCCATTTAGGTCCGCTCGACGCTCCCGAGACGCTCGCGCGGCTGCGCAACCAGAAGACCGAGGTTGCCGTCTTCGGCGAAGCGACGCAGCGGGTCGCTCCGCGCTTATCGGGGACACTCGGCGCGCGCTTGGTTTTTGCCGAGACGATCGGTGAATTGATGGGCGGGGCCGGCGATGGTTTCGAGCCAAAACGGCGGCAGGCCCGTTTTCTCCCTACGGCTGCCTTGTCCTGGAAACCGAACCCCGACCTTCTGACTTTTATCCGCTACCAAAGCGGCTTCCGGAGCGGGGGTATCGCGATCACCGGGGGGCAGGCCAATACCGCGCAACGCTTTGATTCGGACGCGATCCATACCGCCGAACTCGGACTTAGACTGGGCAGCGAAACGGAAACGGCGAGACCCCGGTTCTCGGGCGGCATCACAACCTTTTATTCGATCTGGACCAGTATTCAGGCTGATCTGATCGGGATGGACGGATTGCCTTTTACCGAGAACATCGGGCGTGGGACGATTTATGGCGCAGAGATCAACGGCCGCTGGCACGCAACAGATAGCCTGTTTTTCGATGGTGCGTTGTTCGTCAATCGAAGCGCGCTGACAAATCCCGCCGAGGGCCTCGAAGAGGCGGACGAACGGCCATTGCCAAATATTGCGCGGACAGGCGCGCGATTGAGCGCGTCGTGGGAACGGCCGATATCGGCCAATCTGGCTTTCAAGCTCGACGGTACCATTCGGTATATCGGGGCATCGAGCCTCGGGACAACGGCACCGCTCCTCCTCAAGCAGGGCGAAACGACGCAAGTTGACCTGTCCGCGTCGTTCGTCGCGTCGCGAGGCTGGGCGATTTCGCTCGACGCGGCGAACCTACTAAATGTCAGGGGCAACAGCTTCTCCTATGGCAATCCCTTCACCGTCGTCGAGGGTAAGCAGATCACGCCGCTGCGGCCGTTGACGATCCGGTTGGGTATTCGAGCGGGATTTTGACGTGCGGGGGCGGTCGCTCCTCCGAAGGACATTCTCATGAAGCCTGCATGGGTAACGAAACTGCTCGCGCGGCGCCCCGACATTTCATGGCGGCGCTGGCTCTTGCGGCGCTGGTCGCGCTGACAATTTTCAAACTAGCGTCGGAAATCGGGGAGGGTGAGCTCAATGCTTTCGATACTCCGGGACTGGATTGGGTGCGCGCAGTATTTGGCGACGTAGCGACCTTGACGCTCGTGGTCGCCTTTTCGGCGGGCTTGCTCGCAACACTCGGGCGGCGACGTCTCGCGGCGTTCCAATCTGGCATCGAACCGCCGCCGTGAATCTGCCGCCACCCATATTTGAGGTATCTGAGAACAAATACAGGTAAAAATAGCCTTATAAAACATATGTATGTTGGCAATTGGATTCCGAAATGGGAATCGAATAGGTCAGCTCCTTAGGAGCTGTATGTCTATTTCGAGGTATCCGCGCAAAATGGCGGAAAATTTGCTTTGTAAATCAAATCGCAGTGTCGGCGGTTCACTCCGTCCCCGGCACCATTTGTTCATTTCAGGACGTTCCAGGACGGCAAGAGCAAGTGGCATGCTCGATCATGCTCGGCCGCCGGCTGGCAAGCGAGTCATCGGAGACATTACGCCGCCCGAGGTGTTCGAAGTGCTCCGCAAGGTAGAGAAGCGTGGGCGATACGAGACCGCCAATCGGCTTCGCGGCACGCCCAGTTCTTCTGCCGCCTCAAGGACTTCCGACGCATCCACACACGCTACGACAAACGCGCTGACATCTTCCTGGCTGCAATCCTCATCGTTGCTGCCATCATCTGGTGGGCCAATTGAGTCCCGACCCTAGTGTAGTCAGTCCGCAGTCGGCCAAAATCAATTGGTCTCGGTCGCCCGTTCGATTACGGGCTAGGATTTCTCCGCCAGCGGCTCCATTTCGCGGATCAGGTCGACGAGCAGGCGCAGCGCGGTCGGAACCTGGCGACGGCTTGGATAATAAGCGTGGAATCCGCTGCCGATCGACGCCCAATCTTCCAGCACGATCTTCAATGCTCCGCTTTGGAGATGCGGACGCAGGACTGGTTCAGCGGCATAGATGATGCCGACCCCGCCAATCCCCAGACCTATCGAGGCATGGCTCGCATCGACCGTCAGCGAGCCGGGCGTGGCGGCGGCGACGGTTTCGGCGTCCTTCTCGAACTCCCATTGATAGAGCTGGTCGTTGCCGAGCCTGATCTGTACGCAGCGATGGTGCTGCAGGTCGTGCGGGGTTTCGGGCGTCCCGTGGCGTTCGAGATAGCGCGGTGATGCTGCCGCAACCCAGAGGATGTCCGGTGAAAGTCGCCGCGCGATCATGTCTTCGGGCACCGTGCCGCCATAGCGGATGCCGGCGTCGAACCCGCCGTCAATCACGTCGACCATGCGGTTGCTGACGCTGATGTCCACCTCGACCTCCGGGTAGCGCTCGACGAACACCGGCATCACCGGGTCGAACAGCAAGGGCACAGCATCCTCGAGAACGTTGATCCGCACCCGGCCCGCCGGCGTGTCGCGGAAGCGGTTCAGATTTTCCGCGGCTTCGCCGACGGCCGCGAGCGGCCCTTCGATCGATGCCTTGAGTTCCTCGCCCGCAGCCGTGAGGGTGACGCTGCGGGTGGTCCTGTTCAACAATCTGACGCCGCGTCGTTCCTCGAGCGCCGCGATCGCGTGACTCAGCGCCGAAGGCGTGACGCCCATTTCCGTTGCGGCGTGACGGAAGCTGCGATGCTTGGCGATCGTAAGAAAGTAAAGGAAGTCCGCGACATCGGTTCGGCTGAGTTGCATGGCACCGCATAGCATACTGATGAGCAAAGTTCAGCAGTTCATTGCGCGCGAGACCGCTAATCGTCGTGGCATGCGAGGTCTAAATATTGCCCGTTCTCGCCAGGAGGCGAGGTTGGAATGGAGGCCGCGACGATGATCAGACACGCAATATCGGTCGCAGCCTTTGCGCTGGTTGCGAGCGATGCCCCCGCGCAGGAAGGAGCAGCGACAATGGAGATTACCCGCGAGGACGACCTCAAGACGATCGAAGGACCGGCTGAATATTTCACCGGAAAAGTGACCATCACCGGGCAGTTCCAGCGACCCGACCCGTCGCGTGTCGGCGGCGCCATCGTGCATTTCGAGCCCGGTGCCCGCACCGCGTGGCACACGCACCCGGCGGGCCAGACGCTGATTGTGACCGATGGTGTCGGCTGGACGCAGATCGAGGGCGGGCCGAAGCTGGAGTTCCACGCAGGCGATATCCTCTGGTGCCCCGCCGAGCACAAGCATTGGCACGGCGCGACGCCGAACGAGAGCATGACCCACATCGCCATCCAGGAATCGGTGAACGGCTCGCCGGTCACCTGGATGGAGAAGGTGACGGACGCGCAATATCTGGCTCCGCTGGCGAAGGATTGACCCCATGATTTTGAACGAGACATTCCCGCTCGCCAACGGCATCGCCATCCCGAAGCTCGGGCTCGGCACCTGGCGCATTTCGGACGATGATGTCGCACGCGTCGTGCGCGACGCCGTCGAAATCGGGTATCGTCATATCGATACCGCGCAGGCCTATGGCAACGAACGCGGCGTCGGCGAAGCCGTGCGCGATAGCGCTATTCCCCGCGACGAGGTCTTCGTGACCACCAAGCTCGCCGCCGAGAGCAAGAGCTATGCCGATGCAGCGGACCGCATCGATGCCTCGCTCCGCACCCTTGGGCTCGATCACATCGACCTGATGCTGATCCACAGCCCGCAGCCTTGGGCCGAGTTTCGCGAGGGCGGGCATTTCTTCGAGGGCAATCTCGAAGCCTGGCGCGCGCTCGAAGAGGCCTACCGTGCCGGCAAGCTCCGCGCGATCGGCGTTTCCAACTTCGAGCGGGCCGATCTCGATAATCTGCTTGAGCATGGCAGCGTCGCGCCGATGGTCAACCAGCTGCTGGCGCATGTCGGCAACACGCCCTTCGACCTCATCGACTATTCGCGAAGCAAGGGCCTGCTCGTCCAGGCCTATTCGCCGGTGGCGCACGGCGCGGCGCTTGGCAATGCCGAGCTTGACAGGCTGGCCGATCGATATGGCGTCAGCATCGCGCAGCTCTGCATCCGTTACTGTCTCCAGCTTGGGTTGCTGCCGCTGCCGAAGACGGCGACGGCCGCGCACATGCGCGAGAATGCTGCGGTCGATTTCGTGATTTCGGACGCGGACATGGCAGCGCTCATGGCTGCCGAGGGCAGCGATTATGGCGAAGCCAGCGCTTTTCCGGTGTTCGGCAAGAAACGGCAGGTTGCCGGTGCGAATGAAAAGGACTGACCTCGTGAATCCGATCTATGATTTCAAAGGCCAGGTGGCACTCGTTACCGGCGCGGCCAAGGGCATGGGGCTGGCTGCGGCACGCGCCTTCGCCGAAAACGGCGCATCGGTGGTGCTAGCCGATCTCGACGGCAAGCTTGCCGAACGCGAGGCGCAGCGGATCGCCGCAGACGGCGGCACCGCGATCGGTGTGGGGTGCGATGCCGCCGACGAGGCGCAGGTTGCTGCGATGGTGGATCGTACGGTCGCCGAATATGGCCGTCTCGACATGGCCTTCAACAATGCGGGCATTCAGGTGCCCCCGTCGGATGCCGCCGATGAACCCATAGAAAGCTATGAGCGGGTCACCGCCGTCAACCAGCGCGGCGTCTGGGCGTGCATGAAGCACGAACTGCGCATCATGCGCGTGCAGGGCTCCGGCGCGATCGTGAATTGCTCCTCGCTCGGCGGGCTTGTCGGACTTCCGGGACGCGCAGCTTATCACGGGACGAAGCATGCCGTCATCGGCATGACCCGCAGCGCGGGTGTCGAATATGCGCCGCGCGGAATCCGCATCAATGCCGTCTGCCCCGGCACCGTAGACACGCCGATGGTGCAGGAGATGCTGGGTGGGCAGTCCGATGCGATGGCCGAGATCATGAAGCAACAGCCGATCGGCCGTCTCGGGCGCGCCGAAGAGGTCGCCGCGGCCGTGCTCTGGCTCTGCAGTTCGGCAGCAAGTTTCGTCATCGGCGTCGCGCTACCCGTGGATGGAGGCTTCACCGCACACTGACCCAGAGACGACGCGCGGTCCGTCGATATCCGGGCAGAGGCGCGCGTTTGATGCCTTCCCGAGGCGTCCGTTTGCAACAATGGGTTTCCAATTACGGACTGTCTGAAATCATCGTGCCCCGAATGCGGTTCACGTCAATTTGTCAACGTCGCCTAGCAGTTGCCCTGCACGCCATCAGCACATTCTCCAACGGATTCAACGTCTTTTCCTGCGCCTTCAACTGTGTTGCAAGCAGACAGAACCAGTATCCCGCCAATTGCGAAAATTGTCAGAAGCTTTTTCATTGTCTCTCTCCAACGCGAGGACGAACAGCCCTCCACTTGAGACTACGGCTTTTCGCATCGATTGTTCCGCTGCGTCGGCTCACGCTAGCCGAAGCGTTCAAAATGACCGCCAGACTGGGGAGAATGGAAGGGCTACTCGAATATACAGCGCGCAGACACTCGTCCGGCGCAAGAAGCCGGCTTCTCTCGGCTATTCAGCATCATGTCCCCTGATACCAGCGACATGAAAAGATGTGCAGCTGCCGCCGGATCGTCGATCCGGGCGTTTGCTGTCTTCGTCCACTCCGTCAAGATTTCGGACAAGCGGCCGATCACCGGAAGATGCAGGTCGCGATAGATTTGAATCGCAAAATCGCGATCCCGGAGGCATTCGGAAACGAGCATGCGGATGAGCGCGACCGAGCGCGGCGAGCGCAACAGGTCGCGCTGGTTCAGCGCAAAGTCTGTCAAAGCACTCGCTTTTGAAGGACCGGATCCAAGCGGAGCGGTGTCTGCATGTGCCATCGCTTCGTCACGCCAGCGGATTGCGATGGCGCGCAGCAGTCCCTGTTTGTCGCCGAACAACTGGCAAAATGTTGTCAGCGAACCGCCCAATCGCCGGACAACCTCCGCGAGGGGAGCCCTATCGAAGCCCCTTTCGAGGAACAGGGCTTCGGCGGCGTATATGATCGCTTCGCGTCGTTGCGTTCGGGACAATGGTCTTGGCTGATCCATCGCTGCGCCCGGAACCACTCAGGCAGGCTCGCTCACTCCAATGCGGGCGACCGCGCTGGCAGCCGTCGCAGCCGTTGCAGCCGCAACGCCGTTTATCCGCTCGGCGGATAGCGGCGGTACGAAGGCTGGTGCGAGGGCGACCGGAAGGTCGCTCTGCGCGATCGGGCGCCGGTGCGAGAATGTGTCGAACCCGGCCTTGCCGTGATAGGCGCCCGATCCGCTCATGCCGACCCCCCCGAATGGGGCGGCATGGTTGATATAGGCGAGGGCGAAGTCATTGCGCGACACTGCGCCCGATGTCGTATTTCGCACGAACCTCCGGAAGTCGTCGGTATCGCCGCCGTACCAATAGGAGGAGAGCGGATGTTCGCCTGCGGCGGCATAGGCGATCGCTTCGTCAACATGACCGTAGCTGTGCACCACCAGCACCGGGCCGAAGATTTCCTCGGCGTTGATCTCGGCGTTCGTCGGCGTGTCAATCAGCAGCGTGGGAGGAATGCGGCGGCCCTTCGCGTCGGGTAGTCGCGCTTTTTCCGCCTCGGGCAAGATGGCGATCGCGGTCGCGCCCCTCGTCTTCGCGTCCTCGATCAAGCCGGCAACGCGTGCATAATTCGCATCGTTGATGATCGACACGACGTCGGGATTGTCGATGAAGGTGGGGAAATGCGTCAGCACGGCGCCGTGATACGCCTCGACGAATGCGTCCCGTCCCTCCGTGGGCACGAAGACATAGTCCGGGCAAAGACACACCTGTCCATTGTTGACGAGCCGCGCCGCCGCAATCCGCGTCGCGGCGTCGGCGACATCGGCGTCGGGCCCGACGATCGCGGGGTTCTTGCCGCCGAGTTCGAGCGTTGTCGGAACCAGATTCCGGCCCGCCGCGACGGCGATCAGGCGTCCGACCTTGGGTGAGCCGGTGAAGAAGATATGATCGAAGCGGAGATCGGAGAAGGCCGTCGCGGTGGCAAGGCCGCCGTTGATCACCGCGACCTCCTCGGGGCTCATCCGCGATGCCACCGCGCGCGCGAACACCGCGCCGGTGCGCGGTGCCATATCGGAGAATTTGATCATCACCCGGTTGCCGGCGGCGAGCGCTTCGACCGTCGGCACGAAGACGAGAACGACCGGGAAGTTCCACGGGCCGATGACCCCGACAACGCCCTTGGGCCGGTTCTGGATGACGGTCGGGATCGCGCCGCCCATTGCCGCGGGAATCTCGGTCGGCGCCATCCATGCCTCCAGATTCTCGCGCGCGAAATTGATCGCTTCCATGCCGCCCAATATGTCGAGTTCGAGCGAGGTGGTTTGCGGCCGGCTGCCGAAATCGGCCTCGAGCGCCGCTGCGAGCTCGGTCGCATGTTCGAGCACCGCAGCGACAAAGCGGTCGATGCGGTCGCGCCGCGTAGCGGCGTCGGGGATCGGGTCTTTTGCCTGTGCTGCCCGCTGGGCGCCCAGCAGGCGTTGCAGTTCTGCCGGTGCGACCTCGGCCGCGGTGTCGGTCATCATATCCTTTTTCTCCGTCATGCGGCTACGCCCTCGGCGGCGATCTTGCGCGCCCAGCCATAGTCGGCCTTGCCGTTCGGGCCGCGGAGCAGGGTTTCGATGCGGAGGATGGCCTTGGGCAGCTTGTATCTTGCGAGGCTTTTGCCAGCATGAGCGAGCAATTCGGTGTCGGTGGCATTTCGCCCCGCTGCCAGCTCGACGATCGCGACGACTTCCTGGCCCCACCTGTCGCTGGGCCGGCCGACGACGATGAGATCCTTGATCGCCGGATGGTCGGCCAGCGCGGCTTCCACCTCTTCCGCGAAGATCTTCTCGCCGCCCGAATTGATCGTTACGGAATCGCGGCCGAGCAGTTCGATCGTGCCATCGGCCAAATGCCGGGCGCGGTCGCCGGGGAGCACCATTCGCCGTCCCGAGACGGTCGGAAAGGTCCGCTCGGTCTTGTCGCGGTCGCCAAGATAGCCGAGGGGGATCAAGCTGTGCCGTGCAAGCCAGCCCGCGTCCGTATCGCCGGGATCGAGAAGGCGCGTGCGGCCTTCGTCGACGACGCAAGTGCCCGTCGCGGCCGTGAAGACGCCGGAGGTCACCGGCGTCTGGCTCGTGCTCATATTGGTGAGCTGCGAACCGCTCTCGGACGATCCGGCGACGTCGCCGACGATCACGTGCGGCAGCAGCTTCAGAATGCGGTTCTTGACCGAAGCGCTGGTGACGGCGCCGCCGACGCCGACGAATTGTAACGAGCCGCCATCGAAGCCGCCAGATTCGAGGGCGTCGCACATCGGCGTCGCAAAGGCATTGCCAACCAGATTGATGAACTGCACGCCTTCGCTGTCGATGCGTTGCCAAACCGAAACGGGATCGAGCCGGTCGACCACGTCGGGAAAGACGATGGTGCCGCCGCTGAGAAACCCGGACATGGCGAGCCATTGCGCCGCGGCGTGCATGAGCGGGGGGAGCGGCATGAAAACCCGGTGTTCGCCCGCGACGATCTTTGCAACGCCATCGGCGAGTGACGGCGCATCGAACAGTCCTTCGGGAAGAAAGGCGGGCATGGCGCTTTCGAGAATGTCGCCCTGGGTCCATAGCGTGCCCTTGGGCATGCCGGTCGTGCCGCCGGTGTAGACGACATAGAGATCGTCGGGGTCGGGCCGGGTGCGCGGCGCATCGGCCGTCGAGGCGGCAAGTGCGTCCTCATAATCAAGGGCGCCCGGAAGCAGCGCGTTGTCCGATTCATCGGCGACCTGCAGCAGCAGCTTCGGCGGTTCGCGCAGCGAGCCAAGCACGGCGCCGAGGATCGGCGCGAAGCGGGCGTGATAGATGATCGCGCGCGCCGATGCGTCATCAAGCAGATAGGCGAGTTCGGCCTCGACGTAGCGGTAATTGACGTTGAACGACGCCGCCCGCGCGGTCGCGGCGCCGAGCATCCCCTCGAGATACTCGTTCCCGTTGTGAAGATAGAGCGCTACATGGTCCTGCCCCGATTCCCACGGCTGCAGGTCGGCGCGGGGCCGATGGATCGTGATCCCATGTTCGATGAGCAGGCTCGCAAGGCGATTGGCGCGCGCCGCGACCTTTGCGTATGTGAGCCGTCGGTCGCGAAAGACGATGCACTCGCGATCGGGCATTTCTGCCGCGATCCCGGCGAAGAGTTCGGCGAAGTTGTAACGCATCAGGCTTCTCCCGGTCGTTACACGCAACGCACGTCGACGAGTGCCTGGCGGCCTTCCTCACGCACGACGCGCAACGCCTCTTCCAGCGCGGGCTTGAGTTCGCTGCGCTTATGAACCGTGACGCCATAGCCGCCCGACGCAGCGCAATAGGCAGCGAATTCGGGCGAGGGCGACAGGTTCGAGAAGCGATCCTCGGCGTCGGCGCGGCCGTCGGGGTAGACGAGCTGCGTCGCGAGATCGACCGCCCACCAGTTGCAATTGTTGGCGAGGATCGTGAGCACTGGCAGGTCGTGCTTAGCGGCCGCATGATGGCACGCCGCCGGGTTGGCGAACATATAGGCTCCATCGCCGAGCGTCGCGACGACGGTGCGGTCCCGCGCGGCATATTTGGCGCCGAGTGCCGCGGGCAGACCCCAGCCGAGCCCGCCCGATGCGGGAAGAAAATAATAGGTGCCGGGCTGCGTGCGGTTCAGCAGGCAGGGGGTCGCGACATATTCGTTGAAGACGATATCGTCCTCGCCCAGCAACTCGCCGAGCACGGCCGAAATGGCGTTCTTGGTGATCGGCGCGTCGGAATCGGGGGCGGTTTCCTGCGTCCGTATGGCGGCGATGGCGTCGTGGTGGGCCTTGGCGGCCGCGTGAATGCGCTCCGCCCGGGCCGGGTCGATGCTCTTGGCGCGTTCGTTTAGCGCGGCCGTCAGCCGAGCGAGGAAGGCGGTCGGCGTCGCGGCGATATTGAGGTCCGAGCGGTGCGAGCGGATCGGGTAAGCCGAATAGAGCGGATCGACGCCGACCTGCGCGATGAAGCAGTCGGGCTGCGGTGACCCGTGCGCGTCGATCCACGGCACGTCCGATTCGAGGAAGACGATGACGTCGGCCTTTTTGAGCACGCCGAGGGTGTCGGGGCCGAGGCGATTGGGGTGGTTCGACGCGATGTTCAGATAGCGGTGCCACGGGTCGGCGACGCCGACCGCGAACTGCTCGGCGAGGCGGGTGAGCAGGCCGACCGATTCGGGCTCGATCCCCGAAGCCGTCGCGACGATGACCGGGAAGTCGGCCGCCGCGATGCGGTCGGCGAGCTGGTCGACGGCATCGGGGTCGGGGTGGACCGCGGTGGGGACCGCGGTGCGAATGCGCTCGCCGGTGTTGCTGCCATCCGCTTCGGCCAGCACCTCGCGCGGCAATGCGAGATAGACGGGGCCGCGCGGGTGCGCAGTGGCGACGCTCAGCGCGCGGTCGACGACGGCATCGACTTGTCGCGCGTCGCGCAGCTCATAATCCCATTTCACGAACTCGCGGACGAGGCTCGCCTGGTCGAACATCTCCTGCGACCAGTGGATCGGCAGGTCGCGTGCGCCGGTGGCGCCGCCTTCGAGGATCGGCGAGCGCCCCGCGGTGATGAGCAGGGGCACACGGTCGCGCGCGGCATTGGCGACGGCGCAGGAGACGTTCGCGGTGCCGACATTGACGTGCAGCATCACCGCCTGCGGCCGCCCGGTGACGAGCGCCGCGCCATGCGCCATGCCGCCGGCCAGATTCTCATGCGCGCAGAGCACAGGCTTCGGCAGCGCCGCTCCCCCGTCCTTCGCGTTGGCGGCATAGGCTTCGACGATCGGCGCGAAGTCGGTCCCCGCGTTGACGAAGATCGAATCTACGCCGTGCTCGGCGAGCGCGGTCAAATAGCGGGTGGCGGCGGTCTGGGACATGCGATCCTCTCTCCATCGGAATTTTCTTGCCAAGGCTATAGATGGAACGATCTAATAATGCTAGTGCCGAAAGCGGCATCGCTGTCGACAACGGCCCGCTCGTCGAATGTCGTCTGCCCGAATGATCGGGGAGATGGATTTTAAATCAGTGGTTTGGGTCGATGGCGATGCAGAGATTGCTCAATCATGGGAGATGAAATTATGTCTGTTGCTGGCAAATACGACACCACCGTCAAGAGCCCGATGGGGGATCAGAAGGGTGTCTTCACCGTCGTTCCGGCGGACGGCGGCGCCTTTACCGGCACCGTTGTCGACGGCATGGGAACGATGGAGGTCGTCGACGGCAAGGTCGACGGCAACTCGCTGACCTGGAAGATGAGCACGAAGGTTCCGATGCCGCTCGATTTCGACTGCGAAGCGACGATCGACGGCGACAGCCTGTCCGGCAAGGTCAAGGCCGGCGCCTTCGGCGAAATGACCCTGAGCGGCACGCGTCAGGCGTGATCCGCGCGGCAGGACCGCCGGAGCGACTCCGGCGGTCTGCCCTTCCATGCCTTTGCAAAGGGGACCCGATGACCTCCAACCTCGCGCTCAATTATCTGACCGTTTCGCTCGACGCCGACGGCGTTGCGACGGTGCTGCTCAACCGGCCGCCAGCCAATGCCGTCGACCGCGACATGTATATCGAAATCGCGGCTCTGTTCGCCGACCCCGACCGGATGGGGGATGTGAAGGCGATCGTGCTGGGGGCCGAGGGGCGCTTCTTCTGCGCCGGCAACGACCTCGACGAATTTGCGACGATGACGCCCGACAACGGCGCCGAGCGCATGTGGCGCGTGCGCGAGGCTTTTTTCGCGATCCAGAATTGCCCCGTCCCGGTGATCGGCGTGGTGCACGGCGCGGCGCTCGGCACCGGGCTCGCGATCGCGGCCTCCTGCGATTTCGTGCTGGCGAGCCCCGACGCGAAATTCGGGCTTCCCGAGCTGACCGTCGGCGTCATGGGCGGCGCGGCGCATCTCGCGCGCCTCGCCCACCAGCCGATCGTCCGGCGCATGTATTTCACCGGAGAGGCGATCGAGGCGCGGCAGCTTGCCGCCTGGGGCGCCGCGATCTTCCTGCACGAGGGTGACGGCCTGATCGACGAGGCCAAGCGCCTCGCGCGGCGCGCGGCGTCCTTCAGCCCGACCGCGACGCGCCTCGCCAAGCAGATTCTCGACCGCATCGAAACCATGGACCTGCAGCCCGGCTATGCGTTCGAGCAGGGCTTTACCGTCAAGATGAGCGGTCATCCCGATTCCAAGGAGGCACTGAAGGCATTCGCCGAGAAGCGGCCTGCCGATTACGCGCCGCGTAACCCGCAATGGACCATCGAGGTCTGAAGACAGGATCGGAAAAGACCATGCTCGATATGTCCACGCGAACCGGCTTCACCGAAGACCATGACCTGTTCCGCGACGCCGTGCGCAAATTCTTCGCGCGCGAACTGATCCCCCACCTCGACAAGCATGAGGAAGAGGGCATCGTCGGCCGCGACCTCTGGCGCGCCGCGGGCGAGGCCGGATTGCTCTGCCCGACGGTGAAGCCCGAATATGGCGGGCTCGGCCTAGATTTCGGCTATAATGCCGTCGTCGGCGAGGAACTCGCCTATGCCGGATCGTCGGCGGGCTTCGGGCTGCAGAGCGACATCGTCGCCGACTATATCGAGCAATATGGCTCCGAAGAGCAGAAGCTCAAATATCTCCCCGCCATGGTGCGGGGCGAGATCATCACCGCGATCGCGATGACCGAGCCCGGCACCGGATCGGACCTGCAGGCGATTCGGACGACGGCGAAGAGTGACGGCGGCGACTATGTCATCGACGGGTCGAAGACCTACATCACCAACGGCCAGAACGCCGACCTGATCCTCGTCGTCGCCAGGACCGATCCAGCCGCCGGCGCAAAGGGGATTTCGATCATCCTCGTCGACGCCGATACCCCCGGCTTCGCGCGCGGGCGGAACCTCGACAAGGTCGGCCAGCATTCGGCCGACACGTCGGAACTTTTCTTCAACGGCGTCCGCGTTCCGAAGTCGAACTGCCTCGGGCGGGAGGGGATGGGCTTCGTCTATCTGATGAGCCAGCTTCCGCAGGAGCGGCTGTCGATCGCCTTTTGCACGCAGGCGGCGGCGCAGCGCGCCTTCGACGAAGCGGTGGCGTTCACGAAGGACCGCAAGGCGTTCGGGAAGGCCGTCTTCGATTTCCAGAACACGCGCTTCGCGCTCGCAGGGCTGAAGAGTGAATTGCAGGTTGGCTGGGCGCATGTCGACTGGGCGCTCGCGCGGCACATCAAGGGCGAACTGACCACCGAGGAGGCGTCGGCCGCCAAGCTCTGGCACAGCGAGCTGCAAGGGCGGGTCTGCGACGCGGCGCTGCAGCTCCATGGCGGCGCGGGTTACATGAACGAATATCCGATCGCGCGGCTGTGGCGCGACGCGAGGGTGACGCGGATCTTCGGAGGAACCAGTGAAATCATGAAGGAAGTCGTCGGACGGTCGCTCTGACGGCCGGTCGCGGGAGGTGGAGTGATGCCCGAATTCGATCAACGCAGCTTCCGGTCCGCGCTCGGGCGCTTCGCGACCGGCGTCACGATCATCACCGCGCGCGGTGCCGATGGCCGGCCGGTCGGCGTGACCGCGAACAGCTTCAATTCGGTGTCGCTCGATCCCCCGCTCGTCCTCTGGTCGCTGGCGCGGACGTCGAGTTCGCTCGACGCCTATGAGAGCGCCGATGCGTTCGCTATCCACATCCTCGGCATCGATCAGGAACATCTTTCCAACCGCTTCGCGACCAAGGGCGCGGACAAGTTCGAGGGAATGGACGTCGACCATGCGGGCGTGCCGCTGCTCGACGGATGCGCCGCGCGCTTCCATTGCCGCAAGGTCCAGCGGCACGAGGTGGGCGACCATATCTTGTTCATCGGCGAAGTCATCGAATTCGAGGCCTGCGATGGCGCCCCCTTGCTCTATGTGCAGGGAAAATATGGCGAGGCGCGGCGGCGCGAGGCGGCCGAACTCAGCTATGATCTCGATGCGGCGCGGCTCGGCAAGGGGGCGATCCTCAACCTCTTCTCGCACGCCTATGTGCGGATTCTCGGGCGCGTGCGCGCCGAGTTCGAGGCGATCGGACTCCAGCAGTCGGCATCGATCATCCTCGGCGCGCTCGCCGAAGGCATGACCGCGCTTCCCGATATCCGGCAATTCGCGATCGAGCGCGACTATGATTTCTCGCCGCAGGAGCAGCAGGCGCTGGCCGGCGAAGGCCTGATCGCGATCGAGGGCGGTCGGGTGGCGCTGCTGCCGAAGGGTCATGAAGCCTATGGCGCGCTGCTCGCGGCGCTCAAGACTGTCGAGGATCATCTCGTCGGTGAATGCACCCCCGGCGAGTTGTCCGAGGCGCGGCATTTCCTCGCCCGGATCGGCAATCTCGACAGCGATTTTTAGAAAACCCAACAATCAAACAAGAGAGGAGCAGGATTATGAATTGGCCGGCAGGAGAAGCCGCTCTCGTTACCGGGGCGGCATCGGGAATCGGACTGGGCATGGCGCGCGCGCTCGTCGCCGCGGGCGCGAAGGTCGCCCTGGCCGACATCGACGGTGAGCGCGTCGCGGCGGCCGTGCAGGAACTGACCGACGCCGGCGGCACCGTCGTCGGCGTGTCGCTCGACGTGACCGATCCCGACCAATGGGTCGCGGCCGCCGACAAGGCCGAGGCGGCGCTGGGGCCGATCTCGATCCTGTGCAACAATGCGGGTCTTAGCGGCGGCAAGGAGATCGACAGGACGACGCTCGACGTCTGGCGCTGGGTCTATCGCGTCAACGTCGAAGCCCAGTTCATCGGCGTGTCGGTATTCCTGCCGCGTTTCAAGGCACGCGGCGGCCGCTGCCACATCGTCAACACCGCTTCGATGGCGGGGATCGTGCCGATGCAGCGCGTCGGGGCCTATTCCTCGGCGAAGTTCGCGAGTTTCAGCTTCTCGATGATCCTGCGCGACGAACTCAAGGGCACCGGCATCGGCGTTTCGGTCCTGTGTCCCGGCACCGTGGCGACCCGCATCGCCGTAAATTCGGGGGAGCGCGAAGCCGAACTGCTCGGCCAGGATGCCGATTCGGCGGCGATCGAGGGCAATTTCGCGCTGACCTCGCAGGGGGCGGACCCCGATCGTGTCGGCGATCAGGTGGTCGAGGCGATGCAGAAGGGGCAGTTCCTGATCATCACCCATCGCGATTGGGAACCGCTCGTCACCGCCGTCCACACCGAAATCCGGCAGGCGTTCGCCGAATGCGACGACCGCCACGGCCCCGACGTCAGCGCGCGCTATCTCGTGCAGGGTTTCAATCCGGTTGCGGAATGAAGGATTGGCCGGGGCGCCGCATGGCGCCCCGGCCGCTTGTTCAGGCTTCGAGCGTCGCCCCGAACGTGTCCTCTGCGCCCATGGCGGGCATATTGTCCGAGAGGCGGGAGACGCCCGGCACCTCGGCAAAGTCCGCGCCGAGATTTTCGCGCCACAGCTCACCCCATGCCGCGTCGCCATACATCCGCTCACCGAGGAGCTTCCGTTGCACGGGGTCGAACTCGACGACCGACAGGTAGATGGCCGTGACTCGCTCGCCCTTCAGATTGTTGAAGGACACATAGGCCTCCTGCATCAACGTGTTCTTGCCCGCCGTGTCGACGCGGACCTTGACCTGAAAATCGCGGGTCCGGTTGCCCGCGAGCAGGCGCCGGTACATTTCGACCACCGCATCCCATCCATCGACGGCGAGGTCGAGATAGGCGATTTCGTAATGCGGCTGCGCGGCGACCGTCTGCATCGTCTCCTCGACATCGAATTTGAGCTCGGCCATTCCGTGCGCGAACAGGATCGGCTCCATTTCGCTCCTGGTCAGTTCCTGCATGTCCCTATCCTTCTATCTGATTTCGAGTGTATGGTCGGCCGCTAGCCCTTCTGGCCGGGCGTGATATCGTCTTGCCAATCGGCTGCGAGCGCCTTGTTGAACCGCATCATGTCATAGGCGGCGTCGGGGATGATTTCCGCATTGCTCATGTCGCGGCCTTCCTCGACCCGCTCGGCCACCATCTCGGCGGTCAGGCCGGCATCGGCGAAACCCTCGTTCCCATAGAGACCGTAGCGGCTGAAACGCCCGCCGCCGATGCGGAACAGTTCGCCCGACGCGCTGCATTCGCGGCTGCAGAGATAGGCGACGCCCTCCGCGACCAGCTCGGGCGTGTGCGGCTTGAACCAGTCCATCGAGCCCGGCGGCGCCGTCTCGTCGACGCTGCGCGTGTAGGCTTGCGGGAACAAGGTGTTGACGAGGATGCCGAGCGGGCGGCCTTCGATGGCGGCGGTGCCCGAGATGCCGATGATGCCGCCCTTCGCGGCGACATAGGCGAGCATGCCCTGCTGCCCCAGCACCGTGTTCGACGAGGTGTTGACGATGCGGCCGTATTTCTGCGCGCGCATCACCGGCCAGACGCGGCGCAGCATCATCATCGAGCCGATGAGGTTGGTGCGGAGCACGCCCTCGACCGCCTCGTCGCTGTCCTGATCGAGATCGTGGAAGGGGCGGCTGCCGCCGGCATTGTTGACGAGAATGTCGACGCGCCCAAACGCCTTCACCGCAGCATCGACGATCGCCTGCGCGCTTTCGCCGGTGCCGACCGAGCTTGCGTCGGCGGCTGCTTCGCCGCCCGCCGCGACGATCTCGTCGACGACCGATTGCGCGACGTCGCGCGAGCCGGGGGTGATGGTATCGAAGCCGCCGCCATAATCATTGACCAGCACCTTCGCGCCGCGCCTGCCGAGCGCCAGCGCCGTCGCGCGGCCGATCCCGCGCCCCGCGCCCGTGACGATCGCCACCTGGCCTTCGAAATTCAGCATTCCACTCTCCTGACTTGATGTCCTGTATCGAAATCGATGACCAGCGGTTCGAGCCGCACACCATAGCCGGTCATCACCGGCATGGCATTGATCGGATCGCGCGCGCCGAGGCTCGTCAGCGCGTTGACGTTCACCCCTGCGCCGCCGCCCCAGCCGTGGGTGATCGACACGACGCCGGCGCGCAGCGTGGCGTCGGCTTCGGCCCGCGCCTCGATCGCGCCGTTCGCCGAGACGATCCGGACACGATCGCCTGGCGCGATGCCGCGCGAGGCCAGATCGTCGGGGTGCGCCCAGAGGGGGTTGTCGGTCAGGCGCTTTTCGAGCGTCGGCAGATGATGGTGCGCGGTGTTCATCACGTCGCGCATCCTCCGCACCGCGAGGCGAAGGTCGAAGGCGCCCGCAGTCGATTCCGCGCGAAGCTCCCGCAGTTCCTCGACGATGTCGGGCGGCGCAAGGTCGAACTTCGCATGGCCATCGCCCGGCTCCACATGGAGCGGCGGCACGTCGAAAATCCGGCCGCCTTCGGCGGCGCGAATGGCCGCGAAATCGACCTGACCGCCTTCGAGCAGCAAGGCGATCAGTTCGTCGGTCGCGGGCTTCCGCACCATGTCGAGCGGAGCGCCATTCAATGCAAGCGGGGCGTCCAGCCGCCGCGCGATTTCCCAGAACACCTCCCAATCGTCCACCAGCTCGGCCCCCTCGGGCTCGGGCAGGATCGCCCCCGCATATTGGGCGTAGGGCGCGCGGAAGATGACCTCGAGGAAAGGCGAGGTGATCTCGCTGCGTTCGAGCATCATCTTCGGCGGCAGGATATAATCCGCCTTGCGCGAGGTTTCGTTGAGGAAGGGCTCGATGCAGACCAGCAGGTCGAGCCGGTCGAACGCCGCCGACACTTTCGCCGATTCCGGGATCGCGTTCACCGGGTTGCCGCCGTCGACGATCAGCGCATGGATGCCGTCGGGTGTGTCGCGTCCGATGCTGAAGGGCAGGGTCGCGGTCATGCGCTCGCCGAAGAGCGTGCCATAGCCGTCCGCGTCCTGCCATCCGCTTTCCCACTCGCGGAAGGGCGGGACTACTTCGGCACGGCGCGGGCGGCGCGGCATGGCGACGCCGGGATTGACGACCGGATCACCGGGTCGCGCGAGGCGGCCGCAGACGATATTGATCGCCTCAATCAGATGCTCCGACAGGTTCGAGTGGCGGCCCATGCTCGGCCCGGTGCCCGAGGTCACGAAGCCGCGCTTGCGCCGGTCGGGCCAGGGCTCGGCGAACAGCCGTGCGGCGGCGTCCAGCATCTCGGCCGGCACGCCGGTGCGGTCGGCCACATAATCCGGGGTAAAGGGCTCGAGCGCCGCGCGCAGGCTTTCCAGCCCATCGACATATTGCCGGGCGAAGTCGCGGTCCTCCCACCCCGATGCCAGGATATGGCGCAGCAGCCCGGCGAGCAGCGTGGCGTCTTCGCCGGGGATCGGCTGGACGTGCAGGTCGGCGAACTCCGCCGTCTGCGACCGGCGCGGGTCGATGACGATCAGCGTCTTGCCCGCGGCCTTGGCTTCCTTGATCGACTTGACCGGATTCTGCACCGCCATATTGGCGGTCGCGAGCGACACGAGCGGGTTGGCGCCGACGAGCAGGAACACATCCGACAGCTCATAGGGATCGAGCCCCGCGCCCCACATGCCGATCCGCCGCGCTGTCACCCACTTCGCCGATTGGTCGATCGTCATCGTCGAATAGAAGGAATGCGACCCGATTGCCGCCAGCAAAGCGGGCTGGAGCGCATAGGCAAGGGGGTTGAGATAGGATTGGGTGCCGCGAAAGCATCCGACCGCATCAGGGCCGCGCGCGGCGATGATCGCCCGCAGCCGTGCGCCGATCTCGTCATAGGCCTGTTCCAGCGTGATGCGCTCGAAGTCGCCGTCCGGTCCGCGCTTCAGCGGCCACAGCAGCCGCCTGTCGCTCAGATGCGCCTCGTGCAGCGTCAGCCCCTTGATGCAGGCGTAGCCGCGCGTGAGCGGATTGGTTCGGTCGCCCTGAACCTTCGCGATGCCGCCATCGGCGTCGAAGGAATAGGACAGGCCGCAATGGCCGCCGCAAAGGCGGCAGAAGGTCTTCGCTTCGCGCTGCGGACGTTCCATTCCCACCTTCGCGCAGACCTCCGGCCGCCTTTGCAGTCGCCGACTAATAGGCACTCGACCCGAACTTCGCCCGGAACCGAACGCCATAGGTGCGCGGCGCCGCCATTGCGCCGATCACGGTATACATGGTCGACGGCGTGTTCACGAGATTGAGGTTATCGTAATAGCGGCTGTTCGTGATGTTCTCGCCGAACAGTTCGGCCGCGTAGCGCTTGTCGGGGGACGTCCATCCCAGCACCGCGTTCACCACCCAATAGGGCTTGTCCGCCGATTTTTCGGTGCCCGGAATCTTGTCCGCCCAGATGGCATTATACTTCTTGCTCGTCCAGGCGGCGTCGACGCGCGCCATGATGTTGCCGAAGCCGCCGACATCGGTCGAATATTGCAGGCCGAAATTGGTTTTCCAGCGCGGGGCGCGGAGCAGGGGATTGCCCTTGATGTTCGCCGACGCGCCGATCGGGACTTCCTGTCCAGTATTGGGGTTGATCACCGTTGCTGGACAGGCCTGCTTGGGCGTCGACAGGAAGCCCGCATTGTTGGTGTTCGCCGGGTCGCCGAAGCAGCCCGCGCCATATTGCGAATCCTGGAATGAGGCCGATCCGTCGAGCTGCCAGCCTTCGGCGAAGCGCGGGCGGATCGCATATTCGAGTTCGACGCCGAAGGCCGTGGCCGAAGCGGCGTTCAGGATGTGCGACGTGTTGTTCGAATAGGTGGCGAACTGGATATCCTTATAGTCGTAATAATAGAAGGCGAGGTTGGTCAGGATCTGGCCGTCGGCCATCACCGCCTTCACGCCGCCTTCGTAGGACGCCAGATATTCGGGGTCGTAGCTGGTGCCGCACTCACCGTTGTTCATGCCGCCCGCCTTGTAGCCCCACGACGCCTTGGCATAGGTGAGCACATGCTCTGCGGCGTCGTAATCGACGCTGATCATGCCGGTCGGCGCGCGCCAGGTCTTGGGCGTCCGTTCGGCGTTGCAGAGGTTCGCGGCGGCGGCGATCGCCTCCGGCGTATAGGCCTCGGGCGGCAGGATTCCGCCCTGCACATATTGGTAGATCGTGGCGGCTGTCAGGTCATAGATGAAATTGCTGTGGACGTTCCGCGTCGCGACCTTGCGGTCGATCGTATAGCGGATGCCCCCGGTGACACGCAGCGCGTCGGTGACATGGTAGGTCGCCTGGACGAAACCCGCATAGGAATCGCTCTTCTGCGTCATCGCGAAGCCGAAGAAGGGGGCGGCGGGAATGGTCGAACCGATCGTCGTCGGGCCGTCCGCCGGGATATTCTGGAAGCCGGGGAAGCCCGGACCCGTGAAGGACGCGGTCTGGTAGACACTCGGGAAGGTGCCGGGCAGGCTGCTCAGCGGGGCGAGCGCGGGCGCATTGAGATTGTAAGCGAAGGGCGAGCCCGGCGCATTGGCGAGGTTGACGTTCGCCTGCAGATATTGGGCGACGGCGGGCAGATAGGTCGCGGTATAGTTGACGCCGTCCATATGGTAATAGAAAGCACCGGCCAGCCAGTCGAGCCTGTCGCCGAAGGCCTTGCCCGAGACGTTGAATTCCTGCGTATATTGCTTGTTCGTCTCGTTGATCGGCAGCACATAGGCGCCCGGCGTGTAGCGTCCGCCGATGTCGCCGGTGTTGTAGAGGTCGCCATAGCGGTAAGCGGAGATCGACTTCACGTTCACGTCGCCGAGGTCCCAGTTGGCGGTGAGGCTGACTCCCGACGCCTTGGTCCGGTAGACGGTCGGATACCAGTTGGCGAAGGTTCCGCTCTTGGCCGGATTGTCGGGCGAATATTGGCCGCCTTCGATCAGGCCGTAATATTGGGCGATGCTGCCGCCGCCCAGCTTGGCGATGTCGGCGGGCGACAGATAGCCGGGGTTCGCGACGAAGAAGGAGGCCGGCTGCGAGAAGATGCCGAGCGGATGGGCATCGTCGGACAGGCCGCCGTCGAGGCTGGCGGTCTGGACGCGTGCATAGCCGTCGGTCGTCTTGCTGCGGGCCATGTCGGCGCGGACCGTGATCGACAGATTCTCGGCCGGACGCAGCAGCACGGCGAGCCGTCCGCCGATGCTGTTGCCGGCATATTCGCGGCGGTTGATCGCGATATTGCGATAATAGCCGTCGTGATCGTCATAATGGAACGAGGCCCTGACCGCGATTTTGTCCTCGACCAGCGGCCCGGTCAGGCCGGCGTTGACCTCGACCGCGTCATAATTGCCGTAGGAGACGTCGCCTGCGGCGCCGAACTCGAAATCCGGGTCCTTGGAGATGTAATTGATCACGCCGCCCGTGGTGTTGCGGCCATAGAGCGTGCCCTGCGGGCCGCGCAGCACCTCGATCCGCTGCAGGTCGAAGGTCGGCACCGACTGGGCGAGCATCATGCCCGTATAGACGCCGTCCTGATAGGTCGCGACGGTGGAGTCGGTCAGGCTGGCGGCGTTGTTGCCGATGCCGCGCAGGCTGATGTAGGTGAAGCCGCTGGCGATCGAGAAGTTCATCGACGGCACGGTGAACTGGAGCTTCTGCGGCTGGTCGAGACCGCCCTGCGCGATGCGGTCGGAGGTCACAGCGGTGATCGCGATCGGCGTCTTCTGGATATTCTCCTCGCGCTTCTGCGCGGTCACCACGATCTCGCCGAGGCCGGGCGTCGATGCGTCCGAAGTCTCCGTGTCCACCGGAGGCGCTTCCTGCGCGTGGGCGGCTTGTGCCATCACGGCGAGGGCGACGCCTCCCGCCAGGGCGCGCAGGGTCGTTCGCGTTCCGAATCTTGCCATCATCTCTCTCCCTCAGGGCCGGTTTCGAGGCCCGTTTTGTCATTTTATATTTTCGTCCGGTCTGCCTCCGGCGCCTCGCTGGATTGGCATGTCGTCAGCGTGAGTGTCAGTAGACAGAACGATCTATAGAAAATGGTGTAAGCGCATTGGGCGGGGGGCGTCAATTGATTTTTGAGCCGCGCCGCGCCGGTTGCCGACCGCGGTTTGGCTATCCGTCCAGCCAGCTTTTCCGCGCTTTGGCGGAAATCCGTGCTTCGCGATGCATCCGGCCGATGCATCCCGAAATCTGCACCCCGGAAAAATTATTAGATCGTTCTGTATATGTCTGATAGGGGATCGGCAAGATCGAGGCTCGCGATTGCGCAAGGAAGCGTTCGGCCGAGTCGGCGGCAAGCGGGAGAGCAAGATGGCAAGGTTGCGGGCAAGATGGGCGGCGGTTGGTGCAAAGTCGGGGAGGGACTCCTGACGATGTCCGTCCTGCCGCCGCGCCCGCCCTATGATCCGGAGCTTGCAGCGATCCTTGCCGATGCCGGTGACCGGATTCCCACGGCGACGATGACGCTCGACATGGTTCCGATGATGCGGCAGGCGACGCCGATCGATGTCGATAACGCCATGCTGGCCGCCGCGGGCCTCGCGCGCCGCGACCTTGCGATCGAGGGCTACGAAGGCGCCGAAATCGGCGTTTCGGTCATCGCGCGCGCCGATCATTCCGGCATTGGTCCCGGCATCCTTCACACGCACGGAGGGGGCATGGTCGCGGGCAACCGGATGACCGGGATGCACATCCTGCTGCCGTGGATCGTCGCGCACGACGCGGTCGTGGTCACGGTCGACTATCGCTTGGCGCCCGAGTTTCCCGATCCCTATCCGGTCGAGGATTGCCATGCCGCGCTCGTCTGGACGGCGAAGCATGCCGCCGAGCTCGGGATCGATCCCGGCCGGCTGACGATCGCCGGAGTCAGCGCGGGCGGGGGGCTGGCGGCCGGAACGGCCCTGCTGGCGCGTGACCGGGGCGGACCCCGGCTGGCCGGGCAGATTCTCCTGTGCCCGATGCTCGACGACCGCGACCGGACGGTGTCCACCTTGCAATGCGAGACTGGTCTGTGGGACCGCGCGAGCAACCGGATGGGCTGGACCGCGCTGCTCGGCGATCGCCGCGGGACTGACGATGTATCGATCTATGCGGCCCCGGCACGGGCGACGGACCTGTCGGGCTTGCCGCCCGCCTTCATCGATTGCGCGTCGGCCGAAGTGTTTCGCGACGAGGATGTCGCATACGCCAGCGCCTTATGGGCGGCGGGGGTGCAGGCCGAGCTGCATGTGTGGCCGGGCGGGTTCCACGGCTTCGACATGTTTGCGGATGCCGCTTTGTCCAAGGCCGCGATCGCCGCGCGCAATGCCTGGGTCGCGCGCCACCTGGGAAGCTGAAGTTCAAGCTGGCGAAGGCGGATAGCCCACCGAAGCCAGCGCTCCTATTGCCATTTCCACGGCGGTGGGTGCTTCGATCGTGGCGGGCACTTTCGGCTCGCGGCCGTCCGCCAGATCGCGGATGACCGACCGCAGGATCTTGCCCGACCGCGTCTTGGGAAGCTGTTCGACGGGCGCCGCGGTGCGGAACGCCGCGACGGGTCCCAGTTCGCTCCGCACTTTGGCGACAATTTCCTGTGCGACGGTCCGGTCGTCCGCGTCCACATTCGCCTTGCGGACGAACAGCGCGACGGGAAGCATCCCCTTCAAGGCATCCGCCGCCCCGACGACCGCGCATTCGGCGACGGCGGGATGCCCGCCGATGATCTGTTCGATGCCTGCGGTCGACAGCCGGTGTCCCGCGACATTGATGATGTCGTCGATGCGGCTCATGATGTGGATGCGTCCGTCATCGTCGATGAAGCCGGCATCGCCTGCCGAATAATGGCCGGGATGCCGCGACAGATAGGACCCGACGAACCCGTCGTGATTGCGCCACAGCGTCGGCAGGCAGCCGGGGGGCAGGGGCAGCTTCACCACCAGCTCGCCGATTTCGCCTGCGGGGAGCGGCTTCCCCTCGGCATCGAGCACCTCGAACGCATAGCCCGGCACCGGATGGCCGGCGCTGCCGAACAGCGTTTCGCTGCGCCCGAGGCCGAAACAGGTCGCGATGGCGGGCCACCCGGTCTCGGTCTGCCACCAATGGTCGATCACCGGCAATTCCAGCTTGGTACTCAGCCATTCGAGCGTCCCCGGATCGGCTCTTTCGCCCGCGAGAAACACCGCCTTCAGCGCTTCAGGCCGCCCGCCCATCAAGTCGAGCTCGGGGTCTTCCTTGCGAATCGCGCGGACCGCGGTCGGCGCGGTGAAGAAGATATCGACGTCATACTCGCGCAGCACGCGCCAGAAGGCGCCTGCATCGGGGGTTCCGACGGGCTTCCCCTCATACAGGACCGTCGTCGCCCCGGCGAGGAGCGGGCCATAGACGATATAGCTGTGCCCGACGACCCAGCCGACATCGGAGGCGGTCCACATCGTGTCGCCGGCTCTCACGCCGAAGATATTCTCCATCGACCAGGCCAGCGCGACCGCATAGCCGCCGGTATCGCGCACGACGCCCTTGGGAATGCCCGTCGTGCCCGACGTATAGAGGATGTAGAGCGGATGGTCGGCGCTCACGGCGCTGCAATCGGCGCGGCCGGCCTTTGCGATCGCATCGTGCCAATCCTCGTCGCGTTCCTCGACCAACGCCGCGCGATATTCGGGGCGTTGCAGGATGATGCAACGATCGACCTTGTGCGTGCTTTGCTCAAGGGCGTCGTCGAGCAGCGGTTTATATTCGACGATCCGCCCCGGTTCGATGCCGCAGGAGGCCGCGATCACCAGCTTCGGTTCGGCGTCGTCGATGCGCTTTGCCAGTTCCTTCGCCGCGAAGCCGCCGAACACGACCGAATGGATGGCGCCGATCCGCGCGCACGCGAGCATGGCGAAGGCGGCCTCGGGCACCATCGGCATATAGATGACGACGCGGTCGCCGGTCTTCACGCCCGCTGCGGCGATCATGCCCGCGGTGCGGCGGACGTGATCGAGAAGCTCGGAATAGCTGTAGCTGCGTTTCGTTCCCGTGACCGGGCTGTCATAGATCAACGCCGTCTGCTCGCCGCGACCGGCAAAGACATGCCGATCGAGCGCATTGTGACAGATGTTGAGCCCGCCGTCCTTGAACCACGTCGCGCCGTCGAACGTCTGCCGGGGCGGCGTTTCCCACTCGATCAGCCTTGCCGCCTCGCGCCAGAAGCCTTTACGGTCGTCCAGGCTTTGGCGGTAGAGCGCATCATATCGATCGGCCATGAGCGGCTCCCATAGGTTTCAGCGGGGCAGCCCCAGCCAGTTCACGACATTGTTGCGCTGAACCGCCGACGAGCCGCCGATGATCGGCAGGGCGAGGACGTCGCGGACATAGCGTTCGATGTCGAAGCCCTTCACATAGCCATAAGCGCCGAAAATGTCCTGCGCTGACAGCACGATCGACCGCGCGGCCTCGGTCGCGAAGAGTTTCGCCATCGAGGTTTCGGTGCCGCAGCGGACATGCCGGTTCGCCATTGACGCGGCATCATAGAGCATCAGACGCGCGGCATGGCCCTGCGTGCGCATGTCGGCGAGCTTGTGCCGGATCGACTGATAGGTGGCGATCGGCTTCCCGAACTGCTTGCGCTCCTGCACATAGGCCCAGGCATCGTCGGTCGCGGCGGTGGCGATGCCGGCCGCCATCGCGGCGACCTCCAGCTTTTCGACGTCGAGGCCGGCGCCCGACACCATGCTCCAGCCCGCGTTCCAGCCTTTTTCCTCGCCCATCAGATTGCCGACCGGCACGCGCACGTCGGTCAGGCGGACGTCGGTGGTCGGCGCGCCCTTCAGCCCCAGCCCCTCGATCGGGGTGATCTCCACCCCCGGCGCATCGGCGGGGACCATGACCAGCGACAGATTCCGGTATCGCTCGTCCTTGGGGCCGCTGCGCCCCAGCACATAGATATAATCGCAGATGTTCGCGCCGGAGCAGAAACGCTTCTCGCCATTGATCACCAGCTCGTCGCCGTCGCGCGCGATGACGGTCTGGACGCTCGCGAGGTCGGCGCCGACATCGGGTTCGGTCCAGCCATAGGCGAAGATCAGCTTGCCGGCCGCGACGCGCGGCAGCAGCTCGCGCTTCTGCCTCTCGGACCCGCATTCGACGAGGTTCATGCCCGCATAGCAGGCCGACATGATATAGGGGATCGCGACCGCGAGGCTACGCTTCGACAATTCCTCGATCACCATCATCGTCGCGACGATATCGCGGCCTGCGCCGCCATAGTCCTCGGGCACGGTCAGGCCCATGACGCCGAGTTCGCCGAGCTCGTCGAACACCGCGCGGGGGAAATGATTATCCCTGTCCCACCGTGCCGCATCCTCGCGCGGCATGCGTTTCTCGACGAAGCGACGGATCGTGTCGCGAAGCATGTCGATATGGTCCTGCTCTGCGAAATTCACATCCTGTTCCTCTGATTTTCGGCGAGCGAAGACGTCCGTGCCGCCCGCTGCATCGCGGGCGGCTCCGATCCGGCTCAGGTCGGCGTGCTTAGGTCTGCTTGGATTTGGCCGCGAAGCTCTGCATGAACGCCGTGTCGATATACGATCCGTTCTGGTGCAGCCGGTAATGGGTGTGCGCCAGATGGTGCGCGTTGAACGCCGCGCGCTGGACATTTTCGAAGCCCTGCGCGTGGAAGGCGGCGTTGATCGCATCCTTGGCGAGCTTGAGCGCGAACGACGGCTTGTCGGCGATGCTGCGCGCGAAAACGAGCGTTTCGGCCTCGAGCGCGTCGCGCGCCACCACCCGGTTCACCATGCCCGCGGCCTCGGCCTCGGCGGCGGTGATCGGCTGGCCGGTCATCAGAAACTCCTTGGCCTTGCGGATACCGAGCTCCCATGTGTGGGCGAAATATTCGACGCCCGGGATGCCCATGAACATCGTATTGTCCTGGAAGGTCGCGTCGTCGCTCGCGATCACGAAATCGCACGGCCAGATCAGCATCAGCCCGCCCGCGATCGCCTTGCCCTGGACCGAGGCGATCGTCGGCTTGGCAAGGTCGCGCCAGCGGCGGCAGAAGCCTTCGTAAATCTCCTTCTCGCGGCAGTAATAGGCCTCCGCGCCGTCCCAGTTTCCAGCGCTCCAGGTGCCGACGCGCTTATGCTCGGCCTGCGGCGTTCCTTCGCGCAGGTCGTGACCGGCCGAGAAGTGCGGGCCTTTCGCGGCGAGGACGACGACCTTGACCGCGTCGTCGGCCATCGCCGCATCGAACGCATCGTTGAGCTCGTAAAGAAGATGCGTGTCCTGCGCGTTGCGCGCCTCCGGCCGGTTCAGCCAGATGCGGGCGATATGATCCTCGGGCTTTTCATAGATGAGCGTATCGAACGTCGGCATTGGACTTCTTCCTATCGGTGCAACGCGCAGACCTTGTTGCCCGACGGGTCGCGCAAATAGCCCACATACATGCCGTTCTGGCGCATCCCCGGCGGATCTTCGCACGTCGCGCCGCCGTTCGCCAGCCCGGCCGCGTGCCATGCGTCGACGGCGTCGGAATTGGCGGCCGCAAAGCCGATCGTGCCGCCGTTGGCATGGGTCGCCGCCGCGCCGTCGATCGGATTGGTGATGGCGAAAATCCCCGCTTCGGTAACCCAGAAATAGCGTCCCTTGGGGTCCTGAACCGCCGGCCCGTGGCCGAGCGCACCGAGAGCGGCGTCGTAGAATTTTTTCGACGCTTCAAGGTCGTTGGCGCCGATCATGATATGACTGAACATCGACTTATTCTCCGATTTTAAGATCTGTGGCGCCGCCCGGCATGGCGAGACGCCTACGCCTTGACGTAAGGATTGTTGATCTCGATCCCGCGGGCAGCCGCTGCGGCAAAGGCGTCATGGACGTCGATGACGGGCAGGCTCTCGGAAATGCGGGTGACGCCCGGCACGTTCGCGATGTCGTCGCCGACGATCCTGCTCATGAACCGCCCATAGGTGAGGTCGCCGTACATCCGCTCCCCCTTGATCTTCTTCGTTTCGGGATCGAATTCCACCACGACGCTGTAGAGGCCCGTGACCCGCTTGCCGTCGTCGTCGTTGAAGGAAATGACCGCCTCGCGAATGATGTGGTTGTTCTCGATCATGACGACGCGGGCGTCGGCCTGCAGATTCCGCTCTTCGCCGCCCTTGATGAGCATGCGGGAATACATTTCGCGAACCGCATCCCACCCGTCGACCGCCAGGCCCATGAAGCACAGCTCGAAATGCGGGTTCGGCGTCAGCGTCGCCATGGTCCTGTCGACGTCATATTCCAGCTCGGCGACTTCGTGCTCGAGCAGGAGCTCTTCCATTTCCTGTCTGGTCAGATTTGTCATGGCAGCTACTCCCAATTGATGTTGTTATATTAACTTACTGAAATATTTAAATTTGATCGAGTGTCCCGCAATAGGCGGCTGCTCCATCGTTTCACGCCCTATATCCGCACGATCGTCCGGCCCTTGACCGCGCCGGCGAGAATGCTCGCCACGGCGGCCTGGATGCCGTCGAGCGTGATCTCGTGCGAGATGCTTTCGGTCAGATATTGGGGCTTGAGGTCGGTGCCGAGGCGCAGCCAGAGTTTGGCGCGCACATCGGCCGGGCAATTGACCGAATCGATGCCGAGCAGATTGACCCCGCGCAGGATGAACGGCGCGACGGTCGTGTTCACGACCATGCCGCCGGTCATGCCGCAGTTCGATACCGATCCGCCGTAGCGCGTCGAGCGCAGCATATAGGCGAGCGTGTCGCCGCCGACCGGATCGACGCCGCCCGCCCAGCGTTCCTCGTTCATATAGCCGTCGGGTTTGGCGGACACCTCCTCGCGGCTGAGGATTTCGGTCGCGCCGAGATCGCGGAGATAGCCATGCTCGTCGGCCTTGCCGGTGCTCGCCGACACGTCATAGCCCAGACCCGCCAGCATATTGATCGCGGTGCTCCCGACGCCGCCCGAGGCGCCGGACACGAGCACGCGGCCCTGACCCGGCTTCAACCCATTTTCCTCGAGCCGCTGGATCGCGAGCCCCGCGGTGAAACCGGCGGTGCCGAGCGCCATCGCTTCCTTCAGGGTCAGGCCGGGGGGCAGGGGGTCCAGCCAGTCGCCGGGCAGGCGGGCATATTCGGCATAGCCCCCGAAATGGCCCGTGCCGAGAGCGCGGCCGATCGCGAGCACTTCCTGCCCGACCTTGAAGCGGGGATCGCTCGATTCGGCGACGATCCCGGCGAGATCGATGCCCGGCACCATCGGATAGGAGGTCACGACCGGGCTGCCGGGAACGCTGGCAAGGCCGTCCTTGTAGTTGACGCTCGAATAATGGACCCGCACCGTCACGTCGCCCGCGGGCAGGTCCGCCAGCGCGACGCGCTTCACACCGGCGCTGAATCCGCTCTCGTCCTTGTCGACGACAAAGGCGTTGAAAGACTGTGTCAAAACTCTCTCCCTAGGCAGATATCCGTGCGGCAAGGCGTGGCTTGCCTGTCGCGAATCCGACCATCCACCTTGCGGCTGCGTGTCAGGCGTGGTGCCGTCCGCAGCCTTCCATCGTGAATAGACAGAACGATCTAATAATTCTTAGGCGCATTGTCTTCGCCGCGTCAACCGATTCTTCTGCCGTCGCGCAAAAAAGTCGTTGAGCGGCAGTCCGCTGCCATTCCGGCGGAGCTGGTGAGCGAATGGGGGACCGAAGGTCGCGCTAACCGGCGAGGCACGAAGGGGCAGCGCATCGTGAAGCAAGCCCAAGTCGCCACATATTTGGCTCCCCGCCTAAGCGAGGACGCAAGATTTTCGATTGTCGGAGGCCGTAGAGGCCAGCCGTCTAGCCTCAGGCCTTGCCGGCCAACTCGATGCCGTCGGCGGCGAGCCCGGTGGCCACCGCGTTTGCCGCCGTCTTCCCGGCGAGGTGCATCGGCACGGGCGATTTCGTGGTCCGGGCCAGCAGGGCGGCGCCCTCGATCAGGCAGAACACGTTGATCGCGACTTCGCGCGCGCGTTCGGCCGACATGCCGGCCGCGAGAAAGCGCTGCTCGAAGACCATGAGCCACGATTCAAAGGCGTCCGCGGCCGCGATCCGCATCGGCTCGTCGGTATTCGCGACTTCCAGCGCGATCGTGGCGAGCGGACAGGAGTCCGCGAAATCGGTCGCCTCGAGCATGTCCGCCGCTTCGACGAAGGCCGCTTCGGTCGCTTCGACCACGTTGAGATCGGCCGGATAGCGCGATTCGAACAGGCCCTTGTAGAGCGCGCCGCCATGCTGCACCGCGGCAACGCCGAGTTCTCGCTTGCCGCCCGGAAACCAGTGGTAAAGCGACCCGTAAGGCGTCTTCGCATCGGCGAGGATGGCCTTGACGCCGGTGGCCGCATAGCCGTTGCGGCTGAAGAGCGCCAAGGCGGATTCGACCAGCCGGGTGCGGGTGGCGGACTGCTTTTCGACGGTGGGTGCAGTGTCAGACATGCTGGCGCGGTAACATAATAGATCGCTCTAGGCCAGAGTGAAATTCTCCGAATCGCAGCATAACCGGGGCGCGATTGAGCGAAGAAGACTCCGCGATCAGCTCGGCTTCTTCTCCGTGAAAGACCGGACGGCGCTTCGGAAGCTCTCGGTTTTCATGCAGCGCACGATGCTTTCGAGTTCGTTGTGCAACTGATCTTCGAGAATGCCTGTGTCGAGCCGCCCGAGCAGCCGTTTGGTGTTGGCGATGGCATCGGGGCCGGTCGCGGCGATCCGGTCCGCGAGCCTTTCGGCTTCGGCGACGGCTTGGCCGCGGTCTGCAAGTTTCGTCACGAGTCCCCACGCTTCCGCTTCGATCGCGGAAAAGGATCGCTCGGCAAGAAACAGCCGGAGGGCGCGGCGGGTTCCTACCGCCCGCGCGAGGCCGAAGGTGGCGCCGCTGTCAGCCGAAAGGCCGAGACTGGCAAAGGCTGGCACGAACCGGACATCCTCTTCGGCGACGCACATGTCGCACATCGCGGCGAGCGATAGGCCGGCGCCGGCGGCCGATCCGTGCACCGCGGCGATCGCGATCTTCGGCATGCGCGCGATGCGGAGAATGAAGCGGTGCTGGACCGAGAGCAGTTCGCGCACATAGGCTTCGAGATCGTCCATATGCTCGGCGAAGGCGAAGATGTCGCCGCCGCCGCAAAAGGCGCGGCCCGCGCCGCGCAGAAGGACGACGCTGATCTGCGCATCCGCCGCGACTTCGCGCGCCGCCGCTTCGAGAGCCTTGGCCGTTTCGAGGTTGAGGGCGTTGTGATGGTCGGGGCGATTGATAGTGATCGTGGCGACCGGCCCGCTCGTTTCCAATGTTGCCAAACTCATTGCTCTCCCCATCGCGCCCGGATGATCCGGGTCCTGTCCCCGGCTTCTTCCGCGCGTCCATAAATAAGTAGCAGAACGATCTAATATTAACAATAAGCCCAGGTTGCAAGCCATGTTCGGGATTGTGAGAGTCGCGTTCGTCAAAATTAAATATTGCGATCTATTTAATGATGGCATACGACTCGGGCAAGCCGACAAGCTGTGTAGGGAGAGTCGTCATGAGTAGTGCGATCGCTGCGGACAGCGCGGACCAGGTGCTCGCCTTCATGGCGAAAGCGGTGGACGTCGATACGCACGAGATGATCCCCTTTCATATGTGGGGCGAATATTTCGGCGAGGACATCGCGTCGAAGCTCGCCGCCTGCGAGAGCAGCCCGCTGCTGACCGGGCTCGGCGAAAACTCGAACGTCCGTCCCGATGTCATCGGCGACGACGAGCGGATCACTTACGAGACGACGCATATCCTGAAGGGATGTGGCGCGCCTGGCGCGATCGACCTTCGCCGCCGCGCCGCGGTCATGGATGCGCAGGGGGTCGAGAAGGCGCTGGTCTTTCCGGGCTTCGGCCTCGTCGGCTATGTGATGGCGAACACGCCCGAGTTCGCGCAAGCGGTGATCGGGCTTCCCTACAGCGTCGAAGAGTCGCGCGAGCTTGGTCAGGCGATCATCCGCGCATCGAACGAATGGGCGGTTCGCGCCGTCGCGGACCCGGACACGCACCGGCTTCGCACCGTCGGACTGATCACGACCGAGACGGTTGAAGGCATGATCGATCAGGCCTGGTCGCTGATCGACCGAGGTATCCGGGCGCTATGGATTCCCTCCGGCGCGCCGCCCGCCGGGACCTCGCCGGCCGATCCCGCGTTCGACCCCTTCTGGCGGCTTCTCGCCGACGCCGACGTCGCGGCGCTCCTGCATATCGGCACCGACAGCGTCTTTTCCGATCCCCGCTGGTCGAACAATGTCGAGGCGTTCATCCCCTTCGGCAGCTCGGCGGAATTCATCCTCAGCCCCTATGCCGGCGCGACGATGCACAGCGCGGCCGAATATTTCATCACGACGATGGTGCTCGGCGGCGTGTTCGAACGCTTCCCGCACCTGCGGTTCGGCGCGCTCGAACTCGGCGCGCAATGGCTCGGGCCGCTGGCGCAGCGGCTCGACATCTGGGCGGGGGTGTTCCCGAAGGCGCTCAAGAATGTGCTGACGATGAAGCCATCGGACTATGTCGCACGCAACGTGCGCGTCGCGCCCTTTCACTTCGAGCCGATCGACCAGTTCTTCGAGCAGAATCCGGGGCTGGAGAGCTGCTACTGCTTCTCGAGCGACTATCCGCATGTCGAGGGCGGCCGCGAGGCGAAGCGCGTCTTCGCGGAACGGCTCGCGCGCCTTGGCCCTGCCGCGATGGAGAAATTCTTCGTGACCAACGGCGCGTGGCTGCTGCCCGATCGAAAATGAAGATTTGAAACGAACCTGCCCCGGCCGCGATCCGGTCGATGGGCGAAGAAAACGGAGATTGATGATGGCTATTCAGCGCGTGGGACATGCGGTCCTGAAAGTGCGCGACATGGAAGTGTCGAAACAATTTTACGTCGGCGTTCTGGGGATGAAAATCTCCTCGGAATCGCCGCACGCGACCTTTTTCCGCTTCAACGACTATCATCACGATATCGGCGTCTTCAAGGTCAGCGAGAACGCGCAGGCGGCGCAGGCCGATCAGGTCGGCTTGCTCCACATCGCGCTCGTCGTCGACAGCGAAAAGTCCCTCGTCCAAACCTACAAGGATTTGAAGGCGAAGGGCGTGAAGGTCGAATCGACGCTCGACCACGGCATGACCCACAGCCTCTACATTTACGACCCCGACGGCAATGCGATCGAGATCTATTGCGAGGTGCCGGGCTATGACTGGCGGACGCACGACGACTTCATCGGCTATCTGAAGCCGCTCGATCTCGAAGCGCTCTGAACTACTGCTGGACAACGGCGAATAATCACGCGGCCTCGCGTCGCGGCAAAATTGGGAGAGAAGCAATGGATATCCTCGTACATGATATCGACGCGCACGAGATGATCCCCAGCCATCTGCTGGAAGACGCCTTCGGGGAGCCGGGGCGGATGCTCGGTGAGCTTTTCGCCGCCGCCGACAGGCTGCGTCCCGATCCGACCGCGACCAACATGCATCAGCCCGACATCCAGGACGTGATGGAGATCGACGCCGACAATATCTGGAAGGTCAAGGGACCCGGCGCCCCGAGCGCGGTCGATTTCGGGCGGCGGATCGAGGTGATGGACGTGATGGGCATCGACCGCCAGCTCGTCTTCCCGACCACCGCGATCGCCGCGCAGATCGTCGGCGGCATGAACGACTTCGCGTTCGAGCAGCGCTTCGGCGGCGATACGTCGATGTTCGGGGAGCTGTCGCGCCCCGAGTTCGCCGAGCGCTACGTCGATGCCTATAACAAATGGGCGATCGAAAATTCGGCGATCGACGACCGCATCCGCGTGGTCGGGATTCTCCGCACCCGCGACAGCGCAGACGCGATGATCGCCGACGCGAAGAAGCTCGTCGAGGGCGGCATCCGCGCCGTCTATCTGAACGCCGATGTGCCGCCGGGCGGTGTCTCGCCCGCGCATTCGTCGCTCGACCCGCTGTGGGCGCTCTTCGAGGCGAACGACATCGCGGTGACGCTGCATATCGGCACCGAATTCTTCTTCCTCGACCCGCGCTGGGCCTTTGCCGAGACGTTTCAGGATCTGTTCCAGTCGCCCGAAATCCCCAACACGAACATCCAGATGTTTTCGACCGTCCATATGGCGATCGAAAATTATCTCTCGGCGCTGGTGCTGGGCGGGGTGTTCGAGCGTTTCCCGCGGCTTCGCGTCGGGCTGCTCGAGGTCGGCGCCTATTGGGTCGGCCCTGCGGCGCGGCGCATGGACATGTATGTGAAGGTCTTTCCGGGCGCCGCGGCGGCCAAATTCCCGCTGAAGCCCTCCGAATATATCGCCCGCAACGTCCGCGTATCGCCGTTCAATTTCGAGCCGGTCGAGCGCTATTTCCAGGACGATCCGAACCTCGCCGACGTCTTCTGCTTCTCGACCGACTATCCGCACGTCGAGGGCACGAAGGATTCGATGAAGAACATGCTCGCGAAGGTCGAGCCGCTGGGCGAGGAGATCGCGCTCAAATTCTTCCGCACCAATGCCGAGTGGCTGTTGCCATGAAGGTCGCCGCCGTCAAATTGCCTGCTGGGCTGGGCAATATCGTCATCGAGACCCGGCCCGACCCGGTTGTGGGCCCCGGCCAGATCCTGGTCCGGGTCCATGCCAGCTCGCTGAACTTTCACGACTATGCGGTGGTCGTGGGGCAGATTCCAACCGCCGACGGCCGCATCCCGATGTCGGACGGCGCGGGCGAGGTGGTCGCGGTCGGAGCTGGTGTCACGGCCTTCGCCCCCGGCGACAAGGTGCTGTCGCTGTTCTTTCCGAACTGGGCGACGGGCCGACCGTCGTTCGAACGCATGGTCGGCGTGCCAGGCGACCATGCCGACGGTTTCGCGGCCGAGCTCGTCGCGGCCCCGGCGAGCGCCTTCACCCGGCTGCCCGCGGGCTGGGACTACAGGGAAGCCGCGACGCTGCCGTGCGCGGCGCTGACCGCGTGGCGCGCGTTGATGGTCGAGGCGCGGATCAAGCCCGGCGACGTGGTGCTGACCCAAGGCACCGGCGGCGTCTCGATCTTCGCGCTGCAGTTCGCCAAGGCCGCGGGCGCGACCGTGATCTCGACCTCTTCGTCGGCCGAAAAGCTCGCGCGGCTGAAGACGCTCGGCGCCGATCATCTGATCAACTACAAGGAACAGCCCGAGTGGGGGCAGGCGGCGGCGGTTCTCGCCAAACGCGGCGTCGATGTGGTCGTCGAGGTCGGCGGCGCCGGGACCATGGCGCAATCGTTGCAGGCCGTCCGTATCAGCGGTCATATCTCGCTGATCGGGGTGCTCGCGGGCTGGGCGGGCGAAGTGCCCACAGCGGTCGCCATGGGTAAGAATGTCGCGATCAAGGGCGTCACCGTGGGGTCGCGCGAGCATCAGGAGGATATGATCCGGGCGATCGAGGCCACCGGCATCCGCCCGGTGATCGATTCCAGCTTCCCGCTCGACAGGATCGGCGAGGCTTTCGCTCATCAGGCCGCGCACAAGCATTTCGGGAAAATCTGCCTCGAATTCTGACCGCTGCATGGGCGATTTGCAGGCGCCCTCCAACATCGAATGTCGATTTGCGCAGGAGCATCATCGATGCGACTCATGATCTATGGCGCCTATGGTTACACGGGCGAACTCATCGCGCGCGAGGCGGTCCGGCGCGGTCTCCGTCCGGTCATCGCCGGGCGCAATGCCGACAGGCTGAAGCGGCTCGCGGCCGAACTCGATCTCGATTGCCGGGCTTTCCCCGTGGACGATGCGCGGAACCATCTGGACGGCATCCGAACCATTCTGAACTGCGCCGGCCCCTTTTCGCAGACGGCAGCTTTGCTGACCGGCGCATGCCTCGCCCGCGGCGTCCATTATGTCGACGTGACGGGAGAGATACCCGCGCTCGCTCATTGCCACCGGCTCGATGCCGAGGCGCGGAGCGCCGGCGTGATCCTGTGCCCGGGCGCCGGCTTCGACGTCGTGCCGACCGACTGTCTCGCCGCGACCCTGAAAGCCCGCAAGCCCGACGCGGTATCGCTGAACCTCGCCTTCTCCTTCGGCACCAAGCCGAGCGTGGGCACCGCCAAGACGACCATCGAGGGGCTGAAGCAGGGCGGCATGATCCGCCGCGATCATGCGCTGGTCCGCGTTCCCGACGGCTACGACATCCGCCGCATCCCCTTTCCGCTTGGCGAACGCTGGGCGGCGACCGTTCCCTATGGCGACGTCTATACCGCTGGGGTCACGACAGGGATCCCGAACATCATGGTCTATTCGGCGGCGCCGCTCGCCGCCGGGATCGCGATGAAGCTGGCGAACCCGCTCCGTCGCCTTGTCGCGACGCCCTTCGTGCAAAAGCGTCTCACCCGGCTGGTCGAACGCGTCCTCAGCGGCGGACCCGACGCGCAGGCGCGCGCAGAGCAGCGTACCGAATTCTGGGGAGAGGCCATCGATTCCGATGGCGGCCGGGTCGCGTTCGGCTTTTCCGCGCCGAATGTTTATGCCCTGACCGTCGACACGGCGCTGGAGATCGCGACCCATTGCACTGCGGTGCCTGCGAAGGTGGGCTTCTATACGCCGTCGATGTTGATGGGGGCAGATTTCGCGTCGAGCCGTCCGGGCGTTACGCCGATGGTGAGGGCATAGCCTCTGCAATTCCGCGGCGTTTGGCGTCATGCGACCATATGTCGCGCTTACCCGATCGTTATGCGATCACGATCAACGGACTATACGATATTCTCACGAGGAGGTGGCGAGCGAGAACGTCTGAGTTTGGGGCCTGCATTTTCAAAGCGGACGGACCGCAAGCGGCCAGGCGTGGCCAACTTACTACGCGGTGCCCCAAGCTTGGCGCGAACGCTCTTCGAAAGTTCCGCGACGTAAAAGCCGCTTCGGCAGACGAACCAGATGTGACCGGTTTCGGGTATGAAACTATTGACCGACATGCAGCTGTCGGTTTTCCCGGCGAGCGGGCCGGGCGGAGAGGGCGCATCGGTGGCTCCCGGATGGAAATAGGCTATTTCCTGCGGGTGCGTCGGATCGCGGAGGTCGACGATCCGGACCCCTGATCCCATGAAGCTGAACAGGCCGAGTGCGATACTTCCCCATGCATCGTCGACGACGGCGTTATAGTGGAGGCCGTAGGAGCCGGCGGCATTCGCCTTTGCCCACGCCGGATCTTCGAGGCAGCGATCGTTCGCCTCAAGCCGGAATTCGCCGACCATGCGCAACGACTTTTCATCGGTCATATCGAAGATACGCGGGAAGGCGGTGCAGCGGAGTTCGTTCGCGGCGACGAGATACTGGCGGCCACGCACGCGTAGCAGCGGAGCGTGGTGGTCACCCTGGCCGCGGATGTCGCTGGTGCCGACAAACTTGATTGTCGGCCATTCGGGGTTCGGTTTGCCGACTTGGGTGATGTCCCAGATGCTGGGCGCGGAGTCGCCTTTTCGCGCGTCGATCATCGGGACGCTCCCGGCGCAGATCAGCCGTGTCTGCTCGTCGTTGATCCACATGTCGTGGCAGCGCTGTGCCTTGCCGCCCGGAAGGACGAGGGGATATTCGCCCATATAGACGGGTTTTGAGGGATTGCTGATGTCGAGGACCATCAGGCCGTCGGTACCATATTCCCGGCTTGCATAGACGCGCATGCCATCGGGCGAGATCTTTGGCACGTGGATGTTGGCGGGCCAGTAGAATGTCGTCAGCAGCTTGGGCCTGGTGCAATCGCTGATATCGTAGATGTCGAGCGGGGCAGGGCCGGGCGGCTTGACGCCGCCGCTATAGTCGCCCGCGACGAGCAGATGGCGCGTACCGACGTCGATGACGTCCATTGTCTCCGATCCGCCGATCGCGCCAGGCGTATCGAGCAAGCCCACCGCCTTGGGAGTCTTGGGATCGCTCGCATCGATGACAGCAATGCCCTTGCGGGTGCCTGAGCCATAGACGTAGGCACATTGGCGCGACCGTTTAAGCATGAAATTGTCGCCGCGACCCCACGGGTCGAGCTTGCCGACGATGCGCATGCCGCAGACGTAGGGCTTGGCTGTTCGCCCGGCCTCAAGGTCGGCAAGCGGCGTTTCGCCCTGCATGCCGGGCTCGGGATTGTCGCCCGGACCGCATAGCGCTGTCGCCCGGCTTGAAACCTTCGGTCCGTCGGTAGGAGAAGGAGCGGCAGTGGCCGGAGCCGTGGCCGCAAGCGCTGCGCACGCGGCGGTGCCGAGCAGCCGTGCCGCAAGCCGGGCGAGCGCGCTCACTTTCCGCCCTTGCCGGCAGCGGCTTCCTGTTTCTTCAGTTCCTCGACAAAATCGTAGGCGCGCGCAGCGACAAGGCAGCGGTAACCCTTGGGATCGATGAAGGGATTGCTTCCGGGCTCGGCCAGCATCGCTTCATATTTGTCGACATTATTATGTTGCCATGGGTGGCCGCCGAACCAGACGTCGGGCTTCAGCGAAAGGAGCTTTTCCCACCCCTCGATCTGGTCCTTGACGATTCCGGGATATTCTTCGGGAACAAGCTTGGTAGCCGCCTGTTGGCTTCCCATCAGCAGGACGTCGTATGTCTTGCCATTTTCGGTCGTCTGCCACTCGAAGGAGGAGGCGCCGCGCGTGTGACCGGCGGTCTTCCATACCGAAACGGTCACGTCGCCAAGCGTTACCTTGTCGCCATCGTGCAGGACGCGATCGACCTTAACCGGCGGCATGCCGCGGCCGATACCTTCGACGCCCGGTGCGCCCTTTTCGACCGTCTCGGCGTCGCCCTCCATGATCATCAGCTTTGCGCTGGGTGCATGGGCCTTCATCCACGCGCTGCCTCCTTGGTGATCGAGGTGCGCGTGGCTGCCGAGGATGATCTTGATATCAGCAAGCTTGAACCCGAGCTTTTCGATCGATTCCGCGACCCAAGGCGCCGTCTCGTCGAATGTGGTATCGATCAGGATCAGGCCGTCGCTTGTCTTTACGAGATAGGCCGTTACCGCGGAGATGCCGACCGAATAGGTGTTCCCGACAACCTTGAAGGCGGGAAACTTCCGGTGATCCCAGCCCGTCGTGATGCGCGTCGCGTCCATGAGGGCTATCGCGGGCCGGCCGCAGGCGACTTCCGCAGGGTCGATGCTGAGAAGGGGTGAGTCGGCGGCGATCTTAGCCGGTGGCGGTGCGGAGGGAGCGGCGAGCGCGGTCTGGCAAACCGCCAGTGCAGCCAAAGATACTGCGAACCGCGATGTTGATTTGATCATAGCCATCGATCTTCTCCCAAGTATTCGGATAGCGAATTAATATTCGTCAGTGATGATTTGATATCGGGTCGGAGCGCGTTGTCAAGTTGCGCCGGATTGCCTTTCGAATCGCGACCGCCGTGTCGCAGCACCTCCTGTTTCGGGTCTGGCGACGGTTGTCTCCTGCGGACATTCTCATCCGAAGATCAAGCAAATCAGGGGCTTCTTCGAATTGTCGCGGGGGTATTTACAAGCCACCGAAAATCCATATGCTTGGAAATGCGAATATAAATTCGCTATCCGAATAATGAGAAATTGGTATTCGGATGGCAGGATGGCCCGGCGATCGGGCGCGCTTTTGGGAAACCCGCTCGGGAGGGATGAATGAAAAGGCTATTGTTGACGTCGAAAATCAGGCTCGCATGCGGGACCGCCGCGATCCTCCTCTCTGCCGTTCCGGCAATGGCGCAGGAAGTCGGACCTGAAGCCGACGCTGCCGAAAGCGCACCCGCTGACGACGCATCGATCATCGTGACCGGCACGCGCGTCAACCGCGAGGGCTATCTCGCTCCGACGCCGGTGACCGCGATCGGGCGCGACACGATCGAGGCGCAGGCCGCAACGACGATCGCGGACGTGCTTTACGACATTCCTTCGGTCCGCCCCTCGCCGAACTTTCCTGCCACTTCGCAGGCCAGCGGCAATTATGTGAACCTGCGCGGTCTCGGCGCCACCCGCACGTTGACGCTCGTCGACGGTCGCCGCTTCGTACCGTCGAACGGCGCTGAAAATACCGGTGGCAGCTCGGTCGACATTAACCTCATCCCAGAGGCGCTCGTCGATCGTCTCGATGTGGTGAGCGGTGGTGCTTCGGCTGCCTGGGGCTCGGACGCCGTGGGCGGCGTCGTCAACATCGTGCTGAAGCGCAAGCTCGAGGGCATTCAGGGCAAGGTGCAATATGGCGTTTCCGACTATGGAGATGCGCAGGAAATCAGCCTCAGCCTCGCCGCTGGCACGTCTTTCGCCGATGGCCGTGGCCAGCTCATGCTCGCGGGCGAATACAGCAAGTCGTGGGACGTTCCGACGACGAACGACCGGCCCTATGGCAAGGATCAATGCGGCTGGTTCCCGGGCACGGTGAACGGCACCTTCTACCTCGGGCTTCAGACATGCGGTCTGACGCACAACAGCTATACGCAGGGCGGGGTGCTCGTTGCCGCCGACGGCAATCCGCTCGCTTCGACCGACCCCTTCTACGGGCGCCAGTTCCTCAATTCGACCAGTTCGGCGCCGTTCGACTATGGCCAGGTCGGCCCGATCAACCGCAGCGTCTCGATCGGCGGCGATGGCGAATGGCGCGGCGTCCGCAACCTGCAGGCACCGCTGGAGCGCAAGATTCTCTTCGGCCGGGCGCTCTACGAATTCTCGCCGAGCCTGACCGGCTTCATCGAGGCATCCTATGGTGAATCGGGTACCGAGACCGACCTGTTCGTGAACGCGATCCCGTCGTCGACCGATTATCCGATCGCGATCCGCAACGGCAATCCGTACATTCCCGCCGATATCCAGGCGATCATGGACGCCAACGGCACCGACACCATCTACCTCTCGAAGATTGCGCCCGAGCTCGGTTCGGCGACCTCGGATTCGAACAACCGGGTCTTCCGCGTCGCGACCGGTCTCGAAGGCCAGTTCGCCGAAGGCTGGTCGTTCAAGGCCTATGGCACTTTCGGGCGCGACTGGTACGACACCGTCCTTGGCAACAATATCGTTGTTTCGAACCTTGCCGCCGCGACCGATGTCGTGATCAACCCGCTGACCGGGTTGCCCGACTGCCGCATCAATGTAGAGGGTGCTGCGGCACCGGGCGAAGCGGCTTATGGTGCGGCCGCGCTCTGTGTACCCGCCAATCCGTTCGGGCCGGGATCGCTCGCCTCGGCGAAAGATTATATCGTCGACGATCTCTATCAAAGCTCGGTTTATACGCAGGTCGCGGCAGGCGCCTCGATCAACGGCGAGCCCTTCTCGACCTGGGCGGGGCCCGTGTCCTTCGCGGCCGGCGTCGACTATCGCTATGAGAAGGTTACGCAGGACGTCAGCTTCTACGCCGACTTCGTCAATCCGCCGCTCTTCGCCTCGGGGGGCTTCCAGCAATCCAATCCGAAGAGTTTCGCAGGCAATTACACGGTCGTCGAAGGCTTTAGTGAAGTCGTCGTGCCGCTGCTCGCCGACGTGAAGGGCGCGGAATCGCTCGATCTCAACGGCGCGATCCGGGTGACCGATTACAGCACGAGCGGCACGGTCGTTACCTGGAAGGTCGGGACCACCTACGAACCCGTCTCGGGCCTCCGTTTCCGCGCGGCCTATTCGAAAGATATTCGCGCGCCTTCGCTTTTCGAGAGTTTCGGAGCGAACACCACCTATTCTTCGGTCATAACCCGAGGACCAGGCGGCGTGGAGACCGGCTCTGCGAACGCTGTCTCGCCCGGGCGCAACAATCTCGATCTCAGCCCCGAGCGCGCTTACAGCACCACTGTCGGCCTCACGATGGAAAATCTGCTGACGCGGGGCCTCACGCTATCGATCGACGGTTATCGTATCAAGCTCAAGGACGTCATCGGCAAGCTCGGTGCCCAGGGGATTATCGATGGCTGCTTCGGCGGCGGCACCGCTGCGGGTCGCGAGCCGAACCAGGGGCTTTGCGATCTGATCAACACCGACCAGACGGTGATTATCGATCCCTTCCTCAATCTCGGTTCGATCGAGACGCAGGGTATCGAGTTCGACCTTGGCTATCGTTTCAGTGCCGACGTTCTGTTCAGAGGCTCGACAGGCCAGTTCTCGGTCCGGCTCCTCGCCAACTATGTCGACAAATATAAGGAGAATAGTTCGGGCCTCAATCCGCGCGACCTCGCAGGCGACCTTTCGGGCGTGCCGCACTGGCGCTGGAACGCAACGCTCGCCTACAACGACGAGAAACTCGGCGTGACCCTGCGCGGCAACTTCATCGACAGCATGTACCGATATAAATTCGCGGCCGCGAACACTTATCTCGACGAGAAAATTCCCGCCTATTTCTATCTCGACGCGAACATCCGCTACAATCTCGTCTCGGGCGACAAGGCGAAGGTCCAGATCTTCGCCAATGTCGACAATATCCTGGGCACCAAGCCGCCATTCTCGCCGGGTACCGGCGCGACGGGATGGTTCGGGCTGCCGGGCAAGTTTGCCCAGTACAGCTCGTACACCAACGGAACCTACTACGACGTCCTCGGGCGCACGTATAAGGTCGGCGTCCGCTTCTCCTTCTGACGATGGCGCATTCTTATCCATCCTGGCGAGCGAAGGGTGCCGAGCAATCGGCGGCCGGATCTCGTCCTCCCTGGCTCCGGGGCGCCGCATATCATGCGCGCGGTGCCGCCCGGCGCGCGCCAGGATGGACCCTCGCGTCACCCGCTATTTTTGACCGCGCCGCGCTGATAGGAACGGGCCGCATGACAAAAACGAGCGGGAGTATTCCGATGAGCGACGACAAGAATGAGAAGAATATGGTCAAATCGGTGGCCAAGGCATTTGCGGTCCTGAATGCCTTCGGTCCCGACAGCGAAGAACTTGTCATTGCGGAAGTGGCGCGCGCGGCGGGGAGCGACAATGCGACCGCTTTCCGCATGCTGAACACATTAGTATCGCTCGGCTATGTCGAGCGGGTAGGGGAGAGCAAACGCTTTCGCCTGACGCTCAAATGCCTCGACCTCGGTTTCAATGCCATCGCGCGATCCGACATTCGCAACCTCGGCCGGCCTTTGCTCCGCTCGCTGGTCGACGATCATATCGAAGCGGCCTCGATCGGCGTCCTCGATGCCTATGAAGTGGTCTATATCGAGCGCATCCAGGCCGGGCTGCAGCGGCTTGCCGTCGATGTCCGGGTCGGCAATCGCGTCCCGGCCTTCTCGTCGGCGCTGGGACGCGCGATCCTGGCCCATCTGCCCGTCGCGACCGAACGCGAGATTCTCGAATCCAATCCGCCGAAACAGCTCACCGAATATACGATGGTCGATATCGACCGGCTGCTCGACGAGATCGCCAAGGTTCGCGAAGACGGCTTCGCAGTATCCGACCAGGAAACCGTATCGGGCCTGCGCGTACTAGCCGCACCGATCACCGACATGGACGGTGTTCCGCTCGCCGCGCTCAGCGTGGCCGCGCCGTCCTTCGGCCAGACTCTCGACGAGTTTGTCGACCGCGCCCGCGACATCACCTGCGAAGCCGCGCGCCAGCTTTCGTTCGCCGTTCGCGCTGCTGGCGGCACGGCGGCTCAATCCTTAGCACCATAGCAACAATTGGAGAATTTTACCGGTGACTTCCGCTATCGATTTCAAGGGCTTGATCCCCGCCATCGCCGTCCCGTTCAATGAGGATTTCAGCATTGACGAAGGCGGCCTGACGCGGCTTACGCGCTGGCTTTCCGAACAGCGCCATATCAAGGCGATCATGACGAACGGTCACACCGGAGAGGTCTTCTCGCTGACCCCCGCCGAACGCGCGCAGGTGACATCGATCGTGGCGAAGGCGGTCGATGGCCGGATTCCGGTCATTTCCTCGATCGTCTGCGAAGGGATTTTGGATGCGTGCGAACAGGCCGTGATCGCGCGCGAGGCCGGCGCCAGCGCGCTCGATATCATGCCCCCGCATCACTGGCTGCGCTTTGGCTTCCGCCCCTCACACGTCACCGAATATTTCGAGGCGATCGGCAAGGCGTCGGGGCTGCCTCTGATCGTCCATGTCTATCCCGCCTGGACGAAAGCGAGCTTTTCGTCCGAACTGCTCGCCGAACTCGCCGGCCTCGACGCGGTGCAGGCGTTCAAGATCGGTACGCGTGAGATGAACAAATATGATCGCGACCTGAAGGCGATCCGCGCTGTGGCGCCTGACAAGGCTCTGCTCACCTGCCACGATGAATATCTGCTCGCCTCGATGGTGCAGGGCGTCGATGGCGCGCTCGTAGGCTTCGCGTCGGTGATCCCGGGCCTGATCGCCGACCTGCTCGACGCGGTGCAGGCGGGCGACCTCGTCGAGGCGCAGCGGGTGCAGTCGCTGATCGATCCGCTCAAGCAGGCGGTCTATGGCGACGGCGAACCGACCGGTGAGGCACATGCCTGCATGAAGGCCGCGATGGCGGCTGCGGGGCTGATCGCGCGCGGCACGGTGCGTCCGCCGACGGTGCCGCCGAGCGCCGAAGAACTCCGCCGGATCGAGGCTGCGGTGCGCGGTGCCGGCCTCGTCGAACCGGCGCTGGCCTGACGCCATGACATCTGCCGAGCCTCGCGTCGCGGTCGTTACCGGTGCCGCCTCGGGCATCGGGGCTGCGATAGTGCAGCGCCTTGTTCGCGATGGCTGGTCGGTGATCGGTCTCGATCGGGCGCCGGCCGCGCCTGTCGATGGCATGCGGTTCGAGGTCGTCGATCTGGCCGACGTCGCGGCGGTTGCGGAACTCTCCGCCAGCCTGGGTTCGGTCGGCGCCATTGTTCATGCCGCGGGGTTCATGGCCACGGGGGGCATCGAGGAGTTCGATCCCGCCGACGGCGACCTGATGTACGCCGTGCATGTCCGTGCGCTCGCGCTCCTTGTCCAAAACCTGACACCGGGCATGGGCGCGGGCGCACGGATCGTCGCGATCGGCAGCCGCACCAGCCGCGGCGCCAAGGGCAAGGCGCAATATGCCGCGACCAAGGCGGCGCTGACCGGGCTGGTGCGATCCTTCGCGATCGAACTCGCACCGCGCGGCATCACCGCCAACATCGTCTCGCCCGCCGCGACGGCGACGCCATTGCTGACGCGCGGCGACCGGGCGGGCGTTCCGCCAGTGCTCCCGCCGATCGGCCGCTACATCGAACCCGCCGAGGTCGCAGGGACCGTCGCGTTCCTCCTCGGCGCCGATGCCGGCGCGATCACGGGCCAGGATATTCTCATCTGCGGCGGCGCGTCGCTCTGACGCTCGCCATCCGTCTCAAGGTAAGATCAAAGTGACACAGCCCCAGATCATCGACATCGTCGAGGTGACCAAGCCCATCTCGTCCCCGATCCGCAACGCCTATATCGACTTTTCGAAAATGACCGCGAGCCTTGTGGCAGTGGTGACCAACGTCGTTCGCGATGGCCGCCGCGTCGTCGGCTATGGCTTCAATTCGAACGGCCGCTACGGGCAGGGCGGCCTGATCCGCGAGCGGTTCCGCGACCGGCTGGTCGAGGCCGAACCGGCGAGCCTGCTCGACGGCACGGGCGAGAATTTCGATCCTGACAAGATCTGGAAGACGCTGATGACCAACGAGAAGCCGGGCGGCCATGGCGAACGCTCGGTCGCGGTCGGCACGATCGACATGGCGGTGTGGGACGCGGTCGCGAAGATCGCCGGGAAACCGCTCTTCCGCCTGCTCGCCGAGATGAAGGGGCGTGAGGCGAACCCGCGCGTCTTCGTCTACGCGGCCGGCGGCTATTATTACCCGGGCAAGGACGATGACGCGCTGCGCGCCGAGATGCGCGGATACATCGACCGCGGCTATAATGTCGTGAAGATGAAAATCGGTGGTGAAAGCCTTGCGATCGACCGCCGCCGCATCGAGTCCGTCCTCAAGGAAATCGACGGCGACGCGCAGCTTGCTGTCGATGCCAATGGCCGCTTCGATACGCTGACCGCGATCGAATATGCCAAGGCGCTCCGCGAATATCCGCTCTTCTGGTACGAGGAAGCGGGCGACCCGCTCGACTACAAGCTGCAGGCGGCGCTGGCCGAATTTTATCCGGGGCCGATGGCGACGGGCGAAAATCTGTTCAGCCATCAGGACACGCGCAACCTGCTGCGCTATGGCGGCATGCGCCCCGACCGCGACTATCTGCAGATGGACTGCGCGCTGTCCTACGGTCTCGTCGAATATCTGCGCACGCTTGATGCGCTGGCCGAATGCGGTTGGTCCGCCTCACGCTGCATCCCGCACGGCGGACACCAGATGTCGCTCAACATCGCGGCTGGCCTCGGGCTGGGCGGTAACGAAAGCTACCCCGACCTGTTCCAGCCCTATGGCGGCTTCCCCGACACGGTGAAGGTCGAGGACGGGCATATCGTGATGCCGGACCTTCCCGGCATCGGGTTCGAAGGCAAGAGCGACCTCATCAAGGTGATGCGCGAACTCGCCGAATAATTTGGGTTACCGCTGCCGCGCGAACGGCTGATTGGCGGAACGGGAGAGAAACATGGGTCATTTTGCGCCTTCGGCGACCATCTTCATCATGGGGGCGGTCGTTCTCTACATCGCTTTCACAAGCTGGCTGACCTATCGGCTGCGTAGCAGGAGCAATGCCGACTATATGGTCGGATCGCGCGCGCTCCCGGCGATCGTCGTCGGCGTTCTGCTGATGTCGGAGTTCATCGGCGCCAAATCGACCGTCGGCACCGCGCAGGAGGCGTTCAACGCTGGGATGGCGGCAACCTGGTCGGTGCTCGGCGCGTCGATCGGTTTCCTGCTTTTCGGCCTCTTCTTTGCGAAGAAGATCTACGGATCGGGTGAATATACAATCTCGGCGGCCATCGAGAAGAAATTTGACCGCAAGACGATGACCGTCGTCTCGCTGATCATGATCTATGCCCTGCTGCTGGTGAATGTCGGAAACTACATCAGCGGCGCGGCGGCGATCCAGGAGGTAATGAAGATCGGGCTGCTGCCCGCGATGGCGATCATCGCGGTGGTCAGCACCTTCTATTATTTCTTCGGCGGGCTGAAAGGCATCGCCTATGTGACATTGCTCCACAGCGGGATCAAGCTGGTGGGCATTGCGATCCTTGCGGCGGTGGCGCTGATGGCGACGAAGGGCTTCGCTCCGATGCAGGCGGCACTTCCCGCGCATTATTTCACCTGGGACGGCACGATCGGCTTCGCGACCATTGCGGCGTGGACGATCTCGACCGTCGGCGCGATCTTCTCGACCCAATATATCATTCAGGCGATCTCCTCGACGAAAAGCCCGGCGGATGCCTCAAAGGCCGCGCTTTGGGCCGCGCTGTTCTGCTTTCCGATCGGCTTCGCGCTCGCCGCGATCGGCGTTGCGGCCCGCTACCTGCGTCCCGAACTCGACAGCCTCTATGCACTGCCGATGTTCCTCGAGGTCATGCCGACATGGGCGGCGGCCATCGTCACGGTATCTCTGGTGGCATCGATCTTCGTCAGCGTCAGCACCGTTGCGCTGGCGATCGCGTCGCTGGTCATTCGCGATTTCTATGTGCCTTATCGTAATCCCAGCGAGGAGCAGCAATTCCGCATGACGCGCATCGCGGCGATCGTCATTGCGTTCGTGCCGCTGATCTTCGCTCTGTTCGTACCCGAGATTCTGAAGCTCAGCTTCTTTACCCGTGCGCTACGCCTGTCGATCTCGATCGTCGCGGTGATCGGCTTCACCTTGCCCTTCTACGCCAGCTCGCGCGGCGCAACCCTGGCGCTCGCCGGATCGGCGATCCTGACGACGATCTGGTACATGCTCGATAACCCCTATGGCATCGACAATATCTATATTTCGCTCGTCGTACCGTTGGTCGTCATTGCGATGGAGCGATTTATCCGCGGCGGCCGACCGGCGGCAGAGGGCTCTTCATCCGGAAGCTGACACAGCACAGTCAGTCACTTTCCGCGTCCGCCTTCCGCGATCTGTGATGGGAAGCGGACCGACCGCATCCGGCCAGAACCGCCAACATTGATGTCCTCCGGCTCGCGGGTCACCCATTTTACAACTTGGCTGGAATTTGGGATTTGATCGGGAGGTGGCGGCAGTATTTGGCTCTTTTGGCCATTCTGCACGCCGACCGGGCTTTCGGAATCAGCCTTTCGCTCCCTATCTTTCTCTACCCGGCGATCGATCGGTGGCGAGAAAGCCTGAACAACTCGGGCGTTGTAAGCCCGCGCGTGGCTTTACCGACCCCCGCGTTTCTGCCCGCTGCAGCTCAGATAGTCGAACCCGATCTTCGCCGATTTCGCGGGGTCGGAGGGGAAGTCGAACTCATAGATATAATAAGCGACCTGCGGTCCCGCGGCCTCGATCACGCGGCGCCAGTCGGTCGTGCCCGCGCCCATGTCGGTGACCGATCCGGTCGCCGAAAGATCCTTCATGTGCAGCAGCGCGATGCGGCTGCGATATTTGGTCAGGAAGGCGAGCAGATCGTCGAAGCGGTCGGGCTTGAAGGCGAGGCGGGCCCAGAAGATGTCAACCTCGAACTGGACGAAGCGCGGGTCGGTGTTCGCAGCGACGATCTCCCACGCGCTGGTCATCACCGGCTTGCCGTCGCCATGGTCGTAGGGGAAGCGATTGTCGAATTCGCCGGTGTGGTTGTGGACATAGAGGGTCAGCCCCTCAGCCGCCGCCGCCTCGCCGAGCGCGTTGAGGTTGCGCGCTGTTTCGAGCACATGGTCGAGCGTGTCGAGCCCCGGCGCGCCGAAGCCGCCCGAGCCGATGAAACGCTGACCGCGCGCCTTCGCGGCGGCCAGCGCCGCGGGCCATTTGTCCTTGTCGAGGGCGCCGTGGCTCGCCACCGCCTGCAGGCCGTTGTCCTTGAGCAGCTTCGCATAGGCGGCGGGGTCGCTGCCGCCGATCAGGTCCATCCCCTCGATATTGCGATAGCCGATCGCCGCGATCTGCTTGATGACGGCCTCGAGCTTTGCGGGGTCAGGCTTCGCGCCCGCGAGCTTGGCGAAGGAGGGTTGCAGCCGCTCGAACTTCTCGGCGACAGGCAGCGTGTCCCATTCGGCGGGGACGGGGATGTCCGCGAGGGTGCTAGCGAACGTATAGGTCTGGATCGCGATCTTCTCGACCGGCAGGCCGAGGCATTGCGTCGCGGCGGGCGCCTTCTTGTGCGCGCCATGGTCGTGCGCGCCATGGCCTTGCGCGGACGCGCCCCCGGCGGCGAGTGCCGACGATATCATCAAAAGCGGTGCGATGTGGCGGCCCTTCATCATCCTGTCCCTCTCGTTTCTTGCTGGTTGTTCGTCTTCAGCGCAGGCTTTGCACATAATCGATGATCGCGGTGCGCTTGGCGGGGTCCGAAACGCCGGGGTAGCTCATGCGATTGCCCGGCACGACCGCCTTGGGGCTGGCGATGAAGGCGTCGAGCGTTTTGCGATCCCAGCGTAGTTTCGCCTTTGCAAGCGCGGGCGAATAGCGGAAGCCCTTCGCCTGCGCGGCGGGCTTGCCGAAGATGCCCGCGAGGCTCGGCCCCATCCGCGTGACGCCCGCCTTGTCCGAATGGCAGGCGGCGCAGGCCTGGAAGGCGGTGCGCGCCTTCGCCGGATCGGCGGGGGTTGCGCTGGCGGCCGTGATGCCGGATGCCGCGAAAAACAGTGTGGCGATCGCGATCGCCGATGCCGCCGTGATCCGCGGTGCGGGCATGGCCTTCTTGTTCATCCTCGTCCCTTCCTTCCCCCGCAGCCACATATGTAAATGATTACATATAGTGCCGCGACGCTGTTATTCGTCCATATATTTATATCGATTTATCCTCTTGCACGGGGTTTTGCAATCGATTACGAATTGATCATAACATAAGCAAGGGAGAGGTCAATGCCATCCGCCCAGACTGCCGGCGGCGCCCTTACCGGCCGCCGCGATTTGCTCAAGCTTGCCGCTTTCCTCGGGGTCGGATTGATGACGCCCGCGGCGCGGGCCGCGATGGCGGCGCCTGCACCCTGGCCGTCCGACGCGCAGGCCCTGATCGCCGCCGTCGCCGAAACGATCATTCCCGCGACCGATACCGGCGGGGCGAAGGCGGCGGGCGTGCCCGCCTTCATCGAAATGATGGTGACCGATTGGTTCGACCCGGCCGAGCGAACGCATTTTCTCGATAGCATGGCGGCCTTCGGCGACGGCGCGCGCGCCGCGCACGGCAGGGCGTTCGCCGACCTCGCCGAGGCGGCGAGGAATGACTATTACGGCAAGCAGCTCGCCGCCGCCGAAGCGGCGATGGCTGCCCCCGCCGCGGGCGCACGGGCGCGCACGCCGTTCGCGGCGCTCATGAAGCGGCTCACCGTCTATGGCTATTATACGAGCGAACTCGGCGGATCGGTCGAGCTTAGGTCGGACATGGTTCCGAACGAATATGTGCCCGACGCGCCGTTCAAGCCGGGCGACCGCGCCGAATCCTTCATTCTCTATTCGCTGTCGCCTTTCAGCGCCTATTAAGCGGGAGCCTCACCATGTCGAATCAGGATTTCGATGCGATCGTCGTCGGCTCGGGCATTTCGGGCGGCTGGGCGGCGAAAGAGTTGACCGAAAAGGGGCTGAAGGTCCTGCTCATCGAGCGCGGCCGCTCGATCACGCCCGAGGATTATGTCGGCGAGCACAAGGCCGACTGGGAGTTTCCCTTCCATAATCTGGGCGACCGGCATCGCTACGAGCGCGACTATCCGATCCAGCGCACCTGCTATGCCTTCGGCGAGGCGACGGATCATTTCTTCGTCAACGACAGCGCGCATCCCTATGGGCAGGACCCCGAAAACCCGTTCAGCTGGATTCGCGGCTATCATCTCGGCGGGCGCTCGCTCACCTGGGGACGGGTCACGCCGCGCCTCGGTCCGATCAATTTCACCGAAAATGCCGAGGACGGCCATGGCGTCGACTGGCCGATCCGCTATGAGGACATCCGGCCGTGGTACGACCATGTCGAGCGTTTCATCGGCGTGTCGGGGCAGTCGGACTATGACGCCCCCACCGCGCCGGTCGGCCGCTTCCAGCCCGGCATGCCGCTCAATCGCTGCGAGGCGCATGTCGCCGACGGGATCGCGAAAACCTACCCCGACCGCCGGCTGATGATCGCGCCCTCGGCGATCCTGACGCAGGACCTCGGTGACCGAGCGGCGTGTCATTATTGCGGGCCGTGCCAGCGCGGCTGTTCGACCGGCTCCTATTTCAGCTCGATCAGCTCGACGCTCCCCGCGGCCGAGGCCACGGGTAGTCTCACCATCGTCACCGACGCAATCGTCGAGGGGCTCGATCACGATCCGAAGGCGGGCAGGGTGTCGGGCGTGCGGGTCATCGATTCCGCCAAGGGAACGCGCACCACCTATCGCGGACGGATCGTGTTCCTCAACGCCTCGACGCTGGGCTCGACCCAGATCCTGCTCAATTCGACGAGCGAGCAATATCCGGACGGCCTCGGCAACAAGAGCGGGGTGCTCGGTCATTATCTGATGGATCATGTAATGGCCGGTGGCGCCTTCGGCATCGTGCCGGGGATGCTCGACAGTCAGCCGATCGGCAACCGCCCTGCGGGCCTGTACATGCCGCGCTTCCGCAACGTCGGAAAGAAGGATGCGCCCTTCCTGCGCGGCTATGGCCTACAAGGGGCGGCTGCGCGTTCCAACTGGACGCGCGGGGCGATGACGCCGGGGTTTGGCGCGCCGCTGAAGCAGTCGCTGCGCGAGCTCGGGCCATGGTTCATCTACATCGCCGGCTTCGGCGAATGCCTGCCTTATTATGACAACCGGCTGAGCCTCGACCCGCAGAAGAAGGACAAGTGGGGCATCCCGATCCTCAACGCGCGGTTCGAGTGGGGCGCGAACGAGAAGGCGATGGCCGAGGATATCTCGAAGGAAGCGGTGGCGATGCTGACCGCGGGCGGGGCGGTCGGCGTGCAGGCGATCCGCACCGCGATCCCGCCGGGCGGCCTCGCGATCCACGAGATGGGCACCGCGCGCATGGGGCGCGATCCCAAGACCTCCTATCTCAACGGCTTCAACCAGTCGCATGAGGTCGCGAACCTGTTCGTCACCGACGGCGCCTGTATGACCTCGACCGCGGCGCAGAACCCGTCGCTCACCTATATGGCGCTGACTGCGCGTGCGGCCAATCATGCCGTCGAGCGGATGAAGGCCGGTCAGCTCTGAGCCGGTTGGCGCCGCGCTCAGCGGGCGGGCGGGGATGCAGTGCTCTCGCGCACGACGAGTTCGTGGGGCAGGGTGATCGACGCGACACCCTCGGCCTTTTTGGAAAGGATGGCGAGCAGCATCTCGACCGCCTTGCGGCCGATCGCTTCCTTGGGCTGGCTGATCGTGGTGAGCGCGGGCTGGAAGGCACGGGCGTAGCGGATGTCGTCGAACCCGACGACCGAAACGTCGCGCGGGCAGTCGAGGCCGCGTTCGCGCAGTGCCGCGATCGCCCCGATCGCCATTTCGTCGCTGAAGCAGAAGATCGCGGTCGGGGGATTGTCCTCGGCGAGCAGGTCATGGGTCAGCGCTTCGCCCGAATCGACCGAGAAGTCGCCGGTGCGGACCAGCACCTCGTCCCACAGGCGCTGGCCCGCGGCGGCGCCCTGCACCCCGCTCAGCCGGTCGCGGCTGATCGGGCTCAGCAGCGGGCCGGTGATCACCCCGATCCGACGGTGGCCGAGATCGTAGAGGTGCTGCATCGCCTCGGCCGCCGCGACCGCGTTGGCGATATGGACGCTCGAGACGTTGAGCCCCGGCTCGAATTCGCATCCGTTGACGATCGGCGCCTCGGCGCCCTGCTTCGCGACCAGCGCGACCATGGTCGGGGCGAGCCGGTGGCCGAGGAAGACCATGCCATCGGCCTCGCGGCGCGTCAGCATCGCGGCATAATATTCCTCGCGCTCGCTGTCGTGGTGCGTGTCGCCGATCAGCAGCGAATAGCGCGCGGCGAGTGCGGCCTCCTCCGCGCCGCGGATCACCGCCGAGAAAAAGGGGTTGGAGATGTCGGGGACGGTCAGGATGATCCGCTGCGACCGCGTCGTGCGGAGGCTCTGCGCGGCATAGTTGGGCGCATAGCCGAGCGCCTTCGCCGCCTGCAGCACTTGGCTGCGCCGCGGCTCGCTGACGGCGTCAGGGTTGCTCAGCGCGCGCGATACCGTCGCCGTCGAAACCCCCGCCGCGCGGGCCACATCTGCAATCGTCGTCATTAGGAAAACGTTCTCTCATCGTGAAAATCCTTGGGAAGCTTAATATTATTGGCCTTGCGATTCAACGTCGCTGTGCATAATGTAATCCATTACAAAAGAGGGAGAGGGATGTGGACGGGGCAATTGATTCGCGGCGGCGGCTCTTCGGTATATCCTTCGCCGCCATCACGGCGACATCCTTCTGCTTCGTGCTGCGCGCGATGGTCGTCGACGAATGGGGCGTCGCCTTCGGGCTTTCGGAGACCCAGAAGGGTGAATTGCTCGGCGTCGGTCTGTGGCCTTTCGCGATCACGATCGTGCTGCTCAGCCTCGTCATCGACCGAATCGGATTCCGTCGTGCCTTCGGCTTCGCCGCCGCCTGCCATATCGCCGGCTTGAGCATATTGGTGACGGCAAGCGGCTACTGGCCGCTCTATATCGGCACCTTCATCATGGCGCTCGGCAATGGCGCGGTCGAGGCGGCCGCCAATCCGCTGATCGCGACCCTCTATCACGAGGACAAGCCGCGCTGGCTCAACCGGCTGCACGCGGCCTGGCCGCTCGGACTGATGCTGGGAGGGGTCTTCGCGATCGCGCTCGGCGGGGCGGTCGACTGGCGGGTCAAGACCGGGATCATGGCGGTTCCGGTGCTCATCTATGCCGCGGCGCTGTTCGGGCAGCGCTTCCCGGTCAGCGAGCGCGTCGCGGCGGGCGTGTCCTATCGCGAAATGCTGAAAGAAGCGGGCTTCGTCAGCGCCTTCGTCATCCTGTCGCTGATGTGCATGGAGATCGGGCGCGTCGCCGACCTGCCGGGCTGGGCGATCGTCGCCGCCGTTGCCGTGCTGACCGCCGTTTACGGCGTCTATGCCCGCTCGGCGGGGCATCCGCTCTATATCATCCTCGTCCTCGTCATGATCCCGCTCGCGATCACCGAACTCAGCACCGACAGCTGGATCGTGTCGCTGATGGAGCCCGAAATGGCGCGGTGGGGAATTGAGGCGGGCTGGGTGCTCGTCTATACCGCCGCGCTGGTCTTCGTAATCCGGCTGTTCGCAGGGTCGATCGTGCGCGTCGCGACCCCGCTCGGGACGCTCGCCATCGCGTCGGGGCTGGCTGCGATCGGCCTGTTCTGGATGGCGGGCGCGACCGGGGCGGCGCTGCTCGCGGCGGCGACCCTCTATGGCATCGGCAAGAGCTTCTTCTGGGGCACCAGCCTGGCGGTCGCGTCCGAACGCTTCCCGCGGGGCGGCGCGGTGACGGTGAACGTCATGGCGGGCGCGGGGATGCTCGCGGCGGGGATCGTCGGGGCGAGCCTGCTCGGCACGATCCAGGACCGTTCGACCGCCGCCGGGCTTGCGGCCTATGATCGCGCGCACGAAACGCGGCTTGCCGACAGCCATCTGTCGGCGCCGCAGCATGGCGTGTTCGGATCGTATCGTGCGCTCGATGCCGCGTCGGTCGCGCGGGCGCCCGAAGCCGAGCGTCGCGCGATCGAGACGGTGGTCGTCGAGGGCAAAAAGGGCGCGTTGCGCGAGGTCGCGCTGCTGCCGGTGCTGATGATGGCGATCTATCTCGCGCTGATCCTCTTCTTCCGGTCGCGCGGCGGCTATGCGCCCGTCACGCTTGCGGCGGTACGGAGCGAGGCATGATCGGTACGGCGCCCCTTGCCATGGGAATGGTCGGCGGCGGTCCCGGCTCGTTTATTGGGCCGGTGCACCGCATGGCGGCCGAACTCGATGGCGCGATCCGCTTGCGCGCGGGGGTGTTCAGCCGCGACCATGCGCGGTCGCTGGAGGCGGCGGCGGGTTACGGCGTCGATCCCGAGCGGGCGTATCCCGATATCGCGACGATGCTCGCGGCCGAAGCGCAGCGCCTCGACGGTATCGCCTTGGTCGCGATCGCGACGCCCAACGATACGCATCTGCCGATTGCCGCGGCGGCGCTCGCGGCGGGGATGCATGTGATCAGCGACAAGCCTGCGACCGCGACGCTCGCGGAAGCGCTGGCGCTGCAGGATCATGTCGCGGCCTCGAACGCGCTGTATGCGGTCACTTATACCTACACTGGCTATCCGCTGATCCGCGAGGCGTGCGAGCGTATCGCGCGCGGCGATCTCGGCCGCATCCGCCGCATCCATGTCGAATATCCGCAAGGCTGGCTGGCCGAGCCGGTGGAGCAGGGCGGCAACAGGCAGGCCGGGTGGCGCACCGACCCCGCGCGGACGGGCGTCGGCGGATGCATTTCGGACATCGGCGTCCATGCACTCAACCTTGCCGAATATGTGTCGGGCGCGCGGATCGACCATCTCCTCGCCGACCTTGCGGCGGTCGTGCCGGGGCGCCGGCTCGACGACGATGCGACGCTGTTGTTGCGCTTTGCGGGCGGGGCGCGCGGACTGGTCGCGGCGACGCAGGTCGCGGCGGGCGCGCGCAACGACTTGCGGCTGTCCATCTGGGGCGAGCGCGGCGGACTGCAATGGTCGCACGCCGACAGCCAGCATCTCTATCTGCGCTGGCCCGACCGTCCCGACGAGATCGTCAGCGCGGGCGGGCCGTGGCTGGGGCCGCTTTCGACCGCCGCTACGCGGTTGCCCGCCGGACATCCCGAAGGCTTCATCGAGGCGTTCGCGAATATCTACCGCGACTTCGCGGGCGCGATCCGCAGCGGGACGCCGATCGCCGGGACACCGCTTTGCGGGATCGAGGACGGCGTGCGCGGGCTGCGCTTCGTCGACGCCGCGCTCCGCTCTTCCGCAGCGGGCGGCACCTGGCAGCCGGTCGAAGAAGCCGGCCCGCGACCCTGACCTCCCCATCCGAAAGGTTTTTCATGCGAACGATAAAAGGTCCCGCGATTTTCCTGGCGCAGTTCGAGGGCAAGGATGCGCCGTTCGACAGCCTCGCCGGCATGGCGGGCTGGGCGGCGGGGCTCGGTTACAAGGGGCTCCAGCTGCCGACCAGCGGACGGCTGGTAAACCTCGAGCTTGCGGCGGAGAGCCGCGACTATTGCGACGAATTGTCCGGCACGCTCGCCGCGCATGGCCTCGCGATCACCGAGCTTTCGACGCACCTGCAGGGACAGCTGATCGCGGTCGATCCGGCGCAGGACCGGCTGTTCGATGCCTTCGCGCCCGCGCATCTCCACGGCAAGCCCGAGGCGCGAAGGGCGTGGGCGACCGAACAGCTGCTGCTCGCGGCGAAGGCGAGCCGCAACCTCGGGCTCGATACGCATGTCACTTTCTCGGGCGCGCTCGCCTGGGCGAACTTCTATCCGTGGCCGCAGCGTCCGGCAGGGATGGTCGAGGAGGCGTTCGCCGAGCTCGCGCGCCGCTGGCGCCCGATCCTCGACGCCTTCGACGCGGTCGGGGTCGATGTCGCCTATGAAATCCATCCGGGCGAGGACCTGCACGATGGCGCGACCTTCGAGCGTTTCCTGGAGGCGGTAGGCGGTCACGCACGCGCCAACATCCTCTATGACCCCAGCCATTTCCTGCTCCAGCAGCTCGATTATCTCGCCTTCATCGATCTCTATCACGAGCGCATCAAGGCCTTCCATGTGAAGGACGCCGAGTTCCGGCCGAGCGGCCGGTCGGGGGTCTATGGCGGCTATCAGGACTGGATCGATCGCCCCGGGCGCTTCCGCTCGCTCGGCGACGGCCAAATCGATTTCCGCACCATCTTCTCGAAAATGGCCCAATATGATTTCCCGGGCTGGGCGGTGCTCGAATGGGAATGCTGTCTGAAGCACCCCGAAGACGGCGCGCGCGAGGGCGCCGGATTCATCGCCGACCATATCATCCGGGTGACCGACCGCGCGTTCGACGACTTCGCCGGCGGCGCGGGGAAGGGCTGACGCGGCGACCGCACGGCACCCCTCCATCCCAAGTACCGGAATATGAATATAATAACGTTATCATAGGTAAAAATCAGGGCAAAGGCTTCAATCTTGTAATCGATTACTTGACTCGCGCTTCGTGATGGGTTTTACCTCTGAAAAATATGAACTGTAATCGAGTTCATAAAAAGATAACAGGAGGGAGAAGGCCCATGGCACATCGTCTGCGTACCTATCTTTGCGTCACCGCTGCGCTGGTGGCGTCGCCCGCACTCGCGCAAGAGCAGCCCGAGGTGCGGGATGGCGATATCGTCGTCACCGCGACGCGAACCGAATCGCTCGCCTCGAAGACGCCGATCGCGCTGACCGCGATCGGCGGCGAAGGGCTGCGCGACGCGGGCATCAGCAACCCAACCCAGCTTGCCGACGTCGTCCCCAACCTGTCGATCGACCGCGGCAACGGGCTTCAGATCACGATCCGCGGGGTCACCAGCCGCGACGGCACAGAAAAGGGCGATCCTTCGGCGGCATTCCTGCTTGATGGCATCTATATCGCGCGTCCGCAGGCGCAGGAGGTCAGCTTCTTCGATCTCGAGCGCGTCGAGGTGCTGCGCGGCCCGCAGGGGACGCTGTTCGGCCGCAACTCGACCGCCGGCGTGGTCCATGTCATCTCGGCGCGGCCGGTCGATCATTTCGCGGCGTCGGTCGATGCGACCTATGGCAATTTCGATACCGTCCAGGCGACCGCGATGATCAACGTGCCGGTCACGCCCGGCTTCGCGCTACGCGGCGCGGTCAATTACGACCGTCGCGATTCCTATATCCGGCCCTGGGCGAACTCGCCCTGGAAACTCGATCCGGGGAAGAAAAATCTGTCGGCCCGCCTGTCGGCGCTGATCGATTTCGGTCCCGACGTCACGCTGCTGCTGCGCGGCGATTACAGCAAGATCGACGGACGCCCAGCGAACACCGTGCGGCTGACCAATTTCTTCAACCGCCCGTTCGCGGCGGGCACGCGCAGCCCGGTCTACAAGGACATCGGTTCGTCGGCCCAGCGGACACGCGACTATAACGAAGGGTCGGAATCCTTCTACGACAACGATACATGGGGGATCACGGGCGAACTCAACTGGGCGCTGGGTCCGGTCACGATGACCTATCTCGGCAGCTATCGCGAGTTCAACCGGCACGAACAGGGGCCGCAAGATCTGTCCCCCTTCTTTCCCACGGCCCAGCGCGGCGTGTTCGATGGTCATTATTGGCAGAATTCGCAGGAATTGCGTTTCGCCTATGACAATGGCGGCGCCCTTACCGGCCAGGTCGGCGGCTATTATTTCAAGGAAAAGTCGGGAATCGGTGCGTTCATCATCAACCCGCCCATGGCGATCTTTCCGGTGGGAACACCCCCGGGCGTGATCCGCTACGGCTTCCCGCAGGACCCGACGATTTCGGAATCGAAGGGTGTGTTCGGCCAGTTCACCTATGAGCTGCTTCCCGCCCTGAAATTCACCGGCGGCATCCGCTATTCGCATGACCTCAAGTCGCGTGTCGGCCAGACGGTCCTCGAATATCCCGCTCCGATCGGCATCCTTCCGCTACAGCAGAACAACGCGCGCCGGACCTTCAGCAAGGTAACGTGGCGCGCGGGGCTCGACTATGACCTCGGCAACACATTGCTCTATGCGTCGGTTTCGACGGGCTACAAGGCCGGCGGCTTCAACGACGGGTGCGAGATCGGAACGGGGACCGGCTGTTCGCTGCCCGCCGAAGCGCTCTATTACGACCCCGAAACGATCACCGCTTATGAGGCGGGCATCAAGGGTCGCTTTGCCGACGGCGCGCTGCGGCTGAACGGTTCGCTGTTCCATTATGACTATAAGGGAATGCAGCTCAGCTATTCGTCGACCATCTGCGGCGGGCCCTGTCAGGTCACGACCAACGCCGGCGCGGCGAAGGTCGATGGTGTCGAACTGGAGGCCGTGCTTTCACCGCATCCGGCGCACCATTTCGACATCTCGCTCAACTGGCTGAAAGCCCGTTATACGTCGTTCCGTCCGGTTCCAGCGATCGATTATGCGGGCGTCCGCCTCGATCGTTCGCCGACCATCACGGCGTCGGCGGGCTATACCTTCACGCAGGAACTCGGCGGCGGCAGCCGTCTCGAGTTCGGTGCGCGCGTTCGCGTCAGCGACTCCTATCTGCTGTCCGACGTCGCGGTTCCGGTGGTGTTCCGCAACCCCAGCTATCACAAGACCGACCTGACGCTGACCTACCGGGCGCCCGACGATCGTTTCTTCGTGCAGGGGTTCGTCAAGAATCTGGAGAATGTGATCACGCTGCAGGGAGCGTCGGCGCAATATAGCAGTTCCGCCTATCTTGCCGATCCGCGCACCTATGGCGTCCGCGCAGGAGTGAAGTTCTAAAGCGAAGGTGCAAGGCAGACAGCGCAGTTGGGGAGAAGAAGCATGAGGATATTCATCGCCGCTGCGCTGCTTGCCGCTGCCGCGCCTGCTATAGCGGAGCCGCCGTCGGCTGCGTCCGCTCCGGTCGTCAAAGTCACGGGCGGACGGGTCGTCGGCATGTCCGAAGCCGGAGTGACAAGTTTTCGCGGCATTCCCTTTGCCGCACCCCCGGTCGGGCCGCTCCGCTGGCGGGCGCCTCAGCCGGTGCTTCCCTGGACGGGCGTACGCGATGCGACCGCGTTCGGGCATGATTGCATGCAACTGCCGTTCCCGAGCGACGCCGCGCCCCTCGGCACCGCGCCTTCGGAAGATTGCCTGACCGTCAACGTCTGGGCGCCGGCGGGCGCCAGGGGCAAGAAACTGCCGGTGCTCTTCTGGATCTATGGCGGCGGCTTCGTGAACGGCGGGGCGTCGCCCGCGGTCTATGACGGCTCGGCGCTGGCGCGCGACGGGGTCGTCGTCGTCAGCTTCAACTATCGCGTCGGGCGTTTCGGCTTCTTCGCGCACCCCGCGCTGACCGCGGCCGGCGAGGGGCCGGTCGGTAATTGGGGGCTGATGGATCAGCAGGCGGCGCTGCGCTGGACGCGCGACAATATCGCGGCCTTCGGCGGCGATCCCCGTCGCGTCACGATCATGGGCGAATCCGCCGGCGGCATGTCGGTGCTTAGCCTGCTGGGCGCGCCCGCTGCGCGCGGTCTGTTCCGCGGGGCTATCGTCATGTCGGGGGGCGGGCGCACCGCTGGCCAGCAGCGCGAGATGGCGCGCGACCTGCCCGGTCTGCCGTCGGCCGAGACGATCGGGCTCAATTTCGCGAAGAGCGTCGGGATTGAGGGGACGGACGCCGCGGCGCTGGCCGCGCTGAGGGCGCTGCCCGCCGAGCGGATCGTGTTGGGCCTCAACCTCGCCAGCCTCTTTGCGCCGCCGTCGGGGCCGCCGACCTGGTCGGGGCCCTTCACCGACGGGGTGACGCTGACCGGCAGCGTCGAGGCGATGTTCGATCGCGGAACCCAGGCGCCGGTGCCGGTGATGGTCGGCGCGACCAGCGCCGATATCGGCTTCGTGCCTGCGAAGACCAAGGAGCTGATTTTCGAGAGCTTCGGTGCGAATGCCGCGAAGGCCAGGGCGATCTATGATCCGAAGGGCGATGCGGCCTTCTTCGATGCGATGCTGAAGGTTGGCGGCGACCGGTTCATGATCGAACCCGCGCGTTATGTCGCCGGCCGCGTGGCCGCCGCGGGGCAGCCTGCCTATCATTACCGCTTTTCCTATGTCGCGGAAACGGCGCGCGACCGAGCGAAGGGCGCGGCGCATGCCAGCGACATCCCCTATTTCCTCGATACGGTAGCGACCAAATATGGGTCGGCAACGACGACGGCAGACCGCGCCATGGCGACGGCGATCAGCGGCTTCGTCGTCAATTTCGTCAAGACCGGAAATCCGAATGGATCGGGCTTAGCGGACTGGCCCCGCTTTCGCCCCGGCGAGGTGATGGATTTCGCGTCGGATGGCGCTGCACGATCGGGCAGCGATCCGTGGACCGAGAGACTCGATCTGGTCGGTCCGGGGGCGGACTGATGAGGCTGCTGCGCCGGAAATGACCGTTTCAGTTGATTTAGGTCTCGGCGGACCGGCGACAAGGATGTCTGCTTCTCCCGAACCGGGCCGGAAAGCCGACCGTCTGCAACCGTTGAGAGTTTCAGACGCCGATAGGCGTCAGAAAGTCTTCGGTGCCCGAACCGCGGTTGGTCATGAGCCGAGCTATGGGGAAAGCTGTTTTGCGCTGATGCTGGGGTGGCCAGTTGC
>Ga0182745_1000168_pt1 | contig 85702 bp, 63 predicted proteins | sample eDN3rd30CKraftBY_FD_128523 | JGI IMG/M metagenome (GOLD analysis project Ga0182745, IMG submission 128523) | Enriched backyard soil microbial communities from Emeryville, California, USA - eDNA 3rd pass 30_C Kraft BY (version 2) (version 2) | ecosystem: Environmental > Terrestrial > Soil >...
CTTTTTGCACGTTAAATCACAATGCCTTGAAGGAGAAGTGGTTGCAACACGTAATGGTGTCTACTCCGCATCAACGGAAATTCAAGACTTACGACGATTGACGAAAAAAGCTGTCTGGCTTGGTCACTCAAGTCCTGTCGTGTTCACTCTTCTTTAAGGAGCAGTCCTGGAATCAGTTCCCGGTTTGAAGACTCATTGGGAAGGTCGGGCCACCCGGAATGTGATTTCAGAACTGTTCCTAAGCGGAGCACAGGAGTTGCGGGCCGAGCGGCCTCTGATGTGAAGCACGAAGCAGAGCTTCGGGGCGAGTGCGTTCCCAGGCTGGAGCCTGGGAACGAGGGGACCTGTTGGAACCATACTTCAGTTCGTTTTTCCCGGGAGCCGTCGGTAGAGTTGAAGTAACCCGAGGAGTACGATCAGAGACACAATCGAGACGCCGAAAATCAGAAGCAGCGCGACAGGATCTCCAAAGAAGCGACGCACTGCGAATGTCGTTGCCCGATCTGTGCTGCCATTCGATGCGAATGAAAATTCGGCCATCCAGATCCATCTCCAGCAGAACAGTACGACCAGTGAACCGGCTGCCAGAAATGGCCCGAACGGAAGTGCCGGGCGGTTTCCGAGAACTTTGATTGCCGTTCCGATTCCGACCGCCAGCAACGGAGCCAGCAGCAAGGCAACGAGCGTCGGCTGCCATCCCAGATACGCTCCGACCATTCCCATTAAGAGCACGTCGCCGAATCCCAGCGCCGGCATTCGCAACAAAATTGCGGCGATCCAGCGGACAATTGCTGTCGAAAGGAATCCGCATGCGGCCCCTGCGGAACTCCATGCCAGACCGTGAAGATGGGGATGGTGTTCCAACCACGCCGGCATACCCGGTCCCGCGAATTGCGGGATCTCGGCATTCCAGTCGACCCAGACATGCGCGATCTGAAAGTGCCCGGACAGAACAGCTCCACTCACGGCAATGATCACACCCACCCAGCAACACCAGTCAAGAATATAAAAACTCTTGAAGTCGGTGGCGGTGATGATTAACAACAACACGATCAACGACAGATGATAAAGAACCCGGGCCTGTCGCCATCCTTCTGGAGGAAGCACTTCCGGAGTGCTTTGCGACTGCCAAACAAGTGCTGACCAGACAAACGCAGCCCCCAGCACGATTCCAATTAGTCCGGTGACGTTGGCCCATTGTCCTTGCGACAGATTCAGATCACGAAACGCCCGTCGGGTTCCTCTCCACGTGAGCAACCCGGTCAGCAATCCGAGAAGAATTGCGGAGAGTGGAATGCCAAGGGCATCAAACAGGAATTGCACGGGAGTGAGGGGGTAGGAGTTAGGAGTTAGGGAGGGAGATGAGAAGGATTTTTCCTCGTTCCCAAGCTCCAGCTTGAGAACGCACTCGCCCCGAAGCTCTGCTTCATGATTCATATCAAAGACAAATTGAAAGCAGGTGTTGAGCGAATGCGATAGAGCAGTTCTATAGGATTCAATGAATATGCTCTATGCCGCTCGGATTGCAGTCCGAGGCTTCTGGGAGAGTTGCACCAGATTATGAATGCTTCCTGTCACCGGATTCGAGGCAAAGCGGCCATCATGTTCGGACAGTGTCACCGGAATTTGGGAACAGGGAAACAGCATTGTGGACATTACCCGGGCATTCACCTCGGCACCGGGAACCAGAGACATTTTCAAATGGTTCAGAAGGATCGGCAGTGAGATTTTGAGCTGCATTGTGCCAAGTGCCGCGCCAACACACATTCGTGGCCCTGCTCCAAACGGGAGATAGGCATACGGGGACGGAGAGATCGATTCCCAGCGGTCTGGCAGGAATTCATCCGGACGGTCATACAATTCTGGAATATGGTGTGTCATCAACTGACTGAAGATCACGACATCGCCACGCTGCAGTGAGAACGGCCCCAGGGCAACCGGTTCAGCGGCAATTCGCTGGGAATAAGCCGAAGCCGGAAGGACTCTCATGCTCTCTTTCAGAACCCGATCAAGATACGTCAGACGCTCTAAGTCTTCCGGTCGAGGTGCCTTGCCGTTGAGTGTTTCCTGAAGCTCCGAATACAGGCGACACATCACTTCCGGGTGTTGTCCAAGAAGGAACAGCGTCCAGGTAAGGGTGTGTGCTGACGTCAGATGAGCGGCACCAAAGAGCAATACGATATGGCCGATCAGTTGTTCGTCGGAGATTCCCTGATCTCCTTCATGAGCCCGCATCAGGAGCGAAAGAACATCAAATCCGAGTTGTCCGCTTCGCCGAATGGCGATCATTTCTTTAACGGCCTGTTCCAGTTCCTCCGCCGAGGCCAGCAACCGTGCATAATCGTCCTGATTTCGGGAGTCCGGCGAAAATGCGGCCGGGCCAACCTGATGATTCAAGGCCACCCAGCGTTCCGTCAGTTCTCCGACCCGAAATGCCAGTTCCGGAAGATCGATTCCAAACAACAGGCAACTGGTCAGTTGCAGCATGTACTGCGTCATCTCGGCGGACAGATCCCGGGTCTGTCCCGGTTTCCAGGAGGAGAGGAAATTCTGGGCAAGCTGGACGACGGTGTCGTGATAGGCCGTGATCGCCCGTTTCTGGAACGGTCCCATCACCATCCGGCGATGCTGTTTATGTTCGTCTCCGTTCATTGTCAGTAAGCCGCTGGTCACACGACGCTGAGCAGATTTTTTGGGACCGCGAATGGCGAAGAACTGAGAATGAAACCGTTGCGAATCGGAGAGCACCTGTTTGGTCAGCGTCTGGCCGAAGACGAAATGGAGCCGGTGTGATCCTTCCTGTAACGCGGCCACATCCCCATGGTCGGACCTCAAGCGACGCATGCAGGCGACTGCATCGTCGGCGAAATCTGAGATTCGTCCCGGAGTGACTGGGAGCGACGTAACGGGGAGAGGACTGTTCACGGAGGCGATCGGCAAAAAGTTCATGCAGGCAATCCATGCCTTAAAATACAACTCCGGTCAACTCAATCACCTGGAGTACATGACATCATCGGCGACAGGGTGCCCAAAACAGACCCCTGCTGGCGTCAATCAGGATACCAAGCCGACAACGACGAGAAACAGTGACAAGAATACGGCCTGTTGCAAAATCGACAAAGAGCAGTTTGGCACGTTGTTTCCCGGCGCGATACCCCGAATCTTGGGAGTCTGGGTATTTTTCACCATTTGAGACAGGTTTGCATTACTGTACTCTTGTGTATGTTTTTATAAATTCGGGAACCACGAATCGAACGAGTCTGACGAATGAATTCCTGAAGGACGCTGATCAGAAAATTCGTGCGATTCGTTTCATTCGTGGTTCCTTACTCTTCTCCTGATCAGACCCGAAAAGCTGGGGGCCATTCAGATCAAAGGGGATGAAACAATGATCACAAGGCAACCTGTTCCCTAAATCCCGGATTATTTGTAGGGTGCATGAAGCACGAACATTTGTCAGAGAGATGGTGCATTCCGCAACTCCGCCTCAAAAACAGTTTGTGGTTTCCATCAGGACGAAACTTCGTGCGCAATGCGCCTTCACTTAAGGAGTTGCTGCATGCACCCTACCGGAAGTAGGAATTTCCAGGCTAAATCCCGGACCCGCTGTCGTAGATTTCGCTGCGTAATTTTGCCTGTGAAATCTGGCTGCCGGGGGGGACGCCGGTTGTCAACCAGACATTTCCGCCAATTACCGAGCCCTTTCCGATCGTAATTCGTCCCAGAATGGTCGCTCCCGCGTAAATGACAACGTTGTCTTCCACAACCGGATGACGGGGGCTCCCTTTGATCAGAACGCCATCGTCTCCAGACGGAAAGCTCTTTGCTCCCAGGGTGACCGCCTGATAAATACGGACACGTTTTCCAATCACCGCCGTCTCTCCGATGACCACGCCGGTTCCGTGATCGATGAAAAATTCTTCCTGAATCTGTGCTCCGGGATGAATGTCGATCCCCGTCAGAGAGTGGGCCACCTCGGCAATAATTCTCGCCACCAGTGAAACGTTCAGCAGATACAGTTCATGAGCCAGGCGGTGGTGCATCATCGCCATCACACCGGGATAGCAGGCCAGCACTTCGTCCGAACTGCGAGCCGCCGGATCCCCTTCGTATGCCGCCTGAATGTCACTTTCCAGCAGAACACGAATCGCGGGAAGCCGTTCGGCAAATCCTCGAACAATTCGAACCGCCTCACGACGCTCTGCCGTAAAGTCTGTCTGACCAGCGGCAGCGAAGAAGCAGAGTTCCCGTTCGACCTCGTCAGCCAGTTCCGACAACGTTTCGTCGAGCGTGTGACCCACAAAATAGTCCACGTTTCCATTGGGGAACTCGCGAAAACTGAGTCGAACCGGAAACAGTGCTGTCCCGATCCGTTCCACGATGGAGGCCAGTTTTTTCCGGGAGGGAAGTTTGGCAGAATGCCCGATCCGTTGCCGGGCCAGTTGCGATTGCTCCCGAATTTTCTTCAATCGGGAAACGACGGTATCGACATTCCAGTTCACATCACTGATCGACTGGCGATCAATGGGGATTTCACTTTCAGACATAAGTCGTGTTTCTGATTGTCAAAATGGGGGCGTCGGACTCAGTGGGGGATTTTCCGAAAACGTTTGATTGCTGTGAAGTCTCCAGAGAATCCCGTTAGACTTCTGTTTCGTTTCCGGTCTGGTCGTGCCCCATCATAATCAACGATCACTATGAAATCAGAGGAGAAACAGGATGACTTCCACAGAATTCCCCATTGAAATTGACGTCGAATCGGTCGCTGGTCTTCTGGCGGCCGAAGAAGAATTTCTGTTTCTGGATTGTCGCGAAGAATCAGAATACGCTGCGACCAATATTCCGGGAACAGTGCTCCTTCCGATGGGTGAACTGCAAGACCGGATCGGCGAACTTGACCAGAGTCGTGACAGCCGGGTTGTTGTTCACTGCCATCACGGCGGCCGCAGCCTGCGCGTTGCCCGCTGGTTACGGCAGCAGGGATTTGCACAGGCCCAAAGTATGGCCGGGGGGATCGACGCCTGGTCCGAACGCATCGACCCGAACGTTCCTCGATACTGAAATTCTGGTAACACATTCGCGGTCTGAAATGGACGGGTGGCCCCGATTGCTTGCAATCGGGGCAGCGCAGCCGTAAGAGGTTGCGGTTCCATCGTTCTCCTGCTTGAACGGTCATCAGGCAGAGTAACACGCGAGCGATGGCCTCGTATGGCTCCGCCACCCAGATTGCAAGCAATCTGGGCCACCCCGGGGTATTAGCCAGTTTTACCGGCTCCATGATTACCCAAATGTCTTCGTAATGGAGCCTTGGCTACATTTCGGACTTTTGAGTTTGTATGATCATTGTCGCCATGTCCCACGCGACTGCCGACGTTACTTCCGTTTCTTCTCCTGATCCAGCGGTTTCCCCACTGACGATCCGAGATTTGACGGTGGCCTATCATCGCCGGCCGGTTGTCTGGGACATCGATTATTCCGCCCCGGCAGGAAAGCTGATTTCCATTATCGGTCCCAACGGCGCGGGGAAAAGCACGCTGATGAAAGCCTGTCTGGACCTCGTTCCCCATGTCTCCGGGCAGGTCCAGTTTTTTGGAATGGCCTACCGTCAGGTCCGCGATCGGGTGGCCTATGTGCCACAGCGAACGAGTGTTGACTGGAACTTTCCGGTCAGCGCGCTCGATGTCACCGCGATGGGCCTGTATCGCAAAATCGGATGGTTTCGCTGGATCACAAAGCCGTATCGAGAGCAGGCATTGCAGGCACTCGACCGAGTGGGGATGGCAGACTTCGCCGGGCGACAGATTCGACAATTGTCAGGGGGACAGCAACAACGGGTGTTCCTCGCCAGGGCTCTGGCTCAAGAAGCCGATCTTTATCTGATGGATGAACCGTTCGCCGGTGTTGACGCCGCGACAGAACGGGCCATCGTCAAGCTGCTTCAGGAACTCCGCAGCGCAGGTAAAACCGCCATCGTCGTTCATCACGACCTGCAAACGGTGCAGCAATATTTTGATGAAGTCCTGTTACTGAATCTTCGACTTGTTGCCTCGGGACCGACCAAGACGGTGTTCACCGCAGAAAATCTGAAACGGACCTATGGCGGAAAGCTCTCTCTGCTCGATCAGGTCGGAGCGCGGATTGCGGGACAGTCGGGATGAGCACCGTTCGTCACATTCAGGAACACTTCCCGCTCGCCCGTGTGGCGATCAGGCGGTGCTGGCTTCTAGACCGGTTCGGTCTATCATGTGGCCGCGCAGCGCGCTTTCTACCAATAAAAACGCTGGTGCCCGCGTGCCAGATCGGCCATATCAATTGTGGATACGTTCTATTCTTTCTGGCTCTGCTTCTGATTCCGTCTGGATCCATTGCTTATGGAGCGGAGTCCCCTTCCACTGCGTCAAACCTGCAACGAGTCCTGTTTCTTCAGGAGGCACAAACCCGAATCGTTTTTTTGGGAACAACATTACTGGGCATCTGCGGCGGACTTGTCGGGGTGTTCATGCTGCTCCGCAAACGGGCGTTGATTGGCGATGTGGTTGGTCATGCCGCATTACCGGGAATCGCGATTGCGTTTATCATCTGTGAAGTTCTGCATCCAGGGGGTGGGAAAAACCTGCCCGCTCTTGTCGGAGGAGCATTTCTTACTGCACTTGCCGGGGCGGTTTGTGTCATGCTGATTGAGCGGTATTCTCCACTTCGCTCTGATGCGGCAATGGCGATGACCTTGAGCCTGTTCTATGGATTCGGTGCCGCCCTGTTCACGGTGATTCAACGAATCCCGACTGCCAGCGCCGCTGGTCTGAGCAGTTATCTGAATGGAAAGACGGCAACACTCGTCACGGCAGATGTCTGGATCTTCGGGATCGCCGCAACGGTATTGAGCCTGATGACCCTGCTTCTGTGGAAGGAGTTATCGCTCCTCTGTTTCGATGAAGATTTCGCCTCCTCCACTGGCTGGCCGGTCCGGTTCCTGGATGCTCTGCTCATTGGCATGGTGGTCGCCGTGACGATTGTCGGAATGCAGACGGTGGGGCTGATTCTGGTCGTCGCGATTCTCATTATTCCTGCGGTCTCCGCTCAATTCTGGACGGACGATCTGCGACGGCTCATGATCATTTCCGCAGTGCTGGGAGCCGTGGCCGCTGGTGGAGGAACGATGATCAGCGCCCTCGCCCCCCGACTCGCGGCAGGACCGGTGATTGTATTGTGCGGAAGCAGCCTGTTCATCGTCAGTCTGCTGATCGGTACGCAGCATGGGTTCATCTGGAAGGTCATCGACCAGAAAAAACTCCAACGGCGTATTCGAAGCCACGATCTCTTACGGGCGTTTTACGAACGTGTGGAATCCGCTCATTCCGGAGGAGATGTTTCCGAGCCTCAACTGATTGACACCCGTCTTACCACGTCCGATTTACTACCGATGCGGTCATGGTCATTGCCGGAATTGAAGAGAGCCATCTCTCAGGGAATGTCATCGAAACTTGTGGAAACGGTCGCGGAAGGAGGATTGCAATTGACTCCGGAAGGAGCCGCACAGGCACGACGCGCGGTTCGTAATCATAGACTGTGGGAACTCTACCTGATCACTTACGCCGACACAGCCCCGGCTCATGCCGACTACGATGCCGACCGGATTGAACACATCCTGGGCCCCGACCTGGTTCACGAGTTGGAGCAGCGCCTGTTTCAGGCCGACGAACAAAGCGTCCCCGCCAGCCCCCATGCCCTGAATCCCGCTTCTCCTTCCGACACCTGAATCGAGCCGAGTAGGTCAGGCATTGCCTGACACCAACGGTAATCCAAGGTCGCCAACCGGGCAAATGGCGTCATGCAGTGCATGACCTACTGGTACTGCCGCTCAGCGTGGTGCGGTGAGGACTTCTCCATCACCACGGCTGGCCATGGCTTTATAGACTCCCAGATCGATGTTCTTCGAAACCAATCCAACGCCCCCGTCCCCGAACAGGAAGTGTGCCCCTCCGGGATGATGGCTGTCAAATGGCTCATCGTTCCAGACGGATGTCGACCAGTCCTTGTTTCCAATCGCGTGAGTTACGCTCCGGCACGAATGCACGGTGGAGTTGGCAGAGGCACTATTCGTCCCTGCCGTCCAGGGGCGAAAGGTTGCGTCATCCGGGAGGCGAGTTGTCTGTTCTCCCATCACAATCGTATTGGACAGCCCGTCAGTGACGTCCCGAAAACGAACATGGCGATTACTTCTCAAAGTGCCATTCACCGCCCGTCCACCACGCGCCAAGTCCGTATTCTCGGCAGCGTAAGTGCCTCCCGGCGGGTTGAGTCGGGTTCCTTTGGCTCCCATGACTCCCAGATAATGAACAGTCCAGAAGTCACTTCCAGTAGCACCTGTTCCATAATCCATTCCGCTCCCCTTCTGGGACACGGCACTGGGGCAGAACAGCAGCGAAAATCGTTCTTGCTGTAAAGCAAGATTTTCCGATCCAAGCCGATCGTAGTATTGGTTCATCTTCAACGACTGGTAAAGCGTTGCCTGTTCCAGAAACGGAAGCAAATGAACATGGAACCCGAAATTATTCGCCCTTCCAGCGCTGTTGGAAGGAATATCACCAGCGCCGGTGGTCCCATTCATATTGTTCGCAACCGAAGCCGTGCTTCCCAACCCCATGGCCCCCTGTGGGAACGTGCTGTGAGTGTCATGATAATTGTGAAGCGCTAATCCCCACTGTTTGAGGTTGTTCCGACATTGAGAGCGTCGCGCCGCTTCCCGGGCAGACTGAACCGCCGGTAACAGCAAAGCGACCAGAATGGCGATAATGGCAATCACCACCAGCAGTTCGATGAGAGTGAAAGCACGCCGAATGGACGGAAAGTCGGGAATGGAACGAAGGCTGACATGAGAATCAGATGGACACGGAAGAGGTCGCATGATGAAGCCCTTTCGCAGAAATGAGTTGTCAGGAATGGACTGTTCTGAGCCGGAAGAACGAATGTCGTGAAAGAAGGTTGAATGACAATGAGTTCTTCAGGACGCGAACAGCATTTTTCGATTCTCTCGACGGTTGATACGCGCGTTCTTACGCACGTGACTCAACACGGATTTGAGAAGACCGAAAAACGGGGAAACGCAGACCGGGAACACCCCGGTCTGGTTCCCGATCCGCAGATCACCCTTAAAGGGCGACAACTCATCCCGGCGCGCGGACTTTCCACGCAGATGCTTGTCTTCAAGGAATCAAGTCGGCAAGCCGATCGAAAAGAACATCGCTTCTGAAAAAGCGGTCTTACATCCGGTTTCACGGACGGGCGTGCCCAGCTAGAATGGCATTCAGCCATGGTCCCCTGCCTCAGGTTTAAGGGTGTCTATGGTCAGGTGGGCGGGGTGCTGCTAACACCCCGTTCCACCGCTTTTAATGAGAACAACAAATCAAAGTATCGTCAACAGAATTTGGCGGGTTACTTAAAGATTAAGTCGATACATTAAGACAACGACGAGCCCGGCGCGCACATGTACAGACAAAGAGCGCAGATACAATCATTTGAACAAAACTGAGATAAGTGACAGAGGGATTGCCCCCGGCGAACATGCCGACCAATGGCAGGTAACTCAATTTTAAAGCCGAAGTCAAGTGGTTGGCGGTTGACTCGTCACGGTGCGTTGAAACGCACTTTACTACTTGGGCTCGACTCAATATGTGGGTTGTGACATGACCAATCTCCCCTCAATTACTCCGATTTTTGAAACACGGAGAATCACAGAGTAAATGCTGGGAAAAAACTCTCTGCGTTCCTCTGTATCTCTGTGTTTCAAAATTTTCTTCCTGTGAATTCGACTCACAGTTTCAGGTGAGGTTAGGTACTACAAAACTCACGAAAACTTTGAGAAGATGAGCGAGATGTTCTGGCCGCCGAATCCGAAGCTGTTGGAGAGTGAGTGATTCGTCTGGCCTTCCCGGAGTGCATTGGGAATGTAATCCAGATCACAATCCGGGTCAGGGGTTTCGTAGTTCATCGTCGGTGGAAGGATTCCGTCCCTCATTGCCAGCAGGCAGACGATGGCCTCGGCACTTCCGGCAGCGGCGATCAGGTGACCCATCATGCTTTTCGTGCTGGAGACAGCAGTCTTGTAAGCGTGATTACCAAAAGCCTGCTTGACCGCCAGCGTTTCCACACGGTCGTTCACGGCGGTACTGGTTCCATGAGCGTTGACGTAACCGATCTGCTCCGCATTCAATCCGGAATCTTTCAGTGCCATGTTAATGCAGGCGGTTGCCCCGCGTCCTTCCGGATGAATATCAGTAATACGGTAGGCGTCGGCAGTCGAACCATATCCAGCGATTTCCCCATAGATGGTCGCTCCCCGTTTGCGGGCACTTTCCAGTTCTTCCAGAACCAGCATCGCAGCCCCTTCGCCGAGAACGAATCCATCGCGGTCACGATCAAACGGACGGGAGGCTCGTTGGGGATTTTCATTATGGGTGGAGAGAGCGGTTAACAGATTGAACCCGGTCACTCCGAACGGGTGAATCATGCTGTGGGCACCGCCGGTGAGCATGATGTCCGCTTCTCCCTGACGGATGATTTCCGTTGCTTCGCCGATTGCCTGGCTTGATGCCGCACAGGCGGTCAAGCAATTCAGGTTTGGCCCTTGAGCGTTGAACAGGCTGGCCAGATGCCCGGCCGGCATGTTTGGCTCCTGTTCCAGTTCTTCACGGGGATTCAGGCTGGTCAAGCCTTCCCGGGTGAATTGGTTCATGTCGAACACGCCATCTTTCTGGGCGTCGGCAATCAGTCGCATCAACAGGAAAAAGTCCTGCTGTCCTTCACCTGCCCCGAGATAAACTCCAAACCGGGTGGGATCGAAACGGCCATCTTCCAGTCCTGAATCGCGGATCGCCTGAACACCGGCTCCGATTGCGAATCGAACATTTCGCCCGGCAAATTCGAATCGGCCGGGGTTGTCAATATATTGTCCGAGATCGAAGTTCTTCACTTCCGCGGCAAACCGGGTCGGGAAACGACTGGCGTCGAAATGGGTAATGGTGTCAATTCCACTCCGCCCTGCCTGGATCGACTCCCACATCGATGAAACGTCGTTTCCAATCGGAGTGACACATCCCAAACCAGTGACGACAACGCGTCTTTTCATAGTAACGTCAATTTTCTAGACAGGGATTCGGTGGCCTGACCACCGTGTCCTGATGGGTTCTCGAACCATGTTTCCAAACCTGTCGATTGCAGGTTTGAGATTCCAAGAGACCGCTTGTGGCAGGAGCAACAAGCTGAGCCCTTATGTCTTCGCTGCAAGCAGTATAGAACGTCTCCCCGGATCCTGAGAAGCCAAGTTGAATTTCCGGATTCAGGTGATCATGGCAAAGGGAGTCGCCCTGCCTGATCGACGACAATCGCTTCAAAGGAGGGGGATTGTGGCGAATTGGCAACATCGCTGCACAATCCCCGCAGATTGCAGGATCTCTACGGATTGATTGTGTCGGGAGGATTATGCGTGGAAATCGGAAATTCGCCGCTCCTGCAATGACAAATCGAAAGCTATGTTCTGTGAGAGATTCCATCGTAGTCTGTCATGAATGGCCTGAAAATTAAGAGAAGGCCAAAGACATTGAACACAAAGCGGCTTACATCATGCCCAGTCTGATCCCTCCTGCCACCAAAACTCCAGCTGGAGTTCCTTCTGTTGTTCCCGCTCCTCCTCTTGTCCCGGTCGCGGAATTCAGCACGATTCGGCAGGCTCGAGAATTCGCCGGGATTCATTCCTTCCCGAAAGTCTGGTGGTTGAGCCCGTTGCGTCTATCGGAAGAACGGGGCAATCTTCAGTGTGTCCCCGCCTCGACACGAATTTCGAAACGTCTTCTGGATATTGTTGTTGCGTCAACGATGCTGGTTCTGTTGGCTCCGGTGATGCTGGTCGTGGGCTTGCTGGTGAAACTCACCTCTCAAGGACCCATGATTTACAGTCAAACCCGAGTCGGATTGAATCTGCGCAGTAAAAAGGGAGATCGGCGGCAAGGGGACGGATCTGTGCCGGACGGAATGGAAGATCGACGCCAACCTGGACGGGATCGTCGAGCCTCGGTCAGCTACGGACGGCACTTTACAATCTACAAATTCCGGACAATGAGGACGGACTCGGAATTGCAAGGGGCACAATTCGCGGTCAAGGGAGATTCCCGGATCACTCCAATTGGACGATTTCTGAGAAAGACACGGCTCGACGAGCTTCCGCAATTGTGGAATGTTCTCAAAGGAGAGATGTCTCTGGTTGGCCCTCGTCCTGAGCGCCCCGAGTTCATCAAGCCGCTCAGCGATGAAATTCCCGGCTACCTTGACCGTCTGGGCCTGAAACCGGGGTTGACGGGTGTGGCGCAAATCCTGAATGGATATGATAATGAGATCGACAGCTTTCGCCGGAAAGTGGCGTTCGATATGTACTATCTTCAGAATTGCAGCTTCTGGAACGACTTCAAGATTCTGTTACGCACCATTGGTGTTGTCCTGACGGGAAGCGGAGCGCTCTGATTTCTCCGCACTGGCGAACATTCCGTTACAACGGGCTTCTTTAAGGCCTGTCTTCTGATTTTTCGCAAGCTTTGCAGTCTAAATTCGAGGTCGTCAAATGCCTGTCTGGCAGTGGCGACCTCTGTCGTTTGAGACTGAATAAAATCTGCAACCCGTTTCTACAATACATCTTGCAGTCTGACTGTCCTGTCTTGTCGACAAACAGAACGACTTCCGCAAAGGGTGTACGGAAAAACTTCATAAGTTTTTTTGAGTTCTCAGAATCAGAAATTCCGCTCCCAGTTCTCGAAATCCTGGCGACTAGACTTCCGCTCGATGCACGATTTCGTATTCTCTGCACTCGATCGCTTGTGAAGAGGCTATCGGCAGACGTTGCCAGGACTCTCGCGGTGATAGTCCCGTTTCATTGTTCTCTCAGTAAGTCAACGGCATGCCTCAGCTTTTTCACCCGAGCGCGAATACCTTCGCTCGCGTGGCTATCTTCGGCGTGATCTTTCTGGTCACCTCTGTCCTTTGTGGACTGTGGGCCTGGGTGCGATCGCCGTATATGACGGAAGTAGGGATTCCGAAGCCACAGCCGATTCCGTTCAGTCATGCCCATCACGTCGGTGATCTGGGGATTGACTGTCGCTATTGCCATACGTCGGTCGAACGGGAAGCCTTTGCAGGGATTCCGGCAACTGATGTTTGTATGAACTGTCACTCCCAGTTGTGGCGTGACACAGAGATGATCAAGCCTCTTCTGGCAAGTTTTCAGCAAAACAAGCCAATCGAGTGGACTCGCGTGCACGACGCTCCGGATTACGTGTATTTCCATCACGGAATTCACGTGAGCAAGGGGATCTCGTGCGAGGCCTGTCATGGTCGGGTTGACAAGATGCCGCTGACTTGGAAACAGAACACCTTGCATATGCAGTGGTGTCTGGAGTGTCATCGGGCGCCTGACAAGAATGTTCGCCCTGCCGATAAAGTTTTTGCGATGGGCTGGACGCCTGACAAGACAACGCCGAGTGCGGCCGAACTGATGGCGGCCAACCACATTAAGAGTCAAACCAACTGTTCTGTTTGCCATCGTTGACGGACGCCGATGCTTTACGACCATACACACAACTCGAATTGCTCAGGCTCTGCAGGTCAGTCGGGGTGCGGTCTTTCCTCGTGCGGTTCATCTGCATTGCAAGGAAAAACAGGAACCGGCATGGACTCATCGCGAGGGCTTCTTCCGATCCTTGATCGACCGCTCGACGGCGCTCCAGTGCAGAACACGAATAGTGTCCGTCACTGGCGAACACTGGAAGAGTACGAAGCCGATCCTGAATTTCTGGCGAAGGCTCAAAAAGAGTTCGCTCCCGGCGCCGAGTGGTGGCTGGATCAGCCCTCTCGTCGCGAATTTCTGAAGACAATGGGAGCCTCTCTGGCTCTCGCCGGTCTCACTGGTTGTACGATCCGTCAACCAGAAGAAAAGATTATCCCCTACGTCACGACTCCGGAGCACATGATTCCGGGGAAGCCGCAGGTCTATGCGACTGCGACACATCAGCCGGGGGGCGGAATTGGCTTGCTGGTTCAAGCCATCGATGGCCGTCCGATCCGTGTGGAAGGAAACCCGCAGCATCCGAATGGAGCCGGTGCTGCCGATTCCTTCGCGGTTGCAAGCATTCTGAACCTGTATGATCCATTGCGGACCAAGGTTCCACAGAAACGGGGAGCGATCAGCAGCTGGTCGGCCTTTGAACGTGAGTTGAGTGCTCGTCTGGCGATTCATAATGCTGATCGCGGGGCAGGGCTTGCCTTACTGACAGAAGAAATTCTGTCACCGACATTGCAGGATCAGTTGAAATCACTTCTTCAGGCACTTCCTGAAGCCAAGTGGTATCAGTACAACTCATGGGAATCCGGGAATGCTGCTCGGGGAACAGAACTGGCGTTCGGTCAGCCATACGTCGCCCGGTACCATCTCGAAAACGCTGATATCATCTTCGCGGTCGAGGCTGATTTCATTGCGGAAGGTCCTTCGTCGCTGCGAAACACTAAAGAATTCGCCGCACGTCGGGTCATTGCTCAGGATGGTTCTGCCAACCTGAACCGACTCTATGTCGCCGAAACCTTTCCGACTCAAACCGGCTCGAAAGCAGATCACTGGTTACGACTTCCTCCGAACGAAGTTGTTGGGCTTCTGATTGCAGTTGCCCGCGAACTTGGCTTGGATGTGGGCGGGGAAGCCCGAGCCAAATCGGCCCTTGAGCATCACGAAAAATGGGTCAAAGCACTTGCCGGTGATCTGAAAGCAGCAGCAGGCAATTCCGCTGTCATTGTCGGTGATTCGCTCCCACCCGAAGCTCAGGTGATTGGTCATCTGATCAATCAGGAACTGGGAAGCATTGGCAAAACGGTCACGTTTGTGCCTGACCCAGCGAAGATTGAAGGTCTTGAGCCCGGAAGTATTTCGGATCTTGTGACCGGAATTGATGCGAAAGAAATCGGCACATTGCTGATTCTCGGTGGCGACCCGGTCTTTACCGCTCCCCGCCAATTGAAGTTCGGCGAAAAGCTGAAGACAGTGCCGTTCGCTGTTTATCACGGCTTCCATGACGACGCGACCGCCAAAGCAAGTCTCTGGCATACCCCGTCGACACATTATCTGGAAGAATGGGGCGACACGCGAAGTGATGATGGAACAGTGGCGATTATTCAGCCGTTGATCCGTCCGCTTTATGAAGGTCGTTCCGCACATGAACTGTTGAACCTGCTGGCGGGTCGACCGCAGTCTGGTTATGAAGCCGTTCGTAGCTTTTGGCAGGACAAGCTTGACGGTAGCGATCCCGTCAGCTGGGAGAAAATGCTGCATGATGGCGTTGTGAAGGGGACCGCATTCGAAGCGGCCTCTGTCACCGTCGCCGGGAATGCCCTGTCTTCTGTCCGTGCTGCGTTTAGCGAACCGGCAGTCAGCACGAATGATTTCACCATCATTCTGAAGACGGACCCGAGTGTCTTTGATGGACGCTATGCAACCAATGGCTGGTTGCAGGAAGTTCCTCAACCGTTCACCAAGCTGACCTGGGGTGGTGCGGCCCTGATCGGGACGAATGCCGCCAAGAAGCTGGATGTGAAAACACGTGACGTGGTCGCTCTCCAGAAGGGGAATGTCACTGTCAACACGCCGGTGTTTGTGCAACCCGGAATCCCAGAAGGGGTGATCGTTCTTTATCTGGGGAACGGTCGCGAAGTTGAAGGTCATAAAACTGTCGGAGTCGATGCTTACGACTTGCGTGACGCCTCTGCTTCCTGGTTCACAACCGCGAAAGTGACACCGACCGGAAAGAAAGTGGTTCTGGCGTCGACTCAGGAACACTTCCGGATGGATGGACGCGATATCGTCCGCCACGGAACGATCGCGGAAGTTCAGGCGAACCCGAAGAAGCCGTCGTTCATGGATGTCGGGCACCATGGCGGAGGATCACATGGTCATGATGACGACCACGATGATGATCACGACCATGACCACGATCATGATCATGACGCTCCCAGAGAACGAGATCGATTTGCCCCACTCGGTGAAGGCCCAGGTGCGACCTTCTATCCGGAATGGCCGAAAGATGGCTATCAATGGGGAATGACGATCAACATGAGTGCGTGCACCGGGTGTAACGCCTGTGTGATCGCCTGTCAGTCCGAAAATAACATTCCAGTCGTCGGAGCCGATCAGGTCAGTCGCGGCCGTGAAATGCACTGGCTCCGAATCGACACCTATTTCACCGGGGATGCCGACCAACCTGATGGGGCCTACCATCAGCCGATCTCCTGTATGCATTGCGAGCACGCACATTGCGAACCGGTTTGCCCGGTGGGAGCAACGACTCACAGCGACGAAGGTCTGAATGAAATGACCTACAACCGCTGTATCGGGACCCGGTACTGCTCGAACAACTGTCCTTATAAAGTCCGACGCTTCAACTTCCTCGCCTATAACGAGCAGAAGTGGCAGCTGCCGGTCTTGCAGATGGCAGAGAATCCGAACGTCACAGTCCGAAGTCGGGGTGTGATGGAAAAATGTACCTACTGCGTACAAAGCATCAGTGCCGCCCGAATTCAGGCGAAGATGGAAAACCGGGAAATCCGGGACGGTGAAGTCACAACCGCCTGTCAGTCTGTTTGTGCGGCGAATGCCATTTCGTTCGGCGACGTTGCCAATGAAACCACTGCTGTTGCCAAGATGAAACAACACCCATTGAACTATGGACTGTTGACGGACCTGAATACCCGTCCTCGGACCAGCTATCTTGCGTCGGTGTCCAACCCGAATCCGGCATTGGTCAAGACCCAGGCGGAGGGGCATCACTAATGTCAGGACATCCAACTTCCGCCGGAGGGCCTGCCGTTCTGTCACGCGATCCAGCGGTGACAGGGCAGTTCGAAGCTGATACCCAGCAGGTCAGTGAAATCGTCCTGACCAAGGGGATCAAGCCGGGTATGATCGCGGCCTTCGCGATCGCCTTTTCAATCGTGCAATTGCTGCTGGTCAGTATTGCATGGCTGTTGATCAAAGGGACCGGGATCTGGGGACTGAACGTTCCTGTTGCCTGGGGATTCGCGATCGTGAACTTCGTCTGGTGGATCGGAATCGGTCACGCCGGAACTTTGATTTCTGCGATTTTGCTGCTGTTCCGACAGGAATGGCGTACCTCGATCAGCCGTTTCTCTGAAGCGATGACCCTGTTCGCGGTTGCTTGTGCCGGTCTGTTCCCACTGTTCCACGTCGGTCGTCCCTGGTTCGCGTACTGGTTGTTTCCTTACCCGAACACAATGGCAGTCTGGCCTCAGTTCCGTAGTCCTCTGTTGTGGGACGTGTTCGCGGTCAGTACCTATGCAAGTGTTTCACTGGCATTCTGGTATGTCGGATTGATTCCCGACCTCGCGACACTGCGGGATCGCGCCAAGAATCGTGCTGGACAGATGATTTTCGCAATCACCTCGCTGGGGTGGATTGGGTCCTCCCGGCATTGGCGGCGATATACCGACGTTTATCTGCTGCTGGCAGGTCTGGCGACTCCACTGGTGTTGTCGGTGCATACGATCGTGAGTTTCGACTTCGCCATCTCTCAGGTTCCTGGGTGGCACGCCACGATTTTCCCACCGTACTTCGTTGCCGGTGCGATTTTTTCCGGGTTTGCAATGGTGTTGACTCTCGTCATCCCGATCCGGGCTATCTACAAACTCGAAAACTTCTTCACGGACTGGCATCTGGACTGTATGGCAAAAGTCATGCTGGCGTCCGGGCTGGTGGTCGGTTACGGCTACATTCTGGAGCACTTCGCCGCCTGGTACAGTGAGCACCCGGCCGAAATCTTCATGCTGTTCAACCGTATGTTTGGACCTTACTGGTGGTCATACTGGGCTCTGATGCTCTGTAACATTGCGATTCCTCAGTTGCTGTGGTCTCGCTGGGTTCGCGGTAACGTTTACATGCTGTTCTTTATCTCGATCGTGATCAACATCGGGATGTGGCTCGAACGTTTCGTGATCGTGATCACCAGTTTGCACCGCGACTTTATTCCCGGTTCCTGGGGCATGTACTATCCCACCTTCTGGGACTGGAGCATGTATATCGGAACAATGGGGCTGTTCTGTACGCTGCTGTTCATCTTCCTCCGTGTATTGCCGATGATTTCGATCTTCGAAATGCGTGAACTGGCGCATCACAAAGCCAAACATGAGGAGAATCACTAATGAGTACTCCTCACGAAACTTCCTCTCCACGAACACACGGTCTACTGGCTGAGTTCGTTGACAGTGATGCACTGCTTCGTGCGGCACAGGCATTGACTGATAAAGGGTATCGCAAAGTCGAAGCCTATTCCTCGATTCCGATCGAAGGACTCGCAGAGGCCTTGAATTATCGGTGGTCCTGGGTTCCGCCAGTCGTCTTTGTCGGTGGAGTGACTGGAGCGACCCTCGGGTTCTCCATGCAGTACATTATCTCAGTGATCTTGTATCCGCTGAACATCGGGGGACGTCCGCCGAACAGCTGGCCGTTATTCATTCCGGTCACCTTTGAATGTACGATTCTGTTCGCCGCCTTTTCCGGGGTTCTTGGAATGCTGGCAATGAACGGATTACCACGTCTGCATCATCCTCTCTTCGGCGTGCCGCAGTTTGCCAAAGCGAGTACGGATGGATATTTCATTGAGGTTGAAGCAATTGATCCGCTGTTCGATCTCGACGCGACTCGTAAGTTGCTGGAAGAGCTTCATGCAAAGGAGGTGGTTCATGTACCAGCCTCTTAAGCGAACCAATTCATCGGTTGTTACGGTATTGGCCTGTGCTGCCCTGATTTTGCAGGGATGTGCTCAGGAGATGGCGAACCAGCCGCGCGTGGATACGATGGAGCCCTCTCCATTCGAGTTCAATGTGATTGCCAATCGAACTCCTGTTCCTGGCACCATCGACCGTTCACGTAATCTGGATCAGACTTCAGAACAACTGGGAATTGAGAACGGGGCTCCCGTTCAAACTATCCCGGTCCCGGTCACAGAAGAACTCTTGGCCCGAGGCCAGAATCGTTTTAATGTGTTCTGTCAGCACTGCCATGGAATGAGTGGTTCTGGTGACGGAATGGTGGTTCAGCGGGGTTTCCCGGCTCCACCAAGCTATCACACAGAACGCCTGCTGAATTTCTCAGACGGTCAGTTGTTTTTGACCATCAAGAATGGCGTCAGTCGAATGCCTGCCTTTGGAAATCGTATTCCTGTTGAAGATCGTTGGGCACTTGTGGCCTACATCCGAGCATTGCAGATCAGTCAGAATGTCCCTGTCGATTCCCTGTCGGCAGAGGAACGGGAACATTTGAAATAGACCGTTTGTCAATCAGAGAGTGAACTTGTTTCCGGTGAGAAAATATACCGGTCTCGGGAAGCTCTTGAACTTCTTTGAGATTGGGACGATTCCCACCTTCAACGCCCAGGCGTTAGTGCAGATCGTGTTTCAGGCATGAACGATTCCTTCCATCACGAACCTCGACCAGCTCCATCACGGAGAGGGCTCTGTCTCGGCGTATCGGCCGTTGCTGGAGCAATCTGCGTGGTGTTGGCGTTAGTTGCTCCACAGCAATTCTGGCCCGGCTATCTGATCGCCGCGAACTTCTGGGTCAGTATTTCCCTTGGCTGTCTGGGGATCGCACTCATCCACGCGATCGCTGGCGGACGCTGGGGATATGCTCTTGGACGTGGACTGCAGGCAGGTGCGGCGACGTTACCATTGATACTGGCGCTCGCGCTGATTCTGGCTGTGGGAATTGGTTACGTTTTCCCCTGGGCTCGAGCGGATCGTACTGATGTGTTGAATCACAATCAGATGATCTTTTTGAATCCGTGGGTTGTTCTGGCGAGATATGCTTTCCTGTCTCTGACATGGATTGGAACGGCATTCTGGTTACGTAGAATTTATCGTCGTGAAGCAGCAGACCGTTCAAAGGTTCCCCCGCAAGGAATTTCCGGGGCGCTGATGCTGCTGTTTTTCGTCACCGTGGGATGTGCTGCTGTCGATTTTCAGATGTCCCTGACTCCCGCTTGGGCGTCCTCCATCTTCCCACTGATCCGTTTGTTGAATTGTGCCGTGTCCGCGATCTGTATCATGATCTTCTCACGCATGATTCACACCAACGAGCCGACGCATCACAGAACTGATATTACTCATGATACCGGAAACTGGTTGCAGGCGTTCAATCTCCTCTGGACATATCTGTCGTTCGACCAGTTCATCCTGATCTGGGGAGCGGACCTTCCGTTTGAAGTGCAGTATTATCTTGATCGTCACACTTTCTGGGGACGTATCGGATCATTGGCGCTGTTCTTCTTCCACTGGCTGATCCCGTTTCTGCTGTTGCTTTACCGTCCATTGAAAAAGAGTTATCGCTACCTGTCCAAAGTCGCCGCTCTGGTGTTGTTCATGTGCTTTGTGGACATCGCCTGGGGAACACTCCCTTCGATTCCTGGAACAAATGCCCTGGCGTTTTTCTCCGGTCTGCTGGCTGTCGTGGCCATCGGGGGACTTTGGATCGCCGAATATTCCCGTCAGTACGCAAAACTGCCAGATATGACTCTGCCTGAACTTCACGCAGCCCATGGGCACGATTCGCATGGACATGATCACGGATCGGATGCACATCCAACAGGAGAGCCGGCATGAGCGGACATGAACACACACCGGTTCCTGATGGTTATCCCGTTCAGAAAATTCAGGAACGAGTCCTGATTCGCTGGGGACCGATCTGGGCCAGTGCCATTGGTCTGGTGACCGTAATCGTTGTTTCTCTCGGACTTGTCAGAGCTTTCCAGTTGGCACTGGAAGGGGATAAGAAAGATCCAGTGACTGCGAAGTATGTTGATCCCAACTATGAGCAGGCACCGGGGACCGCTCCGATGTATCCCGCTCAGGTTGCTCTGAAAACATTGTATCTGGAAAAGCAGAATCAGATTCTTTCCAGTTACGGCTGGGTGAATCAGGAAGAAAAAATAGCACGTATTCCGATCGATCAGGCGAAGGCGCTGGTCGTTAAGAAGTACGGAAAAGAGTAATGAGAGCGTTTCCGCAAACATATCGAAGCCGAATTGCGAAAAGTCTCTTTTCGCTTGCAGGAATTTTAGTGCTCGGATGGGGATCATACGCTGCTGCGGAATTCCCGGCCGAAGCTCCGCAGAATGAAATTGGTTTTGATCAGCATCTGGGCAAGTCGGTTCCGATGGAACTGACTTTTACAGATCACAATGGAGCAACGGTTCAACTGAAAGATTACTTCGGCAAAAAGCCCGTTGTGCTGATGCCGGTGTATTACAAATGTCCGATGCTGTGCGGGTTGGAATTGAATGGAATGGTCCGGTGCCTGCGAGGTCTGCGACTGAGCACCGGGATGATGGCGAATCAGGACTTTGAAATCCTGACATACAGTATCGACCCCAATGAAACACCGGGGTTGGCGGCAAACAAACGAAAACAGTATCTGGCTCAATACAATTGCCCTGAAGCCAATGATGGCTGGCACTTTTTGACCGGAAACGAAGAGTCTATTCAAAAGCTCAATCAAGTGATCGGATTCCGAACCAAATACGATGAAATCACAGGCCAGTACGCTCATGCGGCGGGCTTTGTGGTTTGCACTCCAGACGGATTGCTTTCGCGATACCTGTTTGGGGTGGAGTTTGCACCGCGCGACTTGAGACTGGCCGTTGTCGAATCTTCGGCGGGAAAAATCGGGTCGCTCACGGAACATATTTTACTGTTTTGCTTTCGCTATGACCCGTCGACTGGTAAGTACGGGGTAGCGATTATGAATCTCCTAAGAGCTGGAGGCGTGTTGACGGTGCTGATACTGGGAACGGCAATCACTCTGATGCTGCGCCGGGATAAAGCCGTGGCGGAACCTCGTCAAATGTTGGAAGGAACGTCACATGCCTGAGAAATCCTTCCAATTCTGGCCGGACCTCGCATCGAATTTCGCATTCGATGTGGATTTGCTTTACGGTTTCCTGTTGCTGGTCACCGCGTTTTTCTCGGTGTTGATCTGCACAATGGTGATCGGCTTCGCGCTGTATTATCGTCGCGGCCGAAAAGTGAACCGGAAACTCGGCCATCACAGTAACTTCACCGAAGTCATCTGGGCTTCCGTCCCGTTCGTACTCGTGATGATCATGTTCGTCTGGGGAGCGGCTCTGTTCTACAAGATGCAGACGCCACCAGAGAATACACTTGATATCGAAGTGGTCGGAAAACAATGGATGTGGAAAGCACAGCATCCAAGTGGACGGCAGGAAATCAATTCACTGCACGTTCCCCTGGGGCAGGCTGTCCGCTTGCGAATGATCAGCGAAGATGTGATTCACAGCTTCTATGTCCCCGCTTTCCGTGTGAAGCAGGACGTCCTGCCTGCCTACTTCACGCAACTCTGGTTTGAACCAACCAAGGTCGGTAAGTATCACCTGTTCTGTGCAGAATACTGCGGAAACGAACACTCCATGATGATCGGTTCGGTCACCGTGATGGACCCTGAGGAATACTCGCGCTGGGTCGAAGAGGGAACTCCTGAAGCACCTGCAGTTGCCGGAGAACGACTGTTCACGCAGTTCCAGTGCGATAGCTGTCATCGTGGAGATGGGACCGGTAACGGACCGTCACTGGCCGGAATCGTTGGAAAGATGCGACCTCTGAAGGGGGGAAGCACTGCCGTTGCGAATGACCAGTATCTGCGGGATTCGATTCTGAATCCTCACAAGCAGATTCTGGCGGGATACGACGCCATGATGCCTGCCTTCCAGGGGCAGCTGACAGAGAGTGATTCGCTGGCCATTATCGCGTATCTGAAATCATTGTCGCACTCTCCCGGTCCGGAGAATGCGGTTTCCATGCAGGACTTGAATCCTTAGAGCATCGTCATCAATTATCGAGCCGTCGTGGCGCGCGGGCACCAGAGTCATTCATCACAATATGTGCTTCGTGGCTTCGAGATAGCGGACAAAAGAAGGTATTGCAGGGATTCTTTCCTGTACGAGATCGGACTGAAAATACCGTGAAAACGAATTATCTGACAAATGGACAGACCGTTGCGTCCTGGTTGTTGACCGGGGATCATAAACGCATTGCGATTCTGTACCTGATTAGCATTACGCTCTTCTTTTTTGTCGGAGGATTTGCAGCGCTTCTGTTCCGACTGGAGCTGCTGACGCCCAAAGGGGATATGTTCCTTCCGGAAGAATATAACCGTCTGTTTACCCTGCACGGGGTGATGATGGTCTTCTTTTTCATGGTGCCGTCGGTTCCTGCAGTGCTGGGGAACTTCCTGCTGCCGATCATGATCGGGGCGCGGGATCTGGCTTTCCCGAAACTGAACCTTGCCAGCTATTACATCTATCTTCTGGCGGGTATCTGTGCGGTTGTCGCATTGGTCCAAGGGGGAGTTGATACCGGGTGGACGTTTTACACTCCGTATTCCAGTACCTATAGCAACACGGCTGTGACTGCGGCCGCATTAGGTGTTTTCATCGCCGGGTTTTCATCGATCCTCACCGGTCTGAACTTCATCGTGACAACCCACACCATGCGGGCTCCGGGAATGACTTGGTTCCGCTTGCCTCTGTTTGTCTGGGCGCAGTATGCGACCAGTTTGATCATCATCCTCGGTACGCCTGTACTGGCGATCACCGTCTTGCTGCTGGGGCTGGAGCGAATCTTCGGCGTGGGGATTTTCGACCCGCGACTGGGGGGAGATCCGGTTCTGTTCCAGCACCTGTTCTGGTTCTACTCTCACCCTGCGGTTTACATCATGGTGTTGCCGTCCATGGGCGTGATCAGTGAACTGGTGGCCTGTAGCTCCCAGAAGAAGGTCTTCGGATACGAGTTCGTCGCCTTTTCGAGTCTCGCGATTGCGGTACTCGGCTTCCTGGTCTGGGGACACCATATGTTCGTGACCGGACAGTCGATGTATGCCGGGTTTGTGTTCTCGTTTATCAGCATGCTGGTCGCCATCCCGTCTGCGATCAAGGTCTTCAACTGGACCGCAACCATTTATAAGGGCTCCGTTGTCTGGAATACGGCAACGCTTTACGTCCTGGGCTTCCTGGGACTGTTCACCATTGGTGGACTGACCGGACTGTTTCTGGCGACCATCGCTGTCGACGTTCACCTTCACGACACCTATTTCGTTGTTGCTCACTTCCACTACATTATGGTGGGAGGGTCGGTCATGGGATATCTGGGAGGAATTCACTTCTGGTGGCCTAAAATGACCGGACGAATGTTCCCGGAGTTCTTCGGAAAACTGTCTGCATTGCTGGTGTTCGTCGGATTTAACCTGACGTTTTTCCCGCAGTTCGTACTCGGCTATTTGGGGATGCCGCGACGGTATCATGCCTATCCGGATGAGTTTCAGATGCTGAACGTGCTGTCGACCGCCGGGGCTTCAGTGCTGGGTTTAGGTTATGTTCTGCCGCTGATTTACCTGTTGTGGTCACTGAAATACGGGAAGAAGGCTCCTGACAATCCATGGCATGCCTATGGACTGGAATGGGAAACGTCATCTCCTCCACCGACTTTCAACTTTGATGTGATGCCTGTCGTGACCCGGCCTGCTTACGACTATGATACAGAAGCGATTGAACGTCAGGTCGAAGCTGAATCAATCGCAGTGAAGAAGCCGGAAGTGGAATAGACGATGGTTTGACTGGCTTTCAATCAGAGATGAATTTTAAGGAACGCTTTACTTACGAGATTAGTTTTCATGAGTTCACACGCGGCCCATTCCCCTTATCTGCGTCACCAGTTTGACGACCTCCCGCAACAGCGAGAGTCGGCAGCGCTGGGCATGTGGGCGTTTCTGGTGACCGAAGTGATGTTCTTCGGCGGCATTTTCGGTGCTTACACGTTGTACCGTCACTGGTATTTCCCGGAATGGGATGCCGCCAGTCGCCAGTTGGATCACTATCTGGGAGCCTTCAATACCTTTGTGCTTCTGACCAGTAGTCTGACGATGGCGTTTGCAGTTGATGCTGCGGCCAGCGGCAAGATTCCGGCGCTCAAACGCAATATCCTGCTGACGCTGATCCTGGGGGTGACGTTTGTCGGCATCAAGATGTATGAGTATTACACTAAGTGGGAACACGGTCTGGTTCCTGGCAGTGGTTTTCACTGGCATCCGATTCCCGGCACGCCTGAAATCACGAATATTAATGCTGCGGAACTGTTTTACGTGTTCTACTTCACAATGACCGGAATTCACGCATTTCACATGCTGATTGGTTTCGGTCTGCTGATTACCCTTTATATTCAGGCGAAACTTGGAAAGTTTAGTGCTGAGTATTATACGCCGGTAGAAATGATCGGTCTGTATTGGCACCTGGTGGATATTCTCTGGGTGTTTCTGTTCCCGTTGCTTTACCTGATCGATCGAAACGTGGTGTTATGAGTCACCATTCACACGCAAAATCCTATGTTGCCGTTTACATTGCCCTGTTGGCGCTGGTCGCTGCAACAGTCGCAGTCGCGATGGTTCCACTTGGCCCGCTGGCTTTTCCGGTGGCGATCAGTATTGCCTTTACCAAGGCGTTCCTGATTATCTGGATCTTCATGCACGTCAAGGACGAATCCTCTCTGGTGAAAATCTTTGCGTTCCTGGGGATTGGCTGGATGGGGATTCTGTTTGTGTTCCTGTTCTGTGATTATCTGACTCGTGCTGATAATCGGGCAGATTACCCCGGGGCATGGCAGAACTACGGAATCCACGCTCCAGCGGAAGCAGGGCATGGACATGCCGATCATCCCAAAACAGACGCCGAAGGGCACGCTCACTGATAGAGCCTGTTCAGTACATCAACAACGCCAGCAGTTGCAGACGCAATTGCTGGCGTTGTTTTCGTTTGGGCACAGAGAACTGCTGGGGGGGGGACTGCGGTGGTTTCAAGTTTCTGGCCCGAATCATATTCAGAGGAACCACGGAAAGGGCGGAAGAGACGGAATTGATCAAGAGATTTGACAACGCATCAAAAACCGACCATGTTTTTTGGAGCTGGTTAGAGTTTTTCGTAACTCATTTGCGGCAATCTCTTTCCGTTGTTTTCATCTTTTCTGTGGTGAATCATCCGGACTATCGCCAGAGTGAGATGAAATGGGGCAGGATCAGGCAAGCGGCCACGGAAGCGGCCGTGATGTGTGCGACCATGGCGGCGGACGTCCCCAGCAGAATTGCTCCCTCCAGATGTTCTCGTGACTCCGTGGCGATCTGCTTGAGAACCTGATGAAGCAGTTCTGCACTCAAAGCAAATCCCAGACTTAGTATCAGCACCGCCCATTCGACGCGGGAGAGTCCTGAGACCAGACTCGCAAGAATGACTCCGGCAGCACAGAAGAAGAAGGCAAAGAGAGTGCTGTCGGCCCGGATTCCGGCGCGAAATCCCCCTTCCGCTTCGACCAGCCGTTGTCGCCAGGCCGGGCGTCGGTTTTCAGAGGCAACATCTTCGGTGAATGGATTTGTCATCGAAATCCGATGGAACAGAGCCGTTTGCTCTCCCTGTATGCAGACGACTATCGTTTTGTACGGGCGAAACAGGGGCCGCGACGCGAGGAGACGTACCAGACCGAATCGGTCTCACGAAGCACATACTGCATGGCCGGGGGGAATTTACCCTGAAAACCAAAAACGGGTCAAGATGCGGTCGTCACCGTGAAATGATGCTGGAAAACAATCGGCATAGCGTCTTGCCGACTCATTCTTCTCGCGGGTGGAACGCGAGCGAAACAGAATTGATACAGAAGCGTTCTCCGGTGGGGGTGCGAGGAGCGTCATTAAAGACGTGTCCCAGATGAGAGCCGCAGCGGGAACAGAGGACTTCCATTCGAATCATGCCGTGACCGTGGTCTGGAACCAGAGTCACCCGATCTCCTGCCAGCGCCGCATAAAACGCCGGCCAGCCGCAGCCGGAGTTGAATTTGGTCTCTGAGTCGAACAGTGCAGCACCGCATGCTGCACAGGAGTACGTGCCGGGATCAAAGTGTTCGTCAAACTCATTGACGAACGGCCTTTCGGTCCCTTTCTGCCGCAGAACACGATACTGCTCAGGGGTGAGGATCTTTTTCCATTCTTCGTCAGTACGTTGTATGTGGTCTGACATGGGCCTGATTCGGTTAATGGAGGTTACAACCAACCCGAAAGTCCGATTCCTGCCAGCATGATGAGGACTGCGGCAATCAGGTTTCGGCTGGATTCCGATTCTGTCGTCTGTTCATCCACGAATGTCGCCGACGCCGCGATGCGACCGGTGATAAGCGATGGTAACCAGTAAAAGATTGGAGTCAGGATGAAGGCGTCAATGAACCGGTTCCCCCAGGCCAGGACCGTGGAGGGAAGCCAGGCCAGCATGCCGATGGCCAGTGGCAGATAGTAATCGGAACCGGTGAGTCGCTGTATCGGGCTGGTGCGAATCGGCTCGAACAGTTCGTTTGATCGGGTCGGGTCGGGCCAGTTCGCCGCCGCAACGATTCCAATCAACATGAGCACGGTTGTTACCAGTGGGAATGGAATGGAAAGTTGTTGCTGGGAGGGAGTGTTAAAGAACGGAATCGTGCCGAAAAATCCAAACAGACAGACAATCGCCACCCCTCCCAGACTGAACCATCCCCAGCGCGTGATGTCGGAATGAACTGGAAATCGGAGTTCGGCATTGGCGGTTGGAGGAAGGTTCTCTCTCGCTCCGGACAGTTCTCGAAACAATGCAAACGTCGAGAGGAATTGACCCATCAGAATCGCTCCCAACACCAGATTCGGTGAGAAGGCCGGGCCCCAGTCAGCATGCCAGACGTCAACCGCCAGCGATTCCTGACCCAGGAGACCACAGCACAGGAGAAGGCTCACCATAAGCAGAACTCCGGGGATCTCCACCAGTGAACGCTTGCCGGAAGGAAGGTGGTCTATTCCCAACGAGAGAAGCGCCAGCAGCAACGGAATCGAAACCACCAGCAACGCGGGAGTCAGGCTATTCGATTGAATCGTCGCCGATTGACCGACCCAGATCATTCCAATTTGAATGGAAGCAATTGTGACCAGACGTCGCGGACCTTCTGTTCCATAAACCGCCAGCAGTCCCAGCAGCACGATCGACAAAATTCCGAGTCCGACGACCAGCAGATGAATCTCAGCGAAGGCGTTGAACATCCTCCCCCAGCGAAGAAACAGCACCCCCGAAAAACCAATCCCGAAGAGAATGATCCAGACGCTATCACGAAATCGGAGCGCGGTGAATCGGGTCCAGCTCATCAATGGAAAAAGCCCGCAACGCAATATCAGTGCGATCAACAGAGAAGACTGACCGGTGACGGCCAGGGAGAGATGTTCCGGCGAAAGTTCGGCCAGTTTTGAGAAATCTGTCAGGACAGAGACGGAGGGGGAAAGCCAGATCTGCCCAAAATACAGAAGTCCGAACAACCAGAAGAAATCGGCAATGGTGAACCAGATCAGAGAGATTCCGGCTCCGTGCATGGCCTGTGGACGGGTGTCGTCTCTGGCCAGGATCAGGCAAAGCAACCAGCCAGTCGCCATCACTCCGGCCCACTGCAGCCAGACCCCATCCGCACAGACCGCCAGTACGGACGCGGCGAAGAGTCCCAGACCGGTGAATGATTCACGGAATCTTGCTGCCATCGTCTCTTGTGGTTGCGGCCAATGCAGAAGCAGGAATGTTCCGGCCCCGGCCAGCAGACACCAGCAAACCCCCAGCCAGTCCAGCGGCAAAAATGGTAACTCACGGAGCAAATGACTGAGACCAGATGGCTGCGCCTGGTCGTTCAACTCTCCTCGCTGGAGGACGAAAACAGTACCAGCCGTGCAAAATCCACTCGCGATCAAAATTCCCCAGAGCGTTATTCCCAGAAATCGGGAAGGAGCAAACAGGCTCCACACCAGCAGCCCTCCGGCCGCCAGTAGTAACGTCAGAAGAAGTGAAAACAGAATCAGAACGGTCTCCAGGTCGGAATGCTCAAATCCATAAGAGTGATTGCAAGTCTCTATTTTTCAACGAGATGCAATCGTGCTTTGATGTTTGATTTTTAATGCAGGGCCACAACGCACTTGCAACTATTGATCGATCGGGGTTCGTTGCCGGATTCAGAGTCAATTCTATGCTGTCTCACACAATGGCACTCCCCGATTCAGACTGCAACCGGTAAAATGAGGTCGAGGTCGGAGATTTTGAAAACTCGCTGGTGCGAAACGTCCGAAAATCGTTTATGATCTGGTTTCTCCGGGACGATGATGCGCGCGGATCCCTGAGAGAACATTCATCGGTCAGTTTCCAGAACGGCGTCAATCGGGCCGGATCAACGCCGCTGGATAGAGAGAGCATCAGAACCAGATTTTAAGAACGAAATGCACTCACTGGATTGCAGTATTGCTGGTGGTAGCACCGGCTCTCCCGATCTGGGAGTTTCGTTCTGGCTCTTCGATCTGGTTCTCTACATTTAATGTCACTGCGATCAAGGTGTTGACTGACCCCGTGCCCAGTCTCCTGACACCGAGATTCCAAATTGAAGAAACTGCCATTTTTATGCGTCGCCAGGATATTCGAAACATCGCCATCATTGCCCACGTCGACCACGGGAAAACCACCCTGGTGGATGCCCTATTGCGCCAGAGCGGGCAGTTCCGCGACTCCCAGCTTCAACAAACCTGTATCCTCGATTCCAATGAGCTGGAGCGGGAACGGGGAATCACCATTCTCTCCAAGAACATTGCCGTTCACTACAACGGAGTGAAGATCAACATTATCGACACCCCGGGACACTCCGACTTCGGCGGCGAAGTGGAACGAGTGCTCCGAATGGCAGATGGAGCGTTGATTCTCGTCGACGCCTTCGAAGGACCGAAACCGCAAACCCGATTCGTATTGACCAAAGCTCTGGAAGTGGGGCTGCAGCCGATTATCGTCGTCAACAAAATCGATCGCCCTGATTGCCGCCCGGAAGATGTCGTACTGGAAACGATTCATCTGATTGAAGAACTGGGCTACGAAGGGTCTCTCGATATTCCTTATATCTTCGCCAGTGGTCGATCAGGGTATGTTTCTGACGACCCGCAGGCCCGGTCCGGTAACATGGTGCCGTTGTTCGACCTCGTTCTCAAGCATATTCCCGGCCCGGTGGCGAATGTTGAAGAACCATTTCAGATGATGGTGACCTCTCTCTCCTGGTCGGAATACGTGGGGAGAATCGTCGTCGGCCGGATCAATAACGGGACAATCAAACCGAATACGAAAATTTCCATTCTCAAAGCGAACGGGGTGACTGTGAACACCACCGTCGAGAAAGTGGAACTCTTCGACAAGCTTGGAAAAATCGAGGCGGAGCAGGCAGAAGCAGGGGACATTGTTGCCCTGACCGGTCTGGCAGAAGCGGAGATCGGGGACACGGTTGCCGATCCGGCGTCACCAGTCGCATTGCCTCGCATTGAGGTCGATGAACCGACTTTGTCGATGGTCTTTACAATCAATTCGTCTCCATTGACCGGTCGAAGCGGCGGAAAGTTTCTGACCAGTCGTCACCTGCGTGAACGTCTCACAAAGGAACTGCAATCCAACGTCGCGCTGCGAGTGGAAGACGGGGATACAAAAGACATCTTCCGTGTCTCCGGCCGCGGACTGTTGCACCTGTCGATTCTGATCGAAACGATGCGACGGGAAGGCTTTGAGCTGTCCGTCGGAAAGCCGGAAGTGATTCGCAAGCAGATCGACGGCAAATGGCACGAGCCGTTCGAAATTCTGGAAGTGGACGTTCCGTCAACGGATGTCGGCACGGTCATTGAACTCGTCTCTCAGCGCAAAGGACAGATGACCGATCTGTCGGCCGGAAACGGAACGCATTCTCATGTCGTCTTCGAAATCCCGGCGCGCGGGTTGATTGGCCTGCGAACCCGACTTCTCAACGCCACCAAAGGGGAAGCGGTCATGCACCATCGCTTCGAGTCCTACCGGCAGTTGGAAGGGGAGATTCCGCGTCGCAAGAACGGGGTTCTTGTTTCGCAGGACGTGGGCAAAGCGACCGCCTATGCCCTGTTCAAGCTGCAGGAGCGTTCCGAACTGTTTGTCGGTCCGGGAACGGATATCTATGAAGGGATGATCGTCGGCGAAAACAGCCGTGATAACGATCTCGTCGTGAATCCCGTCCGTGAGAAGAAGCTGACCAACATGCGGGCTTCCGGCTCGGACGAAAACATGATTCTCGCACCACCACGCGAACTGTCGCTCGAAGTGGCGCTGGAATACATCGAGTCGGATGAATATGTCGAAGTCACCCCCAAGGGGATCCGCCTGCGAAAAATCGGGCTGAGTGAAGTCGACCGCAAGCGCAACAGCCGTGTCGCTGTTTCGTAGTGGGACATGAGTGAGTTTTAAGAACAGGGGAAAGACCTTCAGTCTTTCCCCTGTTTCATTTCACTCCCAAGAGTCGCCACTTTCCCGGTTCGGCCGCAGTTTTTGCGTGTCCAGGGAAAAAGTTCTTCTGAATTTTTCGTAAGAATCAGACGAAGAATATCAGGGGTTTCTTCCGGCGGATCGAAACCTGACGACAGCGAAATCGCCGTATCCGTTGACGGAGAGAGACATTAAATCAGGGATTTTCGCATGATGATCAGTCGATATGCAGTTTCTGATCGCGAACCTGATACGAGGAACGTTGTCTCTATGGGGGGAAGCCCTCTTTTCAGGGGTTGAAATCCTGATACCATTCCGGCACTTGAACGAACCAGCGCAGGGTTGGATTCAAGGAATCAGTGAACGGTCCTTCTTTGTTTGAAGTTCTCCGTTCGAAGTTCTTGGCAATTCGAACTTCATCGGTTGCCGACTGCGTTCACATGGAGTCGTTCCGGTATCCGCCGGACGAAAACAATGGCCGATCTGAAAAAGGGAGACGAAGAGTCGTCCCTGAGTATTTACAACCAGGCTTTCTGGTTGGCGTTTGTGGCAAATCTGCTGCTGGTCACTGCGAACACACTGACCTACCGATTTGCGGAATTCATCCGGTTTCTCGGCAGTACCGAGGAAGTGACCGGACGAATTATCGCGGCCGGACTGGTCGGCTCTCTTGTCTGGCGTCTGTTTCTCGGACAGGCCATGGACCGCTTTGGAATTCGCAAGGTCTGGGCCGTCAGCACACTGATGTATCTTGCCGGTGGAACGATGATGGCATTGTCCACGTCGGTCGGACCGTTGCTGTGGTGTGCCCGGGTTTCGTTTGCGATCGGTCTGGCCAGTATGTTCACGACCGCACTGGCCCATATCCAGAGTCTCGCCCCCCCGAATCGTCGAACCGAAATCATCGCCAGTTACGGAGCGGCCGGATTTCTCGGTTTGATTCTGGGAGCTCAACTGGGGGATCTGCTGTTTTATTTCCATCCTGATGGAGCCGTTCTGTACCCGATTCTGTTTACCCTGACGACCTTGCTGGGGATTGGACACGGTGTACTCGGAGCGGTGCTGACCCGAAATCTTGCTCATAAAAAGCCCACGGCCACCCCGGGACTTCGCAAGTTGTTCGTGAAATACTGGCCCGGCAGACTCCTTGTCGTTTCTGCGGTCATGGGACTGGTGTTAACCGTCACGACGATCTTTCTGACTCGATACGCGACCGAACAGAATGTCGGTGGTCTGCGACTGTTCTTCAGTACATACGCCATCACGGCATTCCTGATGCGGTTGTCGACCCGATGCTGGAACCGGTTTGGACGACATCAGTTGATCGTCTGCGGAATGGTGAGTCACGCCGTAGGCTGTCTCCTGTTACTGCTGGTGACCACCAGTTGGCACTTCATTCCGCCCGCCATCTGCTTCGGCTTCGGTCATGCCTTGTTGTTTCCCTGCCTGGTTTCACTGGGAGCAGGAGCGTTCCCGGATCGATACCGGGGAACAGGAACCACATTGTGTCTGGCGTCGATCGATTTAGGGACAATGGCCACGGCCCCCATCGTGGGGTGGGGAATCGATCATTACGGCTTTTACCCGATGCTGGTCATTTCCGGACTGATCATGGGAAGTGCGGCGATCTACTACGCCGTTGCCACATGGTCTGTCGTCGATGAAGAAAAGCGAGTGAAGCCAGCCCAGCGGGTCATCCCCCCAGGCAAGATCAAAGAGGTTCCCGCTTTGTCACTTGCGGCAGCTATACGTCCTTCTCGACGCGAAATCCGACAGAGTCAGGCAACGACAAAAGCGGGATAGAGCAGGCTGCTCGGTTTTGAGGTAAGAAGAGGAGTTTCACGCAAAGGCGCCAGAAGTAAAGAGATTTTCTCCAAGTCTTGCGTGAATCCCTTGCTCTTGTTTCAGGGAAGCCGTGAGGGAATTTCGTTCAGGATGGCCTCAGAGATCATCCTGTACGGACTCCTGTCAAAGAGTTTGAAGCATTCATTTGTGTGATCTGTAACATTCATGGCTTCAAAATTTCTTCATCCAGTACTTCCAAGTTTGATATGAATAGGAGAGAAGTGGGTAGTGGGTGGTGGATAGGAAATGACATGAATTTCCAGCCTTTTTCTGATCCCTGACCCCTGGATCCTGACCCCTTACTTCTATGTGAATAGACTTGGAAGTACTGTCATTGCCTCAATCAGTAAGCCGGATCTTGCGCCAGTCTTTCTTTCCGGCCCGAACAATCATGTCGTCGGAGACGGTGATCCATTCGGCTTTGTCTTTGATCGGGAGTTTCTCTTCTCCTTTGAGAATGAACACGGCTCCCCCCTTGATACGTTGCATGGCCACGCTGGTGGAGGGGACCATTCCCAGTTCTTTCAGTAACTGCGCCCCCTGCATCGCGCCGTCGCTGTTCAGTTGAGTGCGTGACAGGGTCGCTTCCGGAATGTCACTGGGGAGGGAGCCTTCTCCAATCTCCTGCTGCCAGCGGGCGACCGCCTGTTCTGCGGCATCACTGGAGTGGTATTCCGCAATCACCGATCGGGCCAGTTGGAACTTGGCTTCCTTGGGATGCCCGGCGAGAATGGTGTCGACCTGCGACATCGGAATTTCTGTGAGCAGTTCAAAGAAGGTCCGCATCACGGCGTCTGGAAGCTGCATGAACTTCTTGATCATCTCGTACGGTTCTTCCGAGATGCCGATGTAGTTCCCCAGGCTTTTCCCCATGCGTCGCGTGCCGTCGGTGCCGACGAGGATCGGGGACATCATGCCGATCTGTTGCGGGAGATTCTGCTGTTTCTGCAAATCCCGGGCGAGCATGAACGTGTAAAGCTGCTCGGTTCCCCCCAGTTCGACATCGGCCTTGATCATCACCGAGTCCCAGGCCTGCATCACCGGATACAGACACTCGTGCAGAAAGATGGGAGCTTCGGCGGCCATCCGTTTTGCGAAGTCGTCCCGGGTGAGAAGCTGGGCGATAGTCACCTTTCCGCAGAGTTGCAGAATATCGATCAGCCCCATCGTACCGAACCAGTCGCCGTTGCGGTGGACTTCCGCTTTCGACAGGTCGACCACTTTCCCGACCTGTTCGAGATAGTAGGTCGCATTCGCTTCTACTTCCTCAGAGGTGAGTTGTTTCTTGCGGGCTTCATCGCGCCCGCTGGGGTCTCCCACCATGGCCGTTGCGTTGCCGATGATGATGACGGCCTGATGCCCCAGTTCCTGAAACTGCCGCATCTTTCGTAGAGGAACGGTATGTCCCAGGTGGACGTTTGCCGCCGTCGGATCGATGCCGTACTTGATCCGCAGGGGAGTATTGGTCTCGCGACTTTTCTTCAGCTTCTCGGTCAGTTCCGGAGCAGGAACGACTTTTTCGATACCACGTAACAGAATTTCGAGCTGATCTTCAACAGGAGGAAACGACATTATGGTGTTTAGTTCTCGGGAACCACAAAACAGGTAAATTGACGAAAAATAATGTCGAGTAAATCCAAAATTCGAAGCAGAAAATTCGAAACAAATTCAAAATCTGAAATTCAAAAGGACTCGCTGTTTTGAACCGGAAGCGTTCTTGTCTCCGTTTCGAATTTTGAATTTTGTCCTTCGGATTTGTTTTGAATTTCTGGTTTTGAATTTCGAATTTTCAGACAGACACAGATGAACAAAGCCGTTATTCAACGGCATCCAGTTTCTTGGCCCATTCACTCGTGGCATAATCCTGCATCAGCTTCCCACTGGCTTCGGCTCCGCGTGCAGGTTGACCAACAGCAGGCCAGAGTTTGGCCAGATTGTACAAGGCTTCGGCATGCAAATCAGACTGCGCGGCAAGTGACGGAATCACGTCGACATGCAGGTATGCCAGGAGGGCTTCTTTGTTCTTCTGGCCATCAATTGCGTAGGCGCTTCCGAGTTGCAGATAGGACTGCGCGAGAACTCGGGTATCGCCTGCGGTCGCCTGACTGACAACTTTTTGAAGGATTTCAATTGCCGGTTCGATCTGAGTCTGCATTTGCAGGCACTCCGCCTGACCGAGCATGGCTTCCAGAACGGCGGTCTGTTCTGCGGGGGTTTTGGCTTTGGTGACTGCGATGGCGTCGAAAAGAGGTTTCGCCTGATCGTACTTTTGCTGATCGACCAGTGTCCGTGCGGTGCCGTTCTTGCCGCGCATTTTGTATTCTTCCCAGGGTGCCTGCTGCACCCGATCAAACGCCGCTTCGGCAGTGTTATGATCATGAATAAGCAATGCGGTTTCACCCAGGAGCAATTGTGTCGGGTAGAACCGATAATGGTCGCGAGCGTTATTCGTCAGACCGTTCAGTTTCTCAATGGCAGCGGCCGCTTTGGTGGGATCCGCCTGAGCCATTTTGGAGAGAACCCGGGCGATCAGGTAATTGATCTCGGTCTTGATCGTTTCGTTTCCTCCGGCCGCAAGTGCTTCCTGATATCCCGTCAGGGCCTCCTGCAGACGACCGGCGTTTTCATTTCCTCGGGCCAGATTGAGAACCGGGGGCTCACCCTGAAACTCAATGCGGGCGACCTCGTTTCCGGGGAACCGTTCTTCCTTGTTTCCAACACGCTGAGTGATGACCACTTCTGTTTTGGAGACGTTGGAGATCTGACCAGCGAATCCCTTCGAGTCCCCGGGACGATAGACCGTATCCAAGTCGGCGGCATGAATGCTTCCCGCAAGAAGGGCAGAACAAAGCAGAGTCCAGACAATACGGAATGGAGTTTTCTTCATAGCGTCACTTGGTTTCGTTCTGGCCGACTGGAGTGATGAACGGAATCGTCAACGGCGGTGATATCGGATGTCTTCAGGTCAACGTGAAAACAGACTGCTCTACTCTATTTGAACGGATTGTCCCGTGGCGGCGTGTTGTTCGGTTTCTTTGGAGCAGTTGGTCGCGGACCGGGGAATGGGTTGTCTGTTGCCGTTCCTGATTGAGGAGCGGAAGGTTTCGGTTGTTTCGGAACAGGAGCGGATGGAGTTGCCGGTTTTCCTGCTGCACTCGGAGGAACACCCGGTTTCGCCGTCGGAGCCGGTTTCTTTGTGGGATCGGCAACCGGACGCGCTGCAGGAGCGACGGGTCGTTGTGTGGGTGCGGCAGGTTTTGCTGGCGCGGCTCCGGTTCCTGCAGCCGGTTGTGCTGTTGTGGGCTTCGCGGGTGCTGGTTTTGCAGATGCTGGTTTGGCAGGGGCCGATCCGGTGGTCGGTTTCGCCACGGGGCCTTGAGGAGTCGCTGGCTTTCTGGCAACCGGTTTGGCAGCGACCGCAGCCGCTCCTCCATTAGGAGCCGGGTTGCCGGTGAACGGATCGAAGGCCGGAAAGGCGGGTCCGTTCGCTTTACGATGACCCGATCCATGGCCGCTGTTCTTTGCTGGAAGAGGAGGACCAAATTCTCCGGGCAGACCGGCGGAAGCTCCTTGTTTCGCGACCTTCCCGATTCCGGAAATGACAGCCGCGTCGTTCCCGGCGTCGATCGTCATCTTCGGCTTAAACTTGTTCTTCGACTGATGCCAGTACCAGAATCCGACTCCTCCCACGGCAACTACCACCAGCAGCACGAACATCAGCTTGGATGTCCCGCTGGCTTCCACCGGAACCGGTTGATGACTCGTTTGAGCTGCTGCCACAGGGACCTGTTCTGCAGCGGCCTGTTCCTGTACCCGGGCGTTTTGTGCTTTCAGTTCCGCACTCGGATCGGTGCTGGCCAGTTCGCGCGGAAGATCGATCGCCGGTTCTCCCATCTCCTGGAGAACAGAACGATACAACTGGTTGAAGCGTTGATATTCATCATCTGGCCAGCGTTTGGAGACACGCTGAAAACTGTTGATGTTGGAAACCGCACGGTCCAGATGCAGGCGGGATTCCTTCCGGTCGTTTAATGCGAGTCCATACTGCTTCTCGGCTTCTGCCTGACTGTAACGAGCGTCGAAGTGCAGCCGCTCCACCCGTTCTTCCTTCTGTCGAAACAGGGACTGCTGCAATGTCTGAGCGGTGTAGGTCCATCCCCAGATGTGCGGCGTTTCCTGTTTCCCATCTTTTTTTCCATAGAGTGAAATGTTGAACTTGTCGGCGTCGTTGGACTCTTTTCCCCAGGCCTGATACAGACTGGCGGCTTCGAATTGGGCGTCGGGAGCATTCGGGTTTGATTTGAGAACATCCAGAATGACTTCTTCCCCTTTGGCGAAATTCTTCTGATTCTTCAGGCAATTCACCATTCGCAGCTTGCAGGCGACGATCTGTTGCGGGGTGGCAAACTTGGGATCACGCGCGGTGTTTTCCACAATAGCTTCATAAGCCAGTGCGGCTTTTTTGTAGAAGTCGGCTGCTTTCGCAGGGTCGTCTGAAGATCCGTCTGCCAGACTTGTGAACGTTTCGCCGATCCATAACAGAGAGTAGATCGTCTGCCCTTCTTTTCGCTGGAAGAGTTCGTTCAAAAACGCTTCAAAGCCGGAGCGAACGTCATTCAGACGTTGCTTTTCACCAGCGGCATGCAGTCGTTCCAGTTCCCGTTCGAGTTCCCGACCGAAGTCGACGAACACCTGAGTCAGCGCCGCCTCATCTCCCCCGGCGGCCACTTCTTCCAGTTTTACCCTGGCTTTGCGGGCTTCTTCCAGATTCTTGGTTCCGACATACGCCCTCAGTAATTGCTGATAAGCGAAGCTGGCCATCTGGCGGCTTTTGGCTTTGGAAGGGTCTGTTGGCCGTTTCTGGTCTTTCGGAACATCGACCGCTTTCAGGACCGAGTGCGGATCTTTCAGCAACAGGTCCAATGCCCCGGGAGGGCCTTTGGGATCTTTCTGTTCGTAAAGACCATCCAGATTGCGAATGCTCACGAGTGTCAACTTGGCTCCCACCAGATCATCCGGGAAAGGAGTACCGGCCGGAATGGTTTTTGCGGCTTCATCCAATCCGGTGACCAGATGCTGAATGGCGGCCGCTTTCCACTTGGCCATGTCTTCGGGAGATGGTCGTTCTTCTTCCGGTAATGTGGCTGCGGTGACATATTGCCGCCAGTACGCTTTTCCGGCTCGAACCTGTGCATCGGCGTATTGATTTGTTCCTTTTGGAATCTTTAACCACCACTCGGCAGCGGTGAGCAGGTCGTTGTTGTTCCAGTAGATTTTTGCGACGGTGTTACGGGCATCGTTCGCCCGATCCGATTCCGGCCACTTCTCACAGAGCAGATCCGCCGCGGCGATGACCTGACGCTCTTCAAAGTCACGCTTTCCTTCGGGAGCTTCGCTGTAAGCGTGATCGAAGGCTGCCATCAGCAGATAGCCGGCTTCCTGAGCGAACGTGGAATTCCCGGCACTGTGACGGAGAATCTGATCTTCCGCGACGATTGCCGCTTCGTAATCCCGCTTCTGCAGCAGATACCCATAAGCCAGCCGAAGCCGGGAGATGTTGACCAGATTGGAATCAGTTTGATCCGTGGCCAGTTTCAACCCGAGATCATACATTCGGGTCATTTCGGCGGCGGCTGCCAGCAAGGATTCGTACTGTGTCCGGGCTTCAGCCTGTTTGTTTTCCTGTTGCAGTTTCCGGATCTGTCCGTTGAGGGCGTTCACCTGATCATAGAGTTGCCCCCCGTTCCCGTAAGCGGTGTCGAAGTCTTTGGGATCACTGGGGTCACGGTTCAACAGAACAAGAATCCGCTGAATCATGGCAGAAGATGGATTCTTCAGTTCGCCTGGGTAACGATTGATGGCTCGGGCCCGGTTCAACGCCTGATTCAGATAGTTTTTGCGGGCGGTTTCTCCGGTGTTTCGGTCGGTTCCCGCAATTTCCTGAGCGCGGGCCAGTTCCCATTCGATCCCGAGACCAATATCACTTCGCGCGCGATCTCGGTTCCCTTTCAGCCATGTATCCGCTTCCTGGATGACCAGTTGCGTATCGTTCCGGTGGGGGTTATTCAGACAGATCAGACGGAAACGCAGGGCACGATCACGGAGGTTCCGCATCGTGGGGGTGCTTCCTTCATGCTCCAGGATTTCCCCATAGATTCCCAATGCGATCCGAATTCCTTCGGCGTCCCCTTGTTCTTCAAAACATTTTCCCTGCCAGATACGGGCGAACAGACCGCCGATCTGACTTCGATACTGTTGATGAATGGCTTCGAAAGCGAATGCGGAATCCTGCAGCAGTTTTTTTCGTTCCGGTGCGTTTTTGTCGTAAGCCTGTGCTTCCCAGTAGGTACATTGTGCGAGATCGAGTTGGGCACGGATGAACTGTTCTTCTGCTTTGTCGCGAGCCAGTCGTTCGTCCCGCTGGTCTTCCGGGATGTATGCCGGAAATTTTCGCCAGACTGCTTCGTGTTGTTTACTGGCTTCCTGAAAAATCTTGCGAGCTGCTGCAATTGCGGTTCGGGCAGCCTGTCTCTTATTTTCCCGCGTTCCTTCGTTCGAAGGTTTGTCGGCATCCCAAATGTCGACCCGGGCTTTTTCCAGCAGAATCTGACCGCGGGCAGTGTTGGCCCGTCCGGCGTATTCGTGTCCGGGATTGGCTTTTACGAACGCTTCAAACGCAGCCTGAGCGGCGTCGAGCTGTGTTCGCTGGGCGTCGAGATTCTGCAGATTTTTCGCACTTTGAAGGAGGGTTTGTCCTCGTTCGTAAGGAAGAAGTTTCGCTGTTTCCGGAGGGAGGGTTTTGTTTTCTTCCAGCTGATCAAGGTAAAACTGTGCGAAGTCGTAATACCGACGGTCACGCAGACCTTCCAGAAATTCCATGAATGGTTCGTCAGCGACGGAAACTCTGGCAGTCGGCAGAATGCCCAGCAGGAACATGCCCGTTGCGAGAGAAAGAATCAGTCGTTTCACAAACGATTGAGTCAGTTGGGGCAAAGGAGACTGCATCATCGGGGAACCCGCCATTGTGGATCAGGATGGTGGCCGTTTTATGACAGTGGAAACGAACGATCGTGAGGACGACGGTTGCGCAAGAACAACACAACCATCACGCTCCATTCAACACGACATCGGAAATCGTATCAGTGAACAGGTGAACCTGTATACGCATCCGCACTTTTTAATTATAGACAACCTCACTTTACAATTTCAGTCAAAAGAAATTCAAATCACGATATGAGATCCGATCTTCGACAGTCTTACGATCACTGCGAACGAATCGCTCGACGAAGTGGAAGCAGTTTCTTTTTGGCCTTTCGCGCGCTTCCCCGGGAGAAATACCGTGAAATGTGCGTCCTCTATGCGTTTATGCGACGAACGGACGATCTTAGTGATGACCCGACGCTCGATGTAACCGCCCGATCCGTTCTTCTGGAACAATGGCAATCCTCTCTGGCCGCCGCATTAAGAGGAGAAGACATTTCCTGTTCCATTCTCCCAGCCATGGCGGATGTGGCGATCCGGCGTCAGCTTCCGCACGAATATCTCCACGAAGCGATCCGGGGAGTGCAGGGAGATCTGGTCTCCCGGACTTTTGAGACCTTCCCGGAACTCGAACATTACTGCTATCAGGTGGCAGGCGTGGTCGGGTTATCGTGCCTGAGTATTTGGGGATATGAAGGGGAAGAACCTCGGGAACTGGCCACCGCCTGCGGAACCGCCTTTCAATTGACCAACATTCTGCGCGACCTGAAAGAAGACGCAGGAAATGGACGGATCTACCTTCCTCAGCAGGAACTTCGGGAGTTTAGCTATACTCCGGCCGATCTCCTCGCCGGAAATCAAGGGGACGCATTCCGGGAACTGATGCAGTTTCAGGTCCAACGGGCCTGGTCGTATTACGATCAGGCGTTACCGCTGCGTCATCGACTTTCGCCGGATGGAAAACGAATCTTCGTCGGCCTGTTCAATCTCTACAGTTCATTACTCAAACAGATCGAACGGGCCAACTACGATGTGTACTCGCGCAGAATTCGTGTTCCATTCTGGACGAAAGCCAACATCGCTCTGAACTGCCTGCTCCGCCGGGAACCCGTCATTTCTCCAGAGCCGCTGGCGAAATGATGGTGAGAGGCTCGCCTCTGTCGTTGTGCTTTAAGAGGCAACACAATAAGGCATTCCATTGGGGTGGCCCCGATTGCAAGCAATCGCGGCCACCCTGATCATCTCAGCTTCAGACCGCTAAACTGTTACCGGATTTGAAGAGATCACACAACAGGGCACACTGGAAACAACAAAACCCCGGGGATTCCGGGGTTTGCGTCTCATTGCGTTGGGTGCCACAAAGGCAAGTGGCGGGGGCCAGATTCGAACTGACGACCTCGAGGTTATGAGCCTCGCGAGCTACCGGGCTGCTCCACCCCGCGTCGAGAACTCCATCTTAGCGACACTCAGGTCCCCTGTCGAATGAGTTTCACAGGGCATTTTCATGAAATTGATATTTTCTTCGTGAACAAACACCGTCAAAAAAATGGGTTGTATCAATTGCGTCTTCCGCGTTGCGGAGCATCACTCTGTTTTGATGAGAACAAAATGGGGGATGACTCAGTCTGTCGTCAAATTCGAGGTAAGAGTAAGATGGGGAATCGGTCATCGTGATGAGTGGCATCGACTGACCTTAACGTCCCTTTCCTTCATTCCAGCCTTCACTCCAGATTTTTCCCCATGATTCAGGTCGAAACATTGGCCAAAGACTTTCATGACCTGGACCGAGGCCCTGTCTTCGCGCTGGATCATGTCTCCTTTGAAGTTCGCCCGGGAGAGATTTTCGGACTGCTGGGTCCCAACGGGGCAGGGAAAACCACTTGCCTGAGAATTCTCAGTACCGTTCTGAAGCCAACACACGGAATTGCCAGAGTCGCCGGATATGATGTCGTCCGGCAACCGGAACAGGTTCGTGCCAACATCGGCTTCATGTCGAACAACACCGGCATCTATGATCGAATGACCGGTTGGGAAATGGTGGAATATTACGGGCGGCTCTATGGAATTCCCGAAAAGCAGTTACAGGCCCGCCTCGAAGAAATCTTCAATTCGCTGAAGATGAACGATGTCCGGGACGTGCTGGGCAGCAAGATGTCGACCGGAATGAAGCAGAAGGTTTCGATTGCCAGAACAATCGTTCATGATCCTCCCGTTCTGATCTTTGACGAGCCCACGTCCGGACTGGATGTCCTTGTCGCCAGGGCAGTGCTGGAGACGATTGCTTCGCTGAAAGAACAGGGGAAGTGCATCATCTTCTCCACGCACATTATGCGGGAAGTCGAGAAATTGTGTGACCGCGTGGCCATTATTCATCGGGGACGGATTCTTGCAGCGGGAACCGTCGATGAACTGGTTCAGTCACACCAGCAACCGGATATCGAGGAAGTTTTCTTCAAGCTCATTCGTGATTTTGAAGGAACTCAAAGGCACCAGTGACATGGGGTGGCATGTTCACATCGCGCCAGCAGGGTGAGCATGAATGGACTTTCCACCACACCGGGCATGCTCCTGCTGCTGACGCGACAGAAGCAAGCGACCCAGGCACCCAAAGTGAGCGATCGCTCATGGACCACAACAGATGAGTTTGAAGAACGTCAATCTGATTTTTCAACGTGAAGTCCGTGATCAGCTCCGCGACCGGCGGACGCTGTTCATGGTCGCCATTTTACCGTTACTGCTCTATCCGGCGCTGGGCATCGGTATGGTGCAGATGACGGTGACCTTCTCCGAGCAATTGCGTCGGGTTGTGATTGTGGGAGCCGATCAGCTCCCGGAACCGTCGTTACTGGCGGAAGGAAAGCTCGATCCGACATATCTGGAATTCCCTGAACAGGCCGACAATCTGCGAGCCATCACAGACCTTCCCAATGGTCTGGATCAGGAAACCGATTCCTCCGTCAAAGAAGAACTGAAAACGTTTCTGGATCAGGTGGAAGTTCGGCGTGACCGTATCTTAAGTCTTGCGGAAGTTCAGGCGAAGATCGACCGTCTTCCATCGGGGTCTCCTTTGGTAGAACCGTTGATTGTGGAAGAGAGAACATTGCGTCAGGAAGTGGAGCAATGGTTCTCCGCAGCTCCGGCTCAGGTGTTGATTGTCTTTCCACGTGATTTTCGTTCGCAGTACGACGCCGCTACGGAAGCATTACGAGAACGGATTGCGAGTGGAGAAGCGGAGAATGACGACCGGTTCAGTCTTCCCCGACCGATCGTGTTGCATAACAGTGCGGATGAGAAATCAGAGGTGGCGTATCAGCGGGTCCGACGGGCGCTGAGAGGCTGGGAAACGTCGTTGTTGGAAAGCCGTTTAAAGATGGCGAATTTACCGGCCTCGCTTCCTCACCCGGTTCCTTTGATTACTGTGGATCTGGCCGAACCAGACAAGATTGCGGCGAACGTCTGGAGCAAGATTTTTCCGGCACTGCTGGTAATCATGGCAGTGACCGGAGCGTTTTATCCGGCCATTGATCTGGGGGCGGGTGAAAAAGAACGGGGAACGATGGAAACACTCCTCATCTCCCCCGCGACCCGTACCGAAATTGTCTATGGAAAATTCCTGACAGTGATGCTGTTCAGTTTTTCGACGGCATTATTAAACCTGTGCAGTATGGGGTTCACAGGCAAGCATATGTTGTCTTCGATCGGGGCTGCGCGCGCGACTCCTTTAGGAGACCTCTCCTTCCCGCCGCTCAGTTCGCTCATGTGGGTGGTGCTGCTGGCCATTCCATTGGCAGCATTATTCAGTGCATTAAGCCTGTCGCTGGCAATGTTTGCACGTAGCAGTAAAGAAGGGCAGTATTATCTGACTCCACTTCTGCTGGTCACCATGGGATTAACGATGTTCTGCCTGAATCCCAGCGTGGAACTAACACCCTATTATAGCGTGCTTCCGGTGACCGGTCCGGCATTGCTGTTAAAAGCACTCTTATTAGGTTCGAACAGTGAGACCTTACTCTTCTATGCTGTGCCGGTGCTGTTTTCGAGTTGTATCTATAGCGGCATGGCCCTCTGGTGGGCGGTCGAACAGTTTCAGCGTGAAGATATCCTCTTCCGGGAAGCAGAGCGGTTCAGTCCCGGTTTGTGGCTCCGGCATCTGCTGCGTGAGAAAGAACCGACTCCCAGTTTTGCTGAAGCTGCGGTCTGTTTTGTGCTGATTGTGATGCTGCAGTTCCTGTTTCTGACTTCGATGCAGGGGTCTCCGGAACTGCTCGACAGTTCGTTCAAGATGGTGACGGTGCAGATGATCTATCTGATCGCCACTGTCGGTGCGCCCCCTATTTTCATGGCGATTCTGTTGACGAGTCGTCCACTGAAAACATTGAAGATTGCCTGGCCTAGGCCGTCGATGCTGGTGGTCGGGATCATCCTCGCTTTTTCTCTGCAACCGCTCGCATTGGAGTTGATGTCCTGGCTGGATCCGTATTTCCCCCCTCTTCCTCCCGGTGCCAAGCAACTGATGGAGGCCATGGCATCAAACGCGGTTCCGCTCTGGTTGTCGCTGGCGGCGTTCGCGCTGGCTCCGGCAGTCTGTGAGGAGTTGGCGTTTCGCGGATTTATCTTAAGCGGGTTGCAGCACTCCGGTCGACGCTGGTTACCGATCCTGCTTTCCGCCGTGCTGTTTGGTGTGATTCATATGATTCCCAAACAACAATTTAATGCAGCGCTACTTGGAATTGTGATTGGATTGCTGGCAGCGCGAAGTGGCAGTCTTCTCCCCGGGGTGATCTTTCATGCCATCTTTAATGGATGTCAGGTTCTGGCCATGCGGGTTCAGGCAGAAGAGATCAATAACGGTGTCTGGAAATGGTTTGTTCAGATCGGAGAAGTTGACTCTCAACCATCACTTCATTTCACAACGTTGACGCTGGTGGGGTGTGCTGTGATTTCGATTCCGTTAATCTTCTGGCTGATCCGTCAGGACCGCAGGACGGGTCTCTTCACCGATCACGGGATGGGTGACGAACGACGATTGAATTACGGGGACTCGCAGTCATGAATCTTGACCAACTCTACCAGCAGCATGACGTCGCGTTCCGGTATCCCGGGCACTGGGAACTGGGGGAAGAGTCTCGCGACGATGCCGTGACGATTTCGGTCAGTGAGTCCGGAGCGTTCTGGTCACTGACCATTTTACGACGGCGTCCCCGGGCAGAACGTGTGATTGACGAAGCCGTCAAAGCGTTTCAGGAAGAGTACGACGATGTCGATGAATACCCTGTCGGTGCGACACTCGGAGGTGAGTCTGCCATCGGGAAGAACCTGGAATTCGTAGCATTAGAGTTGATCAACTGCGTCATGATGCGAGCGGTTGATGTCGGAGGACGCACTCTGTTCGTGATGGCGCAGGTGACCGATCATGAACGGGATCAGTTCGAACCGATCTTCGACGCCATCTCCGACTCACTGCAATTCGCGCCGGACAGCGAGATTCTCATCGAGTAAATTTGCTCAACTCGGCAATGGTCACTACTCGGACGAATTTTCAAAGAGTTCCAACGTTCCCCGTACGAAACTCGTACACTCCATGAATGGGAATGCTCAAATCGAACATTGTTCCAAATCAGGAGACTCCGTTGCGGCGCAGCCATGCCGGTTTCACTCTCATTGAATTTCTGGTGGTCATTGCGATTACGGCCATCATCGTCGCGTTGTCGGCCCCGGCAATTCTGTCCAGTCGGGAATTGGCTCGACGGAACACCTGTGGACTTCGCCTGCGAGAGATCTGGACTGGCCTTAATGTCTACCACGATGCCCACGGATCTTTTCCGGCGGGAGTGATTAGCCTTCAGGATCCCGTTCCTGACAATGAAGATGGAGAATTTCGAAGCTGGCTTCCTCACCTGTTCGGAAGTCTCGATCAACCGCTTCTGGCCGACAAATGGAGTGCGGTCTCTTCACTGGTTTCCCCGGAAGCGAAGCAACTGCGACATTTTCGGATTCCGGCACTGATCTGCCCGAGCGACTCCGCTCCTCATCGCAGCGCGGAACCGGATGAATACTTTCAGTCGAATTATGCAGGATGCCACGACCATCGGCCAACAGCCATTGCATCCGGCAACACCGGGTTGTTGACGTTGAACGAACGAATTCGCATTCAGGAGATTCCCGACGGGAGTTGCTGTACCTGGCTCGCCGGGGAATTTCGTCGTGGACCCACCGATCTCGGCTGGGCTTCGGGAACGCGCGGAACCCTTCGAAACACCGGCACTCCCATCAATCAGACGCGAGACGGAACAGGATCAGAAAGGGAATCGCGGCCACTTGATCTCGATCGGTATCCGGCGAGTGATTCACTTCTGGATGACCTGAAGAGGCAGTCTCCGGAACTGGCCGTACAAATCGAGGAAGAGAGAGAACGGCAGAAATCCGCGCCGGAACCGGTGCCCGAACGTTCACTGGGAGATCCCGGCGGGTTCGGGAGTTATCATGCTGGGGGATGTTATCTGCTTCTGGCCGATGGCCGTGTGCGGTTCGTCTCACAATCCATTGATGAAACGATTTATCAGCAACTCGGAAACCGGGCCGACGGCACTCTCCTTTCCCCGGATTCCTTTTAGCAACAGTCCCGAAATCACTTCCCGATTTTAAGATAAAAAGTTGTTGGGTAGCCCGGCCAGGATGGCCGGGTGCCGCAGGCACAAGACGCTTTTTCCTCCGCGTCGACTGTCATCACTGACCGTGAATTGTTCATTGGTCGCCGAATCGAAGAATGAGGTCTTTCGCTGGAATCGAACGCTGAGGGTCAAGCATCTTGTCGCTTCGCGACCCGGCCACATTGGCCGGGCCACCCGGGAAGTTGTTTCGAGTCTGTTCCTTAACACTCTTCGAAGCTGGAATCACTATGTCTCATTTGAATCGTCGTGAGTTTCTCCATGCTGGAAGCGCGGCCGCCTGTACACTCTGGATGGCTGCTCATGTTCGTGCTGATTCCCATGAAGAGATAAAACGACCATCGCAGGCCATTGATACGCACACTCATTTTTATGACCCCACTAGGAGCGAAGGGGTTCCGTGGCCGTCTCCCAATGACGCGGTGTTGTATCGCAAGGTGACGCCGGAGGAATTTCAAAAAGTCTCCGCACCATACGGAGTGACCGGAACCGTCGCTGTGGAAGCGAGTCCTTGGCTTGAGGATAACCAGTGGCTGCTGGATCTGGCCGACGCCCATCCCATTATTCAGGGAATTATCGGGCGTCTTGATCTCCTTGATGGCGGGTTTCAAACACATCTTGGCCGCTTCACAAAACATCCTCTCTATAAAGGGGTGAGAATCAATTCCCCCTTTGGAGCATCAGGAGAAAATCCAGCGTTCATCCCCGGGATTCAGGCGCTGGCTGATGCCGGGTTGATTGTCGATGTCAACGGTCCGGTCCATGGGATGATTGACCTGCTCTCGTTGAAGAAGAAGGTGCCGCACTTAAGGCTGGTGATCGAACATCTCCCTAAAGCCCCGCTGAAAGACTCTGCTCAACAGAAGACCAGCGAAGCGGCGATGCGGGAACTGGCCTCCTTCCCGGACGTTTATGCCAAGGTTTCGCATGTTATTAAAAAGCCGGTTCCGGAATCCGGCTTGAACAAGGAAGAGTACTGGTCGCAACTGGATCAGGTGTGGGAAATCTTCGGATCAGAGAAAGTGATGTACGGCAGCGACTGGCCGGTCAGTGCCCGTTCCGCTCCTTATGGAACCGTCTTCGGCCTTGTCAACGAGTATGTCTCCCGCAGAGGACAGGAAGAGACGGAAAAGTACTTCTGGAAGAACGCTCAGGCGGCTTATCGTTTGTTGTAGTTGCTACCGGGAGGGCGAGGCTCCCGCCGAGCCGCAAACAATGGAAAGCGTGATCTTTCATGCGGCTCAGCAGGAGCTTCCCCCTCCCGAAGATTTTCAATAAAGCGAAAGCTCTGGACAGGTTCCCGAACGTGGCCCGCAGGCTCTGGAGCGGCTTGAAGACAGATGAGGAATCTGTCCTGAATTGAAATGCGGAACGTCAAGTTTGTGGCCTCTCACGGCTTCGCCGCCCCGATTGCAAGCAATCGGGGCCACCCAGTGGCAACGTTGACCTGCTCAGGTCTGTCGTTCAACCTGTCATTTCAGGTTCAGCAGAAATGCCCGCAATGCTGCGTTGACCGCATCCGGCTGTTCCTGAGGGGCCATGTGTCCGGCCGTGGGAATAATCGCATGAGTTCCCCGCGGCATCGCCTGTGCAATGGCCGCCATCTCCGCGGCAGGTGAAATGGCGTCCTGTTCTCCGGTGATCAGCAATGCAGGAACATCAATCTCCGGCAGCCATGAGGTGACGTCGGGACGTTGGGCCATGCCTCGGGCAGCGGCAGCAATTCCCGAGGGAGCTGTTGCGAGAATCACACGACGGGCGTCTTCAATCATTTCCGGTCGGGCGTGATACGTTGTCTCGGCGTAAAGCTTCGGCAGCATCGCCTCAGCCAGAAAACCAGATCCTTCTGCCTCGACTCGATCGGCAGTCTCCAATCGCTGTTTCGCCCCCTCTTCAGTATCAGCGATGGCTCGAGTATCACAGAGAATGAGTGCAGCTAACCGGGAGGAATGTCGTTTCCAGAATTGCCAGGCGACATAGCCTCCCATGGAGAGTCCACATAGCGTCACTGGTTGTGTGATGTTGAGACCATCCAGCATCGCCGCGAGATCGTCGGCCATCTGCTCCATCGTCACCGTGCCGGAGGTAACGGTACTTCTTCCGAAACCACGCAGGTCCACCGCCAGGCAGCGATACGAAGAGGACAGGGCATTCACCTGAGCATCCCACATGGAATGATCCAGAGGAAACCCATGAACGAACAGAATTGTTTCCCCTTGTCCCTGATCTCGAACAAACAGTTCACCATCAGAGAGAGTCACTTTTCGCAGTTCAGACATCATCTCACCCAACAGGCTGTGGCAGCATTCAGTGTGTCAGTATTCAGAGTGTCAACATTCAGAAACCATGTGTCTCACGAAATGTTACACGACGATCTCCGTTCGCCAAGAGCCGACGAGCCTCGAGAAGATCATTCATTACTTCCAAGTTTGATCTGAATAGGAGAGAAGTGGGTAGTGGGTGGTGGATAGTGGGTAGGAAATGGCATGAATTTCCAGCATTTTTCTGATCCTTGGCCCCTGAATCCTGGTCCCTTGCTTCTATGTGAATAGACTTGGAAGTACTGTCATTTGTCCTGAGAATGGACGGCGGGTTTGCGAACCCGGACTGCGAGATACTCGGGGAAACCGGCACATGTTCCAATTGGGAACATTTCTTCCAGCTGGAGCCCCTGTTCATGAAGATACAGTCGCATCCGACTGCGTTGCTGGCAGAGAGTGTCTCCCGGAATCCCAGGCAATCGCTTTCCGGTGACCCGATAGACAAGCGTATTCACTAACATGCGAATGCCATACAGCCGTCGCGGAAAAGTCTCACGACCAATCATCATACGCAGTCCATAGCCAACGCCATGTCCCGTGATATTGGCAAAGCCTCCCGGTTTGAGAACTCGGGCGAATTCTGCAATAACGCGGCGTTCGTCGGTATAGGGGAGGACGACGCTGCAAACAATTCCGTCCACACTTTCATCGGCAACCGGTAACTTTTCACCGACTCCGGAAACGACATTTCGGCCAGCCTGCTTTCCCTCTTCGACAAGAGCCGGGTCAATTTCCACTCCCTGGACATGACACCCCCGTTCGAGCAGATCACTCATCAACTCTCCATGTCCGCAACCGACGTCAAGAAGGTGCTGTCCGGAATCTGTTCCGGTCAGGAGAAATCGTCGACAACGGACCCATAAGGGAAGCTCCGCTGTCTTGCCTGCTTCGTCAATGGGTTGTTCATCGAGAACCGGTACGGCCCCTGTCCACGTGCCTCTCATGGAAATATTCCTGTCCAATCCGGACTTTCCTTAAAACGAGATCTGCATTTCCACCCTATCACGACTCTAGCTCATCATCGGAGGAATGCCGGGAAAATCAGGGACAGTTGCAGGAATCCGACGGTTTGCTCTACTGTAATTCCTGCGAACGCAGCAATCCTGTACGCAAAATGCCTTCTCGCTCGCTCGCCGGACGCTGAACAGAAGCTCGAAGAGTGATTTCGAGGGGTGTTTGGGTGACAGAACGGCAACCCGTCAGCAGTCGGCAGAGATCACTGGCTTTCTATCTGTTCGCAGCAAAATCATGAATGATTGTTGCAGATGGATGAACGCAACCAAAATAATGTGCGTGACTTGTGCTTTTTCATCTCATTCGTTTTTGATTAAGGACTTGACTGTCCATGAATGTTGTCACGATCGGGACTGGTTATGTTGGGCTGGTCACAGGGACTTGTCTCGCGGAAAGCGGGAATTCGGTCACCTGTGTTGATATCGACGCAGGAAAGATTGAACGCCTGCGACAAGGAGAAATTCCGATCTTCGAACCGGGCCTCGAAGAACTCGTCGAACGCAACGTCGCAGCAGGTCGACTGAAATTTACGACCAAGGTCGCAGATTGTGTCCCCAATGCTCATTTCGTCTTCATTGCTGTCGGAACCCCACAGGACGAAGATGGTTCGGCTGATTTGACATATGTCATGGCGGCGGCCGAATCCGTGGCCAGGGATTTGAAGCCCGATGCCATTGTCATCATTAAAAGCACCGTCCCCGTCGGCACCAACCGCAGGGTTAAAGCCAGGCTGGATGAACTCACCGGTCGGGACGTTCTGATTGCTTCCAATCCCGAATTTCTCAAAGAAGGCTGCGCGATCGATGACTTTATGAAGCCGGATCGAGTTGTTGTCGGCAGCATTCATCCGGAGGTCGCTGATACGGTTCGCCAGTTATATGTTCCGTTTCTGCACACACAGAAGCCGTTTCTCTCCATGGGGCTGGAGAGCGCGGAGATGACGAAGTATGTCGCCAATTGCATGCTGGCGACAAAGATCAGCTTCATTAACGAGATGGCCAACCTGTGTGAACTTGTCGGTGCGAATATTGACGATGTCCGGCGCGGAATCGGGCATGACCAGCGGATCGGCTTTGCGTTTCTTTTTCCCGGAGTCGGTTACGGCGGGTCCTGTTTCCCGAAAGATGTGCAGGCACTGAAAGCGACCGGCAAAGAACTCGGGTTCGAAGCAACGATGCTCAACGCCGTTGACCGCGTGAATCGACGACAGAAACAGGTCCTCTTTGACAAGATTTCCATTCACTTCAACGGAGATTTGAAAGGGAAGAAAATCGCCGTCTGGGGATTGGCCTTTAAACCGAATACAGACGACATCCGGGAAGCCCCGTCGATTGAATTGCTGAAAAGTTTGATCGCAGCGGAAGCGACCGTTTCTGTTCATGACCCTGTGGCGATGGAGAATGTTCGAAAAGTCTTCGGAGATCAGATCCAGTACTTCTCACATCAGTACGACACGCTCGAACAGGCAGATGTCCTGACCATCGTGACGGAATGGAGTGAGTACCGAAATCCGGATTTCGACTACATCAAACACAAAATGAAAGCTCCAGTGATTTTTGACGGGCGAAATCTGTATGATGTGGCCCGCATGGTCAAACTGGGATTTCGCTATTCCGGAATCGGCCTGTCGACACCGTCCTGACGTGAGAAAACGCTACAGGTCCGTAGTACCGCCCCTGCTTTCCCAAAGTAAGGGCTGAGGTCGCCCCCTGTTCATTCAAGGTTGTCAATTCTAGGTTTGATGCTCGACAAGGTGCGTCGGGACGCATCCTGCGAATCTGCAACGGAACGTAAATCATGAGTACGATACTTGTCACCGGCGGAGCCGGGTTTCTGGGAAGCCATCTTTGTGAACGTCTGCTCTCTCAGGGAGATGACGTGATCTGCGTCGACAATTTCTTCTCCGGACGCAAGCAGAATATTGCTCACCTGATTGGCAACCCGCATTTTGAGGTGATCCGTCACGACATCGTTTATCCTCTGGTGATCGATGCTGATATCGTTTACAACCTCGCCTGCCCCGCGTCTCCGGTGGCTTATCAATATAATCCCATCAAGACGATCAAGACGTCGACGGTGGGTATGGTGAACATGCTCGGGCTGGCCAAACGCTGCCGGGCGAGGATTCTGCATACATCAACGTCAGAAGTTTACGGCGATCCTGAAGTTCATCCTCAAACAGAGGACTATTGGGGACACGTGAATCCACTGGGTCCCCGCAGTTGCTATGACGAAGGGAAACGGGTCGCCGAGTCTCTGTGCGTGAATTATCACCTGGCTCATGGAGTGGATGTTCGGATCGTCCGAATCTTCAATACCTACGGACCGAAAATGCATCCCAACGACGGCCGGGTCGTTTCCAATTTCCTGATGCAGGCACTCCGGGGAGAAGACCTGACCATCTATGGTGACGGCTCGCAAACCCGGTCGTTCTGTTATGTCGACGACCTGATTGAAGGCTTCATCCGCATGATGAATCAGGACGACGAGATTGGACCAGTCAACCTGGGGAACCCGGTTGAAAACACCATGCTGGAACTGGCGGAAGCGGTCATTAAAGTGACCGGTTCCAATTCGAAACTGACCCGACTTCCGCTCCCGGAAGATGACCCGAAACAACGCTGTCCGGATATCGCCAAAGCCCGCAGGGTGTTGAACTGGGAACCACAAGTCTCTCTCGAAGAAGGACTCGCCCGAACCGCAGAATATTACCGCCAGACAGAACTCAATCGGAAGTAGAACGGTGTGAGTTCTCGGGGTGGCCCAGATTGCTCGCAATCTGGGTGGCGCAGCCACAGAGGCAATTGCTCACGCTTTGCTTTACCCTCTCCTGTGCGACGACAGATGGGTCTGATCGTTCTGAATGGAGTCAACTCAAACTGGGGAACGTCAAGTCCGCAACCTCTTACGGCTGCGCCGCCCCGATTGCAAGCAATCGCGGCCACCCATCTTCTTTGCGATCTTGGCGTCCTCGCGGTGAAAATCCTCTCTTTTCGTAACAGTTTAGCGGTCTGAAGTTGTCCGAGGCCAATTTACTGTCGAGGGATGATTTTTACCGCAAAGACGCCAAGATCGCGAAGGGGTTGGAAATCATAAGTGAGTCATCTCCTCCAACCAGTCTGTCTGGTCAAAATGGCGTGAATACGTGTGGAAGAAACCACGAATCGAACGAATCACACGAATGAATCAGAGTGAGAATCCTGACAAAAGATTCGGCCTAATCGTGGTTCGCTCTTTCTTGGCGTCCTTCGCGTCTTTGCGGTTAAAATCTCTTTGCAATTTGAACAGGCTTCATTCCGCTAAAATGTGACCTCTTTTCTCATTTTCATAAAGTGTGAAAGTCGAACTGAGGCGTGCCGACTCTATCGGGCAATCACACTGGCGGAGGTCTGTTGAATCATCCCCGTTGGTCTTTTCAGGCGGGCCATCTGTTCCAGGCACTGTTCAGCAAGATCACACTCGCCGCGCATGCGGTGGATTCGCTCCAGCAATGCGAATGATTCCAGATCGTCGGGCTGTCGCTGAATCGCCTGATTGAGAGAGGCAATGGCTTCGTCAAACCGATCCGATTTCGCCAGCAATTGACCGGTGACTTTCCATGCAGTTGGATTCCTCGGTGCCTGCTGTGTCACGATGAGAAGTTGTTCGAGCGCTCCTTCCAGCCGTCCGGTTTCGGCATACAGTAATCCGAGTTGAGTTCGTGCAAAGGAGTCTCGAGGAGTTTTTTCGAGTGTGAGCAGAAGGAACTGTTCCGCATCACGAGGACGGTTCTTTCCATACGCGACAGCTGCCAGTCCGATTAACGAATCCCGGTGCCAGTGATCCATTGACAAGGCATATTCAAACGCCTGTTGAGCCTCCTCCCAGCGCTGTTCCTGTACATAGGTTTTCCCAACCAGTCCCCAGGCATCGGTATTTCCCGGACGAATTTGAATGGATTGCTCTGCCAGAGCTCGGGCGGCAGACCAGTTGCGATTCCTTAATTCATGCTGTCCCAGATGAAATCGGGCTTTCCAGTTCTCTGTCTGAACCCGATCGGCATGGGTCCAAAGGGTGACCGAATCCCGCCAGATGGCAACCTGTTGCACTGTCAGGATTCCGCAAAACAACAACGGCACTCCCGCCAGTGACCATTTCACCTGACTGGAAAGCTTCAGGCGATCAACAACCTCTGTTCCCCACCAGACGATTGCGAAAAACAATCCCAGATGCGGCACATAACTGAAGCGATCCGCATGGGCCTGCCCTCCGACCTGAACCAGTCCAATGACAGGGAGAAGCGAAATCAGAAACCATCCCCATCCAAACAGCAGATAAGGTCGGGCTCGCCATTGCGAAAGGACTCCTGCGGTCACAGCACAAAGAACGATTGCCGACCAGATTGTGTTCGGCCAGTCAATCACTCCGTAGTCCAATGGATAGAAAACACACAGTTCCACCGGCCAGAATGTTTTTGACAGATACCAGACAGAGGAACAGACCGCGTTGGCCACTCGTGCCGGGATTGGATGAATGTCTGTATTGACCATCGCCAGATCGGTCTTCTGGGCGAAGATTGTCACTGCGGAGATCGCCACCACAACCAGCAGCAACGGCACCTTCTCAAGACAGAGTTTCCAGAACGGGAACCGTGTCTTGGTACTGTCTGTATTCGTCCCTGCCAACTCACGACACCGGTTCAAAGGCCAGAAATCAGCCAGAAGAAGAAGTACCGGCAATGTCACCAGCATCGGCTTAGCCATCAATCCCAGAGCCAGCGGTAACATCACCCCGACATACCGTTGGGGTGAAGGGGAACGCGTATACCGCACATACGCGAGACAGGCCCACAACAGAAACGCTGTACTGATGACATCCTTACGCTCGGACATCCATGCAACGGATTCCACATGCAACGGATGAACTGCAAACAGGGCCGCTACCAGAAAACCTTGCCCCAGGCTCCCGCCAATGCTTCTGACCAGCTGGTAGAGAAGCAACACGTTGACCACATGGAAGAACAGATTCATCCCATGAAAACCGGCCGGATTCAGACCGAACAACGAAACGTCCAGTTGCAGAGAGAGCCAGGTCAGGGGAATCCAGTTCCCGGTATGAACGGTCGTGAAGGCATATACGATTCCCTCCAGCGTCAGCCCCTGCTGCACCACTTCATTATGGGTGACATAGCGATCATCGTCGAAATCGACGAATTCATTCCGAAATGTCCCGGCGTAACAAAGCACCGTCACGACAACGAGTGCCGAAACGACGAATCGAGGAGAGGAAAAAAATTGCACGAGGCGTACCCAGTCCATTGAGTATCCGTATCACTTGGTCGATTCGACAATCGCCAAAGAACAGGTCTCGTGCAGTTTGCCAGTTTTGCAATTTTACGGCAATGTGACTTCGCACAGGTTCAGTCCATGGCGTGAGGAATTCCAGGAGATTTTCACCGCAAAGATGCGAAGAGCGCAAAGGCATAATTTTCTTGGCGTCCTTCGCGTCTTTGCGGTGAAATCTCATTCCTCCGTGGTTGCGGATGGACTCGTGCCTTGTCAGGCTTCAAACTTCGGGTTGTCTCACATGTTCCGCGGCTCGTTGGCCGCTCCCGTTTCGATTCTTCCACCCTCATTTTGAATGCTGACGCAACACTAGATGATTTCCCAAAGAACCGGCTATCGATCTTTGGCGATGGCCCGGTCGATCAGGTTTTTCGTCATTTTCTGAACACGCGCGTCAGGCCCATGAGGCCGGGAATGGTGTGACCAGGGCAACATGTGTCCTGGCGGGCTTGAGAGTCCCTGACACCAGAAAATGGTGGAGGCGTTGAATACAAAATTCTCTTTGGGACCGGAATACATTGTGGCCGACCAGGGGGCCGGATTGACTCCACCGTTCAACGCGATTCCCTGCGCGACCACTTCCAGACTGGGGAGATCTTCCGGAGGATCCCCATGAAATTCCCAGCCCACCAGACCGGGGATGCAATCCCCATTCTTCAGGCCCGTCCCTTCAAACATCCAGTGATCTTCCAGAGAGACAATCCAGTCTCCTCCGCCGTTCACTGGACGAACATTTCTTCCTCCCATCAAAGCCCCTTCGTCTGGCCCATGATGAGGGAACGGTCCGAAGAGCTTCTCACGTTCCTCTGCCCAGCGATGTTCGCCATACGGTCCTCCACGGAAGATGATTCGATTCGGAACGCCGTCACTGCTCTCACGGAAGGGAGTGACCCAGCAGATGGAATTCCCGCTGAAGAACAGAAGATTCACTCCCTCGTCACGCATTTTCGTGACGCTTTCAAACTGTCTGAGATCCCAGTACTCGTCATGACCGACACTCAGAAATGTTTTGCACTTAAGGCCTCGATCCGGCGTCAGCATGTCGCTATTGGAACAATAAGTGACGTCATATCCCTGCGATTCCAGCCAGTAAGCAAACGGGAATTCGAAACAGAGCCATTCTCCGGAACCGAGAGATTGGGGATTACTGTAGATCTGAGCATATTTACAATACGGGCGATCAAAGCTGACATCTGCCCACGGTCCCTGCACTCCTTTAGGATGTGTATAAATCGAATAATTATCAGGCCATTTATTATAAGCCTGCCAGGTATTATCCGAGCATTGAAAGAGAATATCTGCGGGACGGTCGTCCTTAACAATAAAGACGACATAATTTTGCCAGTAACCTCCCGTGGAATCTTTCGCTGTCGAAAGACGTCCCAGATAGACACCGCTCGGCCAGTCTTCCGGAACCACAATTGATGCCGATGGTGTCCAGCGGCATTCATGAATGTTCTTTTCGCCCGGCGCCGGTGTCGTTTGAACAGCACCGGGGAATGGGCCCAATGTTGTCATGAGCCGTGCTCCCGCTCCTCCGTAGCAACCGGTGCGGAAGATCTCGATCACAAAGTCGACAGCAGGATTGGTCGACACCATGAAGTCGAGCTTTTCACCTGCGGCGACACTTTGCCGGGAACAATACCCTTCGATCTCTGGTGCCCGGTATCCACTTTTATCAACCCGAACTCTGGTCAGTTGCCAGTCATTCGAACCGGGCAGAGAGTTTTCCTGCCGAATCAGATCCGGTTTTGCCGCAGGGGCAAGAGTGGCTGGCTCCACCTTCTCAGCAGCAATGGCTTCGTCCAGATGAGCACGTCCTGCCAGAATCAACGATCCGGCAACGGAGGCTTTCAGAAGATCGCGACGATTCAATGTCGAATCCGAATCACTGGGCATGCAGGGCTCCTCACAGATGACGGCAAACAAGGCAAGGACGAAATTATCGGAGGGAATCAATCGGCAGGATCAACTCAAACAGGAACCGGATCTTATATATAAAAATCGACAGTTGAATTCTACAAAGAACCCCGCACCGGTTTTCAAGTCACGAGAGACAATAATATGCAATGCCACATAAGACGGCATGCAATGCTCGAACATCCTCCCGGATGTTGTTGAAGGATGGTTTTGCCATGCATTTAACGGGCAGGCGAGATGCGTGGCTGATGGATCGCGTGCCATTGTGACGAACGAAGCGACAGCAAAGCCAGCATCATCACGAGATAAAGACTGAGCGAGCAGATCAGCATCGGCGTAATGGAGACGCCAGTATTCAACTGGAAGTGGACCAGAGAGACCGCCAACAGATTGTTACAGAAATGGACCAGAACCGGGATCCAGATCGTGCCGGTCTGGATGTACAGAAGATGCAGCAATATGGCGATGGGGAATGTTGCGACCGCATGAGGGACTGATCCATGAATCACGGCAAAGCAAAAGGAGGAGAGAAGCACCCCCGGGATGATTCCAAACTGCATCACCAGCCGTCGACCAAGAACTCCGCGAAAGATCAACTCCTCCGCAAACGCCGGAGCCAGGGCCATGGTGACGATCAGAATGGGATAAGGAACTCCGTGAAAGGTGGAGTACAGATGATCGAGTGAGGTCTGCTGCAATGCGGACGCGAATGGCCGAAGAAAGGTCGGTCCGGCAGACCACCAGTGATGCGTCTGATCGTAAACCAGATTGCCGATCATCGCGATGGGACAAACGGTCGCCAGAGAAATGATGATTTCGTCCGTCGTGGGATAGCGCCAGCCGATTTTTCGACGGAAGTCTCGTCCTTCTCTCAGGCGAATAATCGGCAGAAGAAGAAACACCGCACCCAGAACCGGAACGCCGATCAGAAGAAAGGACCGGTCCAGATTCGTCTCCAGCACCCATTCAATCACACGCTCATGACCGGGCCATTGCAGACCGAAACAACTCACCAGCAAAATCCCGAACAATCCCAGCAGAACCACCCCTTGGGCAACGAGAAAGCCCACCATCCAGAACAGGGATTCCACCAGAAGCCAGCCCCGCCAGGCTGACGGTCGGGAATCGGTCTTCACGTCGATCATTTTTCAGTCTCCTCCCACAAAACGGAAACCGAATCCATTTTCAACAGAAGATTCCACATCTGCAACATTTCTGTATGCAGAATTGGGGTTCAACTTCTAAACTCAGGAGTTCCAGATTTGTTCCAATGGGGAGAAAATCTGACGGCGTGAAACAACTGGAGTCCCCGGCACGGTGAGTATCGAATTTGAATGTCTGAACTGTCAGGCTGTTCTGAGAGCACCGCTCCAGAAGGGGGGAGAGTTCATTCATTGTCCGATCTGCGATGAATCATTGCAGGTTCCGCTCCCCTCCCGTCGTGCCGACTCCGGGGGATTTTACAATTCGTTTGAGTCGGAACTTGCCGAACGCATGCAACCGATGTCCGAGCGGCGACTCCTTCGAGAGACAGCTCCATCCTCTTTCCCGGTGGAAGTGGAACCCGACACTTGGTTCGATGAGACTGAGTCTCCGGAATGCTGCGGGAAATGTGGCAAAGCATTAATTTCAAATGTGTTACGATGTGCAGAATGCACCGCGTCTCGCTGGAACGGAGGACAACACCGGGCCTCTTTCGAGCGAATTCTGTCGGAATCCTGGAAAGTTTACACAAAAAATCTGGCAGTCTGCTTTCTGGTCGGTGCCGTTGATCTGGTTGCCACGGTTCTTGGATTCTTCCTGGTTCTGGCTCTGGCCTTTGCCTGCAGCGCGATAGTGCAGGTTGAGCCTGCTCTGGCAGTGGGCGTGTTTGCCGTCATCTTTGTTCTGGGAATGGTCCTTGTCTCGGGATCTCTGGCGGCAGGAAACTTTCGAATCTTCCTGGCGATCGCCCGGGAGGAGCCGACCAGTGCCGGCCACCTTCTTCGCATGGATCGTCATTCCGGGAAGATTGCTGTGGCCGGAACTTTTTATTGGACAAGTGTTTGTGTCGGACTTCTTTGTGGCATTATCCCGGGAGTCCTGATTCTCGGTCGATTCTGGCCGTATGGACGACTCATCGTCGATCACGAAACGTCGCTGTTTTCAGCCTCCGCGACTTCCTGGAAGTTGACTCGAGGGCACCTTGGAACGTCTCTGGGAATCTTTCTGGCCCAGTTTCTGGTGATTCTCCTGACGGCGGGAATCCCCATTCTCGGCCCGATACTGGCGTTTCCGTTTGTCGCAATCCTTTATTCTGTGACGTATTTATCTCTCGTGGAAGAACTTCAGGACAAGTCTCCAGAACGTTCCGTTTTATGAGGAACTCATAAAAGTCGAGTAAGAAGTGATTGACGTGTCCACTCTTCGTGCGCATAATCGCGGAGGAGTGCAATAGACGACTGAGTCGGTCGCTTTTTCACTCGCTTTGGTTGGTCAGGTTTTCCTGCCAGACTGAAGGAAACGGTCAAGCGGCCCCCTTTATTCCGGCCGCTCACATATTGGCAACCGAGTTCGCAATCAAGGAATAACGATTTGGTGTTACTAAGCGTTCCGTTTGGTGGGCGTTTAAACTGACCTGCACGAATTTTATTGTGCATGCGTTTGTTTTTCATCTCTCATTCAGAACCAAGACATCAATTTGAATTTTATGGATGCGAAAAGTCGTTGTCGTATGTTCAGGATTGAACGTGCAATTTCTTCAGTTCAGCCAGCAAACCCCATGGCAGGTGTTTCTTCTGAGTCAAAAAAACTCGTTACAGAGAGACTCGGCAAGAGACTTGTGATGTGGAACTGCCAAGCAGATAGATAGTCCATCAGTAGTTCCCTGCTGACATCGAAAAAGGGATTCCTTTGAAAGAGGACCACGTTCCCCGGTCGCCAGGATCGAATGCCGAGAAGGAAGGTGCTCCTTCCGTTCCACCGGATCAAGAACAACAGGATCAAGAAATGATTACCCAGTTTGCAGAACCTCCAGTAGTGCGAAGTACAGAGAGTACTCCGCAGTACCGCCAGCCACGTGTTCCTGAGTTGTCTCAGAAGCTCGAAAAGGATCTGGTACAAGTTTTCAAGTTGCTGGCAGATGAAACCCGCCTGAAGATTCTCTTTTTCCTAGGTCGGGAAAAGGAACTGCACGTTTCAGCATTGTGTGAACGATTGGGACAAAGCCAGCCCGCAGTCAGCCATCACCTGGCACTGCTGCGAGTTGCCGGTCTGATCGATCCACGTCGCGACGGCAAGCACAACTTCTATTCCATCCAGCAGAGCCGTTTCCACGAACTGATGGGGGAGCTGTTCCAGAGCTTCACCGAAGAGAACAACTCTTCCGAGTGGCACTTTGAAGACTTCGTCTTCCGACAGAACCGCAAACCAGAATAATTCTGGTTGTTCGAAATGAATCAATCGACGCCTGATGTGCCACTGGTGCATCAGGCGTTTCTCTTTTCCGGCAGACTCTCTGCTCCTGGGAAGTGACGATCCTAACGAATTCCCAGAAGGGAATTCAGCTGCATGGAACTGCTGCCGTAGCTTCCGAACTTGGGCTCCAGAGAGAGTGCCATTCCGATGTTGTTTCGACTGCGGTCGTAACCGATTCCGAAGTGGAGTAAAAAGAATTCTCCAATTCGAGTGACCGTGACCGATTCTCCCCGATCGATTCCTTCGCTGACATCATACTGGGCTGCTGCAGTCACCACATACAGGTTTGGACTGAGGACATACGAAAAGCTACCCGTAATGAGCCGGCTTTCGATTGGTCCGACTTCCACCTGACGATACCCGAGATACATGCTCCCTCTGGCGGATCTCTGATGAAGAACTCCTGCATTCCAGACACTCTGTCCACCTGAGAACACGTCCCAGACACCGCTGGCGAGGAACGAGGTTCGGGGGCTGACGTGCCAGGCGTATCGGCTGTTGATCAATCCCAGGGTTTCTCCGAAGTTATCGGAATCCGCGTTCGGGAAGATCGCGGTTCCCAGGTCGAACTCCATCCAGTCGATGATTCGAGAATTATGGGCCGGCCCGACTTTCGTCTGCCAGCGGTTTCGCATTCCCAGCCAGAGAGTATGTTGATCGTCCACCAGTTCATTGGCAGAAGCGGTCACCGATCGACTTCCTCCGTGACGAACGGCGTAATACCGTGGATCCATGTAAGCCGGAAGTGGTGCTCCTCCTAATTCAACCGGAACGAGACGCTCACGAAACCGCTCCTGAGCATTTTCGTCGAAGGCATTGTATTGAGCGATTTGATCCAGTTGTTGTGATGACTGGGCATAATAGTAATCGGCATCGAAGACCACTTTATGGGCCAGTCCGTTTAATCCGAGAATGGAACTCTGCACGTGAGGCATATACTTGGAGAATTGCACGCTCGCCCGGACCCCGGCCGTTCCATAGGCTCGGCCGAGACTGCTGCCGGTCAGGTCTTCTTCCCAGTAGGCGAGCTCTCCCATGGCGTAAGGGACGACGTGCACCGGACCAACGTCGAACGGCAGATTCACTTCATGGCGGGTCATCGTGACCAGTCCATTCACGTCAGCAAAGTACGGCAGTGACTGGAACGGATCGAGAGTCGGGTCAAAGGGGGCTTCGGCAGGACGAAGCTGTCCGTAACCCAATGACGAGTGTGAACTCCAGATCAGAGGAGTGTCAAACACCTGCTGCCCGAGAATCGTCAAATCCGCCTTGGGAAGCCAGTTGGTATGATCGTTGAAGTTGTTGGATCGAATGTTTCCCATCAGGCTGGCCGTGACATTGTCGACCTGATGATTCAGAAACAGCAGGTTCTCCAGATCCTTCTGATTGTCCCATTCCGACTCGTAATACTGCTCCATGAAGTTGCGGTCGTTGTTGAAAACGTGCCCCACTTCGGCCTGCAGCCAGGTTTCATTATTGAAGGTGATGCGATCCCGGAGAACGATCCTTCCCCGGTCGTCATTGATCACCGGCAGGTCTCTTCGTCCCTGTCCGAGATTGTCTGTGCCATGATCATGCAGGTAATAGGCCTGCCCCCAGCCTTCATGATGAACCGGCATCCCGAAGAGAGATAAATCCGTATCAAACAGACTTCGAACTCCTCCCCCCGGACCGCGAGCGGAGAAGTAATCGGCCTGCAAATCCAGATCGACGCCGCGCGGGAGATTCAGCCCGAACATGGTGTCCAGATCCCAGGCGGTTTCCAGAGTGGCACCGAACATCTGGGAGTAGCCGGCATTGAATTTTCGAATCGGAATATGCGGGTCTTCCGCATACCCCGAAAGATACGGCGCCATGAAAATGGGTGTATCTCCGATGAAGAGCGTGTTATTCAAACTTGTGGCAACGTACGTTCCTCCTTCCGGCTGTCCTGTGACCGAGTTGACCCGGGAAGGATGACCGAAAAACTGTTCTTCCAGAAAGACGTCGCTCGCCTGAATGCGATAGTTCGGCTTTCCGAACTCGCTGGTGGTAAAGAAGGCGTCTCGGGCGTGATACTTGTTCTCTGAAAGCTGTCGCACTTCAGCGGCTCGTACCCGCAGTGATCCCTGAAGATCAGGAAGCAATGTGCGGAGTTCGGCATTCATGGCCAGTCCGCGCTTCTGATTGATGTCATAGAACGCATGCGACGCACGAACATTATTGTTTCCCTGCCGGACAACGATGTTCCCCTCCAGATAAACCTGAAACGAGGATGTGGAATCGATATCAAAACTTCCCTCACCAGTAATCCGGTCAGCATCCGTCCAGATGACCGCCTGATCGGCCGTCAGGTCGATGCGGGAGAGAATCATCTGCCCTCCCATATTCAATGGAACGTTGTCGACCACGATATTGACTCCACCGGTCAATGTGGTGACATACTCGGGCGGAATCGACCCTTCTGCAATGCCGCCGTTCAGTTCCAGTCTGCCCCCGAGGAAACGCGGTGTAATCCTGACTTGTTGTCGAATTCGGGTCGGTGCTCCCCATTCCGGAGCAGGCAGGAACTGGCCACCAATCGGGGGGGAATCAAAGGTGTACTGCACCGGCTGAATCTGCCCGTGTGATTCCTGTCTTCGCTGCACAGCACGTCGGTACGCCGGATCCTCCCGGGTTCCGGGAATGTCGACGGCCTCCCGGCCTTGCCGCTCAATTCGTCTGGAGGTCGTCAGATCGACAAGATGATAGGGACTGGGCGTCATCCCGGATGACGTGGATGCCGTTGCAGAGAACTCCGGCGACGTCTCCAGATACGCCTGAATGACAGACTGTCCGCCCGGGACCGGTTGTTCCCACAGCACCATCAACGGTGCGGAATAGTGTTGTTCTCCGAACTGAATTTCACAATTCCCCCGCATGAGCAGAACCGACTCGGAACCATCCTGAAAACGGGAGGTGAAGTCCGCCTTGATCGTGAGCGGTTTGGAGTTCTGCTCCTGGGAACGGAACGAGTGAATGCCGGGGTCCTGTGCGCACACCGGCAGCGTCACGCTGAGCATCACAGCCAGCGCCAACAGCAGGCATCCTGCACTATGCGGTCGAATCAGCGACACGCGGAATCCGTTCACAGGGAGGGGACGAGTGATCGTCATGGCTGCAATCATGAGCCATGACAACAGACAAGGAATGGGGTCAGTCAAACGTGAGGGGAACGCATCCTGCGTACCCGTTCAATTCTGTAAGTTGTTTGATTTCGGTTTGTTGTGAAATGTGAACCCTTTGGCGAGAAGACACAAAACAAGGGAACAGTTGGACATGACATCAGTGAGCCAGCTCGGATTATTGATCTTCTTGTTGCGCAGTCTGGCCAGGATGCGCGGGCGGAGTATAGGCCCGGTTGAAAAAGTGAGTCAATAACGGTCAGAAAGACTCAAGTCCTCAGGCGGTCAATTCTTGGAAGTTCAAGCACTTCGATCCTGAAACGAATCAAAAAGAGGCGATTCATCGCACGTTTACAGACGCCACTCAGGGTGAATGGGTAAAATGAAATGAGTGGGAGGCATGGCGAGATTAAGAGAAGTTTAAAATTGTGTCCATGATGGCAAGGTTGATGGCAACGCAGTTGTGAATTTTCGTTCCGCAATCAAAAATGCTTGGCGACGCGATAAAAAATCGGGATTCCGTTCCTAACGGCCAATTTTCGCGCCGATAGGAGAATCATCATGCAGTAAGATGAAGAGTTCATTACAAATCGAAACTGTTTTCTTACGGAAGGCAGCTGTGTCGAAAACAGAAATCGAATTTCGAGTTCGGCGGGGAAAGAATGGGGCCTTTGAGTTCCCAGATATCCCGGTTTGCCTGCACATCAGAGAGCAGAGTGCTCTCTTGCCTGATTAACATTCACCCGATTTCACATCGATTGCCACTTGCCTTCGATGGGCAATTCTGGAGAGATATCCATGCAACAGCTTCTCCGTGGCATTCACAATTTTCAAGAGACTGTTTTCGCTCAGCAGCAGCAGTTTTTCGAACGTCTTGTTGATGGACAGCATCCTCTGGCCTTGTTTATCACCTGTTCTGATTCGCGAATCAGCCCGAATCTGATGACTCAGACAAAGCCGGGAGAACTTTTTATTCTGCGTGTGGCCGGAAACATCGTTCCCCCTTATGGCGCGGTTCAGGGGGGGGAGGCGGCGACCATTGAATACGCTGTTTCTGTACTAAATGTCCATGACATCATCATTTGTGGGCATTCGCAATGCGGAGCCATGGGGGCCATTCTCGACGGCGGAAGTCTCGACCGTTTGCCGGCGGTTCGTTCGTACCTGCAACATGCGGAAGCGACGAAGCGAATCGTTGAAGAGAATTATTCCCATATCACTGATCCAACGGCCCGACTGACGCTGGCCGTCGAAGAAAACGTTCTGGTTCAACTGGAAAATCTGCGGACACACCCCTCTGTCGCGGCGGCACTGGCACGATCTGCCGTGAAACTGCATGGCTGGGTGTATCAACTTCACACCGGCAAAATTTTCGCCTACTCCGGCGAGCAGGAGCAGTTTGTTCCACTCGAACGAGCCCTGCTCAACATCGACGAAGCCGACCCCAGTCGACAACAACTGGCGATTTAGAGAGCAGTTTGCTCTCATCTTCTGAAAACGCATTCGTCGAAGTTGAACAGCATGTTGGCCACTCCGGCGAATGCTGCGAGTGACGGGGGATTGAGTGACTCGTCTCGCGGTTTGTCCCCGACACTCAGGAAGGCGACCGCGTCGTCAGGTTTCTCCTGGAACCCGATGAGTTGGGCCTCGTACAGACGTTTCAGAATCGCCTGTTCTTCTCCCGTCGGATGCCGGCTTGTCGTCCAGCGGAACATGTCGACCAGCGCGGCATCGATGTTGTCAGGGTGATCTTTCATCACTCGTTCTCCCAGCAATCGTGCTGCTTCCACGAATTGTGGACCGTTCAGCATGACCAGTGGTTGCAACGGCGACAATGTCCGGTCTCGTTTCACCTGACACACATCCCGTTTGGCGGCATCCAGTGTCATCATCACCGGGGCGGGGCCTGTCCGACTCCAGTATGTGTACAAGCTGCGACGATACAATCCTTCCCCCTTGTCGCGAGGCATTTTTGCAAAGGCGACTTCCAGTTCGTACGGCTTCACTGGTGGACCGCCGATTCTATTGACCAGCAGGCCGCTCACCATTAACGAATTGTCTCGCAGCATCTCAGCCGAAAGACGATCGCTGTACATTCGGGAGAGCCAGCGATTCCCGGGGTCAATCGCTTCTTTCTCCGCACTAACGGATGTGGATTGTCGATAGGTCTCGGAAAGAACCATCTGCCTGACAAGCCATTTCAGACTCCATCCCTGTTCAATCCATTCTTGTGAAAGAGTGTCGAACAGCTCCGGATGCGAGGGCCATTCTCCCTGATTGCCGAAGTCTTCCGATGTGCTGACCAGTCCCATTCCGAAAATCAACTGCCAGTAACGATTGACTGACACCCGGGCGGTGAGGGGATGCTCAGGGGAGATCAGCCATTGGGCAAATCCCAGCCGATTATTAGGAACTCCATCGGGTAATCCGGGGAACACTTCAGGCGTTCCGGCGAAAACCTCTTCGCCGCGCAGATTGTATTCCCCTCGATTGAGGATGAATGCCTGTCTGGGTTCGTCCATCTCCCGCATCACCATGATCTCGGGAATCTTCTCGATGATCTCGGACTCGGCTTTTCGGGCCTCTTTCAGAGTATCAACGGCAGCAATCCAGTTCGCGTCCCGCGTGACACGGTCGTAGTGACGCAATTGTTCTGGCTGGACCGTTTCGCGCCAGTTCTTCGGAAGCGAGTCCGGACCAGCGGGATAAGCATGGAGCAACGACACTTCCAATGGGGTCAATTCCCGGTTGAAGACACGCAGTTCATCGATCAGACCGTTCTTGAAACCGGAATCGCGGAAACGCTCTCCGATGGTGATCGAATCTCCCCCGCCTCCAGTGATTTCCTTGGTCAGATGATCACGTATCACATCCACTTCCACAGGCTGTCCATTAATGAACAACCGTAATCCTGCTGCACGACTTGACCCGTCATAAGTGATGCCAACGTGATGCCACTGATTGAGCGAACCCTTTTCCTTCGTGCGGATTCGAAGTGAGTTGCCGGGATCGAAGTGGATCAGGGCAACGCTCAGTTTTCCCTCGTCAATCAAGAGTTCATATCCCCGACTTCCGGCATCGGTCCACGCGCGGGAACGATGCAGGATCACGGCACGTTGCTTCACGTCCGGAGTTTGTATCCACAGGCTCAGTGAAAACGGTTCGTAGCGATGAAAGTTGCCGACCTCGGTGTTGATCGGGTCGTCTCCGGTCAATTGAGCGGCTTGTCCGACCACGCCTGCAATGTTCTTACTCGGAGCTTTGACCGTTTCAAAATCGTGATGCAAGACCTGCCCCGGGATGATGTCCGGCGTACTGGTCTTTTGTGCTTTCTGATCATCAATGGAAACAGAAACCGGTTTGGGGGCCTGCTTCAGAAGTTCTGTCAGTTGTTGTTCGAGCTTGATAATCTCTGCCTGACGACTGTCGAGATTCTTTTGAGTCGCATCGTCGGTCAGCAACAGTGCGGGAGTTGGAGTGGATGCAGTGAAGAACGAATACAAACCCGCTTCATCAATATCATCGAAGTACGCAAAGAGTTGAAAATACTCCTTCTGAGACAGGGGATCGTACTTGTGATCATGACACCGACAGCATTCCAGAGTCAGTCCCAGCATGGAGGTGGCAACCGTTTGAATTCGATCGGCGACATACGTCACCCGATACTCTTCCGGAACGCTTCCCCCTTCCGCTTCCTGCGGGTGCAACCGGCAGAAGGTGGTTGCCAGAATCTCCTGTTGAGTCGCCTCTGGCAGCATATCCCCTGCGAGTTGCTGCAGGATGAACTGGTCGTAGGGCAGATCACGGTTGAACGCCTGAATTACCCAGTCACGCCAGGGCCAGACGAAACGTCCGCGGTCGACCTGAAATCCGTAAGTATCGCTGTAGCGGGCGACATCCAGCCATTCCGCCGCCATGCGTTCTCCAAACCGCTCTGATGCCAGCAGGCGGTCGACCACCTTTTCATAAGCATCCGGTGAGGTGTCGGCGAGGAACGAATCGAGTTCTTCCAGAGTCGGCGGCAGGCCGGTGAGGTCAAAGGAGACACGACGAATCAATTGTTCACGAGTGGCCGAAGGATTCGGTTCCAGTCCCTGTTGTCGCATCTTCTGAAGAACAAAGGCATCAATAAAATTGCGACCCCATTTTCCCCCCTCCATCATTGGGACCGGGGTTTTCTTCGGAGACAGAAAGGCCCAATGCTGCTGATACTCCGCTCCCTGTTCGATCCACTTTCGAATCGAGGCAATCTCTTCCGAAGTCAGTTTCAGATTGGAATCCGCCGGGGGCATCACTTCGAACTTGTCTGTCGAAATGATGCGTTGAAACACCGTACTTTTGTCGGCATTGCCTGGAACGATTCCATGCAGGGCATCATCCGATTCCAGTGCTGCGTAAGCTCCTTCGGCGGTATCGAGTCGAAGTTCCGCCTGTCGGCCTCCGGCATCGGGACCATGACAGTTGAAACATTTGTCCGCGAGAATCGGGCGGATCACCCGGTTGTAATCAATTTTTTCAGGACCAGCCTTTTCAACATCGGCAGCCAGTACCAATCCTGGCAGGCTCGGAAAAAGAAGTAATGCAAAAATGAGGGCTTTGACCAGCATCGGAAGAGTCTCGACGAGGTTCACGCGCGGGAAGAACGTTCATCGTCGTTCCAGTGAATGACGAGAGTTCGAACAGGCGGGCAAATCAGATTGGCTGAGGACTCAGTGCTCATCTCTCAGCGCGGTCGTCAGGGCACAATGCGGCACGATAACGATTCTGGTCAACTCTCGCAGGACTGCTGACGAGAGTTGCCAGAATCACAAATCATCTTACTCTGATGAATGACCGCCGTCCACTCTTTTCGGTGACGCCATATCAGCTTTCATTCCATTGAAAATGCCCGGGAGGGGGAGGCCTCACCGAGCCGCACACCATAGAGAGCGTTCTCTTGCTTGCGGCTCAGGAGGAGCTTCGCCACACTCGGAACTGCCGATCAGGGATGCTCGGCAATTCTCATATTGCGAAACAGAACGTCGGTTGTCGGATCGTGTCCTTGCAGGCTGATGTGGCCCCCTTCAACGCGGCGTCCCTGTCGGGGATTTTCGTTCGGTTCCCGGGTGTCTTCCCAGTCGACCTGTTGATAACCATCCACCCAGATGGAGATGCGTGGGCCGGAAGCGACCAGCGTCATGTTGACCCATTCCAGATCATTTCCGACAACACGACGTGCGTTCACACGGCGGAAAATCGCACCTGTTCCGGCATCGGCCGGTTTGTTGCGATCCCCTTCTTTGAAGCCATTGTGAACCTGCATCTCATAGCCGTGTGAAGGAGCTTTTTCCGTCCCGGGGAGAGCACGGAAGAAGAAACCGCTGTTCAGGTCCTTTGCTCCGGTTTTCACCTGAGCCTGAAAGAGAAAGTCCTGAAACGTCTTTTCGGTTTCCAGAAAGCCCAATCCGCTGAGAACGTGAATCGCACCGTCAGTCACCTTGAATTCGCTCTTCGCTCCTGGGACTGGTCGCCACCCGGAGAGGTCGTTGCTGTTGAACAGAGATTCCATTGCCAGCGGCTTCAGGTTGACTTTGCGGAACTCGATTTTGCCGGAGTTCTTTTGCAGCCCGATATGTCCGTTGAGCAATGGGGAATCGCTGTCGTCAGTGAATTCGAGAACTGGTTTTCCGTTATGAAAGACTTTCAGCGTTTTCCCTTGAGCGACCATTCGCAAGGTCTGCCATTCTCCCCCTCCGGCGATATCGACATCGGCCTTCTGTCGCATGGCGAGACTTCCGGTGAGATACCCTTCCGGGTGAGTGTCGACGATGTTGACTTCATAGAAGTCCACTTTGGGACTGGTGGGGTTTGCGGCCGATCTCAGGAAGATTCCGCTGTTCCCGCCAGATGCCATCCGGTATTCACAAACCAGTTCGTAATCCGCGAAAGGAACGGTTGTCAACAAGGCTCCGTTTGAACCGGTGTCGGCGGTAATGGCTCCGTCTGCCACACTCCAGTTGATGTCGTCGTGACTGCTTCTCCATCCAAAGAGTGTCTTTCCGTCAAACAGACTGATCCAGCCGTCGGCCACTTCTTCGGCGGTCAGCAGCTTCTGCCCAAGAATTGGATTGGCGGCTTCCTCTGTTGCTGTCTTGTCGGCCACTTTTTCAGCAGCAGGCTGTGCGGTCTTCTCTTCTTTCTCTTCCGGTTTGGCGGGAGATTCGGTTGCGGCAGTTCCCGAAGTTTCTGATGCCGGTGGAGGAGTTGTTGCTCCTTTCTCGCATCCAGAGAAGATCGAAGAAAAACAGAAAACGACAACTAGTAGACGGCAGGTCAGATCGCGCACTCAATGCTCCCGGTCAGAGTCAGAATTCAAGAGGTCAGAATTCAGGCGCGATGATAAACAATTCTGACACAGAAACGGAATGCAACGACTCAGGGCTTTCGCTTTATTGAAAATGCCCCGGGAGCGCGAGGCTCTTGCAGAGCCGCAAACAATAGAAAGCGTGATTTTTCACGCGGCTCAGCAGGAGCTTCCCCCTCGCGGACATTGCCCATCCTGGAAAACAAGCAAATGCACTGAGTTGGGCTTTCGCACTTTTTGTGATGAAGAAGAGAAGACTCACGCAAAGTCGCCAAGGCGCAAAGTTCAGGATCAACCCGTTCTCTGTGATTGTCCCTGATTGGACGACTCGAAGTCTTCAACTGCAATGAAGGAAGGATGATCACATCTTTTGAACAACGTCAAGCGTCGTAAATTCTCGACCCTTTTTCACTGACCTGTCTTCCCGGTTCTATCTTCCCGGTGGCCTGAACCGGGACGCCATGAATTCAAATCGATCTTTGAACCAAAACCCTTTGCGCCTTGGCGACTTTGCGTGAGTCTTCTTTCTGCTCCTGTGAAAAGAGATGTTCGTTTTACAGGAGGATCAGGACTCCTTGCGTGTGCAAAAAGTCTGTCAGACCCGATTATTTCTGTGATCGCAATCTGAAAAAAATGCGAAAGTCGAGCTCAGTCTGCGAGGATTTTGGACAACGTAAATTCCTTTGGTTGCGGCCGAGACAAACCGGCCGCGCCGGGATCACCGAGTCCGTTCCGCAACAAGTTGCTGCTGATACTCATAGAAAGTGATCCAGCGGACTTCGTTCGAACGGAGCTGGCGTTCCCAGTGGTTGATGTGACGCCGATCCACTGACTGGAACTCCCAGCTGAACTGATGTTCTGCCCGAAGTCGCATCGGTTCGGCTCTTTGAACCTGACGGAGTTGCAGGTCCACCTGAGTCGGCAACAGTTCTTCCTGTCGCAGTGATTCATTCAATTGAAGCCGAGCGGCCGGGAACGCAGCGTTCGGACGGAGCACAAAGTTCAGTCGTGCTGTCCAGTCGGCGTAATCCAGATACTGGCGCACAAATTGTGGGGACTCAATTTTGGCCGTGCGAACTGAATACTGGAGTGGATCCGCGGCCATGGTGAGCCGCTGATGGGATTCATCCCATGATGTTTTGAATGCTGGTTCGAGTTGAAACTGGATCAGGCTGGCGACCCGCATTGATTTGTCGTCTGCCTGTTGTCGCAGTTGATCGAGCATTCTGGTGGTTTCAGTGCGAGTGGATTCCAGCGAATGGTTTACTTCCGTAAAGGGAACTTCGGCAGCCACGAAGTTCTTGCCGAGAATGACGAAACGGTGGTGAACCGGTTCATAGATGACCACTTCACCCGCTTCCTCCATGTAGTCATAGACCTTCCCGGCATGGAACAGGGTCAAACTGTGCGAAAGAACCTTGGGAGAACTCAGCCCCTTGGTGACTTCACTTACCGTCGTGTACACCCGCATATCCTGAGCGACCGCAGACATCGGAATCATTCCGAAACCTGCAATCACAAGACACACAGACAGAATATGGTGGTACGGCACGGCATGATCTCCGTTGTTTCGGGATGCCCGGAAGTGTTGCAATGACAGTACTTCCAAGTTTGTTTGTGATGGAGAGCAAGGGGGCAGGATTCAGGGGTCAGAAAAATCCGGAAAAAGCCTGCATTTTCTACCCACTATTTCCTACCCACTTATCCCTCCATATGAGGCAAACTTGGAACTACTGAACGACAAGAAGGCTCAAGGGGTCAAATCAAAAGAGGCTGAAATGAAGAGTCAGGAAAATTTCAGTGGTCGTTGGATCTGACCGGGGAAGGGGATGGGAATCTACCCGGCGCCACTTTTGAAGAACAAGACGAAATCAGAGAACTCCCCGGAATCAGCCTCAAGGTCTGGCAAGGGACGCAGGGAGCGGCATTTTTCGCCGACAAGAGCCGCGTTTTGCAGCACTGGCTGAATGAATAACTTCACCCTCTCAGGAGCCACACCGGTAGAATCGGTATGTTTGATTCTCCATCCGCACAGAATGAACCTGTTTCCGGTCCGCTGGCAGACGCGCTCCAATCTTTGACCTAAAGTCACAGGGAGTGAGTTTGCCGCCGACTCCCTCATCGGAATTTTGGTTTTCGTCACCAGAGTGATCATTCGTCAGTGTGAAACAGGGATGCAGGAATGGGTCCGGTACTTTCGGAGCAGATCGAAACAGAAGTGATTGCGATTCCTTCCGGGGTCCGGGAACAGATGGACAAACGTCTGGGCAAAGTCCAGATGCTCCCTTCCATTGCGCAGCAGGCGCTGGAGATTGTCCGGGATCCGGATTGCACAATTGCCGCGTTCGTGAAAATTGTCGAACAGGACATCAAGCTGGCAACCGAAATGTTGCGGCTGGCCAACAGCGCGATTTATTCCCAGGGACGCTCCATCGCCAGTTTATCCGACGCGGCGATGCGATTAGGGATGAGCCAGTGTAAGAACCTGATTCTCACCTCCAGCTTTGCGAGCCTGATCGAAGGGTTCTCTCTGGAAGAAGAATGGGTCCGTGAAATTCTCTGGAGACACGGGCTCGCCACCGCCGTGATTGCCGGGAATGTCGCAAAGACGCTGAAAATCAGCCAGCAGGGAGAAGAGTTCACCGCCGGACTGGTTCATGATGTCGGACGGATTCTGCTGGCTGTCGCCTTGCCGGAAGACTTTCTCAACGCCGATCCGGTCGACTTTCAGGAAACCCCGGTGTCGTTCCTGAAGCGGGAACAACAGCAATGGGGAACAACCCATACCGAAATCGGCGCCTGGTTCGCCACTCATAACCGACTCCCCGAGTGCCTTGTCTCGGCAATTCGTTATCACCATTTCCCGAACCGCGCCCCTCGCGATCACCGAAAACTGGTGGCTCTCGTGGCCGTTGCTGATGACATGGCAAACTATGTCCAGCGACACCAGACGTCGAATGGCTATGAGCCGGAGTCGAATCCGTTTCTGACCTCGTTGTGTGATCAGGTCGGTCCGAACGCCAGAAAACTGTTCGAAAGCAACTGCGCCGAGATTCTGGAAAACTCCTCCCGGGATGCAATGGAATTGTGCAGTATGTGACGGATGACAAGATGGTTTCGCCGTTCCGTTTCCGCATTTGCTGGACAATTTCGGTCAAATCCCTGCCGTTCGCTGCAAAATTTTTGTGGCGAACAAGCTCGTCTGAACCCGGTTTTTCCGGCCTTTTCTGTTCTGGGCGTCTGGTCTGCTCTGGTTGCCTGAAAACCGCATCTTGTCCCCAAATTCATATTGGGTTAGCATTTCTTACGGAACATCGCGGCGAACAGAGCTGGTCTCTGATCGAATGTTTGAGCCGTATGCTCTTTTGAGCGCCCGCGCAGCGAGAGTTTCCAATGGAAAAATCACACGATTTCCAATGAAAATTCGCTGTCCGCCATGTGGCGGGACGGGTCAGATCGATTTTGAAAAAGGTCTTGAACAGAATCAGGCGAATAGCATGGCTTCCTTCGACGTGGCACGAGTCCGGCGATTCACCGCTGTGGCCCTTCTCATTCTTGGTCTCTCCACAGCCTTGACGCAACGACTCTCCCTGGCAGATCCCACGGATCAGGAAACGTCGAAGCTGGTTTCCAGAATGATTCCCCGATTCCACCTGAGTCGGGACGAAATTGACGACAAAATTTCCGGCCTGCTGCTGGACGGGTTCATCAAGCAGCTTGATCCTCAGAAGCTCTATTTTCTGAAATCAGACATTGAAGAATTCGAACCGTATCGCACCGTTCTGGACGATGCCGTCAAAGCCGGGGACACACGATTCTGTTACCTCGTCTTCGATCGCTACAAGAAACGTCTCGATAACCAGATGGCCCTTGTCCATAAAATGGTCGCGGCCAAGCACGATTTCACCGTTGAAGAATCCATCGAAATCGACGCCAAGAAACTCGGTTGGGCCGCCACTCAGGACGAACTGAATGAACGCTGGCGGAAACGGGTCAAGTTCGACCTGCTGCAATCCATTCTCGACGGCAAAACTCTTGAAGAAGCTCAAGAACGTCTCGATAAACGATATCGAAATACCGAACTGATCGTTGACCAGTACAGCCCCGGCGAAGAACTGGAGATCTTCCTGACAACACTGTCGCAGTGTTTCGACCCGCATTCGACGTATATGTCCCCACAAAGTTGGGAAGATTTTGAAATCCAGTTGCGTTTGAGCCTGGACGGAATCGGTGCCGCTTTGCGTGCCGATGACGGCTACACCGTTGTCGCAGAGATCGTTCCCGGGGGAGCTGCTGCTGAAGAAGGCTCGTTGAAAGTCGGAGACAAGATCACCGGTGTCGGTCAGGATGCCTCTGGAGAGATCGTCGAAACCTACCGGATGAAACTGAGCAACGTTGTCCGCATGATTCGCGGACCACGCGGCACGGTCGTCCGCCTGCAGGTGACTCCGGCCAACGGAGGAGAATCCAAAATTATCTCCATGACCCGTAAAAAGATCGAGTTGAAGGAATCGGAAGTCAAAGGAGAAATCATCGACACCAGTGAACGGCTGGGACGTCCCGGTCGGATTGGTGTAATCAGTCTGCCGACCTTCTATCGCGACTTTGCAGGAGCGCAAGGAGGAGGACAGTTCAAAAGTGCGGCCGTCGATGTCGGCAAAGTGCTTGATCAGTTTGAACGGGATGGAGTTGACGCGATCATCGTCGACCTGAGAAACAACGGCGGTGGAGCATTGACCGAAGCCATCGAAGTGTCCGGTCACTTCATTGATCGTGGACCAGTCGTGCAGGTGAAAGACCCCAGCGGCGCCGTTCAGGCTCTTGAAGATCGTGAATCCGGTGTGAAAACCACGAAACCGATCATCGTGCTCGACAACCGTCTTTCCGCATCCGCCTCAGAAATTTTTGCCGGCGTGATCAAAGACTACAAACGAGGTCTGATCGTCGGCGACACGACAACACATGGTAAAGGGACCGTGCAGAACCTGATGGACGTCGCTCCCCGGCAGCCATTCAGCCTGATCAAACAGGGAGACCGGGGCAAACTGAAATTGACCATCCAGCAGTTCTACCGCGTCAATGGAGACAGCACCCAGAACTACGGAGTTCGATCCGATGTGGTGCTTCCTTCTCTGATCGATCATTGGGATATCGGTGAGGCCTCGCTGGAGCGGGCATTGCCGTTTGACACCGTTCCGGCGGTCAAGTATTCCGAAGGACGTATGGTTTCTCCTGAAGTGGTCGCAGCGCTTCAGAAATCGAGCGAAGCCCGGGTTTCGAAGGTCCCGGAGTTTCAGAAACTCAACCGTTCCATTGAGCGTTATCTGGCGAAGAAAGACAGAACTGCTCTGACTCTGAACGAACAGGAAGCCCGAAAAGAACGGGAACAGGACGAAGTTGCCAAGAAGGAAACGGAAGAACTCGAAGGAGCAGAAGCCGCTCCCAAATCGGGCGAACCGATCTTTCCAAAACGCTTCTACGAAGATGAAGTCCTGAACATTGCTCTGGATTACGTTGGATTGCTTCAGGGAACAGTCGCCGCCAGCAAGCGTTAAGATCAGTTGATCTTTGCCTGACATATAACGCCAGTTCAATGCGAACCGGCTGGTAAGTTGCGGGGTCTGATACGCATCCTCTAAAATTCCGTTCGGGATTTGTGTTATGCAAATTCCGAACGGATTTTCCTTTTCCGCGAGTCGTCAAAGTCTGTTGTGCGCGAGTGGTTTCACAATGTCTGGATTGCCGTCAGTACCGTGCTCAACGGCATGTGGGTGACGTTACGGACGGCGCTCAAAACCTATCAGCGGAAGACATTCACGGAAGTCTATGAGTACCCGGAGCGTCCGGTCGCGGTCAAAGCCCGTTATCGCGGGTTCCATCGCTTCGATCTCACCACCTGTATTGGCTGTGACAAGTGCGCGGTGGCCTGTCCTGTCGATTGTATTTACATCGACAAAGTCCGCAGTCCCGCCGGAAAAGGGTTTCAGATCGATGGCTTTACCATTGACTACACCAAGTGCATGTTCTGTGCGTTGTGTGTGGACCCGTGTCCCGTCGACTGTATCTTCATGGGGTCCAACCATGACCTGAGTTGCTACAGCCGGGATGGCTGTATCGTGGATTACGCGAAACTCCCATTGCAAATCGCCTGGGGACAGACCACCCTGAATCCCACCGCCGTGGCTGAATCCAAAGTTCTCTACCAGCCAGTCTGGATCAAAGGAGAACCCGGCTTCGAAGACGCTCCTGAAACTCAGGACGCCGCATCACTCCCCACTCGCTAATTTCTTCACTGATCTCCGAATCCTGGCCCCTGACCCTGACAATGACAGAACTGACACTTCACATTCTGTTATTCGCACTCGCCGGGGCGGGAATGTTGCTGGCTCCGCTGATCATTGGGCGCTTCATCCGACCTTCACTCCCAACAGACGAAAAGCTTGCTGTCTATGAGTGCGGCGAGCCGGCAATCGGTTCCAGTTACATTCAGTTCGATATCCGGTTTTATGTGGTCGCGCTGTTGTTTATCGTATTTGATGTGGAAGTGGTCTTCTTCTTCCCCTGGGCCACCGTCTTCGGAGGAGCAACGCAACTTGCCGACGCGAGACTGACCGAAGCGACCCGCATGAATCTGACGGACAAACTTCTCAATCTCCCGCCGGGGACAACAACACCGGAATCTGTTCTCACTTCGTCCGATGCCCTGTTACTCGCTCACACCGGGATGCTTGATCTGCTGGTCTTTTTTGGCGTTTTGCTGGTCGGATTCGCCTACATCTGGTTTCGGGGAGATCTCGATTGGGTTCGATCGATGATGAAACAAAACCGGCCAAAGGCATCCTGACATCATGAACATCGACTACATTTATCAGCTGTTAACGAGTCAGTTCGGCGAGGCGGTGATTCTGGCTCTCCACACGCAGACGAAAGATCCCTGGATCGAAGTCGCCGCTGGAGAGATCGCCCGTGTGGGGGATTATGTGGAATCGGAGCCAACGCTCTCGTTTGACCTTCTTCGCAACCTGACCGGTGTCGACTATCTGGAAACCAATCCCAAACTCATGGCGAAGTTTCCTTATGAACCGCATGTCGAAGTGGTGTACCATCTCTACAGCATTCGTCATAAACACCAGCTTGTCCTGAAGGCGAAACTTCCCCGATGGCATGACGAAACACCCGGTCGATTGCCGGAAATCCCGACAGTCTCACATATCTGGAACATCGCCAACTGGCACGAACGGGAAGCATTCGATCTCGTGGGAATCAACTTTATCGGCCATCCCGATCTGGTGCGAATTCTCTGTGCGGAAGACTGGGTCGGACACCCGCTCCGCAAAGATTATCAAATGCCTCTTGAATACCATGGGATTCGTGGACGATGACGACTCAAACCCAGGACCCGCGCGTCATCGAATTTGACGTTCGAACAGACGAAATGCTCGTCAACATGGGGCCGCAACACCCCAGTACCCATGGTGTGCTGCGACTGCTTCTGCGGACCGACGGCGAGATCGTTTATGAAGTGACTCCTCACATTGGCTACCTGCATCGCTGTGCGGAAAAGGTGGGAGAGAACCTGTCTGGCCCGCAGTGGATTCCCTACACCGACCGTATGGATTATCTGGCCGGGATGAATATGAATCTCGGCATGGCCCTCACATTTGAGAAGCTGCTGGGAATCGACGTTCCGGAAAAAGCGATGGTCGTTCGCATGGTCATTTGCGAACTCAACCGCATCGCCAGCCATCTGCTTGGAATGGGGGCCTATGGACTTGATCTGGGGAGTTTTACTCCCTTTCTCTATGCCATCAGAGAACGGGAAATCATTCTCGATCTCTTCGAAGAAGTCTGCGGCGCACGGCTGACATACAGCTATCTCACCATCGGCGGGGCGACTCACGACTTCCCACAGATGATCCCGTTCCCCCCCGGTCTGGCCGCACTCACCGGACAGGAACCGGATCAGCCGATCAGCTGGGCTGACGCCGTTCGTCACTTCCTGAACTGGCTGGAACCACGGATTGTTGAGTACCACACGCTCCTCACCCGAAATGCGATCTTTATTAAACGCACCGCCGGTCTGGGGATTCTCTCGCCGGAAATGGCGATCAGTTATGGTTGCACTGGTCCGGTGCTGCGAGGAAGTGGCGTGGATCTTGATCTCCGTCGCGATGGAGAGCCGATCTATACCCGCATGTATGATGGCTATGATTTTGACATCCCTGTCGCGCCGTTTCAAAAGGAAGAGCATCTCCCCGATCAGGTTGTCCTCGGAGACAACTGGTGCCGGTTTTACGTGAGAATGATCGAAGTCTGTGAATCGATCCGCCTGGTCCGGCAAGGACTTGACCGATATCCCCACTCCGAAGGAAGCCACAAGATTCCCTTCCGGATGACAACGAAATTGCCAGTTGACGAGTGCTATCTGGAGACGGAAGCTCCTCGGGGAAACATGGGCTTCTACATCGTCGGGGATGGTCAGGTGGAACCGTTGCGTGCCCGGGCAAAGAGTTCCTGCTTTTGCAATCTGTCCGTGACGTCAGCTTTGTGCGAAGGAGTCCTTCTGGCCGACGTCCCCTCCATCGTCGGCTCCCTCGACATCATGATGGGCGAAATAGATCGATAGCATTGTCTCCTTTCGGATTCCGCCACAGATCCTCAACTACAGATCCTCAAATTGAGAAACCTCATGCAGAGGGAGCTAATCCCGCATCGCATCACGCGAACTTGATGCAGGGAAATTCTTACGCATAAGACTGGCGCTTCCATCTCTTGCTAACCGGTGTAGACCAGCGCACGATGAATCTGGTCTTAGAGCAACCTCTTGAGTGTTCACGAGAGACTCTGATCGCACCTTGCATAACAATTTCTGAGTTAAGAGATGAATACCGCAGTTCCCCTTCCGGAGATGATTTACTCTTTTCGATGCATTCTAAGCTGGCAGTTGTTGTCCGGAGCGGCCGGAATGGTGAATGGATTCGCATTCCTCCTATGCAGTGAATTCGTCACCCACATGACCGGCACTGTCACCCGCGTGGGGCTGGAATGGGAGGCGGTCAGCCTGATGTTTGAATACTTTTTCATTGTGACCAGCTTCGTTCTGGGAGCAGCGATTTCGGTTGCTGCAATCAATGTCCGTTCTCCTCAGGCGAAAAGGGCTCCCTGGGTTGTGCCATTGTGTCTGGTGACGTCGATCCTGAGTGCTGTCGCGATTTCCGGGGCTCTGGGAGTGTTCGGCCCGATCTGTTCAACGTTCTCGCAGGGATCCCCCGCCGTGTTCATGCTTTCATTTCTGGCGTTTGCGATGGGAATCCAGAATGCGGCGATCCCAGGGGCATCCGGTCTCGGCGTGAGAACGACTCACTTGTCGGGCCACGCGACCAATTTGGGGATTCAGCTTGCAACCGTCTGTTTCTCGCAAGGGAAGGCCCGACAAACCGCTCTGCACGGAGTCTTCCTGCGCGGAGGCAAAATCATCTCATTTGCAATTGGTGCTGCTTTCGCGGTTCCGCTGACAAACAGATTGGGTTTTCTGACTTTGCTGGCGCCTGCAGCCTGTGTGCTTTCAGCAATCCTGATCAGCCAATCCGCAGATGGACCCTGAATGCCGCGTCAGTTCTACGCGGCAAATGGAGATTGTAAACCCCATCAAAAAAACACTGTATAAAACAAAAAACCCGGAAACAGCGAGTCCTAGGGGGGCGGAGGACTTCGAGCTATTTCCGGGGGCGATGAGCTTTGCCGGACCATCGAAGACTGCTCATCCATGCCTTCGATGAGCGGGAAAATATGTCTTCTGGCAAAACAGGTCAAGATGGCTTTCCCTGAGAAAATGATGATCCCGGTTCAATTTAACGCGAATTACCTCGAAATGATGCACAAGGCTACGTAATTTGTGTGTTACGAATAGGTTACATCATTTCTGTGATTGCGATTCTCTCGGCAGAAATTGCCGCAACGGTGGTACTTGGGGGTCGGGAAATAATGAATTCCCTGTTCCTACCCTTCTGGCTGGGCACGTTTCCAGGAAATGATGTCGTCCAGAATTTTCCCCAGCGGGAGAGTGGGCTTTCGCCCAAGGACCGATTCCAAACGGCTGATGTCCGGGACACGGCGGCGGACATCTTCGAAATCCGATCCGTAGGCCTGCTGGTAATCCAGGTATTGAATGGGAATCTTCGGGTCGACGCGGCGAATGACCTCTTGAGCAAGTTGCTCAATGGAAATGCCATGATCGCTTCCGATGTTGAAAATTTGTCCGACGGCAGCGTCTGATTCTGTCAGACCGATCACACACTCGACAACTTCACTCACATGGGCGAAACAGCGAATCTGCTGCCCGTCGTCATAAACAACGACCGGCCCCCCGGCGAGTGCCTGACTGACAAAACGGGGAATGACCATCCCATAGTTACCTACCTGTCGTGGGCCAACCACGTTAAAAAAACGACCAATCGTGACGGGAAGCTGGTGTTTTCCGAAATAGGCCAGAGAGAGAAACTCATCAATGGCTTTCGAGCAGCCGTAGGCCCAGCGCGGACGGGATGTCGGCCCGAAATGCAGATCGTCTTCTTCGCACCAGCGCTCTTTGGGGTTCTTTCCGTAAACTTCACTTGTTGACGCCAGGAAGAACCGGCATTGGTTTTGTGCGGCCAATCGCAGCAGGAGTTCCGTCGGATAGATATTGGTTTCAATGGTCCTGACCGGGTCTTCGGCGACCAGTTTCACTCCGACCGCTGCCGCCAGGTGGTAGATCACATCCACCCCATGAACCGCTTCAAGCAATAAACGCTGGTCGGTGATGGACCCATTGATTTGTGTCAGGCGTGCATGATTCTGAACAGCGGAAAGATTCTCCGCCCGACCGGTGGAGAGATCATCCAGAACCCGTACTGTGTGCCCCCGTTCCAGTAGTTGTTCCGTCAGATGACTTCCGATAAATCCCGCACCACCGGTCACCAGGCAGACAGACATAACGCCAACTTCTTCAAAGGAACTGTTTCAAGGAGGAGCGGGAATCTTGTGACAGTACTTCCAAGTTTGTTTGTGATGGAGAGCAAGGGGTCAGGATTCAGGGACCAGGGGTCAGAAAATCCGGAAAAAGCCTGCATTTTCTACCCACTACTCACTTATCCCTCCATTGAGGCAAACTTGGAACTACTGTGTGAAGATACAAAGATCCGCATGAGGGGCACCACTCAATCACTTCAATGTCACCGGCAATCATAAGAGATATCATTAATGAAATGAACACTGGGGCCTTTTGCCTGCTCCGGGCCGCGCTCAAAACTTCTCGAATAATGAAAATCCTCGTTCTATGACTCGACGAAGGGGCTCAGTTTCTGAGTGATGACATCAAGCTGACCTGCATGAACGAGAATCGACTTCTTCGATGAAGTTTCACCAGCCACGACGGAGAGTCCTGATTTTGGAATTCCGAGCGATTCTGCCAACAGTTTGAGAATCTGCTGGTTCGCTTTTCCCTTCTCCGCAACTTGAGTGACTGCTACTTTTAACCGGCCGTCATGCACACCGGTGATGGCGTTGCGTCGGGCTCCCGCCTGTGCCTGCACCGCAATGACGACCCCCTCTGAGGTGACGCGTAATTCGACCGTCATAAGAACCCCTGACAAAACTCACCCCGATCCGCTCGTGGAGAGGGAATTTTCACTGTTCAGTGAGGTTTTGTTCGCGGCACTAAGAACTGCTCACACCCCTCGAAGAGAATACTCCCGAGACGAACCAGAGTGGCTCCCTCTTCAATAGCCCATTCAAAATCTCCACTCATCCCCATCGATAAATGACGGAGCGGACAAGACGGAGTCGCCGTATGGTCCCGCAGATCACGCAGTCCTGCAAAGACATTTCTGACGGTTCGCTCATCGTTCGTCAAGGGGGCCATTGTCATCAGGCCGAGGACTTCGACATGCTGCCAGTCCTGGCTTTTCTGTAACGCGATATGGACTTCATCTGGAGTGAATCCAGACTTGGCCTCTTCCCCGGAGATGTTCACCTGAAGGAGAACTTTTGAAACCCGGCTCAGTTCGGCGGCGATCTGGTCAACTCGTTCCAGCAGTCGCAACGAGTCGATGGAATGGATCAGGCTGGCGATGGGAAGCACACCCCGCACTTTGTTACGTTGCAGTTGCCCGATGAGATGCCAGGCAGAGGACGATTCGGATCGTTCAGAGGTCAACTGCATCGAACGTTCGATGAGTTGCTGCGGGCGATTTTCCCCAAACGTTCTCTGACCAAGTTTGACCAATCCCTGTACAGCAGCCCAGGGGGCATATTTGGTGACCGCCACCAGTTCCACGTCGTCGGGAGAACGTCCGGATCGTTGTACTGCCCTGTCAATACGTTCCCGTACCGACTCCAGATTCCCGGAGAGACAGTTCAAAAATTCAGCGTTCAACATCCATCACTCCTGCGGACCTGATGCCGACATGGCTGGTTCGCCGGGGGACTCATGTTACGTCAGTCCTGAATGAGAGGAAGACGAACAAGATGCGAGAACGGCAACGACCGTACGAGCACTGCTCGAACATTCATCAAAAACAGGGTGTTCACACCGCTCAGGCGCCGGGACGCATTCTATTGTATTCCGTCAGAACTTCGTACAGATCTTCCGGGATCTGCACTCCGTCGTCGGAAAAATCCCGGAGCCAGGTTCGGTGCCGGCGTGACGCTTCGTCCAGAATCTGCATGAGTTCACCAAAGGTGATCGTCATGGTTGTGGACAATGTCGCCTCGGTCTCATCACCTGTAAAAATTCGCAGTTGTGGTCTCATCGGAATCATCCTTGATTCTCTGTACTGCAGGTGAAACGATCGGTAAGCAAATCTGATTCGTTTCACGTCCTGTCGTCTGGAACCTTTATTTCGGCAATCGACGACATGTTTCAATCCAATTTATCGGCAGATTTGTGCGGTTCCTTGAACCTGTCGACTTTCATCCGGACAGTTCTTGCCGGAACAGGAATCCCTGAAAAGCCTTCCGTGATTCCCCAACAGACTGAAGTCGAAAAAGAAAATTCGTTATAACTGACAGGTGTTCAGGCAACTCCCGACTTGCAATGGAATCACAACGAGACTTGTCACCAATGCGTTCTTTCTCTGATCGATCGTTCCGTTCTGTCATTTTCTGGCTGGCGCTGATTCTGTCAGGAGTCGGGACGACTTCACTCTGCGTGACCAACACCGCCTGGGGGAGAGCCGGGGGCGGGGAGAACTTCGGTGGAGGAGGAGGTGGTGGTGGTGGAGGATTTGACGGCGGTTTTGGAGGAGGATTCGGCGGGGGAGGGCACAGCTATCGAATTCCGGGAGGACAGGGAGGAACTGCCAGCCCGGTGAATCCGTTCATCATTCTGATTGTTGTGGTTGTTGTTCTTCTCATCGTGGGGAATGCCGGCAAATCGCTGCAACAGCAGCATGTCACCAGAACGATCCGGACAGGGAATCAGCGACAGGCCGACCAGCTTCGACAACAGGCACTTTCTGCCATTCAGACCCGCGATCCGCAATTCGAACTCAATCCATTTCTGGATCGAGTGACAACCGCTTTTGAGAAGATCCAGACTGCATGGAGCGAGCAGGATTTAAAGAACGTCCGGGCGTTCATCAGCGACGGCGTTTCCGAACGGTTTCAGTTGCAGATCCGGATGATGCAGACGGCCGGATTTCGCAACGTCATGACGAACGTGCAGGTTCTCTCCCGGCAGGCCGTGGCACTCTATTCCACCGAACACTTCGATACGATTCACGTCCGCATCTCTGCCAGTGCGAGTGATCGCAATGTCGATCTGAAAACCGGGCGACCGATTCATGGGACCGATCATTCCGGTTCGTTCGTGGAATTCTGGTCGTTTCATCGGCGTCCCGGCGCGAAGTCATTGAGCGGGTCCGGAGCGATTGAAGGACAATGTCCCCGATGTGCGGCTCCGTTGGAAATCGTCGATCGGGCGAAATGTCCTTCATGTGGAGCCCAGGTCAATTCCGGAGAATACGACTGGGTTTTGTCAGAGATCACTCAGGAATCCGAGTTCCAGATCCCCGGCAGTGAACAGGAACTCCCCGGCATGGAACAATTGCGGTCACGCGATTCCGGGTTCAGTCTTCAGCATATTGAAGATCGGGTGTCGGTGATGTTCTGGCGACTGCGTGCCGCGGAGTTCTATAACGACGTGAAGTACGCGGCTCCGGTTCTCACGCCGGAGATGCGATCGCAGTTTGCCGCCGGGTTGGCGAACCATAATCGTTATTGGAAGGATCCGGCCGTCGGTCAGGTGGAAGTGATGGATGCCGATTCTGCCTCCTCTGGAATGGATCAACTTCGAGTGAAGGTGCGCTGGTCTGGAACCCTGATGAATCGCTCTTCCAGAAGAGAAACAGAGCTTCGTGGAAAGGCCATTAACACACATGTCTTTACGCTGTCTCGTCAGTTGAACGTGCAGACGAATCTGTCTGAGACCTTCAGTTCTGCCGGGTGCCCGCAGTGTGGTGCTCCGTTGGAAATTGACGGCTCTGGCGGGTGTCAGTACTGCGGGGCGGCATTAACGAATGGACAATTCGACTGGGTTCTTCAGAGTGTTGATCCGTTCTCTGGAGAACTGGCTCGACAGCACTTCGCCGGTCTCCATCAACAACGGGAACAACACCCGGAACAGAACGTTGCCGTCCATGCGACAGATACTCCGCTGGCTCTTTCAATTCTGGTCCAGGCAGCCTTGATTGACGGCATTCTCGACGAAGGAGAACGAACGGTTCTCCATAAACTAGGAGCAAGACGCGGACTGACGGCAGAACAAGTCGACGATGTCATTCAGCAATCACAGACAATGGAGTCTCATCCGCCGAATCCCCAGACCCCGGTCGAAGCGAAGAGTTATATGACACAACTCGTGCATGTCTTCCTGGCGGATGGAGTTCTCAGTCGGGCAGAGCAGAAGCTTCTTTCAGGGTACGCCGGGATGGTTGGACTTTCGGATGCCGACGTTCGCATGGCCATCAATCGGGAACGAACCAAGCTCTACACCGCCGCTCGAGAGACCCGTTGATGGAAATGATGAGCACAAATTCAAAATTCGGTAACACTTTAGCGGAATGAAGTCACTATTCCTCGTTCCCAAGCTCCGGCTTGGGAACGCACTCGCCCAGAAGCTCTGCTTCGTGATTCGTATTAAAGACAACCTGATTCACAACTCTCTCCTCTTTTTGAGAGAAGAAAACCAAACGTTC